>JAABUS010000730.1_pt1 | contig 80596 bp, 77 predicted proteins | sample 5560161 | NCBI WGS metagenome assembly JAABUS01 (sample SAMN10711885, study PRJNA513376) | rock metagenome | isolation source: Antarctica rocks | place: Antarctica: Victoria Land, Trio Nunatak nord | collected 2016-01-04
GAAGGTGGGGGGTGAGGCGATGGATGGACGAAGGGACTGGAGGGATGTTGGGCGGGTGGTGGCGGCGCATGTGGTGATGCTGCGGGATGCCGGAATTCTGGACGAGTCGGTGGCGGCGGCGTTGTTGACGGCGATGGATGGGATCGGCAAGGGGGAGCCGCCGGCCGGGGTCTCGTTGACGATGGCGATCGCGGCGTACGATGAGCGGCTGGACGCGTTGACGGCGGCGGGGATCGTCGGCGCGGCGGCGGTGGGGCGAGGACGGGCGGACGTCGCGGCGACAGTGGCGCGGCTGGGTTTGCGCGAGCACCTGCTGGCGCTGGGGGCGGCGGTCGACGGGGCGCGGGGAGCGCTGCTCGACCTTGGCGCCGAGCATGTCTTCACGTTGATGCCGGCCTACGCCGGCGGGCAGGCGGTGCAGCCAACGACGCTCGCCCACTTTCTCGGTGGGGCGCTGGGACCGCTGGGGCGGTCGGCGGGGCGGGTCCGGCGAGCGTTCGACGAGGTGAACCGGAGCCCGATGGGGGCGGTGGCGCTGGCATCGACGGGGCTGCCAATCGACCGGGAGCGGGTGGCCCAGCTGTTGGGCTTCGACGAGGCGCTGGCGAGCACCTACGACGCGGTGGCAGCGGTCGATCCTCTGGCGGAGGCGGTCGAGGCAGCGGCCGGGGTAGCGGCGACGGTACGGCGCTTTGGCACGGAGTTGCTGACCTGGCTGCGAACGGAGCCGGAGAGTTTCCGGCTCGGGGAGGGGTGGGCGGCCGCTGGTGAGCCGGGGCTGCCGCAGTTCCGGCCGGCGAGCGGGTTGGAGGCGATGGTGGTCGCGGCGCGGCGGACCGAGGGGGAGGCGGCGACGGTCGTGGGACTGCTCCGCGACGCGCCGTACGGCCCAGCCGGGGTGACGCTCGATGCCGCGATCGGGCCGGCGTTGGCGACGGTGGAGGGCGCGGCGAATCTGGCGCGGAGACTGGCGGAGCTGGTGGGAGGTGGGCTCGAGGTGAACCGCGCCTACCTGGCGAACCGGGCGGGGCGGGATCACACGACGAGTAGCGAGCTGGCCGACTTTCTCGTCGCGGAGGAGGGACTGGACCCGGCCTCGGCGCGGGCGATCGCGACGATGACGGTGCGGAAGGCGATGGAGCAGGGGATCGAGGCGAGCGGGATCACGCCGGAGCTGATCGACGCCTCGGCGCTGCTGGTGATTGGCCGGGAGCTGGGGGTGGAGATCGAGCGGATCGGCAGGGCGCTGGCGCCGCGGCGCTTTCTGGAGCGACGGGGCGCGCTTGGCAGTCCCGCGCCGGAGGCGACGCGGGCGTACCTGGAGGCCGAGCGCGACCGGCTGGCGGCGGACAAGCGATGGCGGGCGGAGGCGGAGGAGAGGATCGAGGCGAGGTCGCGGGAGTTGGAGCGGGCAATGGGCGAGATTGTGGACGCGGCGTGACACCTGAAAAAATCAATCGACGAATATTCCAAGGCCCTGATTCGAGAGATCAAGGTTGAGGAAATCAAAAATCTCGTGAAGCGGTGGCGGAATAGGCAGACGCGAGCAATATTGATCTGACTCCCAGAATAGGTGGACCACATATTGGCGGCAGGGCGCCTCGATCGCGCCTCCATTAGCAGCGTCCGGCCCGATGCCCTGCTCCAACCCAGCCCGAGTCCGCCCCCGCTTGGAGCCGGAGGGCATCGACCCCGACAACGCCGGCGCCATTCTCGCGGCGATTCCGCGGCAGGACTGAACCGCCTGGCTGGTGGCCGTGCCGGAGAAGCCCCCCATCGGTGCGGAATAGGCCCAGGGACGGGGGACTCGCCGGAAGAGGCGCTGGGGGCGGTCTATATCCTCTGCGTCCTGTTCAGCGATGGGCCGTGAGAGTGATCCCCGCCAGCTCCCGGGCTAGCAGCCGATGCTCGCCGGGGTGCAGAAGGGATTCATGGGGTCGTAGCCGATGGAGATCTCGTAGCCGTCGCCGTAGCCATCGCCGTCGCTATCCCAAGCGGAGGGGCTGGTCCCGTAGTAGAGGTACTCGTCGTCGTCGGCGAGGCCATCGCCGTCATTGTCGACCGGCCCGGCGCCGAGGTCGTACCGCATAGGATTGGTCCCGTTAGCGACCTCGTAGCCGTCGCCGGCCCCGTCGCCGTCGCTGTCGAAGAGCAGCGGGTCGGTGCCGTAGATGAGGGCCTCGTCGCTGCACGTGAGGCCGTCGCGGTCCGGGTCGAGGCCGTCGGCGGCGACGCAGGGGCCGGCGGCAGCCGCCGGGTGCAGGGTCGCCCCGACGCCGGTCAGCAGGGCGGCGAGGGCGAGGCCGGCGGCGGCCCGGCGGGCGAGTGATGCGATCCGATCGATGCGCTGGGTCTGCATGGTCGTCTCCTCCTCGTAGGGTCTCGCTCGGCCGAGTCTCCCCGGTCCGTGTCGCTCAGGGTAGGGCGCAGGTGGCTGGGGGACTGTCATCCAGGGAACAGGCAACGTGTCAAACGCGGAACAGGTGGAAGAGGCGGGGGTCCCGCGAGCCACCCTCCCTCTTGTTCTCCGTAGAACCACGGTTCGCCGGCTACTTCTCTAGGACGCGTGGCACCATCCCCAACAGGCGTGGGCTCTTCGGGGGCAATGCCGTCGCTAAAGAAGGCGACGCTCTTCGGCGTCCATCGATCCGTCTTTTTCCCTTCCGGCGTCGCAGAGGTTCGCCCATGCACGTTAGGCGGCGAGCAGGACGGGGATGAGGATCAGGAGTCTGACGGCAAGTGCATGGTCGTTGCCGAGCGATCCCACTCGGCGATCACCCACAGGTTCTCGCCACAGCGGGTCTGGTGGGCGGAAAAGAGCCAGCTTCTCTCCCGCAAGAATCGCTCGTCCTCCTGGACATCCTCGTTGGGGAGCTCGTCCAAGTCGCCGCGCGGGGGGAGCGGCAGAAACCCGGGCGGGATGTGGCCTGCCTGCGCCATTCATTCAAAGACGCTGGATGGTTCCACCGTTTGCCCACCGCAAACTTTCCGGGCTTCACAAGCTCTCATAGCAGGATCTCCTCGCGTGCGCGGAGCAGTACCAAGGTGTGTGGTCGGTTGCCTGCGTCTGACCCCGCCGCTATGCACGATCGTGGGCCGCAGCGTCAGAGCGAGAGGATGGCGATGCCTTGGTAGGAGCCAAGGAGTTGCAGGTACTTGTCGCCGGTCAGGAGGACGCTCACGTTGGCGGCCACGACTCTCAGTCCGGTTGACGGCGGCGACGAGGAGGGAGAGCTGGTTCTTGACGTCGGAGCTCTTCAGGGACTGGGTCACCGGAACCTAATCGCGCGGCGCATCCCCTCTCGCCTCGGCTTGAACGGTGTGGAAGGCGTCATAACGGGCCTATTGTAGCGAGGTTCACCGCCGTCTCGTCGAGCAATGGCTGGGTGGAGAGGGCGGCCGACGAGGCGACGTCACGGCTGGGACGAGGTAGGCGGAAGGTGAATGATGACGCGGCAGCTATTGGCCCTCGCCCCGAGCCCGCTCCCACGTTTCGGGAGCGGGGTCGGGCAACGGGGGTGAGATCAACGACGATCAGCAACCGGAGCCGGCATCACGACCCAGGCTGCCGGAGCGGCGGTCAGCGGACGCTGGCGAGGGAGAAGTGGGGATTGTCGATGATGCCAATTGCGTTGCCGAAGGGGTCGCGGAGGACGGCGACGCGGATGCCGTCGCCGACGTCCTGGATCGGGCTGCGTTCGCTGGCGCCGAGGTCGCGCAGGCGGGCGAACGCGGCGTCGATGTCGGTCACGCCCCAGTAGGCGGTCGGACCGCCGTCGGTGGCGGCGGGGGCGTTCGGGTCAAGACCCAGCTCGAAGCCGCCGACGGTGAAGCCGACGTAGAAGGGCTGGTCGAAGTACGGGGCCTGACCCAAGAGGGTGCTGTACCACTCCGTCGCTTGGGCGAGATCCGAGACGGGGTAGATGACGGTGCGGAGTCCTTGGAACATGGGTGCTCCTTGGGGGCGGAGGGCGACGGGTCTGACGACGAAGCGACGGGGAACGGTGACGTATAATCTGGCGGTCACCTCCGTATTCTGTTGACTCCCCGACCGCCGTCTCGCGATACCCTACCTTAAGGAGCCCACCATTACCCGCCAAGCACTATCTACCCACACCCCTGTTGAGCAGGCCGTTCTCATTGCCGTCGAGCGGCAGGGGCAGACCTGGGCGGCGGCGGACTCGCTGGAGGAGCTGGCGCGGCTGGCCGAGACGGTCGACGTCGAGGTGGTCGGGGCGGTGACGCAGAAGCTGGCGCATCCCATCGCCGGGAGCTACGTCGGCAAGGGCAAGCTGGAGGAGATCAAGGAGCGACGGGAAGCGCTCGGCTACAATCTGGCGATTGTCGACGACGAGCTCTCGCCGGCGCAGCAGCGCAACCTGGAAAAGGCGCTCGACGTCAAGATTATCGACCGGACGGCGTTGATTCTCGATGTCTTCGCGCGGCGGGCGGCGACGCACGAGGGCCGGCTTCAGGTCGAACTGGCGCAGCTTGAGTACCGGTTGCCCCGGTTGACAGGTCTCTGGACGCACCTCTCCCGGCAAGGGGTTGGGGGAGTCGGCTTGCGCGGACCGGGTGAGACGCAGCTGGAGAGCGACCGGCGCGAGCTGGGGAAGCGGATCGTCCAGATCAAGCGGGAGTTGGAAGAGGTTCACACGCACCGCCAGCTGTACCGGGACCGGCGGAAGGGTGTACCGGTGCCGGTCGTGGCGCTGGTGGGCTACACGAACGCGGGGAAGAGCACGCTGCTCAATTCGCTGACGGGAGCGGGAGTGATGGCGGAGGACAAGCTCTTCGCCACGCTCGACCCGACGACCCGGCGGGCGACGCTGCCGAGCGGGCGGGAGGTACTGGTCACCGACACGGTCGGCTTTATCAACAACCTGCCGACGTTCCTGATCGCGGCCTTCCGGGCGACGCTGGAGGAGATCAACGAGGCGACGGTGCTGTTGCACGTGGTCGACGTGACGCATCCGAACGCCGCCGAGCAGATGGAAACAGTGGCGCAGGTGCTGGAGGAGCTGGGGGCCGACGACAAACCGGTCGCGACCGCCTTGAACAAGGTCGACAAGCTGCTGGAGGATGGCGAGGTGAAGGAGGCCGGCCTGCCCGACGTGGCGGGTCTGCTGGAACGGCTGGGGCCGTCGGCGGCGCTGGCGACTGATCCGGTGGCGATCTCGGCGCAGCGAGGCGTGGGGTTCGACCAGTTGCTGGCACGAGTGGAGGCGGCGCTGGAGGTTGACGCCAACTTCGTGCCGGTGCGGCTGAGCGTGCCCTTCTCGCGGACGGATCTGGTCGACCGCTTCCACCGGACGGGGCGGGTCGAGGAGACGCGGTTCGACGAGGGGGGGACGACGATCCTCGGTCACCTGCCGGCGGCGGCGCTGGGCCGGTTCGCGCCGTACCTGGCGGTCCGGGGGGGCGCGGAACGAGGCGCGGGCGTCGCGAAACGGGAGGCGATGACGGCAGCGCGGCATGCGGCGCCGGAACCGGCAGCGTAGGAGGCGGGCTAGCCCGCGGTCGATGCGCGGGTCGTCGCGAGTAGCGAGGGACGGCGCGACGCGGGAGTCGCGAGCGGTGGTTGCGGCGGGAGGCTGACGGCACGGGGCGGACGTTCGCTGAGCGGGCCACGCGGAACGGTGGAGCCGCGAGGGTTGCGGGCCGCGTGTTCCAGCGCGGGAGAGCGGGCCCAGGACAGGGCAGGACGGGGGAGGGACGCCGGGAGTGTCGGACGCGGGCCGGGGGACGACCTATCGCGAGGCGGGGGTCGACGTCGACGCGGCGGCGGCGGCGGTCGAGCGGATCGCGGGGCTGGCGCGGGCGACCTTCGGGGGCGACACAGGCGGGGTGGCGCTGCCGATCGGGCATTTCGGGGGAGCGTACCGGCTGCCGGCGGGCGGCGACCGCATCCTGGTGGCGAGCGCGGACGGGATCGGGACGAAGCTCAAGCTGGCGTTCGCGCTGGGCGGGATCGCGCACCGGCGCGTTGGCGCCGATCTGGTGAACCACTGCGTCAACGATATCCTGGCGCTGGGCGCGCGGCCGCTCTTCTTTCTCGACTACGTGGCGATGGGGCGGCTGGAGGCGGAGACGCTGGAGGCGCTGGTGGGAGGGATGGCGGAGGCGTGCCGGGAGAACGGGTTGGCGCTGATCGGCGGCGAGACGGCGGAGATGCCGGGGCTGTACGCGGTGGGGGAGTACGACGCGGCGGGGTTTATCGTCGGTGAGGTAGGGCCGGACGCGGCGATCGACGGCTCGGCGGTGCGGGCAGGGGACGTGCTGATTGGGTTGCCGAGCGGCGGGTTGCAGACGAACGGGTATAGCCTGGCGAGGCGGATCGTGGGGTTGACCGGGGAGGGCGACGAGGACCGGCGGCGACTGGCGGCGCCGCTGCCCGGGGGGGAGGGGGAAAGCGTCGGCGAGGCGTTGATGCGGCCCCACCGTTCCTTTCTGCCGGCGATGAGGCCGTTGCTGGAACGGGGTCTGGTACGAGGAATGGCGCACGTGACGGGTGGGGGGTTGATCGACAACGTGCCGCGGATGCTCTCCCCGGAGCTGGCGGTCGAGATCGACCCGAGGACGTGGCGGGCGCCGCCGATTTTCGCGTATCTGGCGCGGCGCGGGCAGGTGTCGATGGCGGAGCGGTACCGGGCGTTCAACATGGGGATCGGCTTCGTGGCGGCGGTGGCGCCGGACGACGCCGAGGCGGCGCTCTCGGCGCTGGCGGGCAGCGGCGCGGCGGCGGTGGGGCGGGTCGTGGCCCGTGGCGGAGTTGGAGAGCCGGCGGTGCGGGGTTTGAGCGGCGCGGACGATGGGGACGGCGTGGGCGAAGGATGGGCGTAGCGTGATCGCGGGTGGGAGCGGGCGATGGCGCTGATCGACCTGGCGGGGCGCACGATTCGCGGCAAGATCGTCTATTACGGTCCTGGGTTCGGCGGGAAGACGACGAACCTGCGTTCCGTCTACGCGGGATTGCCGCCCGGAACGGGGCGCGCTCTGGAGGAGATCGCGACGGAGGACGGGCGGACGCTGTTTTGTGACGTGCTGTCGCTCGATCTAGGGTCGGTGCTGGGATTTAGGGTGCACTACGACCTCTACACGGTGCCGGGACAGGTGCTGTACGAGCGGACGCGGACGGCGGTGCTAAACGGCGCGGATGGGGTGGTCTTCGTGGCGGACGCGCAGGCGGACCGGCTGCCGGAGAACCGGCAGAGCCTGGAGGAGCTGGCGCGCAACGTGGAGCGGCAGGGCAAGCGCGCCGGCGCGTTCCCGTTGGTGATGCAGTACAACAAGATGGACCTGCCGGGGGCGCTGCCGGCGGCGGAGCTGGACCGGTCGTTGAACGCGATCGGCGCGCCCCGCTTCGAGGCGAGCGCGGTGACGGGGCGGGGCGTCGTCGAGACGTTGCGGGAGATCTGCAAACTGGTGACGCGGGCACTGTAGGGGAGGCGCTTCCGCCACGACCGAATGGTACGATGGCGGACGTGGCACGGGGTCTGCAACGGAGGGGGCGAGAAGGAGATCGCTATGGCCCTGCGACTGGGTCGCCGCATCGTCGATCGTCGGGTCACGCCGCGCGTAGTGCGGCGGCGACGGGTCGAGGCGATGCCTCCGCGAGCGGTCGCCGCCGTTGGGACGGCGGGGCGCATCTACCGGACGGCGCGAGATCTGTTCGCGTGGATGATTCGCGGCTATCAGACCGCGAACGCGGGCGATCTAGCGGCGGCGGTGGCCTTCAACGCGCTGGTCGCGATTGTCCCGATCTTTCTGCTGCTGATTTCGATCGGTGGTCTGGCGCTGAAGACCGACCGGCTGCTGACGACCTTTATCTACGCCATCTTCTGGGCCCTGCCGCGAGCGCAGACGCAGGATGCCCTGGAAGCGGTGCTGACGGCGAAGAAGAACGGCCCCGTGTTTGGCTTCTTGAGCCTGGTCGGGTTCGCCTGGGTCGGGGCCAACTTCGTCAGTAGTTTGGCGCGCGGCATGAACCGGATCTACGGGGTGCCGAATCGCCGCTTCGTTCACCAGCGGACGCGGGACTTTCTGGTGGTGTTGGTCTTCGCGGTGCTGTTCCTGCTGGCGTCGGTGGCGGCGACGCTGCCGACCCTGTTCGTCAACAAGGAGCTGAACGTCGTCTTTCGCGCCTGGGCGCTGGCGTCGGCGCGGGTGCAGGCTCTGAGCTATGCCGTCGCGGTGCTGGCGGCACTGGCGTTGTTTCTCGTGGTCTATAGGGTGGTGCCGAACGCGGGCCAGAAGCTCCGCGACGTCTGGCCGGGTATTTTGACGGCGGCGGTGCTGTTCGTGCTGCTGTTGCAGGTGTTTCCGATCTACCTCAGACTCAACAACAATGTGAACCGTTACGGTACCTTCTTCGGGTTCATCCCGCTGGTGGTCGGGTGGTTCTACTTGCTGGCCCACGTGCTGCTCTTCGGAACCTATGTGAACGCGACCTTCCGGACGCACTGCGGCCGGGGGCAGGGGCTGGCGGGGCTGTCGGTGCCGGGGTGCGAGCGGGAGGGGGAGTAGGCAGAGGGCAGAAGTCAGGAGTCAGGAGTTAGCGGGCGCGGGAGGGGTCGTCACGCCTGGCCGAACGGTCATCACCACCAACTGCCGCAAGACCTCATGCCCGGCCGCCGAAAGCCCTCACCCGCTGCCGCCGAAAGCCCTCACCCCCTGCCCCCTCTCCCGATGCGCGGGAGAGGGGATTTCCGGCCCGGCTGGGTCATGTCCGGGGGAGACCCACGGTTCGACCGGACGGCGTGTCAGGCGGCGGCGGTCATAGGCGGCGGGGGATAAGCCGGCGGCAGTGATGGGGGCGGCGGGCGGCCCGGTTCTCCCTGCTTTCTCAGACGATCAGGTGCTCGGAGGCGAAGAAGGAGGTCGTGGCGCCGGTGTCCTGGAAGGTCGGGGCGTCGGCGAGGGCGGCCGTGAACTCGGGACCGGCGAGAGCGGCGCGGTAGGCGGCTTCGTCGTCGAAGGTGAGGACGGCGACGCCGTCGAATGGAGGGGTAGTGTCCTGGGGGCCGGCGGCGGGATAGCAGCGGTAGGAGCGGAGACCGGGGACTTTGGCGGTGAGAGGGGTGTGGTCCTCGATCCAGTAGGCGGCGAACTCCTCGGGGGTCATGGACGGGTTGCGCTTGACGAGGAAGACGACGTGGTGCATGGGGGGATCTCCTGAAGCGAGCGTCGGAGAGCGGTTGCCATGGTCGGCGCGGCGTCTGACCGGCTAGGCGGTAAGTGACGCCGGCATCGCGCGGATGATGGCGGCCCGAGCGGGCGACGTCAATCGGGAGCGGGGTCGTCCGCGCCACCGAGCCAATCGGGGCGGAGATAGGCCGGGTTGGGGTAGTGGTAGAAGCCGTCGCCGGTTTTTTCGCCGAGCGTGCCCTCGGTGACGAGGCGGTGGAGGAGAGGAGAGGCGCGGTCTTCGGGATCGGTGGCGACGGCGGCATAGGAGGCTTCGATGTCGGCGACGACGTCGAGGCCGACCATGTCCATGATGCCGAAGGGACCGACAGAGGTGCCAAAGAAGAGCATCCAGAGGCGGTCGACGTCGGCGGGGGCGGCGTGCCCTTCGTCGACGACGCGCAGCGCCTCGCGCTTCACCGCCCGCCAGACACGGTTGATGATGAAGCCTTTGCTGTCGCCCTGGACGACGGCGGTGACCAACCCGAGCGAGCGGCCGAAACGCTCGGCGGCGGCGATGATCTCGGGCCGGGTCTGACCAGAGCCCATGATCTCGAGCATCGGGCGGACCCCGACTGGGGCGAAGAAGTGGAGATTGAGGAGGCGTCCGGGGTCGGAGACGACGGGCACGAGGAGGGACGAGGAGAGGGACGAGCTGTTCGTCGCGAGGATGGCGCCGGGGGCGAGGCGGTCGAGCTCGGTGAAGACGGCGCGCTTGACGGCGAGGTCTTCGCGGACCGCCTCGATGACGAGGTCGACGCCGGCGACGGCCTCGGTGAGCGTCCGGGCGAGACGGATCCGGGAGGTGATTGCCTCGGGGTCGGCGGGAGAGGGGAGCCGGTGCGGGTGATGCCGATATTGGGGAGCGGTGGGAAGCTCCACCATTTCCTGGCGGAGGCGGGGGATGGCCTGGTCGAGCGCGGCGGGGTCGGCGTCGTAGAGGGTGACCTGGCGGCCGCTGGCGGCGGCAAGCGAGGCGATCTGACGGCCCATCGTCCCCGCGCCGACGACGGCGACGCTCGTGATCTCGATGGTGTCGTCGGTTTGGCTCGTTGCTTCCCCGGCCATGCTGGGTCTCCTTCCTCGGGCGCGCGGTTCGATCCAACCAATCGCGGTGCGGCCGGTAGTCTGCCACGAGGGGAGAGGCGCCGGGAATGGCGGGCGCCTTTGTTATGATCGGCGGCGCCCGAGAACGGGGGCGATCGGCGACGTGGAGGTCGAGACGGAATGCCGGGTCAACTCTTGCTCGGGATCGACATTGGGACGTACAGCGCCAAGGGGGTGCTCTGCACGCCAGGCGGCGAGGTGCTGGCGACGGAGACGATCGAGCACGGGTTGAGTTTGCCGCGGCCGGGGTGGGCGGAGCACGACGCGGACGCGATCTGGTGGGGTGAATTCGTGGCGCTGTGCCGAGCTCTCCTCGGAGACCGCTTCCGGGGAGAGGACGTCGGCGGGGTGGCGGTCAGCGCGATCGGCGCGTGCCTGCTCCCGGTCGACGCGACCGGGCGGCCGCTGAGGCCGGGGATTCTGTACGGGATCGACACGCGGGCGACGGCGGAGATCGCCTGGTTGAATGAGCGATTCGGGGAGGGACCGCTCTTCGATCTCGGGGGGATGGCGCTGACGTCGCAGGCGATTGGTCCGAAGATTCTCTGGCTGAAACGGCAGGAACCCGAGGTCTACGCGAAGACGCACAAGCTGCTCTCGGCGTCATCGTACATGGTGTTCCGGTTGACCGGTGAGTTCGTGATGGACCGCCACACCGCCTCGTACTACAACCCGCTGGTCGACGTGCGGGCGCTGGAGTGGGATGAGCGATTCGCCGAGCCGATCGTCGAGATGGAGAAGCTGCCGCGATTGCTCTGGTCGGCGGAGGTGGCGGGGACGGTGACGGCGGCGGCGGCGGCGGAGACGGGGTTGGCGGCCGGGACGCCGGTGACGGCGGGGACGATCGACGCGGCGGCGGAGGCGATGAGCGTCGGCGTGGTCGAGCCGGGCGACATGATGGTGATGTATGGGACGACGATGTTCTTCATCCATGTCACCGACCGGCCGGTGCCGGACCCCAGGATGTGGGCGACGGGCTATTGCCTGCCGGGGCTGTACGACATCGCCGGGGGGATGTCGACGTCGGGAGCCTTGACCCGATGGTTCCGCGACAACTTCGCGGCGGAAGAGGTGGCGGCCGAGGCGCTCGGGGGGACAAACGCCTATCAGGCGCTGGCGGACGAGGCGGCGGCGGTGCCGGCCGGGGCGGCGGGGCTGATCTGCCTGCCGTACTTCGCCGGGGAGCGGACGCCGATCAACGACCCGGAGGCGCGGGGGGTGTACGCGGGGCTGACGCTGTCACACACGCGGGCGCATCTCTACCGGGCGAGCTTGGAAGGGACCGCCTATGGCGTCCGCCACAATCTGGAGACGATGGCGGCGATGGGGGCGCCGCCACGGCGGTTGGTCGCGGTCGGGGGAGGGGCGAAGAACCAGCTCTGGCTGCAGATCGTCTCCGACGCCAGCGGGCTGCCGCAGGACGTGCCGGAGCGGACGATTGGCGCGTCGTATGGCGACGCATTTCTGGCCGGGCTGGCGACGGGGTTGGTGCCGGGGATCGAGGCGCTGCGGGACGACTGGGTGACGGTAGGGGCGACGCTGGAGCCACGGGCGAACGAGGCGGAGACGTACGAGGAATACTACGGGGTCTACCGGCATCTGTATGAGGCGGCGAAGGAGGATCTGCACGCGCTGGCGAGATTGGGGAGCGGGGGGGCGAAGGGGGGCGAGTAGGACGGGGAGGACGGAGGGGGACGAGTAGGACGGGGGGCGAGGGAGGGCACGGGGCCCTCCCCTACGATTGATTGCGGGGGAAGGATGGGGGGTGGGGTGAGCGGAGGGGGATTTGGGTGGGTGGGGGCGGATGGGGGAGCGGAGGGGTGCGGGGAGGGGTTTTTGGTTCGGGAGGATTTCGCGGCGGGTCTGGGGGAACTGGGCCGCGAGATTCGGGAGCGGGGCGGGGTGCTGACGTCGAGCGGCGGGGCGCGGGAACTGACGGCGGAGGTGACGGAGGCGCGCAGCCCGGTCAGTCTGCATTACCTGGGACGGGCGATCGATCTCTGCATCTGGAGCGGGATGCAGACGGCGGACGACCCCTATCTGGTGATCGAGGAGCCGAACGCGGCGGACGCCGAACGGCCGCGCTGGCGGGTCTACGCCGCGGGCAGGGCTGGGACGGCGGCGCCGGAGGAGGGGCCGTACGACGCCTGTCTCTGGCGAGCGGAGGCGGGAGTGGTTCGCCAGCGGCGGAGCGGCCCCGTCTTTGACCTGACGGCGCTGCTGGCCGAAAGAGGTTGGCGGAGGATTCCGGCGCGGCCATGCTGGCCGTCGAATTACCTCTGCGTCGAGTGGTGGCATTTCGAGCGGCACGACGGCTTGGTGGCCGGCGCGACGACGTTTGGCGAGGAGCTCCGGCGGGTTCACCGCTGGGAGACGATTGCTGGGTCGCCGTTGGTGGCATCGCTCGACCGGGTCTGGGACGGGCGGTATTTCGCCCCGGTGTAGGGGCCGGTGAACGCCGCGCTGTTACCCGTAGAGGTGCTTGGCGCGCTCGGCGCTCTGGCGATCGAGGTCCTCGGCGGTGGTACCGGCGGGTCGCACCTGGTCCATCAGCATCTCGCCCATGGTCGGCATCTCGGAGCGATCGGGCCAGCTCTCGCTCTGCCAGAGGTGGGAGCGCTTGAACGCCTTCGCGCAGTGGAGAAACGCCTCGTCGATCGAGACGCCAATGGCGAGGGCGGGGGCGTGGCCTTCGGCCCGCATCCGATCGAGCAGATCGGGATCGCGAACGAGGGAGGCGCGGCCGTTGACCCGCAGCGTCTCCTCCATCCCAGGGATGATGAAGAGCAAGCCGACGTGCGGATTCTCGAGCACGTTGCGGAGGGCGTCGACGCGCTTGTTGCCGGGGCGGTCGGGGATGAGCAGCGTCCGATCGTCGAGGATGAGGACGAAGCCCGGACCTTCGCCGCGAGGGGAGACGTCGCAATCGCCGCGGGCATTGGCCGTGCCGACGAGGACGAACGGAGAGCGCGCGATAAAGGCGCGGCAGTGGGCGTCGAGGGCGGGAAGCTGCTTGCGGAGGACGAGATCGCGCGGCTGGCCGACGATCTCTCGGAGCTCGGCTTCGGAGCGGATCACGTTCTGGAACGGGTAGGTAGTCACGAACGCCTCCGGCGCGGGCGATGGCCGGCTACCCCGAGATTTGGCGCCGGGTGAGCGGAGGCCGGGGCGCGTCCCGGCCGCGGAGGGATTGTACCCGCCGTGGCCGGAGGTAGCGCGAGCGTGACGCCGCGCGGGGAGGTGGACGGCCCTTCGTTCGGAGGTGAATGTGTCTTGACTCCAGGGTTGATTGTGCCCGAGTCGAAGCCGATTCTCCTCACGTTTGGACAAGCTCTCGATCATGGGGACCGCGGATGAATTTTGGCGTGAATGGAGCGTCCGGGTATCATAGACGCACGTCCCCAGTTGCTTCGGCGGCTGGGTGCAGGGGTGGCCTTTTGGTCGCCCCTGCGTGTTTTTAAGCCTTGGACCAAAGCAATGGAGCAGTCGCCGACACGGGCAAACATGTACATCGATGGATTTTCAACCTTTATCACGGATGTATCACCCGGAGCCGGGGTCAGGAGTCGCGGTGCGACCCATTGGCGCCCCAGCGACGGGTGGCCAGCTCCTCCACGCCGAGGGCGTCGGCCATGACGGCGAAGAGGTGGGTGTTCTCATAGAAGCCGGTCAGGCGGGCGGCGCCGGGCCCGGTGGCGGTGACAGGCACGGCGGCCGCGGTGTGACCGGTCGTGGCCCAGCCCATGACGAAGCCGTGGTCGGCGCCGGCAATCGGGAACGGTCCGTCCTCGCCGGCCATGACGGTATCGAGCAGACCGCCGCCTGGCTCGTAGGGATAGGGTGGGTCGTCGGAGCCGGCGATGGCGAGACCGCCGCACTCGTGGTCGGCGGCGACGATGACCAGCGTGTCGGGGCTCGTCTCGGCGTACGCCAGCGCGACGGAGACGGCCCGGTCTAGCTCCAGTACGCCTTTGAGCGTCAGGGGGGCGTTGTTGCGGTGGGCCATCCGGTCGATCGCCGATTCCTCGACCATCAGGAAAAAGCCATCCTGGTCGGGCGACAAGCGCGCGATCGCGGCATCGGTCAGCTCAGCGAGGGAGACGGGCGGATCGTAGCTATCGCCGTCCCCTTCCGTGCGCTGGCGAAAGAGCTCCTGGTTGGCGAAGAGGCCAAGCAGACGGGAACGTGACGGGCGCGTGATTTCGGACCGCAGCCCCGCGGCGGTCGTGACGTAGGCGTAGCCGCGCTCCCCGGCGAGGGAAATGAGATCGCCAGCGGTGCTCTGGCTCGCTTCGCGCGGCTCCGCCGGGTCGGGCGCGATGGGAGTCGGCGCGCCGGCGGGGTACCAGTAGGCGGCACCGCCGCCGAGGATGACGTCGATGCCAGTTTCAGTGAGGTACTGGCGGGCGATCTCGCTCTGGTCGGAGCGATGCGGCACGTGAGCGCCGAAGGCGGCTGGGGTGGCGTCGGTGACCTGGCAGGTTGTCACGAGGCCGGTCGCCTTACCGGCCCGCTTGGCCAGCTCGAGGATCGTGGGGAGGGGATGGGTCTGCAGGTCAACGGCGACGGCGCCGTTCGCGGTCTTGTGGCCGGTCGCGAGGGCGGTCGCGGCGGCGGCGGAGTCGGTCACGAAGTGGTCCGGGTCGGCCGACATGGTGCCCATCAGACCGGCGTGGGGGAAGCGGTCCATCGCCAGGCGGCCGGTACGACCGGCGATCAGGAGCTGGCCGCCGAGGCGGTGCGCCTGGCCCATGCCGTCGCCGACGAGGAGGATGACGTTGCGGGCGGTCGCCTGGTGGCGCCGGTCGTCGAGGTCGATGGCGATCACCGGCGCCTGCCCCCCGCGCCGCGCCGTATTCCGTGTGGCCTGCCCCGCACCGCTCGTTCCTCCTCCCGCGCCATCCCGTACCGGCTCTACCGTAGTGGCAGCGGTGGTTGGATTGCAAGGGTTGGTTGCGCACGAGACGTGCCGTCCAGACGCGGGTGGCGGTACCAGCGCGTGGGCAATTCGAGGGCTGGGAACAGCAACGTTCCTTCACCCGCGACCCCTGCCCGGGGAAGGACAGGGGTCGCCGCGGGAAGGTGCGGGGACGGCGCGGGCACGTTAGGAAACGCGCAGGAGCAGAAGCTGGCCGCTCTCGTCTTCCTTGCCGAACTGCGGCACCTTCAGGCTATGTGCCTGAACGTCGGCCAGGAAGGTGCCCTCGCCGAAGATGTCGGAGACGTTGATGATCCCGGACGACTCCCACGAGCCGGCCTTGTCGCCCGCGTCAACCAGCTTGTCGGCGGCGTCCGACTGGTCGATCGTGGCGACCGGGGTGACCGAGCCACCACCGATGTCGTAGGCGAGGATGCGGCCGGTGGCGTCGGAGTTTTCCGCGCGGTTGTAGCCGTTGAGATCCTCCTGGATCATCAGGGTCGAGGCGCTGGCGGCGAGGTTGTCCGGGTTGCGGATGTCGTCGCCGGTGTCGCCGTCGAGGAGCACCTTCAGGGAGGTGACCTTGGTCGGATCGGCCGGGTCGAGGGTCATGCTGTAGATGCGGCCGTTGGTGGTCAGCGGCTGGCCGGTCGGGGTGGCGATGTTGGGGTCCGCGTTGTCGCCGGTGTCGGCGAAGTAGATGGTGTTGGTTTTGGTGCGATCGTAGGCGCTGTCCTCCAGCCGGACGAAGCGGAAGGCGCCCGCCTTCTCGACGGCGGCTTGGAGCGCGTCGGCGTCGGTATTGTTGGTCTGGTCGACGGGGACGAAGCTGCCGGTCAGCTCGTCGCCCTTGGCGATGTCGGCGGTGCCGGTACCGGTGTCGGCTTTGAAAACGTAGAGCTGACCCCTACCGCTGATGACATCGGCCGGGCTATCGGCAACGTAGAGGTAGGCTTCGGAGCCCTCCGAGTTGTCGTCGGTCAGAAAGAGGACCGTCTTGCCGGTGAAGCCGGGGACGACGATCTGATTCTCGTGGGCGAGGTGGCCGAGCCAGGGCATCTCAGTCACCTTGCCAGTGGCGCCATCGACGCCGACGACGAGACCGCCCTTCGGTCCGCCGGTGGTCTCCTCGCCGGTCAGAAAGACCGGTTGGTCGAAGCCGACGTCGGCGCCAGCGAGGGTGGCGGAGCAGAAGCGCTCGTATCCCTCGGTGCCGTCGATCGGGTAGCCGCCGGAGAGGACCGCGCCGGTGGTCGGGTCGAGGACGAGACGGGAGACGCGGGCGGAGGAGATGTTCTCGTCCTCCTCGGGAGTCAGCTCGTGATTCATGAAGAGGACGACCTGGTCGCCATCCTTGTAGGCGCCGAGCCCATCGGGGACGCCAGCCATCTGGTAGTCGCCGATCGTATCGCCGGAGGTGAGGAGCGGCGTGATCTGGACAGACGACCCCTCGGCGGGGATGAGGTAGGGCCGGGCCTGGGTCAACTGACCCGGCTGCAGGGCGGCCGCGGTCGCGGTCCCGACGGGCGTGGCAGCGGCGCCGGCCACGGCCGGGGTCGCATCCTGAGCGGCGATCCCGACGGCGGTGCCAAAGATCATGATGGTGGCGACGAGACCACTCGCCGCGCCGGATCGCCAACGGGCCAGGTTCGTCCCTGGCCGCCGTTGCGTCGTCATGTCCCCTCCTTCAGCCGCCGGCCGCGCCGCGGCGTCTCACGCGATACCACCACCCGACCGGCCCACTCGGGCCGGCGGGGATGCGGCTGAATGGTAAAGAGGGAGGGGCGGCAGATTGTGAAGGGAGCGTCAACGCGAGGTTAAGGTTCGACGAAGGGGTGCCGAGCGCCACATGGAGGTCCGGCGCGGAGGCGGTCAGCTCAGCGCGACTCAGCGGCGCATGGCCGCGAGCGGTGGGGGTTGTGAAGGGTCGGGGTCGCTAGCTGGGCTACTCCCGCGTCTCGTCGACGACGGCCCACTTGTCGGCGCAGGCGTCGCGTTGATCGGCACTGAGGCCCTGGCTGCCGCGGAAGTTGGCGCCAGCGAGGGAGCCGGCGTGTTCCGGGTTGGCGTCAGCGAGGTTGGTGCCGCTAAGGTCGGCGCCGGCGAGGTTGGCGTCGGCGAGATCGGCGCCGCGCAGATCGGCGGCGTGGAGATGCGCGTCGTGGAGATCGGCCCCGGCAAGACTGGCGCCGGTCAACAACGCATCATCGAGCTGGGCGCCGGAGAGGCCCGCTCCCCCGAGGTCGGCATCGGTCAGATCGTTGTGCCGGAGGTCGGCCGCGGTCAGGTTGGCGCCATGGAGATTGGTTTTCTTGAGCTTGCCCCGGCTCAGATTCGCTCCGGCCAGGTTCGCCCCCGCGAAGTCGTCGTCGGAGAGATTGACATTGGCGAGATTGGACTTCGGGAGATTCGCGTCGCGGGTCATGGCGGTCCCCTCGTGGCTATGAGGTGAGCGAACGACGGGTCAAGGGCTGGGCGTCCGGTCGCTTGGTGCCCCGTGTCCGATCGCGGGGCGCGGGCATCCGCGTTGGATGAATGATGCCACCAATTGAGACGGAACGTCGGGGACGACGATCGCGGGTCTCCTGGGGGTGGGATCGATAGCTCCGTCCAGCGGCGGAGCGGGACTGCGCCGGTCCCCATGTGTGCCCAAGTGGCGCGACGCACTAGCCTAATAACTCTTGCTTCATGAATACATAAGAGAATCTTAGGATCTACCTAACAATGATCTAACGACATGCCTCGAAGTCATTCCATAGTGGTTCGCGGTGGACCCGTCGGCGGTCTCGCCAGGCGACGGCGGAGGAGGGGGCGCCGTGATCAGTGTCAGGAGACGCCCGCTCGCCTGCCTGGCGCTTGGCGCCGGGTTGCTGACCGGTCGCCTGCCGGGCGGTCTCGATACCAGCGCCGCCGGCGATGCGGAGGGGCGGGTCGCTGAGGCCACGATTGGTACGACGCCGGAGAACCTTGAGGACCAGTCGCGTCTGGAGCCGGTGGCGGTCCGAGTGATTGCTATCAACGATCTGCACGGCGCCATCTCGACAGGGCGGGAGATTGGGGGGAGGGCGGTCGCCGGCGCGGCCTTCCTGGCGGCGCATGTCAATCGCTTGCGGGGGGAGATGCCGGGGAGGACACTCGTCGTCCACGCCGGAGACGCGGTCAGCGCCAGCCCGGCGGTCTCGGCGCTCTTCCAGGACGAGCCGGCGATCGCGATCATGAACGCGATTGGCGTCGATGCCGGGGTGATTGGCAACCACGAACTGGACGAGGGGCTGCCGGAGTTGCGCCGTCTCCTCGATGGGGGGGGTCATCCGGCGACCGCGGAGCTAACCGGCTGCTTTGGCGGCGCTCACTACCCGACCCTGGCGGCAAACGCCGTCGCGGCGGAGACCGGCGCTCCTATTCTGCCCCCGTACCACGTCTTCACCGTCGGCGGTGTCCAGATCGGCGTGATCGGGGTAGTGACGACCGAGACGCCGCGCTCGGTCGGACCGGGCGCGGCCGGTCTCAGGTTCCTCGACGAGGCGGCCACCGTCAGGCGGTACGCGGCGAAGCTGCGCGACGCCGGGGTGGGGACGATCATTGTGCTGGCACACCTGGGCGGCCGTGTCGATCCGTCAACGGCACGGGTGACCGGTCCGGTCGCCGATCTGGGGCGGGCGGTCGGCGAGCTGGTCGACGTCATCATCAGCGCGCACACCCACCTTGGATACGTCACGATGATCGGCGGGGCGCTCGTGACGCAAGCCTGGGCCTATGGTGACGCCGCCGCCGCGATCGACGTGGAGATCGACCCTGGGAGCGGACGCGTCGTCACGAAGCGCGCCCGTTTGGTCCGGACCTGGAACGACGAGGTCGCGCCGGACCCGACGGTGGCGGAGATCGTCGCTCGCTACGAGCGGCTGGCGGCGCCGGTGGTCCAGCAGGTGATCGGCGCCGCCGGACGGGCGATCACCCGCGCACCGAGTGAGGCGGGAGAGCAGGCGCTCGGGGATTTCATCGCCGACGCCTACCGCTGGCGGACGGGCGCCGACGTGGCCTGTGCGCACCCCGGTTGGAACTGGGCTGATCTGGCTGCCGGGAAGGTCACCTGGGGCGATCTCTTCCTCGTCCAACCGGCCACGCGCGATCTCGTTACGCTGCAGCTCACCGGCGACCAGATCGTCCGATTTCTCGACGAGCAGTGGAGACCGGAGCGGACCACGCAGATCCAAGTGTCCGGGCTTGAGATTGACGTCGATATCACTCGCCCAATTGGGCGCCGGATTACGGCCAGCCGCGCCGGCGGGCGACCACTCGACCCCGAGGCGACCTACACGGTGACGATGGACGCCTACCTGGCCGGTGGCGGCGACCTCTTTACCGTGCCGCTCGAATCAAAGCGGCGTGTCACCGGGCCAAAGGACCTGGCGACGCTGATCGACTACGTCCGTTACCTGCCACAGCCGTTCGCGGCCCCGGTCGAGGGCCGTATCCATCGCGCGCTGGTGGCGGCCGGGGCGGCGTAAGCGCAGCGCGCCGGAACGCTGGACGCCACCGCGACCGGCCGATCGCCGCTGGCACGGAGCGCGGTCCCTGCTCGACAATCCACGTCTGACGGTGACGCGAGGACGGAGTCCACCAGACGGTGGGCGGATGAACATCGGGGCGGACGAGGGATGGCGATCGAGGTTCAGGAGCAGACCCCGGCGGCGCGGGCGATGGGCGTGTTGGAGGCGATCCGGACGCGGCGGAGCGTCGGCAAGATGCGGCGGGAGCGACCGCCACGGGAGGCGATCGAGGCGATTCTCGAGGCCGCGACCTGGGCGCCGAATCACCGAATGACCGAACCATGGCGGTTCATCGTCCTGGCGGGGGAGGCGCGTCAGGCGTTGGGGTCAGTGATGGCCGAGACGCAAGCGGCGGGGCGCTCCGCGGCGAACGCTGATGCGACGGCGATCGAGGAGGCGCGGGCGGCGACGGTCAAGGCGGCGACCAAGCCGCTGCGGGCCCCGGTCGTGATCGCCGTCGCGGTGGAGCCGGTGGTCGGACCGAAAATCGTCGAGATCGAGGAGATCGCCACTGGCGCGGCGGCCGTCCAGAATATGCTGCTGGCGGCTCACGCGCTCGGTTTGGCGGCGATCTGGCGAACGGGGGGGCCGTCGTACGATCCGGCGGTCAAGGCGTTCTTCGGTCTGACGCCGGCGGCCCACCTCCTCGGCTTCGTCTACATCGGGTACCCGGACGGCGCCGTCCCGGAGCGCGTCCGCACCCCGGCCGCGCGGTTCACCCAGTGGCTCGGTTGGGACGACGAAGAGACCATCGGCTGAGCAGAGGACCGGCGCGCACGAGGTACACAGGAGCGGCGCTCGCGTGTTCGGGCGCGGTTTTTTTGCTAGCGATCCATCGCGAAGGACTCCTGCCACGCCTCCCGGGAGGGTGCAGCGAGGCGTCCCTGTATGCCAGGCGCTCATCGCGCACGACCGCCGGGTCGGGCTTGACACGCCGGGACGTGCCCTCTAGGGTATCCTCAATTCCGATCCCGACAGTCGGAATTCAACGCACCCGGAGACGACTCCGGTAATCGAAATCCCAGGAGATCCCGGCGCCGTCAGCTGGCGGCGCCGGACCGGCGACTCGCGCGAAGAGGACGCCCGGATGGGGCGGACGGAGCGGAGGAGGGAGAACGCACGTGGCAACGGACCAGCAGCGGACGGGGGAGATGACGAGGCCCGAGCGGCTCGCGACGGACGAGAGCGATGGCCAAGCGCGGGTGGTGACCCGTCGCGGCGTGATGCGCCTATTCGGCGCCGGTGCGGCTGGGGTAGCCCTCGGGCGGGCCGGCTACCGCCCGGCGCTGGCACAGCAGGCGACGGTAACGGCCGAAGCCGATCCCGAGCCGGACGACCGCGTTGAAGTGACGCCCGCCGCTGGTGGCACGCCGGTCGGCTCGGCGGGGAAGGTGACGATCTATTCCGGGCGGAGCGAGGGGCTGGTCGGGCCGCTGATGGCGAACTTCGAACGGGCGACGGGGATCGACGCGGAAGTCCGCTACGCGGGCACGCCGGAGCTGGCGGCGACGATTCTGGAGGAGGGAAACGCCAGTCCCGCCGACCTCTTCTTCTCCCAGGACGCCGGGGCGCTGGGGTTGCTGGCGAACGAGGGGCGGTTCCAGAAGCTGCCGGCGGAGCAGCTCGACCGCGTCCCGGCCCGGTTCCGCTCGCCGGACGGCTTGTGGGTCGGCGCCTCGGGCCGCGCGCGCGTGCTGGTCTACAACACCGAGGCGCTGACGGACAGTGACTTGCCGGCCTCGGTCCTGAAGCTGACCGACCCGGCGTGGAAGGACAAGATTGGCTGGGCACCCGAAAACGCGTCCTTCCAGGCGTTCGTGACGGCGCTGCGGGTGCTGAAGGGGGAGGATGCGGCCCGCGCCTGGTTGACCGGGATGCTGGCCAACAAGCCGGTCAACTTCGCCGACAGCAACACGGCGGTGACGAAGGCGGTCGGCGAGGGCGAGGTCCAGGTGGGGCTGGTGAACCACTACTACCTCTACGAGGTGAAGAAGGAGGAAGGGGACGATTTTCCGATCGCCAACCACTTCTTCCCCGCCGGCGACCCGGGCTCGCTGGTCAACGCGGCAGGGGTTGGGATCCTCAAGGATGCCAAGAACGCGACTCAAGCCCGCCGCTTCGTCGAGTATTTGCTCGGAACCGCGGCCCAGACCTACTTCGCCGAGGAGACGGACGAGTACCCGCTGATCGCGGGCATCCCGACCGCGGCAGGTTTGAAGCCGCTGGCGGAGATCGAGAGTCCCGATATCGATCTCAGTGATCTGGCCGATCTCAAGGGCACGGTCGCGCTGTTGACGGACGTGGGGGTACTGTAAGGGAGAGGGGAAGAGGTGAGAGGGAAAGACGGGAGGAGCACGGGACGGACGGAGTGTGGCGTCCCGTTCTCCTGTGGGCTGGTGGATTGAGCGGGAGAGGACAGGGGGATGGAGCGTGATCGAGGCAGTTCTGATCGACGTTGACGGCACGCTGATCGACAGCAACCTCCTCCACAGCCTGGCCTGGCAGCGGGCGTTTCGCCGGCTCGGTCGCCAGGAGGAGGGGAGCCGCGTCCTGCACCTGATTGGGATGGGCGGGGACAAGCTGGCGCCGGAGGTGTTGGGGGACGACGCCGGGGATGAGGTGCAGCGGGCGAAGGAGCTGTGGACGGAAGAGTTCAGCGCGAAGGGTCTGGGCGACCACGTGGAGCCGTTGCCCGGCGCCATCGAGCTGCTCCGCGAGCTGAAGCGACGCAGCATCCGCACCGCTCTTGCGTCCTCGGGTGAACAGCAGGATATCGAGCAGTCCGTCGAACGGTTGGGGGGTCGAGCCGGGTTCACCGAGCTGGTGACGTCGGCCGACGTGCGGGCGACCAAACCGGAGCCCGACATCTTCGCGCTGGCGTTGGAGCGACTGGGTAAGCCGGAGAGCGCGCTGGTGATCGGCGACACGGTCTACGACGTGGAGGCGGCGGCCGCGCTGGGGCTCCCCTGCGTCACCGTCCTCAGTGGCGGGATCGAGCGCGCGGTGCTCGAGAAGGCGGGAGCGGCGGCGGTCTACCGGGACACCGCGGAGATCCTCGCTGACCTCGATGCCGTCCTCCACGGGCTCCATGCCCGGTGACGCGTTGATCGACCGCTGCCGGATATCAGGTGGTGCTTGCCGGTGCCAGCGGATGCGACCCGTCCCTCCTCCATCCCATTTCCAGCCGCCTCCTCCCCTGGTGATGGCTCACCGTTCGAGGAAGCGTTGACGGGTCTGCTCGACCTCCCGTTCATCGTCGTCGAGCCAGGTGGCGGCGAGGAGGCAGACGCGCTGCACGGCGCGGGCGAGACGGTCCGCGGCGAAGAGCTCGGGATGCGCGGCGGGGATACGTGTTGGCTGGCCGGCGGTCAGCGCGGGATCGAACCGGCCGCGCTCGACGAGGTATCCCTCGGCGCTGGGGGCGATCGCGACGTAGCGCGTCTCGCCAGCGTCCGCGAGATACGCGGTCTCCAGCAGGGCGTAGCGGTGATAGGGGTTGGGCCGAAGCGAGTCGGCGGCCACGTTCACGCTCCTCATACCGGATCCGGAGGCACGCGGAGCCTCGACATGGCCCGGGTCCGCTCTCACCCCCTGCCCGACAATGCCCTCACCCCCAGCCCCGCCCAAAGGGCACCCGCCCGATGTGCGGGAGAGGGGGGCCTGGCCCGCTTGCCCGGCGAGTTTGAGCTTGGACCTTCTTGCCGCGATTGCGGGGGATCTGTGGCGCTGGCGACCATGCAGCACGCTATGACCGGTATCAGGTCGTGCGGCTGGTGATGACGCGAAGCTCACCGGACCACCCAGTCCACTTCGGGGGAGCGCAACCATCGGGGCCGTCACTGGCAAACATCTCGATCCGATGCCGACCTGACCGCACATGTCCCAGGCTCATCACGCCCGTACTCTGCCCAGCATCGACGTAGACGTCTCCGACATCCCTGAAGCGACCGTCGACATAGAACGACACGCCGATGGAGGTGCAGTGGAAGATGCTGGCGGTGAACTCGACCTGGAGCAGACCAGCGGTTCGCACGCGGACCACAAACGGGGGCGTGCAGCGAGGGGTAAACGCCGCGCAGGTCACGTTGACGGCGTAGGTGTGCGAGACGTGCCGCGTCGCGGCGGCGGCACCCGGCGCGACGCCGAGCGGGGCGATCAGAACGAGGGTCAGAAGCAGCAGGGAGATGGCGCGGCGCATGGATGACTCCTCACCGAATTGTGGAACGCGAACGAGCCAACGGAGGCGGACATCGACGCATCGGAACGCTACGCTCGCCATCTTCAACCGGCGCGCTTCCGTGACGATCTCCTTTCGCGGAAACCGACCGGCCGCGTGTTTCCAGCGTATGGCCCCGCGGTGCCAAGCACATGGGGAAGATTCCCCATTTCTGCCGCTCGTGGGGGGGGGTAGAAATACGTAGTCGCTCGTGAGAGTCAGCGGCACCGGCAGCTGCCGGGGCGTTCCGCCAGCGCGCTGAGCAGCTCTCGGGGCCGGCATGAGGAGAGCCGCGACCGTGGCCAGGTCACCCGCTCCGCATTGCGGCGGTAGAGGGGATGCGCTGACGAGGGGGACGGGCGACGCCGCGCCCGTCGGTGTTTCGACGGCGCGGTCAGCGCGGCGTCGGGCTGGATCGCGGGCCAAAGCGCGGCGCGGGTATCTCGTCCGACTCTCGCGGCGCGGGAAGCGGCGCGGCGGCGGAGACCCGGCGGCTCATCAGGGCGACGGCGATCGCGGCGGCGACGGTGACGGCCCCACCGAGCGCCAGCGAGCCGGGTGTACCCAGTGCCGTCGCGGCCACACCGGCGAGGAGGGCGCCGAACGGTCCGGTGCCGGCGAAGACGGTCATGTAGACGCTCATCACCCGGCCGCGCAGCTCGTCCGGCGCGGTCGTCTGGACGCGGGTGTTGGCCATCGCCATCGTGGTCGTCATCGCCAAGCCGAGACCGGCCAGCAGCACCATGGCGACGGCCACCGGCAGGGGGATCGCGGCCGCCAGCGCCAGCAGCACCTCCATCGCCCCCAATGCCATCGCCGTGCCGACGATGTAGCGACGGCTGGGGCTGCGGCCGACGAAGGCGAGCCCGAGCGCGCCGATCAGGGCACCGACGCCGAGCGACGACATCAGGATGCCGAACCCGCCCGCCCCGACGTCGAGATCGTGCTTGGCCAGCAGCGGCACCCAGACGGCGAAGTTCATACCGAAGGTGCCGACGAGGCCGACCAGGATGATCGGGAAGTAGACACCCGGCGTCCGGCGGACATAGGCGAGCCCCTCGCGGAGGCGGGCGATATCGCCGCCGGCCGGTTGCCGCCGGCCGGGCTCGAGGCGCATCAGGAGCAAGCCGGCGATGACCGCCAGGTAGCTGACCGCGTTGATCCCGAAGCAGGCGGCCGTGCCGACCGTCGCCAAGAGGAGACCAGCAAGGGCGGGGCCGACGATCCGCGCGGCGTTGAACAGCGACGAATTGAGGGCGATCGCGTTCATCAGGTCATCTTTGCCGACCATGTCGACGACGAACGCCTGCCGCGTCGGCATGTCGAGGGCGTTGACGATGCCAAGCCCGAGGGCGAGGGCATAGACCTGCCAGAGCTGGACCTGGCCGCTCCAGACGAGGAGGGCCAGAGCGGCGGCGAGGAGCGCCGACGTAGTTTGGGTGGCGACGAGGAGCGAGCGCTTCGGGAAGCGATCGGCCAGCACGCCACCGACCAGTCCGAGGGCCAGGACCGGCGCGAATTGAAAGACGTTGACCAACCCCAAGCGGAAGGCGGACGACGTCAGCGAGAGGACCAGCCACGACTGGGCGAGGGTTTGCATCCAGGTTCCGGTGACCGAGACCAGCTGGCCGAACCAGAAGAGCCGGTAGTTGCGGTGCTGGAAGGCGGAGAGCCCGCGCGGCAACCGGGAGGCAGGCGGTTGCCGCCCGGCGGTCGCCGGTGCCGGCACCGGCCGCTCCAGCGGCGCCCGTTCTCCATCGGCCGTTCCATTCACCATCAGCCTTCTACTCCTGCCGCGCGAAGACGATCGTCGCGGCGGCGAGCGCGGCGAGGGCGAAGCCGATCAGCCGTCAGAACCATCCGCTACCCATCCCAACTCGCCGATCGGTCGTCGGCATCGAGCATTGCCGCGATGTCCATGACGGCGACCCGCAGCCGGGCCTTCTGGCTGGGCGAGAGGTGGGTCAGGAGGAGACGCAGCCGGTTGTCCATGATCGCCTGGTAGCGCTGCAGGAGCTCGCGCCCGGAGGCGGTCAGGACGAGGGCGATCTGCCGCCGGCTCGTTGGGTCGGGACGCCGCTCGACGAGACCGCGCTCGACCAACCCGTCGATGGTGCGGGTCATAGTGGGAGGCGTGACCCGCAGCTGGCGGGCGAGCCGGGTCGTCAGCGACAGGTCCGGCGCCTCGGCCATCGCCTGGAGGCAGCGGAGTTGCGGCATCGTCAGGCGGTCTTCTCCCTCCGCCCGGTCGAGCGCGTGACGCAGCACCCGCTGGTAGCGCGGCAGCACCGCGTCGAGGAGCGCGACGAGCGTCTCGTCGAGGTCATCGCTGGCGAGGTCTGGTGTCGAGAGGGGGACAGTTGGAGCGATCTTCGTGGCCACCACAATCATCCGCAATCGCGTAGATTTCCTAACACTTAGCTGAGCTAATGATGGACCATCGCGCCAGGCGTTTCAAGGCGGGGAAACACCGGACCACTCGCTCGTTCGGCTCCTTTCGTCTTGGCCGTTTCATCGGTCAAAACGGGCCACGATCGTGAGGTGTTGCAACCGCGCAGCGCTACCGGCTCCTCCTCGTCGAGCGAGATGCGGAGCCTGTCGAAGCCGAACGAGCGAGCGATTTCGCGGCGCTGAAGATTGATGTCGACGATGGCGACGTGCCTGCCGTTATAGTGGTCCGGACGGAGCGTCGCCGCACGGAAGGGAGGTGGCGGGGAACGAACGGCGGGCCGGGCGATTGCCTGGTTCTGATGAACGAGTTGGGTCGAGGAGGAGGAGTTCGATGATGCGCACGAGCACCCGCCGTCGCTTCCTGCAGGGCGCCGGCGCCGCCGCGGTCACCGCGTCAGTCCTGACGAAGCGACCGGCCTCATCGCAGGCCCAGGCGAAGGCCACCATCAGTTGGGTCTTAGATCTGCCCCACACCGAGGACTTGGCCAAGGTCTTCGGCCAGAAGTACCCGAACATTGAGGTCAAGATCGAACGCGTCACCTTCCGTGAGGTCTTCCAGCAAAACCAGACTCGCCTCGGCTCTGGTTCCGACACGCCGGACATCGTCGCCGTCGACGCGCCACTCGTCGCCTCCTACGGCAGCCGCGGCTGGCTGTCGCCGCTCGACGAGGCGTTCTCCGCGGAGCAGCTCGCCGATATGGTGCCGGCGCTTGTCGATTCCGGCAAGTACCAGGGGAAGCTGCTCGCGCCACCGATCTGGAACTCGACCCAACTCCTCTACTACAACCTCGATCTCTTCCAAAAAGCGGGCGTGACGCCACCTGGCGCCGATGAACGCTGGACGTGGGACCAGGTCCTGGACGCCGCCAAGAAGCTGACCTCCAGTGACGTCTTCGGCTTCCAGTTCGAGCAATACAACCGCATTTACCAGCTCCAGCCACTGCCGCAGGGTAAGGGCGCCAAGGTGATCGGTGACGACGGGCTGACCGTCGATGGGATCGTCAACTCGAACGAGTGGGTCGACGCCTTCACGTGGTTCAGCGATATCCACACCCAATCAAAGGTTGCTCCCCAAGGCAACATCGACGTCAACGAGCTCTTCATCAACCAGAAGCTGGCGATGTGCATCCGGGGCCCGTGGGCGATCAAGTCGTACGCCGACGCCAAGCTGCCATTCCAGTGGCGCGCCGCGCCGCATCCGTACTGGGGCGAAGGCGGTCCGATCGTCGTGCCGACCGATAGCTGGCACGTCGGCGTGAACAAGAACAGCCCGCACCAAGCAGAGGTCATCCAGTTCATCCAGTGGGTGACATCGGCCGAGGCGGGACAGTTCTGGTATGAGCGGGGGGACAACTGGCCCTCGCAGGTCTCGTTGCTCGACAAGATCACGAAGGACCCCGCCAACGCCGACTGGCCCGGGAAGGCATACACCATCGCCGCCGGCGAGTCGCAGCATGGCGTTGCCCGCCCGCTGACGGTTGGCTACCAGGAGTACGAGGACATCCTCTCCACCACCTTCGAGGACATCCGCAACGGCGGCGACGTCAAGGAAGGTTTGGACAACGCCGCCCGGCAGATCGAGCGGGAGATGCAGAAGTATCGGAAATAGGGCACGGTGGCGGCGCGTTCGCCACGGCATGCCAGACTGGCAACCGGAGAGAGGTGCAGTGTTTGTGCTCAGATGGTCAGGCTAGCGCGCCGCCTCGCTCCCGTCGATACCGCCGCTGGTCATTCTGAGCGCGGCGACGTGTCTCTCTTCGGTTGGGGCAGCAGCACATTCCTGGCGGCATGCAACGCGGGACGGAGGGCAACGATTCGATGGCAAAAAGCGAGCGGTGGACACCGTACCTCTTCTTGCTGCCCGCCATGCTGCTCCTGGTACTCTGGCGCATCGTCCCGCTCGTCGCCGGGTTGCGGGAGAGTTTTTACGGCAACGCCCTTGACTTGACGAGCGGGCGGCAGTGGGTCGGGCTCGACAACTTCCGCTACATCTTCCAAGACCCGACCTTCTGGAAGGCGCTACGGGTGACGCTCCTCTTCAACCTGATCGTCAACCCGCTGCAGGTGGTGCTTGCCGTCCTGCTTGCGCTCCTCGCCAACCAGCGGGTGCCGGGCATCACCTTCTTCCGCACCATCCTCCTGCTCCCGGTGGCGATCGCGATCAACATCGCCGCTCTCGTCTGGGGACTCGCGCTCGACACCAACTACGGTCTCGTCAATGGAGTGCTCGATGCGGTCGGCTTGGCGCGGCAGCCGTTCCTCCGCAGCGTCGACCAGGCGCTGCCGACCATGATCGCCATCGTGAGCTGGATCGGCGTCCCGTTCTGGATGCTCTTTATCCTGGCCGGTCTCCAGAGCATCCCAGGTGACCTCCGCGAGGCAGCCCGGATCGACGGCGCCAACCGGCTCCAGATCTTCTTCGGCATTACCCTCCCGCTGTTGCGCCGGGTCATTCTCTTCATCCTCGTGGCGGACACGGTCGTCAATTTCACGCTCTTCGCGCCGCCCTACCTGCTGACTCGTGGCGGGCCGTCGCAATCGACCAATCTGATGATGTACGACGCCTGGAAGCGGGGGTTCGTCTACGGGGACCTCGGCTCATCGGAGGCGATGGTCGTCGTCTTACTCGGGATGCTCTGCGTCACCTTGGCGTTCCAGTTTGCCTTCCTGCGTCCGAAGGATTAGCGGTGAGAAGTGGAAGAGAGGACGATGGCCCAGATGAACGCAGGTCGCACCCCGCCCTCGCCCGCCGTCGTTTCGGTGGGCGCCACCCGTCCACGGGTGCGGTCTGCCGGCCGCAGCCGGGTGGGGACAGCCAAGGTCGCTCACTATGTCCTCGTCTATGGACTGCTGGCGGGGATCGCGATCCTCGTCCTGGCCCCGCTCGAATGGGTGATTGCCTCGTCGTTTACGACCCGCGAGACGGTCTGGAAGAATGTCCTCCCCTTCAACTGGCACGCGTTCCTGCCCGAGCGGTTCACCCTCAACGGCTACCGCCAGATCTTCGACGCCGGCTTCGGGCGGATGATGCTCAATACCTTTGGCGTCGGCATCGTCACCGTCGTCTTGAGCCTGACCGTCGGGGCGCTCGCCGGGTTCGCCTTCGCCCGGTTCGAGTTTCGCGGCAAGAACGCGCTCTGGGTCATCACCCTGCTGAGCTTCATGGTGCCCTACGAGGCCACCGTCATCCCGGCCTACACGCTCGTCAACGGCCTGGGCTGGGTGAATTCATGGCAGGCGCTGATCGTGCCGGCGATCGCAAACGGGACCGTGATCTTCCTCTTCCGCCAGTTCTTCGCCGAGATTCCGCAGGATCTGATTGACGCGGGCCGAGTCGACGGGGCGACGTGGCCGCGTGTCCTGGCCGGAATTGTGCTGCCCCTGACGCGGCCGGTGCTCGTCACCTCGGCGATCATCGTCTTTCTCGCCCAGTGGAATTCGTACTTCTGGCCGATGCTGGTCGCGCCAGACGCCAAGTACCGCGTCGTCCAGGTCGCGGTCAACATCCTGGGGGTCGCCCAGCAGACGAACTACTGAGACCGGCTCTTCGCCGCGACGACGATCGCGGCCGTAGTGCCGCTCATCCTCGTCATCCCGCTCCAACGCTTCTACGTCAGCAGTATCGTCGGTTCAGGGGTCAAGGGGTAACACCAGCCACGCGCGAGCGAGACGATCGACGCTCTGGCGACCGCGGAGAAGGAGAGCCAAGACCAGCGAGGTCGGCCGGTAGGAACCGGCCTGGATACGCGCGGCGGACGAGAGGAGCCGGAGTGACGATTCGCACGATTCTCGACACCGACATCGGTACGGACGTTGACGACTGCTTGGCGATCGCATTTATGCTCGGCTCGCCGGAGTTCGCCTTCGAGGCCATCACCTGTGTCTACGGCGACGTCGAGCTGCGGGGCAGGATGGTGCGCAAGCTCGTTGCCCTCCGCGGCCACGACGAGATCCCGGTCTACCTCGGGGCCCGGCGTCCCCTGCTCGGTTTGCGCGACGTCTATTGGGAAGGGCACGAGGGTGAGGGATTGCTCGACGAACGCGATGAACCGGTTGCGTTCCCGCCGGAGCACGCCGTCGACGTCATCATCCGGACGGTGATGGCGAACCCCGGGCAGATCCATCTGCTGGCCATCGGCCCCCTGACCAACATCGCCCTGGCGATCCTGAAGGAGCCGGCGCTGGCAACGCGCCTTGCGCACCTGACGATCATGGGCGGGGTGGTGCGCGGGCCGCAATCGCTGCACCTGCCGGTCGCCGAGCACAACATCGTCTGCGACCCGGACGCGGCGCATGTCGTCCTGACCTCGGGCGCGCCGATCACGCTCGTGCCACTCGACGTCACCACCCGCTGCCGCATCCGGCGGGCCGATGTCGGCCGCCTGCAGGCCGTCGGTGATCCTTTCCACGACGCGGTGGCGGAGCAGGTCACGCGCTACCCGCGGTTTGCCGCGAATGGTGAGACCGTCCTCCACGATCCGCTGGCGGCGGCGGTGGTGATCGCGCCGGATCTGGTGGAGATGGTGCCGCTCCACGTCGCCGTGGAGACGCACGGGCGGGTGACCAGCGGCGCGACCGTCGCCCGGCAGCCGACCGACGGATTGGCGGCGACAGCAAGGGTCGCGCTGAGCATCGACGCGGCGCGGGCGGAGGAAACCATCATCGAGCGACTGTTGCGCTAGACGGTTTGCCGCGCGGGTGAGCGACAACCATCCCACACGTTAACGGAACGATGTGCCAAGGACGTTCTGGCGGGTAGGGAGCGGCAACGATCGACTGCCGCAATCGGGTTCGCCCCGTGGCTGTCCGACGGCGGGTCGCCCCGGTGCAGACCGCGCGCCCTTAAGGCAGTCCGCCTTGACCGTCGCCGGTGGGGAGCCGGGTCGGTATCCAGCTCAACCAGGCAGGGACGACCCCCCGGACCGTTCTGGACGAGGCGGGCGACGAACCCCCGGTGCGCCGCGTCGAAACGCGTGGAATTGGTCGTTGCGGTGGGATTGGGCAGGTCAAGGTAGATGATGCCAATGATAGGGCGCTGGGTGCGATGGAAATACTCGGCGAAGTCACGATCCATGGTGACAATGACCCGCTCCATTGAACGGGCCAAACGGATGACCTCGTGGTCGGGTAACTGGCGGAGGCGTTGGCCATGCAGCGAGAGGACGTCGAGCTGGAGCTGTTGGGTTAAGAAGCGCCCGGCTTTGGGGGAAAGGTTGGCGTCGAGTAGGAACCGAGCCGCAATCACCTTACAGCGCATGCACCTCAGTACGCGTTGTCTCGGCAGCAGCGAAGGCGACGGCCGCCCCGACATCATCCATGGTCAGCGCTGGGTAGTCATCCACGATCTGCGCGGGGGTTTGCCCGGCTTCAACCAGCCCCACGATGAGGTAGACCGGCACGCGGGTGCCGCGGATGACGGGCTTGCCCAGCAGGACGGCGGGATCGGTGACGATCGACTCCTCCAGTGCCTGGCGATTGGTCGGCGGATCTGCTCTTGTATGCATGCATCTACTGTATCACCGGGTGCCACGGCCAGGTCATCATCTCCTCCCGCGACCCCTCGATAAGGGCCGTTATCTGGGCCACGCGGCGAACGCAGCCGCTGACGGCGCGCGGGCGGTCGCGGCCATCCCATCCTTCTCGCGTGGCGCGGTGTGGAGCAGCGCGCCATGCACCTTGGGCAGCGCGGGGCTCAGCAGCCGCTCGATCTCGCCGGCCAGGGTGTGGATCTCCGCGACGGCGGCGGTGCCCGGGACCAGCACGTGAGCACGAGCTCGTCGTCGTCCTCGCCCCTTGCAGGCAGTAGGGCCGGACGTCGTGGCAGCTGTTTGGCCCGACGACCGCGTCCGCCAACTCCCCCACTGCGTCATGCCTCGTCGAGCAGTGGTTGCGTTCACCGGAGGTCCGTCACAGACACGACACCACAGTGCGCAGGACATCGTGGTTGTACGACGGGACACGGGAAAAGCGGCGGTACCGCTTCCACCGCGACCCGGATGCGACCGCCCCCGGATGTGCGATTGCACTCACGCCCGGCGGGAGGAAGGACGGTGCTATACTCCGCGGCCATGCTCGGGCGATGGTGGAGGCGAGGACAATCGGTGGAGGACGCGCCGGAGGAGGAGGACGGCGCGACGGACGACGCGGTTGGGGCGCCCGTGCGCGCGGGCGAGTTGGTCCGGTTGCGGACGCATGTCCCCGCCAACCAAGCGGCCTTCCAGCGGTGGTATGCCGACGAGGAGATCGCCAAGCTGCTCCGGCACGATCAGGAGCCGTTGAACGCGATCCAGTCCCGCGGGTATTTCAACGCCTTTATTCTGCCGATGTCGGCCCGCGGCATGTGTTATGCCATTCATGAGGTGGCGACCGATCGGCTGGTCGGCACGTCCGCCCTCACCGACGTCAGCACGATGGTGTCCGGGGAGCGTTCGGCGTTGTTCCGGATCGTGATCGGTGAGAAGGACATTTGGGGTCGTGGCTACGGGACGGAGGCGACGCGATTAGTGCTCGACGAGGCGTTCGGCACGCATGGTTTGGGCGAAGTCCGCCTGGAGGTCTTCCGTCACAACCCGCGCGCCCTAGCCACCTACCAGCGGGTCGGCTTCGGCGTCACGGGGGAGCACGTCGAGTGGGTGAGTCGTAAGAGATTGGAGTTGAACGTGATCGAGCTGGCACTCAAGCGTGATGCGTTCCGCGGCAACGGGCGATCGGCGGATGTGGCGCCGCGACCCCGGGCCGAGGGTGGCCCGCGATCGGAAGCGGACAAGGCCGAGCGCCAGCAGCGGCGCGAGGAACGGCAGCAGCAGCGCGGCGACCAGCCGGGCGAGATGGGTGGACAGCAGTCCGACAGCGGCGCTCCGGTGGACCGGGCTGAGCGTCAGGCGCGACGCAGCGAGCGCGAGCAGCGACGCAGCGAGCGGGAGCAGCGGCGCAGCGAGCGCGAGCAGCGGCAAGGTGGCGATACGTCCGGGGAATCGCAGGCGGGCGGGGGCATCTAGCTCCTTACCGTCGGCCCGCGGACGGTCGGGCCTGTCGCGTCAGCGGTAGACCCAGCCGATTGCCTTGTCTCGTTTAACCCGGGTGATGCTCGATATCAGGGGCACCGGTGATAGTCACCGGTGCCCGCAATTGTGTGCGGTGTTTCAGGCGGAAGCGAGTCCGCGCCACGGCTACCCGTCGATAGGAAGCCAGGCTCCCGCGTACCGTCCGCGATCTGCTTCGGATCACGTCGCCGCTGCGCAGCCGGGAAGCAGCGGTTCGCGGGGGCGGCACATTGAGCAAACGGCTCCCGTCATCTCGCCAGGCGGTCGTGCCAGATCGGGTTCGAGGCGGCGATTAGGTCGCCAAACGGATCGGCGATTTGGGAGCGGACGTAGCGAGCGCCCGCCGGCCAGGGGAACTCCTCCCGCCAATCGTCGCTGAGGATCGCCGCCGACGCGACGCAGCCGGCGTCGGAGCAGAGGAGCAGCGCCGCGCCGCGACCACCAACGACGCGTGCCCGCAGCCCCGCTGCCACCAGGGAGAGGTAGAGTTGCGGCCCGGCGGGCGAGGCGGAGACGAAACAGCTCCCAGCTTGCAATCCCGCCAACAATGCGGCGGCGGTCAACGGCCCGTCAATCTGAATCCAGGTCGTCGGCTGACCGAGCCGGGCTGGGGCGAGCCCGCCGGAGCCGGCGTCGCGGAGGCGGTGCGTGTCGCTGCCACCGACCGCGACGAGGTGGTCTCCCTGCCGCAGCCGCTGATCCCAAGCGGCCAGGGCGAGCGCGTTGAGCCGTTCCCAGGGTCCGTTCCAGACCTCGATCGCGTGGTGACCGCGGACCTCCGGGAAGAGCCAGGTCGGGCCGAACGGCTTTGGGTGATTGACGCTGACGAAGGCGCCAGCGGCGACCGCGACGCCGATCGCTTCCTCGATCCCGGCGGCGGTTGGTTGGCGGAAGTCGAACCAGCCGTCTCCGCCCCAGGCGTTCCAGTGGCCGGCATAGGTCGTCACCTCGATCCCCGGCAGCAAGACGGGGAGACCCGCCTCACCGGCCGGCAGTGAGGGGCGTATCGCGCTGTTGTGGTCGGTAACGCCGAGGAAATCGAGCCCGATGGCGGCGGCGGCGGCCAGCACCTCCACCAGCCAGGAGTCACCATCGGAGTGGAGGGTGTGGCAGTGGAGATCGCCGCGGACCCAGCCCGGCTCGGCGGCGACCGGCAGCGCCACGGACGCCGGACGCATTGGCGCGAGACCCGGCTCGTCGGGCGGCAGACCGGGATCGAACCAGACCTCGACCCGGTAGTCGAGACCGCGTGTCCCGATCTTGTAGGGGCCGAGCAAGACGTGCCAGGTGCCGGGTCCGAGTGGTCCAGGGCGATACGGCGGCGTCGCCCAGCTCTCGGCGATCGTGAACGACGCGCGCTCGCTCCCGCTCCAGCCCCGGAACCCCGGTCCGCCCGCCACGATCCCCCGCTCGTCGAACAGACCGATGTCGAGGGTATTCCCCCCCGCATGCCCGGGATCGGAGGGGATGCGCTCGCTGTATTCGTAGTGGACGTGGAGCTGCCGTAACCCGTCCGGGACCTGGAACGGGAGGTGAGCGTAGCGCCCCGCCTGGCCCGGCTCGAACCGACCGGCGAGGACGACGTCCGGCAGCCGGGCCGGAGTGACGGCGGCGACCGCGGGCGTCATGCCCCGAGGGCCGCGCCGGAATCGAGATCGAAGACGCGGACGCCGTCGGGGTCGGCCCGCAGGTAGACCATGTCACCCGGCCGCGGCCGGAGATCCGGCGCGGTCCTGACCTTGACCAACGCGTCCCCAACCTTGACGTTGACGATCACCTCACTGCCGAGCGGCTCAGAGATGAACACTTCCGCCGGGTACGCTCCCTCCGACGGGTCCAGCGAGAGGAGGATCGCCTCGGGTCGGAGACCGACCGCCAGCCGGCCAGTGGCGCCACCATCGAGGGCGGGGGCGGGGATGCGCCAGGCGCGCTCAACGATCAGCGCACCGCCGTCACGCTCGACGGGGAGGATATTCATCGGCGGGCTGCCAATGAACTCGGCGACGAAGAGATTGGCCGGATAGCCGTAGACCTCGTCCGGCGAGCCGAGCTGTTGGAGGCGGCCGGCGTTCATGACCGCGATCCGGTCGGCCAGGGTCATCGCTTCCGCCTGGTCGTGGGTGACGAAGAACATGGTAACCCCGAGCTGGCGCTGGAGGGCCTTGATCTCGGTGCGCATATGGGTCCGCAGCTTGGCATCGAGGTTGGAGAGGGGCTCATCCATGAGGAAGGCGCGCGGCTCGCGGACGATGGCCCGGCCGAGGGCGACGCGCTGCTGCTCGCCTCCGGAGAGCTGACCTGGCTTGCGGTCGAGGAGATGCCCGATGCCAAGCAGCGCCGCGACCCGCTCGACCCGGCCCCGCCGCTCCGACTTCGCCAGCTTCTGGACTTTGAGCGGATAGAGGATGTTGTCGCGGGCGCTGAGGTGCGGATAGAGCGCGTACTGTTGAAAGACGAGCGCGATGTCGCGGTCCTTCGGCTCCAACCCCACCACGCTGCGGTCGTCGAGCCGGATGTCGCCGGCGTCGGGCTCCTCCAACCCGGCGAGGAGGCGCAGCGCCGTCGTCTTGCCGCAGCCGCTCGGGCCGAGCAGCACCAGCAACTCGCCATCCTCGGCCGTCAGCGAGAGGTCCAGGAGGGCAGGGGCGACCTGTTTCGGGAACTGCTTGTGCACCCGGACGAACTCGATCCGTGCCATTACAGCCCCCGCGTCGTGCCGATTAGCCCGCGCACCATCAACTTGCGGGTGGCGAAGAAGAGCGCCAGGACCGGCAGCACGTAGAGGACACCCATCGCCGCCACGAGCTCGTAGCGGACCTCGGTGTAGCCGCCGGCGGTGCGGTAGGTCTGGTAGAAGGCCAGCGGCACCGTCATTTTGCTGTCGTCGTCGACCAGGATGATGACCATCAGCACCTCGGCCCAGGCGCTGAGGAAGGCGAACCCGGCGACGACGCCGATGCCTGGCCGCGCTACCGGCAGCAAAATCTCGAACCAGGCGCGCAGGCGCGACCGGCCATCGAGCCAGGCCGCCTCTTCAAGATAGCGCGGCACCGTGTCGAAGAACCCTTTCATCAACCAGACGAGGAAGGGTAGCTCGATGGCGGTGTGGACGAGGATCAAGCCGAGGTAGGAGTTGCGGAGATGGAGGTCGCGCGCCAGCCCGTAGATCGGCACCATCGTCGCCGAGAGGGGCATCGTTTGGAGGACGAGCACGGCGTAGACCAACGCGCTCTTCGGGCCGAAGGCGATCCGGGAGAGGGAGTACCCGGCGAGGCAGACCGTGATGGTCGCCAGCACCATCGTCGCCGTTGCGACGAAGACACTGTTGCCGAGGGCGCGGGCGAAATCGAGCTGGCGAAAGATGTAGACGAAGTTATCGAAGGTCGGCGCCGCCGGCCAGCGAATGTAGGCTTGGGCCTTGCCGTCGAACGCCGCCGTGAAGAGCCAGAGGAAGGGCGCGCCAAAGAAGGCGATCGTGACGACGTAGGCGACGTGGGCCAGCACCCAACCGAGCCGGGAGCCGTCACGCCGGCGCCGCGCGAGCGGCATGGCAGGCGCGGCGGTGGCCGCCGGCCGCTCCGCGGCGAGCCCTGGCGCGGCGACCGCTTCCCCCGCCGCGCTCATGCCCGGGGCCTGGCGACGCGGAGGTAGACGACCGCGAAGATGGCATTGAGCCCAAGCATGACGACGGCGATCGTCGACCCGTAGCCGATCTCGTAGGTCTTGAAGGCGGCGTCGTAGGCATAGAGGGCGATCGTCTCGGTCTTGATGCCGGGCCCACCGTTGGTCAGCGTCTGGATCAGGATAAAGGTGCCAAAGGTCGAGATCGTGATCGAGAGGAGCGTCAAGGTCGCGACGTGACGGAGATTGGGGAGGGTGTGATCCCAGAAACGCTGCCAGGGACCGGCGCCATCGACGCGCGCCGCCTCGTGGATCTCCGTCGGGATCGTCCGCAGCGCGCCGAGCACGATCAGCATGACGAAGGCGGTGCCGCGCCAGGTGTTGACCAGAATTACCGAGAGCATCGGCGCGTGACCGAGCCAGTTGACGTGCGACAAGCCGAGGGCGCCGAGCGCCATATTCAGCGAGCCATAGTAGAAGTCGAACATCGCCACCCAGAGGAAGCCGGCGACGATGGTTGGATTGACCCAGGCCAGCAGGACTGCGCCGTAGACGACCGAGGTCAGGCGGTGACCAACGCGTTCACCGTGGTCGATCAGGAGCGCCAGCGAAAGACCGAGCAGGAACTGCCCGATCAGGGCCGAGCCGACAACGAAGATGACCGAGTTGCGGATGACGGTCGCGAAATCGGGGTCGGAGAGCAACCGCCGGTAGTTATCGAGGCCGACGAAGCGGGGGTGAGCGGCGTCGATCCCGGTCAAGGCGCGATTGGTTAGGCTGGCGTAGCCGGCCCAGACGGCCGGGGCGACGAAGAAGAGCGATAGCAGGATCGCGGCCGGCATCAAGCCAGCGAGATAGGCCCGGTTTCGTCGCCAGGCGAGGGCCCGGCCCGCTGGGTTGAGGCTGGGGAGGGGCGGCGTCCCCTCCCCGATCGCGATGCGACTCGCCATTCCCTCGATTCCTATTGGGTGGCGACGTTCTCGTCGCCGATGGCGCGGGCGAGATCTTCGCCGTAGCGCTTGGCGGCCTCCTCCGGACTTGCCTCACCAGTCGCGACACGGCTGGTCGCCGCCTGGATCGCGGTGACGACCTTGTTGTAGTTGGGATCGGGGGGAACGAAGCGCGCCTGCTTGAGCGATTCGGTGGAATCGACCAGGAATTTATTGGCCTTGAACTCGGGGACCTCGGCCGAGTCGGTGCGGGCGACAGGATGGGGATCGGCGATGTTCAACGCGGCGACCGTCTCCTTATTGTTGAAGGCCGCGATGAAGGCCCAGGCGAGATCCTGATTCTCGCTCTTGGCGTTGATGAACCAGCAGGTACCCGGCCCGCCGACGGTGAACGAGGGGCCGGCGGTGGCGGTCGGGTGCAGTACGTAGCCGACGTTCTCCTCGGTCCCCGCCTTGTCCTTGGTCACCCAGCCGCCGTAGACCCAGCCCCCTTCGAAGAGAAGGGCGAGACCCCCGTTCCCGAGCTTCTCGCGCATAGCGGTCCACGGCTTGGTGGTGGTCAGGATCTCCTCCGGCACAAGCTTGTCCGTGCGCCAGGCCCGCTCGTAGAAGCCGAGGGCTTGGCGAATCGGCTCGCTGTCTCCAACCCATTTGCCGCTCTTGTCCTGGATCTCGCCGCCATAGGCGAAGACGAGGGGGACGAAGCCGCTATCGGCCGTACCGCCGCTGCCGGCCGGTCCGGCGTAGAGAGCGTAGGGGAGGACGTCCTTTTCGGCGGCCTTGACGGCTTGAGCCGCTTTGAGGATGTCGTCGACGTTGGCCGGCGACCATTCCGCCGGCAGCCCGGCCGCCTGCAGCCGGTCGCGGCGGAAGTAGAGGAAGCGGGTATCGAGCCCATAGGGGATGGCCCAGAGCTTTCCCTTGTAGGTCACGCCGGAGCGGACCGAATCGGGATAGACCTTCCAGTCGGGCCAGGCGGCGACCTTGTCGTCGAGGGGGGCGATGTAGCCCGCCTCGGCCAGTTCGCCGATGGTGTCGCCGCCAACGTGGAAGACATCCGGCGCGTCGCCCGCGTCGAGCGCCAGCAGGAGCTTGGTGTAGAAGTCGTCGGACCCGACCTTCTGCAGATCGACCGTCACCTTCGCCTGCGGGTTGGCGGCGCGGACGGCCTCGGCGGCCTTGTCGACATACGGCGGCTTTTGGCCGAGCTCGTCCGGGTAGGAGACGGTGATCGACCCGGAGAGACCACTCTGCAGATACGGCGCGGCGACGCGGCGGCCGGCGGGACCGGCGACGGCCAGCTCCCCCGTCCCCGCGGCCAGGGTCAACCCCGCGGCCGCGGTCGCCGCGCGCGCGATCACGGTTCGCCGCGACACCTTGGTTGTCTGCACGTTCGATCCTCCTCTCAAGCGCCCACCGCCATCGGTCGGGGCAATGCTCTTGTGCATCCGGACAGCCTGCCTCATGGCCCACGTGGAATTGGTGGTCCATGGTAGCAGGCTATGAGGGCGAACGCGCGGGGGTATTAACGGGCGGTGATCGGAGTGCTAAACAGCTGCTATGGAACCTCCCTGAATGGGTGAGGCAGCGCGCGACAGCACCCGTGGGGACTGCTGCCGCTCGATCCGGCGCGGCGCGAGACGACGGCGCTGGGACTCGCAACGGTCCGGCGTGGCGCCGATCGTCGGCCGGTTCTGGTCGACTGCCCGGTCACGCTCCTCGGCGGAGAGGCCAACCGCGCCGCGGCGCTTCCACCAAGGCTCGCCCTTCCCCATCGCCGCGACCTGGGGTAGCATCGCCGCTGACGTATCGACAGTGACCGGGGCAGCCACGGATCGGAGCCGGGGAGGAGCGGGGATGGGTCGCCTGTATGACGAGTTAGAGGATGGGTTGCGGGACTGGCTGGGAGCGCAGCCCCTCTTCTTCGTGGCGACGGCCCCGACGGACCTCGACGGGCACCTCAACCTTTCACCGAAGGGAAGCGCCGGCACCTTCCGCGTCTTAGGGCCGACCACGGTCGCCTACCTCGACCTGGTCGGCAGCGGGATCGAGACGGTCGCCCACCTGCGAGCGAACGGGCGGATCGTGCTGATGTTCTGCGCCTTCAGCGGACCACCGAAGATCGTTCGCCTCCATGGCCGGGGCCGGGTCGTGCCGAGCGACGAGCCGGAGTTCGCCTCGCTTCTGGAGACCTTCGCGCCGAGCGACGAGGTCACGGCGCTGGCCCGCAGCATCGTCGTCGTCGAGGTCGAGCGCATCGCCGACTCGTGCGGCTTCGTGGTGCCGCGGATGGAGTACGCCGGTGACCGGGACCAACTCATCCGGTGGAGTGAGCGCCGGCGGGAGCAGCACGGCGAGGCGTGGAAGGACGCCTACCTGGCGGCGAACAACGCGACCAGCATCGATGGCCTGGCCGCGCTCGACGTCCAGCGCCCTCCGGGCGCTGGCGACGTCGAGCGCGCCGCGCTCTCCAGCGCTGGCAAGGCACTCTAACGGCAGGGGCGACTGGTGTCAGAACCGCAGGGCGCGAGCCCTCCGCGATTCGGGGCTCCTCTCCGGGGTTCTGGGGGATCTGAGCTCCGGCTGCTGGTCAGGTAAGGTGCCGACGGAACGACCCCCGGCTTGGGGACGCGGTCGCGCAATGCGCACGAGCTAGCCATGGCATACGGTCGTTTCCCGGCCGCGCACCCTGGAGCAGTATGATGCGGCTGGAGGTGAGAGCGGTGCGGAACGATAAGACGGGGACGTTTCTCGGACTCCCGTACGATTGGCGGTGGCCAACCTGGGCGCGCGTCACGGCGAGCGTCTGGAATCCCGAGGACCGTCGCGTTTTCGTTCCCAAGGTCTTTGGCTGGGGGTGGAGCGTCAACCTCCATGCGTTGCTCCATCGCCGCGGCCGGCTCGATCATTGACCGCAGACCAGTCGTTCACGGGCGGCCGCTGGCGGCCGATGGCGAGGCGGGTTCGTTGGTGGCTCGTCGTGGTAGGGTCATGCGAAGCTATCTGACGCATCTGGAATGCACCGCCTGTGGCGCAACGTATCCGGCGGACCGGCTGGCGACGACCTGCCCCTCCTGCGCCAAGGTGCTCTACGCCCGCTACGATCTGGCGGCGGCGGCGCGGCAGATGACCAAGGCGGCGCTGGCAAGCCGGCCCTGGAATCTCTGGCGATACGCCGAAATCCTGCCGGTGCGTGATCCCGACGCGGCGCCGCGGCTGGGCGAAGGGGGTACTCCCCTCTTAGCCGTGCCGGCCCTTGGGCGCGCCTTTGACCTCGACCGGCTCATGGTCAAGGACGAGGGGCGCAACCCGACCGGGAGCTTCAAGGCGCGCGGTCTGGCCATGGCGGTCGCCCGCGCCAAGGAACTGGGAGCCCGCGCGGTCGCGATCCCGTCCGCCGGCAACGCGGCGGCGGCGATGGCCGCGTATGCCGCCCGCGCCGGTCTACCCGCGCACGTCGTCATGCCGGCCGATACGCCGGCCGCGATCCGGGCCGAGTGTCACGCCCTGGGCGCGCGGGTGATGCTGGTGGCTGGGCTGATCAACGACGCGGGCAAGATCGTCCGCGAGAACGCGGCGGCGCGCGGCTGGTTCGACGTCTCGACTCTGAAAGAGCCCTACCGGGTCGAGGGCAAGAAGACGATGGGGCTCGAGCTCGCCGAAGAGCTCGGCTGGCGGCTGCCGGACGCGATCGTCTACCCAACGGGCGGCGGCACCGGCATCGTCGGCATGTGGAAGGCGTTCGCGGAGCTGGAAGCGATGGGGCTGATCGGGCCCAAACGGCCGAAGATGATCGTGGTCCAAGCGGAGGGGTGCGCCCCGATCGTGCGCGCCTACGAGCGCGGCGAACGGCAAGCGCCGCTCTGGGAGGACGCCGCGACGATCGCCCCCGGGATGCGGGTGCCGGTGGCAATCGGCGACTACTTGATCCTGGACGCGATCCGGGAGAGCGGCGGGACCGCGGTGACGGTCTCGGACGCTGAGCTGATGGAGGGCGTGCGCTTGGCCGCCGCCGGGGAAGGGCTCTTTATCGCACCCGAAGCGGGCGCGGCGGTGATCGCGGCACGGAAGCTGCGTGCCAGCGGGTTCTTGGAGCGGGGGGACGAGGTGGTGATCTTCGTCACCGGCACCGGGTTGAAGCATACCGATCTGATTGACGCCGCCGCACTGGTGGTCGAGCCGGGTGATACCGCGACGATCGCCGCGCTGCTGGATGCCGCTGGACCGGGAACGCACGTTCGTTCCATTGACACATCGGAACACCCGGCCTAGAATCGGGCTGCGGTAAACGAACGTACATGACCGGAGCATCACGGCGATAAGGGGATCGCGCTTCCAGTGTGTACGGACACGAACCGCGGGGGACAATAGGGGACTCAGGGAGGGGACGGGGATCGTGACCGAGAATGAGCGGCGGGCTGAGGACATGCTGGATTTGCGTGACCTCATTGTCCGCGGGCTATCCGCCATTGGATTGATCGCGGTGATGCTCTTGATGTTGCTCGCTATTCAGGGCGCCTAACGGCGGATCTTGCGGGGCAACGCTCCAGGTGGGATGGGCTTGGAGAACGGCGCAACAGGAACGACCTGGGGGATGGGGGAGAGGTGGAAGTCGGAATCTGGTTGGTGCTCCTAACGATGTGCTCGCTCGTCGCCTGTGGGCTGGAGGCGCGAGGAGTCGGCGGGTGGCGCGACCGCTAAGCGAGGAGGCTGGACAGCGAGCGTAGGCGAACGTTCGGCCGCAAGGAACGGAATGATCGGGGACAAGGGTCGAGCCGTACCGGCTCGGCCTTTCGCATGAGTGGGACACTGGCGGCTCCGCTTCGTCGAGAGCGAGCGCCGGTGGCGACTGGCGGGAGCGGTCCTCACCGATCGCGACCGTTACGACCAGCGGCTCCGATGTGGAGACTCGCCCGTACCAGGTGGGGCACCCGCACCCGTGGTTGCCAGCTTCGCGGCGCGGGTGATGACGGATACGATCGCGGGAGGCGAGGGTGACGACCCGGCCGGATCACTCATCAAGCATGAGAGGAAGGGGGACGGATGAGGCACGGAGGAGATGGCGGCGGCGCGGCGCGCTGGACCACGCGGGCGGGCGCGGCTCTGACGGCGCTGGCAATGCTCTCGCTCGTTCTGACGCTGGGCGAGCCACGCCCGGCGCGGGCGCAGGACGGCACGCCGGCCCCGGAGCAAAGCAGCCAGGGAGCCGGGAACGCGGCGGTTCGCGCCGTCCACGGCGTGTCGGACGCGGGACCGGTCGACCTCTACGTCGATGGCGGTCTCGCCGTGTCCAGTATCGCGTTTCCTGGCGTCTCCGACGCGCTCCGCCTCCCGGCCGGCGATCACGATCTCCAGATCGTTCCCACCGGTGACACACCCGACCAGGCGATCGTCGATACGACACTGAGCCTCACGCCTGGTGGGGTGTATGAGATCGCGGCGCTCGGGACCCTGGACGACCTCCAAGCGAACGTCTACGAGGTCGATGTCGACTCTCTCGCTTCGAAACGGGCGCGTGTCCGCCTCATCGACGGCGCGCCAGACGCGGGCTCGGTTGAACTGACCGCGGACGGCGAGGCGGTCCTCCCCGCCGTGGCCTACCCGAATGAGACAGATTTCGTCGATCTCGCTGCCGGCACGTACGATCTCGCGGTGCGTCCCGAGGGCGGCGGCGACGCGGTCGTGTCGCTGCCGGGGACGGACCTGAAGGAGGGTACCGTCTCCGACCTCTTTACCGTCGGTCAGCTGGCAGACGGCTCGATTCAGGCTCTAGTCGTGACGACGACCGCGGCGAGGGCAGCGGTGACGGGCCGGGCCGCGGGGATCTACGCTGGCGGCTGCGGCGCGGCCAAGCGGGGGGACGCCGTCGCCCCGCTGGCGGATCTGACCACGCCGGCCGGCGATCGGCGGGGGCCAACCGAGGCGGTGGCGACCGAGAGCTCGGTCAGCAGCGTCGCGGTCTCGCTGGACGACATCCTGGGAGAGGACCATGCGCTCGTCGTCTTCCAGTTCGGGAAGGCGAACGATCGGATCGTCGCCTGCGGCGAGATCGGGGGGGCGCTGACCGAGAATGGGGCGTTGCTCGTCGGGCTGCGAGCGGAGAACGGCTCGAATATCGCTGGCATTGCCACGCTGTCGGCCGGTGTTGTCGACCCAGCGACGACCGATGTCACCGTGGCGATCGCCCCGGATCTGATCCGGCCGGATACCAACCAGCCGGTCATCGCCGCCGCTGAGACGACGCCACCGCCGTCGACTAGGGACCAGAACGTCATCGCCGCCACGCCGACCGCGCCCGAGATGACGCCGGAGACGATCACGATCGAGGTCGGGACGGCCGAGCCCTAGCGTCTCTCGCCGCCAGGGGAAGACCCATGTTGCGGCCTCGACCGAGACCGCGGAGTGCCAACCCAAACGGTCGCCAGTGAGGCGCTTGGCCCAGGATCAGGCGATCCGTTCCAGGCAGCGCGGAGGGGGGCATGACGGGTGTGCCTTGATGGAACGGTATGTGCTGCTACACTGACGGCGTCGATGGAGGCGCGCCCGCCGTCTCTGATCGCGCGGGGTGGCACGACCCGTTATTTCGTGTTCGCTGTCGGAAGATTGGAAGACGAACCTCGTCGGGGGGAGCAAGGACGCAGATGATGGATCGAGCAAAGTCGATGCGATGGTTGTGGATGAGCGCGGCGATTCTGCCGATGCTGGTCTTGGCGCTGATCGCCGGCACCGGAATTCAGACGACGGCGGCGCAGGACGCGACGCCGGGAACGGGCGAGGCCGCGGGCCGGCCAGCCCACATTCACAGCGGCAGCTGCGGTAAGGACGCGCTCGGCGACGTCGTCCAAGCGCTTAGCCCGCTGACGAAGTCGCAGGGTCAGAGCCAGGGGCAGGATGCGGCGGTCGCCGCCGAGACCTCCTTCACCAACGTCCCGTTGACGCTGGATCAGATCCTGGCTGACGACCATGCGATCAATATCCACCGCTCGCAGGACAAGATCCAGGACTACATCGCCTGTGGCGAAGTCGGCGGCGCGGTTGATGCCAACGGCAGCTTGGTGATCGGTCTCAAGGAGCAGAACAAATCGGGTTTCACCGGCATCGCCGTGTTGACACCGAACGCCGATGGTACCTCGACCGATGTCTCCGTCTTTATCGCCAAGGACCTGACCGGCGGCAAGGCCGGCAAGAGCGGCACCCCGGCGGCTGGCGGGTACGCCACTCCCGTCGCCTAACACCTGATCCGCGGGCGATTGATGCGCACCCAATCGGGCGCGCCAGAGGCGGCGGTTCCGCAAGGGGCCGCCGCCTCGCCGTTGCCGGCGGTTGAGGATTGGGCGCGTCAGGGGCGATCCCAGGCGCCGCGTTGGAGGGAACCAGGTGATGACCGACACGACCGCGGGCAACGGGACGGCGCTGGTCACCGGCGCAACCAGCGGTATCGGCTACGAACTGGCGGCGCTCCTGGCGGGTGACGGGCATCCGCTCGTCCTGGTCGCCCGGCATCAGGAGGAGCTCGACCGCGTCGCCGGGGAGTTTCGTGATCGGCATGACGTGGCGGTCACGACGATCGCCGTCGATCTGGCGCGGCCGGAGGCGGTCGCGGAGCTGGTGGCCGAGATCGAGCGGGGCGCCATCGAGATCGAGGTCTTGGTCAACAACGCCGGATTCGCCAGTTATGGACCGTTCGCCGACAGCGATCTGGACCACGAGCTAGCGATGCTGCAGGTCAACGTCGTGGCCCTTTCCGAACTGACGCGGCGTCTCCTGCCGGGGATGGTGTCACGGCGGCGCGGCCGCATCCTCAATCTGGCCTCGACGGCGGCGTTCCAGCCAGGGCCGTTGATGGCGGTCTATTACGCGACGAAAGCCTACGTCCTCTCGTTCTCGAACGCGATCGCCAACGAGCTGCGCGGCTCCGGCGTGACGGTGACCGCGCTCTGCCCGGGACCGACGAAGACCGGTTTCGCCGAGCGCGCGTCACTGCAAGACTCAAAGCTGTTCCGGCGCGGCAACGTCATGGACGCCCGGACGGTGGCCGCCGCCGGCTACGCGGGGATGCGGGCCGGCAAAGCGACGGTGATCCCCGGCGCCCGCAACTGGGTCATGGCGGAAGCGGTGCGCTTTGCCCCGCGTGGCGTGGCGGCGAGCCTGGCCCGCGGGATGCAGGAGCGGACAGGGTAAAGCACCGTCTTCGCGTGGCCCCATTCTTGCCGTCTTTCCGTCGCGACCGTGGATCATCATCGCGACGGGGGAGGAGCAGATCGATGCCAGGTCCGAGCGATGTCCTGTCCCGCCGGTTGGCCTGGCCTGGAGCGATGCTGATAGGGCTGGTGCTGGCAACGGCCTGGTTGCCATCCGCGCTGGCCCAGAATGCGACACCGGCCGCGGACGGCGCGTCGCCGGTGGCGATGGCGTCGCCAGCGGCGCGGACGGCCGATTGCGCGATGCCGCTCGGATTGGCGCCGGGGAGTGCCTGCCTGGTCGTCATCCACGCCGCGGCGGGTACACCGGCCATCGACGTCCTCGTCGACGGCAAGACGGCGATCCAGGGGCTGGCGTTCGGGCAGGCATCCCCCTACATCGGGGTCCCGGCCGGCCAGCGACAGATCGAAGTGACTGCGGCGGGCGACGCGGCTGGGACGGCGCTCCTGTATCTGCCACTGCCACTGGAAGCGGGGATGGCCTACGAGGTCGCGGTCGTCGGGAAGGCGGATGCCCTGACCGCGGCGATCCTCAGCGACAACCTCGACCCTCTCATGGAGGACAGGGCGCGCATCCGCATTCTGCAAACGATTCCGGACGCGCCACCGGCCGACGTCGCCGTGGCCGGCGGCGAGACGATCTTCCCTGACGTCGAATACGGGTCCGCGACCGGCTACGCCGAGGTTCCGGCCGGGAGGACGCCGGTCGATTTGGAGGTCCGTGTCGCCGGCGGGGCGATTGCCTTCCCGATCCCGCGGGCGACCCTCGAACCGGGCATGGTCTACACCTTCTACGCCATCGGCCAGATCACCGATCCCGCCAGCCTCCGGGTGTTGCCGGTGCTGGCGCCGGCGAGCGGCTCCGTGGGGGCGGGAACGCCCGCGCCAACCCTCTCCGCCATTCCGCTGACCGCCGGTACGCCCGCCGCCGCGACGCCGGCGGCGTAGGGCGCGTGGCTCCGCCACTCCCCCGCTCGCCGCGGAACGCGCTGACCACCGACCGGCGGCGTGTTAGCCGACGCCGGGTTGCCGGTTTGATACCAACTTCGGTTAATTGGTTCGTGTTCGACGGTCATGCTGGGGCCGAACTCCCCTCTCCCGCGCATCGGGCGGGTGCCCTCTGGGCGGGGTTGGGCAAACGTAGGCTATGCCGATGCTATGTAATTATCCGGACTCCGTTTGCCTCCTCCCCTAGCCAGCGCCAGAAGGCCGGATTGAGACGTTCGTACACCCCGGCCATGGCCGGGGTGTCGAGACGAGCGAGGAGGTCCCGCGCCTCGACCGCTTCATCGGCGCGCTGGGCATAGTCGTGTCCGTGCAGCCAGGCGCCGAGGAGACGCCCCCAGCAGGCGGAGAATCGCGTCACGATTGCCCGCAACTGGACGGGGTCAAGATCGCGGACGCTGGCGGGCGGCCAGTCGCCGAGACGACGCGGCGGCCAGTCATCGGGGTCGAAGCCGGGAAACTCGCCGACGCCCTCCGGTTCCCCACCCGGATACCTGACGACGACAACCCGGGCGGGGGCGTAGAGTCCGCGCCGACCCTGATCGACCGCCAGGATCGCTAAGGGCACCTCGACCCGCCCCGGATACCCCAGCGAGGGGACCGGGAAGCGCGCCAGGCTGCCGGGGTGGTGCGGTCCATTACTGAGGGCGAAATCGACCGCGCGCCGCATTAGACCATCCAAGGCCGGGGACGGCTCGTCAGTCCGCGGCGTGGGGTCATGCTGGTTCGCGAACGACGTGATGTCGAAGCGAACCATCGCGTCGCCGTCCCCCGACGAGCGCAGGCCGACGTGGTCCTCCGTCCTCTCGCCGGCGGCAACGCGTAGCCGCGACGAGACCTGCCAGCGCCCCGCCGGTGGTGGATAGGCGAGGAGGTACGCCTCCGCTTCGTCCGGGGTATCGACGCGAACCGTCGCCACGGCGCGCCGGAGAAACGCCCCGCCGTCCGCGCGATCAGGCATCCGCCGTCCGATCCACGCCCGGAGGCTCCACCGGCGGAGTCGCGGTCGTGGCGAGATCGGCGTCCGGCGCGTCCTGGGCGCGGCGGTTCAACCGGCCGAGCCGGACGAGGGCATCGAGCTGGCGGAGAAACGTGGGCGCGTCCGGAATGTCGAGGCGACTCTGCATCGCCCGGGTCAGACGCAGCATCCCGGCCGCTGGATCGTAGGCGAAACCATACCGCTGCTGGGCCGCGTCCGGCACGACGGCGGAGAGGTCCAACCAATCGACGTCCAGGCGTCGCTCCAGCTCCGCGCCTCCCTCAAACGCGCGGGCGGGGTGCGGTTGCCCTTTGACCGGCAGCGACGACCATTCCCAGGCGTCGCCACCGGCCGCGTCGACGATCTCGACCCGGAAGACCCGCCCGATGCCACCGGCCCCGTTCGCGACGCGGCCGAACACGAGGTGACGTTCGTATCGCCCGGTGACGAGCGCTTCCTCGATGTCCGCCTCGCCAGCAATCGCCCCGGCCAGGGGAGCGAGCCGGGCGGCGAGGTCTCGCTTCGCCCGCCGGTTGAACGCCACCGCCAGGTACGCCGTCGCCGCCAGCGCCAAGCCGGCGATGAGGCACATGGCCAATGTCGTCGCCAGGTACGGATTCACGCGCCAACGCCTCCTTACCGACCGCCCGGCCCCTCGCGGCCACTCTAGCAAACGGTCCCGGCCGGCGCCTAGCCACGAGCTCATGTCAGGCGACAGCGGCGGGAGCGGGTGGACCCGTAGAATGGACCCTGGCGCCGACAGGACGCCGGCTTCCGTGCGCGCCGGCCGGGACCCGGACGGTGAGGGGGGAGCGTGGATCCGAAGCAGATCGTCGCCGCTGGGTACGACCAACGGGGCGGGACGGACGATGTCTGGGCGCGACGCGGCCGGATCGAGGAGCGCGCCCGCTATCAGCAGGTACTCCTCGATCGTTTGCCCGAGGGGGCGGCCGTGCTCGACCTCGGTTGCGGCAGCGGGGCGAGGAAACCGGGTCAGGGGTCATCGCGCGGCGAGCGCGGCGTCACGAAGCGGTAGGGGAGGGCGCATGCGCCGCCGTTGGTCATGGCACCTGGGGTTGGGTCGCGAGCTGGGCAACATCTTCTGGGCGATGATCGGCGTCGAGGCCGCGTTCGGCGCCTATATGGGGATCTGGCCGCTCTGGATCGAGGCGCTCGGCGCGCCGGTCGCCATCGTCGGGTTAGTTCTCGGCTCCTCCGGCTTCCTCCGGCTGGCGACCCTCGCCCCCTCGGCCGCCCTCGCCGAGCGCTTTGGCACCCGCCGTCTGATCATCCTCGCCCGGAGCGTTGCTGGTCTCGGTATGCTCAGCGCCGCCCTGGCGACGCACTGGACGCAGCTCTTTATCATGGTCGCCGGGGCGGCCGTCGGCGAGCTCGCCTTCCCCTTGACCCAAGCCCATGTCTCGGCCCACGCCGGCGCCCAGCGCGTTCGCGCCTTCACCCTCGTCTTCAACGTCGGCCCCTCCGTCGCCTTCGGTCTCTCGCCGCTGATCGCTGGCGCCCTGGTCGCCGCCTACGGTATGCGGGCGGCGTTCGTCTTCGCCGCCGGGTGTACCGCGCTGTCGATCGTCTTCTTCAGCCGGATCGCGCCGACGCCGGTTCCGGCCGCGACCGCGCCCGGCGCTGCCCCGGCGCCCCGCTCGACCTACCGTGAGACGCTGGCCGACCGCCCGGTGCGGACCCTGGTCACCCTCCAGTTCGTGACGATCTTCGTGATGGCCCTCGGCCTCTCCTTCGTCCCCAACTTCCTGGCCGACCAACGGGGGTTAGCGCCGGCCACGATCACCGCGCTCGGGGCGGCGGGGGCCTTCGGCTCGTTCCTCTTCGGTCTGGCGGTCACCCGTGTCGTTCGCCTGCAGCGGGCGCCGTTCGCCGGGATCGCGCTGGCGACTATCTTCGTGGCGACGACGCTGACCACCTTCGCCACGGCCCACGCCTTCTGGCTGATCGCGCTCGCCTTCTTTCCCCGCGGCGGTTTCTTCTCAGCCTGGTCCCTCTTCGTCGCCGCCCTCGGTGATATCGTCGACGAGCGGCATCGCGGCCGCTCCTTCGCCCTGAGCGAGATGCTGGGCGGGGCGGCCTACTCCTTCGCCCCGATCCTGGCCGGTGCCCTCTACACCGTCCGTCCGGTCTTCCCCCTGGTCACCTCTGTCGCCGCGATCGCCTGCCTCCTCCCGATCCTCCTCCGTGCCCAACGCGGCATGACCGACCGCCGCACGCGCCTGGCGGTCGCGCAGGTGGAGGCGGAGCCGGCGTGACGGATGGGAAGGCGATGCCACGCGGGCGTTCGCCGCTTGGTGACAAGCCGCATCGACAAGAAGGAATCTGGGAATGACTGGAGCGCACATCTCCAAGAATCGGATCGTCTCGGACCCGGCGATCATGGCCGGCAAGCCCGTGGTCAAGGGAACGCGGATTCCGGCCAGGCTCGTCCTCGCCAACCTGGCCGAGAACCTCGACCTCGGAGCGTTGTCTGCCGCCGCCTATCCACGGCTGACGGAGGATGACGTCAAAGCCGTCCTGGCGTACGCTCGGGCCATCGTGGAAGGCGAGGAAAGTTAGATCATGCCCCACCGCCTCAGCCGCCGGTCGCTGGTCCGGGCCGCGCTCGCGGTGCCCGTCGCGGCGCGAATGCGTCAGGTCAGGGCTGAGAGCGCGCCGGCGCCGTTTGCCTATCCGATTGGAGTGCCCGGTGAGACGCCCGGCAATGGCTTTCTGATCCGGGTCGGTTACGCCTGCGAAAACCTGCCGTCGTTCCCAGGGTGGTGGCACACCGGGGAAAACTGGCACCTGATCGAGGGGGAAACCGCCGGCGCCGAGGTCTACGCCGCCGCCACGGGCGACGTTGTCTTCGCTGGGTACGACTACCCTGGTCCCGTCGTCATCGTTCGGCACGCCCCGAACCTCTACTCGATGTATGGACACCTGGACTACGCCCTCGACGTCGCCGCCGGCGATCGGGTCGAGCGCGGGCAACGCCTCGGCACGGTGCTGCAGCGCACCGACGCCGCCAGCCACCTCCACTTCGAACTGCGGACCTTTTTGGAGGTGGCGCGGATCAACGGCGATGCCCCAGAGTACGGGGTCCACTGCGGCGTGGATTGTCCGCCTGGTCCCGGCTACTGGCCGATGGCCGCCCCGGAGCATCCCTCCGACCTCGGCTGGCGCAACCCGGTCCACGCCATCGCCCGCCGCGCCTTCCCGGATGGCGTCGTGCCCGCGGGAAGCGACGTCATGGTGGCCGCGGGCGCGGTCGAGAGCATCCCGGTGTGGTCGGCTCCCGACGATGCGGGGGGCGCGCGGCAACTCGATCGCCTCGAAGGCCATCCCGGCGATCGGTATCCCCTCCTCCAAGTGGATGCCGGCGAGGAGGCAACGACGGGAACGAGCGCCGAGTCGTACCGGCTCTGGTATCAGATCGGCCTTCCGGACGGGTCCCCGGCCTGGGTGCGGGCCGCCGTTCCTTCGACGCTCGCCACCGGCGCGGACGGCCGGCCGTCGTCCGTCCGGTTCGCCTTCGTGCCCGCGGCAATGCCAGTGGCAACCTGATCGCGTCAGGCGTTGGCGTGGCTGAGGAGCGGCCAGCCCCGCCGCGGCGGCGTCCGATCAACCCCACAAGGGGAGTGCTAGACTCGCCGTACCTTCATTCTCCGCACGGGTGGGTAAAAGCAATGAAGCAAATCGTCGCCAACGTCACCCGCAAGGGCCAAGTCACGATCCCGGTCGAGGTGCTTCCGCACCTCGACGTCGGCGCGCCGGGAAAGGTCGCCTTTGTCTTGGAGGGGAAGGACAGTGCCGCGATACGGCCGGCCCGCTCGGCCCTGGAGGGGGTCTTGGGCTCGGTCCCGGCATTACCGGGTCGGGAAACGATCGATTTTGAAGACCAGATCGAGGAGGCGATGGAAGAAGAGGCCGAGCGCATCGTCGCCGATGTCGAGGGGCGATGACCTTTCTCGACGCCAACTACTTCCTGCGCGCCCTCGTTCGGCCGACGACGCCGGAGACTGAACGGATGGCCCGTATCGCGACGGCGCTGTTTCGAAGGGTCGGAGGGTGAGGCGGTCGTGACCACCTCCGAAGCCGTCATCGCGGAGGTTGCCTTCGTCCTCGCCTCCCCGCGCCAGTATGGCTTGCCGCCCGCGGAGATCGCTCTCCGGCTCAAACCGATCCTGGCCCTGCCCCATCTCACGCTCCCCAGAGGTCAGAAGCGACGCTACCTCCGCGCCCTCGACCTGTGGGCCGACTACCCCAGGCTTGGCTTCGTCGAGGCCCTGACCTGCGATGGTGGAGGATGGATCGTCCTCTCTCGCTACGTTCGATAGCGATTTCGACGCGTTCGCGACCATTGTCCGCTGGCGGCCGCCAGACGATGACGCCTCCTGATCCCACTGATCGCCTCACCGGCAGACGTTCACGCGCAAACGCCGCCCGCGCGCATGACACGACGCTCGACCAACAAACGGATGTTATGTCCCGTCGCTCGAATTGTCGCGGCCCCGTGATCGTTGTCCCGCCGCCCTGCCGCGCTGAGCGCGGTGCGCCTTGGCCTCGAAGCCGCGTCCGCGGTTCACGCATCACCGCGCCGACCACGACCCCGCCGGGGTAGTCCCACGCGCGCGGCCGGGCTGACCCCCTGTGCTACCATCCCATCGCGCCAAAAGCGGCGCTCCCATCGGCGGCGAGGCAGAGGAAGGACGGGTCCATGGCGGTCGAGCCGCTGATCTACGACTTGAGCAAACCAGAGCGGCGCGGTGTCCGCTTCCCCGCGCCCGACGTGCCGGAGACACCCTTCCCCGACGAGCTGCGGCGGGACAGGCTCGACTGGCCTGAGGTCAGCGAGATCGACGTCATCCGCCATTACACCCGGCTCAGTCAAAAGAACCACGCCATCGATATCAACATCTATCCGCTCGGTTCCTGCACAATGAAGTACAACCCGAAGATCAACGAGGTCGTCGCCCGCCTCCCCGGCTTCGCCGAGATCCACCCCTATCAGGACGCCAGCACTGTCCAGGGCGCGCTCGAGCTGATGTGCGAGCTGCAGGAGATGCTGGCCGAGATCTCCGGCTTCGCCGCCGTCGGTCTCCAACCAGCGGCTGGCGCTCATGGCGAGCTGACCGGCGTGCTGATCATCCGCGCCTACCACCAGGAGCGGGGCGACTCGGCGCGAACCAAGATCCTCGTTCCCGACTCCGCCCACGGCACCAACCCCGCCACCGCCGTCATGGCCGGCTTCGAGATCGTGACCATCCCCTCCGATCCCCGCGGCAACGTCGATTTGGAAAAGGTCCGCGCCGCGGTCGGCCCCGACACCGCCGGGTTGATGATTACCAACCCGAACACGCTCGGTCTCTGGGACGAGCATATCCAGGAGGTCGTCACCCTGGTCCACGAGGCCGGCGGGCTCGTCTACAACGACGGCGCCAACTTCAATGCCATCCTCGGCATCGCCCGCCCGGGCGACCTCGACATCGACGTCATGCACTTCAACCTGCACAAAACCTTCTCGACGCCACACGGCGGCGGCGGCCCTGGCTCCGGCCCGGTTGGCGTCCGCGCCGATCTGGCGGACTATCTACCCGGGCCGCGTGTCCGGCGGGTCGACGCGGCGGCGACGGACGGGGAGGACGGCGCGGTGCCGCGCTTCGAGTGGTTCGAGCCGGAACGGAGCATCGGCCGCGTCCACTCCTTCCACGGCAACTTCGGAATGCACGTCCGCGCCTACTGCTACATCCGGATGCACGGCGCCGAGGGTCTGCGGCAGGTCAGCGAAGACGCCGTCCTCAACGCGAACTACTTGCTGGCGAACCTCCGCGATCGCTACGAGGTCGCCTACGATCGGACCTGCATGCACGAGCTCGTCCTCTCCGGCAGCCGCCAAAAGGCCCACGGCGTGCGGACCCTCGACATCGCCAAGCGCCTCCTCGACTTCGGCGTCCACCCGCCGACGACCTATTTCCCGCTGATCGTCCCCGAGGCAATCATGATCGAGCCGACCGAGACCGAGTCGAAGGAGTCGCTCGATTTCTTCATCGCCGCTATGCGGCAGGTCGCCGACGAGGCCGAGCACACGCCGGAGGTCGTCACCAGCGCTCCCCACCGCACGGAGTTCAAGCGTCTCGACGAGGTCAGCGCCAACCGCAACCTCAACCTCCGCTGGCAGCCGGCCCCGGTCGAGCAGCCGAAGGAAGCCGCGGCGGCCGCCGCCGACTAACTCCCCATCCTTGGCGGTGGTTGTCGACCGGACGCGAGGAGCAGAACCACCATGGCCACGACCCAGCTGATGACGATCGACGAGCTAGAGCGGGAGGGAGCGCCCGAGGGACGCTGGGAGTTAATCGATGGCGAGTTGGTCGAAATGAGCCCTTCCGGTCCTCTCGCCAGCCAGACGGCTGCCTGGATCGTCTATCTCCTGATCGGCTACGTGGCCCCGCGACATCTTGGCAGCATCTTCGGCGCTGATGGTGGCTTCGTTCTCTTCCCCGGTCGAGAGCTCCTGCGCGTGCCCGACGTGGCGTTCGTGCGCGCCGAGCGTCTACCCGCTCGGGAGGAGATGTTCGGCTTCTTGCGGCTAGCTCCGGACCTCGCCGTCGAGGTCATCTCCCCATCGGAACGCCCAGCCGATATCGCGGCCAAGGTCGCGATGTACCTGGACGCCGGGGTCCAGCTGATCTGGCTCGTCGACCCGCGTGTTCACACCGTCACCATCCATACGCCCGAGCAGCAGGCCCGCACCCTGGGTGAGAACGACGAGATCGACGGTGGCGACGTGCTGCCGGGCTTCCGGGTCTCGGTGGCGACGCTCTTCCCGTAGCCGGCGGCATTTCGGGTCGTCATGGGCTCAATCACCGGATCGCCGGCCATCGCTCGCGCCGGCGCCAGGCGCGCTGTTGCGGCCATGATTCCCTCCGGCCCCCGCATCTGGACCGCATCGCGGGGTTGTTGACACGAACGGTGCCTGACCATAGAATCGAAGGACGGTATCCTCCAATCCGGTTCGACATCAGAAAGATCCGGGGCCATTCGCACGGCGCCTCGGTGTCGTCCGGTTCAACCCATCATCTTTCCCTGACGTTCGCCGGAACCCACGTCCTCGCGTGCCAGCCGTCTTGGTCATCTTGACACGCGGATCAGGCGCCGCGTCCTCGTGAAAGGAGTCGCCAGCCCAACCAACAGACCGCTGACGCCAGGAACGTCCAGCACGTCCGTTTTGTGGCAGCGCGAGGAGGTGCAGCGATGACGAGGCACGAGATTCGAGATACACGCGCCGAGGTCGTTTCCGCCGCGATGGCGGGCCGCCTGACCCGACGCGATCTCGTCCGGCGGGCGACCGCGCTCGGCATCAGCGCCCCTGTCATCAGCGGGCTGCTCGCGCTCAATGCCCAAAAGGCGAGCGCACAGACGGGGCCGGCGGTCAAGATGGTTGGCTGGGGCTACCATCCCGAAATCGTCGAGGACAACGTCAACCGCTTCAAGCAGACCTACCATGAAGAGGTCGACTACCAGTTGACCTCGGGTGGCAACTACCATCAGATCGTCGAGACGAAGCTCCTGGGTGGCGAGAAGCCGTCGGTGATGTACTCCGAATCGGAGTACATGTATCGGTGGTGGAAGGCGGGTTTCATTCAGGACGTCGAAGGGCTGACCGACCGGCCGACCGACTTCTATAAGAAGGAGATGTTCCCCTTCGGCGTCCAGCAGTTGTCGCTGCCAAACGGCAAGCTCGGCGGCCTCCCCTACTACTCGGGGTACAACGCGTTCGTCTACAACAAGGCCCACCTCGACAAAGCGGGGTTGCAACCGCCAAAGACGTGGGAGGAAATGGTCGCCCAGGCCAAGGAACTTCAGGGCAAGGGTATTTCCAAGCATCCCTTCCTCAGTGCCCAGAACCACGAGTGGGCCTCACTTTCGTGGAGCATCTTCGCGATCTGGTACTCGGAGGGCGAGCCCGTCTTCGATGAGGAGAACAAGCCGACCTTCGCCGACGGCGGTGTCGCGTTCAAAAAGGTCATCGAGATGCACAAGCAGTGGCTGGACGACGGTATCACCCCACCCGACATCCTGACGCAGGAGGGGGAGTCGGTGCCCGCCTTCATGACCGGCGACCATACCTTCATGGTCGTCCATGATTACGACCAGCAGGGCTTCAACACCGGCGAAAAGTCCAAGGTCAAGGGGATGATCGGCAACACCCTGATGCCTGGTAAAACGAATCAAACCTTGAGTTGGACCGCGTGCTACCTGATGGGCGCCCGCGACGTCGATCGCCAACACGCCTGGAACCTGATGCAGTGGCTTGGCGGCAAGGCCAACGATGACCAGTACCACGGCAGCAAGCGCTGGGCGCTCGAGACCGGCCTGGGAGCGCCGCACCGCGAGGTGATGGAGGACCCCGAAGTCCTGGCCGCCTGGAAGAAGTGGCGGGACATGGACGTCCATGTCAAGCAACTGGAGAACTCCAAGGGCCGGGCCGTCGAGAAGACGATGTGGTTCCCCGAATGGAACTGGCAGATGATGACCGAGGTCCAGGAGTACATGCAGGGCAAGAAGCCGATCGACGAGGTCATCACCAACCTCGTCAAGAAGGTCGACGAGCTGAAGGAGCTGTACCCGGAGTAGGAACGCGCTTCGACCCCCGGTGCGCCCGCGCTCGTCAAGGAGTCTGCCCGTCGCCATGGCTCTGGCTGACCTCCGCCCCCGTCTCGCGTCGCGCCCCGCCCGTGGCGGCGCCGGTCTGACCCGTATGGAACGGGCGGACCGGCGCTTCGCCTTCGGCATGATCCTGCCCACCGTCATCGCCGTGCTGGCGATCATGGGGTATCCCTGGCTCTATTCCTTCTGGCTCAGCATGAACAACGTCAACTTGCTGACCCGGCGCTGGTCGTTCATCTGGCTCAACAACTACGCCAAGGTCATTCCAAGCCAGGTCTTTCTCGATTCCTTCGTGCGCACGATGTGGTTCAGTGGCTTGGTCGTCGTCGGTGGCACCGTGCTCGGGCTGCTGATGGCGGTGGTGTTGAACGAGTCGTTCAAGGGCCGCGGTCTGATGCGCAGCGTGATGCTGATGCCGTGGGCGGTCGCGCCGGTGGTTGTCGGCAAGCTCTTCGCGTTGATCTACAGCGGCGAGTATGGCGTGCTCAACGGCCTCCTCCTCCAACTGGGCCTAATCGACAACTATGTGCCGCTCCTCGCCGAAGCGCGACGCGCCCTGGTATTAGTCGCCGTGGCGTCGATTTGGCAGGCGGCGCCATTGAGCGGGTTGCTCCTGCTCGCCGGCTTGCAGTCGATTCCGGGCAACCTCTACAACGCCGCCAAGATCGACGGCGCCAGCGCCACCCAACGCTTCCGCAAGATCACCTTACCGTGGCTGCGGCCGATGCTGCTGCTCGTCATCATCCTGAATACGATCAACGCCGTGATGACCTTCGACTTGATCTACGTCCTGACTCAGGGGGGGCCAGGCGAGTCGACGACGGTCCTCTCCTGGCTGGGCTACGTCACCTTCTTCAACTTCGCCCGCTACGGCGAGGGGACCGCGATCCTCTACGTCCTCAGTCTCATCAGCGTCGTCCTGGCCATCGTCTACTTCCGGATTCTCGCCCGGCGGGAGCCAACGCGGCGGGGAACAGACGCCGTACCGGTCGTCGCACCGCGCACGGCCAGCACCGCGTCGCTCCGGGCGTTACGGACCGAGCTCGCCATGCCGAAGCCGCGCGTTCGCACGGCCTTGCTGCCCCCCCGCACCGCGAAACGGCTCACCCGTGTGGGTCTCTACACCGCCGTTCTGGGCATCGCCGTCTGGTCGCTCGCGCCCTTCTACATCCTGCTCAACGCCAGCCTGTCGTCGGCCCAAGCGATTCTCAGCCATCCGCCGAGCTGGTTTCCCTCGCCTCCCACCTTCGAGAACTACCGCGCGGTCCTCTTCGGCGAGGAGGTCAAGAGCGAGACGGTCGGCGGGGGCGTGCAGGCGCGGGCGATCCTCCTTTCGATGCGAAACAGCGCCGTCGTCGCCGTCTCGGTGACCCTCATCAATATTCTGATCGGCGCCCCGGCCGGCTATGCCTTCGCCCGCTTCCCGCGCTTCCGGTTCACCGGTGTGGCCCTTTGGACCCTGATGATCACGAGAATGATTCCGCCGCTGACGCTAGCCGTCCCGTTCTTCATGCTCTTCCGGCGGTGGGGGCTGATCGACACCATTCCTGGGCTGATCATTGCCTTCTCCAGCATCATCCTGCCGCTCACCGTCTGGATCATGAAGGGCTACTTCGAGACCCTGCCGGCCACGATGGAACGCGCGGCGCTGGTCGACGGCGCCACCCGTTTCCAGAGTTTCCGCCGCATCGTCGTCCCGATCGCCGTGCCTGGTCTGGTCGCGGCCGCCATCTTCTGCTTCCTGGTGGCGTGGAACGAGTTCGTCTACGCCATTCTGCTGACCAGCTCGCTCGACTCGCAAACATTACCGACGCGCATCGCCCAATTCGTCTCCGACCAACGCATCTACAACCCCGGGCTGCTCTTCGCCGCTGGCGTCTTCGCCATCATCCCGCCGGTCGCGATCACTCTGCTCTTCCAACGGTACCTCCTCCGCGGCATGCTCGCGGGCGCCGTCAAAGGCTAGATCACGCGCCCGTGGCAGGTGGGACCAGACGGCGGAGGGGAGGTGGAACGCTACGAACCGGCACGACCGGCGCGACCGACGCGCCGCCAGATGGAGCCGAGTGACCGCTGATCGGAGGGAAGAGATGGCGGCAACCACCAGCGACACGGTAAAAGCGGCGGTAATCGGGGTCGGGTTGATCGGTGAACAGCACGCCGAGACCTTCCACGACTACCCACGCTCGGAACTGGCCCTCGTCTGCGATCTGAACGCCGATCGCGCCCAGGCCGTCGCGGACCGCTTTGGCTGCCGCGCCACGACCAGCCTGGCTGAGGTCGCCGCCTCGGACGCCCAGATCGTCAGCGTCGCTACCCCCGACTTTGCCCATTTTGAACCCGTGATGCGGATGCTCGAGGCCGGGAAGCACGTCGTCGTCGAGAAGCCCCTGGCGACCATCACCCGCGAGGCCCAGCAGATGGTCGAGACGGCCCGTGCCAACGACCTCAAGCTGACGGTCAACCTTGGGAACCGCTGGAACCCGGCGATCATCAACGTCCGCGACAGCATCCAGGCCGGTGAGGTCGGCGATCCGATCATGGCCTACTTCCGATGCAGCGACACGATCTGGGTCCCGACGGAGATGCTCTCGTGGGCCGGCAAATCAGGCCCACACTGGTTCCTCTTCGCTCACACCATGGACATGATGCGCTGGTTTCTCGGTCAGGAGGCGCGGGAGGTCTACGCCGTTGGGGTCAAGCGGGTGCTCGCCGCGCGCGGCATTGACGCCTACGACGCCATCCAGGCGGTCGTGCGCTTCGACGAGACCTTTGTCACCTTTGAAACGGCGTGGATTCTGCCGGAGGCGTGGCCGAGTATCGTCGAGTTCGATCTGACCGTGAACGGCAGCCACGGGCGGCTCCACTATGACGGCATCCGGCAGGGGTTCGAGCTGTCATCGGATCAAGCGGGCAAGCACATGTTCGCGCGTCCGTCGCTCTGGAGCTACTTCAAGCTGCCGGGCACCTGGTGGGGGGCGCCCCGGAATCTCGTCGACTGCGTTCTCGACGGCGGCGACCCGGCCATTCCCGCCACCGATGGTCTGGCGGTCGTCGCCATAATCGAAGCGATGGAGCGCTCGATCGACACGCGCCAGCCCGTCAGTATCGCGTCTGTTCTCGACGGGTAGTCAGGAAATGATAGGGACCGCGCCAATGTGGTCCGGGCACAGGCGGCCCTCTCTCGCTCCTTCGCCGCCACCCCGGTCGGTCCGATCCCCTGATCCTTGACCCCTCGCGCCGCATCGGAGGTGGTGCTCTTGGCAACGGTCCAGCTCCAACAACTCTGCAAAGACTTCGACGGCGTGCGGGCGGTCGACCAGTTGGATCTGTCGATCCAGAATGGCGAGTTCGTGACGCTGTTGGGTCCTTCAGGGTGCGGCAAGAGCACCACGCTCGCCTGCATCGCCGGTCTTGAGGAGCCGACGTCCGGCGCGATTCGCTTCGACGGCACCGACGTGACCGACCGCTCGCCGCGTGACCGCGACATCGCCATGGTCTTCCAGGATTACGCGCTCTACCCCCACATGAGTGTCTACGACAACCTGGCGTTCGCCCTGGCGCTGCGGAAGACGTCCAAGAGCGGGATAGACCGGAGCGTGCGGCGCGTCGCGGAGATGCTGGGTCTGGAGACCCTGCTGCAGCGACGCCCGGCTCATCTCTCGGGCGGGCAGCGCCAGCGCGTGGCGCTCGGCCGGGCCATCGTTCGCAACCCCGTCGTCTTCCTGATGGACGAGCCGCTCTCCAACCTCGATGCCGCGCTGCGGGTCTCGACCCGGACCGAGATCAAGCGCCTGCAACGCGAGCTGGGCACGACGACGATCTTCGTCACCCATGATCAGGAGGAGGCGATGGTCCTCTCGGATCGTATCGCGATCATGCGGGCGGGCATCCTTCAGCAATTCGGCACCCCGCGCACCATCTATACCGACCCCGTCAACCTCTTTGTCGCCGGGTTTATCGGCAGCCCCCGCATGAACGTCCTTGACGGCCAGGTCGAGGGCGGCGAGGGCGGCGCGCGTTTCACCCTCGATCCGTCGCGCCTCAGTTGGAGCCTACCCGGTCTCGCGCCGCCGCGAGGCACCGCGCCGGTGTCTCTGGGCGTCCGGCCAGAGCATATCGCCCTCTCACGTCAGGTCGACGACGGCGTCGTCGCCACGATCAGCCTGGTCGAGCCGGTTGGTGCCGTGTCCTACGTCGACCTCGAGCTCGGGGACGTGATGCTGAAGGCGAGCACCGATCCCGCCGCCGAGTTCGACGTCGGCGAGCGGGTAACAGTCCGCCTGAGCCCGAACTCGGTTTATCTCTTCGATCGTGCCACCGGCGAACGTATCCGATCGTGACCCATCGTTCACACGGGCCCAGGCGTCAGCGCACGTGAGCTTGGCTCCGGCGCGCCTGGGGACTCCGTGCGGGGGACAAGGCGCGGCCGGCCGGCGCCGGAGCCGGGATCTCCTTGGTGTGCCGCCTCCCGCGGCAACGGCTCCTTCTCGGAGCCCTTTTCCATTGCCAGCCCATCGGGCGTTCGATCATGATTGGGCAGCCGGCCAAACCGGGCGTCGCCACAACCGCCAGCGACCGCCGCGAGAATCAGGGCCGACCATCACACGCTGTCCTCCGCTCGGCGCGGCGTGGTCGCCACGTCAACGATCGACGACCCGCCTGGCGTCCGCGATACTCCCGTCGCCAGTGTTGAGACCGGCCCCTCTGGCCCAGACGAGTCCACACGTCATCACGGCTCAACACGGAGGCTGAAGGAGCCATCGTGACACTGCGCGTCATCGGCGCGGGATTCGGCCGGACTGGCACGCTGTCGCTGCATGCGGCGCTGGAGGAGGTGGGCTTCGCTCCCTGCGAGCACATGACCACCGTGTTCGACCATCCCGAGCGGTTCGCCCTCTGGCGGGAGGCGGCGCGGCGCAAGCGGCGCGGCGAGCCGATCGACTGGGAGCAGCTCCTCGGCGGGTATCAGGCCACGGTCGACTGGCCCGGCGCCTACTTCTGGGACGAGCTCGTCACGGCCTACCCCGACGCCAAGGTGATCCTGACCGTCCGCGATCCCGAGCGCTGGTACGCGAGCACGCGCGACACGATCTACACGCCGCGCCGGATGGAGACCGCGTCTCGCCGCTCGGCGGCGCTCCTCGCGCTGGTTGGCGCGCTGGCGCCCCCGGTCAGGGCCATTGCACGGCTGACCGATGAGGTCATCTGGACCGGCACCTTCGACGGCCGGTTCGAGGACAAAGATCACGCGATCCGCGTCTTCACCGACCACACGGCGGCGGTCACGGCGCGCGTGCCGCCGGAGCGGCTTCTGGTCTACGACGTCAAGGAGGGCTGGGCGCCGCTCTGCGCCTTCCTGGAAGTCCAAGCACCACCGGCACAGCCGTTTCCGCACCTCAACGACGCCGCCCATTTCCAAAGCCGCGTTCGGCGGCAGATCGTATACCGCGGCGCCCTGGCGAGCGGCGCCATCCTCGCCGCCATCGCCACCTTCGTGGCGACGCGGCGTGTCGCTCGCTCCCGCGGCTAGCGACGTTCCCGCGGGGGCGCGATGCTCGTCACGCTGGTAGATGACTCGCCGGACGCGCGCCGTATCCACACCCGGCGTCGGATCAATCGTCTTCGCCGGTCTCAGCGAGCGCGCCGGCTATCACGGTCGGACCAACGAAGAAGCCGACCCGGATCTGGTCTGTAACGATCTGACCAGCCTTGCCTCTTCCTCCCACTCCCCCTCCGTCATGTCAATGAACGGGATACCCAGCTCCGACGCATGCCGGATGAACGCGAACCGATCAGTGCCAAGGAGTTCGGCCGCCCGACCGCTGGAGATTGCCCCACGCCGATATAACTCCAACACGATCACCTCTCGGGCAGCATCCGCGAGGGGCCGGTCCGACTCGCGGAGTACGGCAAGGACATCATCGGCTAGGTCGAGCTGAACGATGCTCGTCACCCACTCCTTCAACGACCACCCGCGTGTCCCACACCGGTTTAGAGGACGGGGGCGAGATCAGCGCTCCAGCACACGTGCGGCCATTCATCATCGCACCACGACGTTCACCAGCCGCCCCGGCACGTAGATCACCTTCGCCGGCTCCTTGTCGCCGACGTGCTCCCGGACCCGCTCGCTCGCCAGCACCAGCTCGCGCACCCGTGCCTCCGGCTCGTCCGGCGCCAGTGTCAGCCGGTCGCGGATCTTGCCGTTGACCTGGACCACCACCTCGACCAGATCGTCCCGCGTCATCGCCGGGTCGAAGCTCGGCCACGTCTGCTGATGGACCGAGTACGGCATTCCCAGCCGCTCCCACAGCTCCTCGGCCACGTACGGTGTGCTCGGCGCCATCAGCAGCACCAGCGTCTCCAGCGCCTCCCACCACGCCGGGGTCCGCGCCACCGGCCCATCTTTCAAACGCATCAACTCGTTGACGAACTCGATCAGCGCCGCGACCATCGTGTTGAACTGGAAGCCGTCCAGGTCGGTCGTCACTTGCGCGATCGTCCGCTGCGTCAGCCGCCGTAGCGCTTGTGTCTCCGCCTCTGGCGCCGTCGCGTCGAACGGTCCACCGGCTGTCTCCGTCACCACCGTGAACGCCCGCCGGATAAAGCGCTCCATGCCGGTAATGCCCCGATCGTTCCAGGGTCCCCCTTGCTCCCACGGTCCCAGGTACATCAGGTGCAGCCGCAGCGCGTCCGCGCCGTGGTCCCGCACCAGCTCGTCCGGCCCGACCTGCGTCCCCCGGCTCTTGCTCATCTTCGTCCCCTCCGTCGCCAGGATCATCCCCTGGTTGCGGAGGCGCAGAAACGGCTCGCCGTGGTCGATCAACCCCAGGTCGCGGCAGACCTTGGTGAAGAAGCGGGCGTAGAGCAGGTGCAAGATGGCGTGCTCGATCCCGCCGCAGTAGAGATCGACCGGACACCACAACTTCGCCCGCTCCGGGTCGAACGGCAACGTCTCTTCCCCGGGGCTGGTGTAACGGAACCAATACCAGGACGAGTCGACGAAGGTGTCCATCGTGTCGGTCTCGCGCCGCGCCGGACCACCGCAGGCGGGACAGGTGGTGTGGAGAAACGCTTCGTTCGTCGTCAGGGGGCTCTGCCCCGTCGGCGTAAACTCGGCGTCGAGCGGCAGCAGCACCGGCAGTTGGTCGTCCGGCAGCGGAACGATGCCGCAGGCGTCGCAGTAGACGACCGGGATCGGCGTCCCCCAGTAGCGCTGACGGGAGATCAGCCAATCACGGAGGCGGTAATTGACCTCCCGCGTTCCCCGCCCCTGCGCCTCCAGCCAGGCGATCACCTCCGGCAACTGCTCCGGCATCCGCAGACCGTCGAGCGGTCCGGAGTTCACCAGGCGACCCGGCCCGTGGTACGCCCCGGTCATCGTCGCCGCGTCCAGCTCCGGCTCCCCCTCCGGCTGGACGACGACGCGGATCGGCAAATCGAAGGCGCGGGCGAAGGCGAAGTCGCGCTCATCACCGGAGGGCACCGCCATGATCGCGCCGGTGCCGTAGCCCATCAGCACATAGTCGGCGATCCAGATCGGAATCCGCTCATCGGTGACCGGGTTGCGGGCATACGCCCCGGTGAAGACTCCGGTCTTCGGTCGCGCCGCGTCAGTCGACTGGCGCTCGATCTCCGTCTCCCGCCGCGCCCGGTCGACGTAGGACTCGATCTCGGCCCGGCGATCGGCGGTCGTGATCGTGGCGACCAGCGGGTGCTCCGGCGCCAGCACCATGAAGGTCGCGCCCCAGACCGTATCCGGCCGGGTCGTGAAGACCTCCAGCGTCTCGCCCGTCTCCAGCGTAAAGACCAGCCGCGCCCCCTCGGAGCGGCCGATCCAATTGCGCTGCATCGTCTTGACCCGCTCCGGCCAGTCCAGCCCCTCGGCATCGTGCAGCAGCTCCTCAGCGTAGTCGGTGATCCGGAAGTACCACTGCTCCAAGTCGCGCTTGGAGACCTCGGCGCCGCAACGCTCGCAGACGTTCCCCTCCAACACCTGCTCGTTCGCCAGCACCGTCTGGTCGTTCGGGCACCACCAGACCGCCCCATTGGCGCGGTAGGCCAAACCCCGCTCCAGCATCCGCAGGAAAAACCACTGATTCCAGCGGTAGAACTCTGGGGTGCAGGTCACGACTTCCCGCGACCAGTCGATCATCGCCCCCATCTGCTGGTACTGCCGTTCCATCGTCGGGATGTTGCCGAAGGTCCAGATCGCCGGGTGAATCCCATTCCGGATCGCCGCGTTTTCCGCCGGCAGACCAAAGGCGTCGAACCCCATTGGAAAGAGCACGTTGTAGCCGCGCATGCGTTGCAGCCGGGCGAAGACGTCGGGCACGGCGAAGGCGTACCAGTGGCCGACGTGGAGTTGTCCCGATGGGTAGGGGTACATCGTCAGGGAGTACCATTTCGGCTTGGGCGAGGCGTCGTCCGTCCGGTAGAGGGCGTCGGCTTCCCAGCGCTCCCGCCACTTCGCCTCGACCGTCGCCGGGTCGTACCGCTCGGCCAGTTCCCGCCGCTCCGCCATCTCCACCATCACTCGCTCCTCACCTTCCCGTCTCGTCCACCTCGCCCCCGTCCTACCTCGTCCCCCCGGGAGCGCAGCGACCCCCCTCGTTCTACCTCGTCCCCCCAGCACTCAGCACTCAGCACTCAGCACTCACAAAAAAAGCCCTCCGCCCCCTCAGGGACGAAAGGCCGCGCGACCACGATCGCGCCACTTCCGCGGTACCACCCCGCTTGACCGCCGCGTCAGCCGCCACGCCACGCGATCACCCGGGTCATCCATTGGGTGGAGCTGAGGGGACTCGAACCCCTGACCCCGACACTGCCAGTGTCGTGCTCTCCCAGCTGAGCTACAGCCCCACGGAGATGACCCGACCGCGCGCAAGCAAGCGCTCGCGTCGATCCGCTCGAAGCCCGATAACGGGGGCGATCCGGCGGCGGCTACCCGGTTTGCCCGTGGGCACCCCGCTCACCACCGCGGCTCCCAGGCGAGTTCGGCCCCGCACGTCGCCTCGCACCACCCGGCGACTCTCTTCTCAGGGGATGGGCCTACTACTCCCGGTCATTGCCGGCCGGTCACAGAGACCGGCATTGGAATGGGCGCATCATGGCACGGCCACGAAAGGCGCCGCGTGTCAAGTCTACCGAAGGGACGATCGGCGTGTCAATGACCCGCCGCCTCCGAACGACTGGGGGCTTAGCAGCGTTGCGCGGGCATCGCGGCAGGTGCGGCGCGGGCTTGGCTGGCGTTCTCCCGCGGCTCCGCTGGCTCTGCTGGCTCCGCCGTGCAGCGCGCGACGAGTCGCTTCGGCGCCACCATCGACCAGGCGTCGGCGAGGAGGTCATCGAGCTCGACCTCGTCGACGGTGGCCAGCCGGACCAGCACGTACGGATAGTTCAGGTAGTGGGGCGTGACGTGGTAGACGTCGGGCCGCGACTGGATCAGCGCCTCGCGATGCCCGCTGCCGGCCTTGACGACGAGGACATCTCCCTCCTCCCGCAAGCGGGCGAAGAGCCTGCCGCCAACCTTGAACGCGAGAGTCCCAAACGATGTCCCCTCCTCGCAGCCCGGCAGGGCGAGCGCGAGTGTGCGGACGGTGGCGACCGTGACCATGCGACGAGCCTCCTTGCTCCAGGGTTCAGCGGGGGCGACGAGAGGGGAGCGGGCGGCCGGGCACCTGAACCCGGCCGCCCGCTCGCGCCGTCTGTACCAAATCGGCGGGGACCGCCATCGCCTCGCGCATCTCGTCCCGCGACACAGCGCGGATCTCCTTGGAGACGGTGAGGCGGTAGCCATCCGGGTCGGCGATGCCCCAGTCGCGATGACCCCAATACTGGTCTGTCGGCTCCTGAACGATCGTGGCGCCCGCCGCCTTGGCGTGCTCGTAGAGGGCATCGACGTCTTCGTCGTCGCCGACCGTCGTGTAGAGAACGACCCCTTTCCCGAGATGGGCGCGATCCTCGGGCGCGACAAGGTCGCGCCCGCCGAACATCAGCAAGGCGTCACCGCGCTGAAGCGAAGCGTGAGCGAGTTTGCCGTTCGCGCCGGGGACGGTGAACGCGACGGTGAAGCCGAGGACGTCGGTATAGAACCGAATCGAGGCGTCGATATCCGCGACGTGCAGGGCAGGAATGATGCTCTTCATGCCGTATGCTGCTCCTACGTCTTTCGCGCGGACCCCGGCAGCGCGCCGGAGTCGAGCCAAAACGGAGCGAGGAATCATCGGCGGACGTGCGCTATCCGCCGGCGGGCTCGAAGCGACCGATCGCGACGCGGCGGCGGACTCCCAGGCTGTCCCAGACGCGCGTGACGGCCGCAGCCGATCCTCCGTGCGCCTCGCCGCTTTGTACGTACACAGGGATAGTAGAACACAAGTTCTCCGGTGTCAAGGGGGCACGGCTATACTAAAGAGGGTCGGGCGCGTCGGGCGCGAAGCAGGCGCTCCTCGCCGCCGATGGGGACGACGGAAACGGTGGCGCGTCGCCTCGCAAACGTTCCCCTTGGGTCGTCGCCATATATAGTCAGTCGGCGGAGCACGCCACGCCGCGACGCGCGAGGAGCGCCCTATGCCCACCGACTCCCCCGTTACCGGCATCGCCGACGACATCGTCCGCCGCTTCGAAACGCTCGCCGCGACGCGCGATCGCGCCCTGGGCGAGGGTCGCCAGCTCGTCCGCCTCGCCGCCAACAGCATCCGCGCCACCCACCGCGGCGAGCTCAATGACGCGGAACGCCTTCTCGGTGAAGCGCGCCAGCGGCTGACCCAGCTGACCGCCGACGTCCGCCCCTTCCCCAACCTCTACTGGGCCGGCTACGTCCAGGACGCGATGAAGGAGGTCGCCGAGGCGGCCCTCACCCTCGCCGCCGTCGCCGGTCGTCCCCTCCCCGGCCCCGACGACCTCGGGATCGAGGATGCGCCCTATCTCAACGCCCTCGCCGAAGCCGCCAGCGAGCTCCGCCGCGACGTGCTCGATTGCCTTCGTGCAGGAGATCTCGCCCAAGCCGAGGCGTTGCTCCGGACGATGGACGACATCTACGCCGCGCTCGTCACCGTCGACTTTCCCGACGCCATCACCGGTGGCCTCCGCCGCTCCACCGACGCCCTCCGCGCCGTCCTGGAGCGGACCCGCGGCGACCTGACGCTCGCCGCCGTCCAAGGCCGGGTCGAGCGCGCGTTACGTCAAGTCCTGAGCGACGATACGCCGGGACTCGGCCCGTCCCCGACCGATCCGCTCGACGACGGCCCTCAGGCGACCTCATCGGGCAATTCGACAGGTGTCCCCGCGTCGAAGGCGTGAGCGGTGAGCCAGCCGGCCGGCACCTCCAGCACGTAGCGGACTGGCGCCGGCGAGCGGTAGCTCGGCAGCGACCCGTCCGGTGTGCCAGGCGCGGCCGGGCAGACGGACTCCGCGGCGCCGACGATCTGCCCGCCCTCGATCCAGACGATGTCGAGGCAGAAGCGCATCCCCTTCATCCAAAACGACTGGATCGCCGGCTCCTGATCGACGAAGAGCATCCCGGTCCCCGGCTCCAGTCCGGGTCGGTAACCGAGACCCCGCGCCTGGTCCCCCGGCTCGACCGCCAGCTCCACCTTCAGCGGCACCCCACCAACCGTGATCGCCGCCGTCGCCAGCTCCGGCGCCTGCGATCGCCACGGCGGCCGCACCACCGGCTGCGCCGCGACCACCGGCGCGAGCATCACCCCCACCACCACCGCGAGCAGGAGCCCGGCGGTCATTCGCTGGTGCACTCGCCCAGATTCAGGCATGATCCCCATCCACATCCTCGATCGCGTCATCGCCGATCCCTTCGCTCTTTGGTGCAGCTATCACCGGGGAGTCAGACCTCACCTTGATCGTTCCCACCGTCCGACGCAGAGAATAGCCGACGCGGCGCATCTCCATCCGTCGTTCCCCTCACCGAGTGACCCTGCCACGGATTCAGGCGTTAATCGTCGAAGGAGAAGCGGGCCGCAAACGCGCCTCGATCGCTCGCGATGGTGCCCCCAGTCCGCTCGCTGGGACAATCTGGGACAATCAGGACACGCAGTGCCGTCACCGAAGGAGTGCCTGGAACGAGCCAGGGGAGGATAGCAGCACGATGGTTTTGGATCGCCGGACAGTCGCGATCTTGGCGGGGTTGGCCGGCGTCGCCTTGGTCGTCCTCGCCATCGTCTACTTCGCGCTCCCCGCCCACGCCTTGCCCGGTCTCATCCCCGGACACGAAGCCGGCAGCAACCGGCACCACATCAAACACGGCATCGCCGCGCTCCTGTTGGGACTGGCCGCCTTCGCCCTCGCCTGGTTCCAGTCCGGACCGCGGTCAGCGAGCGAGTAAGATCACGAAGGAGAGTATCCCCGCCGCCAGGCAATAGACCGCGAAGGGCGTCAGTGTGTTGGTCCGGAAGTACCGCGTCAGGAACCGGACCGTGACGTAGGCGGTCACGGCCGCGCAGATCGCCCCGACCGCGGCTTGGCCGAGTTGACCGCGTTCCCCAGCCGATGTCAGCTCCGGCAGCTTGAGGACCGCCGCCGCGCCGATGATCGGCGTCGCCAGCAGAAACGCGAATCGCGCCGCGTCCTCGTGCGACAGCCCCACCAGCAGCCCCCCGCCGATCGTCGCCCCGGTCCGCGAGAACCCAGGGACCAGCGCCAGCGCCTGCATCGCGCCGACGGCGACCGACTTCCCCCAGCTCAGCTCCGTCGCGATCCGGCGATCGGCGTCCGGCTCGGTCGCCGACGAGAGGCGGGCCCGGCGGCGCAATCGCTCCGCCCCGTACAAGAGCACCCCATTCAGAGCGAGCACGGCGGCGATAATCTGGGGCGAGGCGAACAGAGCCCGCACCCGCTCCTCCAACAGCAGACCGAGGAGCCCAGCCGGAATGGTGCCGACCACCAGCAACCAACCCAGCCTCGCGTCGGCGTCGTCGGCGCGCACCTCGCGCTGCCGCAGCGACCGGACGAGACCGCCGACGATCCGCACCCAATCGCGCCAGAAGAAGCCGAGCAGAACCAGCGCGGTGGCCAGGTGCGTCGCGACGAGAAAGTCGAGAAAGAACGGATCGTGTTGATCGATATCCCAGCCCAAAAGCTTGGGGAGAATCACGCTGTGGCCCAGGCTGGAGATGGGAAAGAGCTCGCTGACGCCCTGAAGCAGCCCAAGAATAATTGCTTGCAGATAGCTCATCGGCGCCGCCGACCACCACGCCCCGCCCCATAGCCCGTCACGACCCACTCCTCCGGCGCATCCGCCCGTCCCCCGTTCTCACCCACCGCGCCGCCGCGCGTGCGCGCCCCAGTGTGCATCATCGCCAGGGTATCGTCCGGCGGGGGCCGGCGCGGTCCAGGCGGGCGGCGCGTCGCCGCGAGCCTCCTCCCCGCCGGTCGCGTCCAATGCGCGGCAGCACACGCCGTTCAGAGCCGCGTGGTTCTGATGTCTACCGCTATTGCGGCGCCTCGTTCACCGGCACCCGACACGCGACGGTGCGGGACGAGATTGACAATCCGCTCCACAGGTGTAGCGTACGAGTCACGGACGGACAGCCGGCAAACGCGAACTGCCCGCGGGAGGAACGTCACGCCCCGCCGTTCCCGCCCGGCGTAGTCCTCACTAGTGAAAAGGAGGGTTGGCCATGACCGCAACGATCGCGCCAACACATCCCTGGGTCGCGGAGGGCACACGGCGGGTCCGGTTTGGCATCGAGACGACTGCGCTGCCTGATTGGGGAGCCACCCGCGACTTCGTTCAGATGGCCGAGGAGCTCGGCTTCGACTCGATCTGGCTACCCGATCATCCAATGGTGACCGGCAGCGCCACCTGGACCACACTTGGGGCAATGGCGACCGCTACCCAAACGATCCGTCTTGGCACGCTCGTTGCCTGCGCCTACTACGCCAACCCGGTCATCCTGGCGCGAGCCGCCGCCGACATCGACCGCATCTCTGGGGGCCGCTTTGTCCTTGGCCTGGGCAGCGGCGACATGCCACACGAGTTCGCCCATATGGGTCTCACCTGGCCAGCGGCCGCGGAGCGCCAGGCGACGCTGGAGGAGGCGCTCCGGATCGTCACGCCCCTCCTCCGTGGTGAGGAAGTCACCTACGAGGGAGAGCGCTTCCAAGCCGCCGGCGCAACGCTCCAGCCGCCGGCTATCCAGCAGCCCCACGTGCCGATTCTGGTCGCCGGCGGTGGCGAGCGGACCACCCTTCGATTCGTTGCCCAATACGCCGACGCCTCCAATCTCGGTGCGGTCTCATGGGCCGGCGGCACCTTCACCGCGTCCGACGTCCAGCGCAAGTTCGACGTCCTTCGTCAGCGTTGCGAGGAAGTCGGGCGCCCCTACGACGCCGTCCTTCGCACCGCTCTGCTCAGTGCCTTCCTGTCGGACTCCCCCGCGTCGCTCGAGGCCAAGATGGCGAACGTTCCACCAGAGATTCTCGGCTTCTTCGAGCGGTTGCCCATCGTCGGCACGCCGGAGGACGCCGTACCCCGCGTCCGCGCGCTGCTCGACGCGGGGTTCCAGTACGTCATCTTCATCGTCATGCCGTTCGATACCGAGTCGCTTCAGCTCCTCGCCGAGCGCGTCATTCCGGCCGCGCTGGCCGGGTAGAACGGTTTCTCACGGTCAAACGGGAACCGTAGACGCACGGCATCCCGACGCGATCGCCTGGCACCGCGTCGCACGGTACGACCCATTGCCGCCGTCGCGGGTGGGCGCCATCGCGTCCCTACCCGCTCCCCGCCCCCACTCTGTCCGCCACCGCCGCCAGCAGCGCCGCGCACGCCGGTACGCCATGCACCGAGACGTCGATCTCCTCCAGCACCCGCGGGTGCGTCTCCGCGCCCAGCACCCCAACCCGGAGCGTCGCCACCTCCCCCCGCTCCCGCAAGGCACGTAGCGCGACAAAGCCGTCGACGTCGGTCAGGTCGTCCCCCAGAAAGACGACCCCGCGCAGGCGATGCTCGGTCACCAGGTCGATAATCACCGTCCCTTTGTTGACCACGATGTTCGGCCGCAGCTCGACGATTAGCCGGCCCTCGGTGACCACCAGACCGCGCCGGCCGGCGGCGGCCATCGCCAGTGGCAGGAGCGCGGCCCGCGCCGCGTCGGGGTCCGCCGCCAGCCGGTAATGGACCGTGCCGGACAGACCCTTGTTCTCGACGATCAGTCCATCATCGTAGCCGGTGGCCCGCGCTTTCGCTTGCACTTCGTCCAGGGCGGCGGCAATCGCGCCTGTCCCCGCCGCCGCGCCCGGGTGGGTCCAGCGCACACCGCGGCGGCTGCGCTCCATCCCGTGGTTGCCAACATAGGTGATCGCCGGCACGTCGACCATTGCCGCCCCGGCCGTCACCGCCCGGCCGGAGATGACCGCCACCAGCGCCAGGCGGTCCGCCAGCCACCGCAACGCCTGCCGGGCCTCCTCCTCGACCACCGCCTCGTTGGGCGTGGGCGCAATCGCGCTGATGGTACCGTCGATATCCGTCACCAACCCCGCCGGCGCCCTGCCGAGAATCTCCACGCAACGCTCAACCACCTCCGGCTCGACCAGCGGCGGCGGGACGGGAAGCTCACTCATCGCGGCGCTCCTCAGGCGGCAGGCGGCAGGCGGCAGGCGGCAGGCGGCAGGCGAGAAGAGGATAAACCAGGGCCTCGTTCTCTGCCCTCTGCCCTCTGCCCTCTGCCCTCTGTCCTCTGTCCTCTGTCCTCAGTATTGGTAAATCGTCCAGTCCGCCCCACTGACGAAGAGGTCCCGGACCTCCCCCTGGTCGTCGATGGCGACGTGGTAGACGATGGCCTGCGGCGTGCCTGGCGGACCGAAGGGATCGGTCGCCGCGTTGAGCTGGACCTCGACGCCGTTGGCGGCGCTGAGCTTGGCGCTGTCAGCATACCCGGCGCGCGCCAGGGACAACCGCAGCTCATGGAACGAGATCCGGTCCTGCGACAGGGTCGGGACGCTCGCCGGGTCGACTTCGGCCGGCTTCGTCTGGCCCGTATCGCTGAGAAAGAACGACTGGGCGCTCTCGGCGTAGAAGGTTCCCTGCCAGCGGAAACCCGACTCCAACGGTTCACAGCCGACCCGTAAGCTGACCAGGCGGGCGTCGGACCGCCACGCCGTCGCCCGTTCCGTCGCCGCCTGCACCCCGGCTGCCCAAACTTCGTCGGCCGCCGGCAAATCCCCAACGGTGAGCCGGCCATCGACGCAGCGCCCAGCCACTTCGGCGGTCGGAGCGCGCTGCGCTGATCGTGGCGTCGGCGCGACCGCCGTCGGCCGCGCGGTCGGCGATGGTGGCTCGGCGACGCCGCCGCAACCGGCCAGCGTCAAGCTGACAATCACCACCGCGAGGAGTGAACGGGGAACGGATGACATGTCACGATTGGGAGCAAGCGCGAGGCGTCGAAGACCCATCGTCCGCCGTGTCCCTTCCCGGGCGCGTGGTCGCGGGAAGCTCGTCCCGCGGGCGTCGGGTCGGGGCATGGCCGGATCATACCACGCCCGAATCGTCATCGACTCCCACACTCCAGCGCGCCGGGATCGTCGACGCGACGATCCAGCATGGTGCGGCAGTCGGCGGCTCGCTCCGAAACGGTCGCCGGCATCGACCGCGCCAGGGGGGCCCACTGACTCGGGCGGCCCTCCTCCCCGACCGTGGGCGAGAGCGGCTGGTGGCATCCAGCATCCGCGCACCGGGAGGCGCCGCTCACCGCGCCGATCGCCGAAGCCGACGTTCCGGCTCTTGACACTACCACGCCCATGGGATATATATAACGAAAGTGTTATGAAATGAGGTGGTTATGAATGATTGCTGACCAGCTGAGCGCCGTGTTCGGCGCTCTCGCCGATCCCACCCGGCGCGCGATCCTGACGCGGTTGACCACGGGTGACGCGAACGTCGCCGAGCTCGCCGCGCCCTTCAGCGTGTCGCAGCCGGCCATCTCCCGCCATCTTAAAGTGCTCGAGCAGGCTGGGCTCGTTTCGCGCCGCCGCCAGGCGACTGCCCGCCTCAGCCACCTGGAGGCGGAGCCGCTCCGGGAGGCGACGGCGTGGCTGGCCCGCTACCAGGAGTACTGGGACGAGAGCTACGACCGGCTCGACGCGCTGCTCTCGGCGCTGCAAGACGATTCCCCTGATTGAGCGGATCGAGGCACTGCCTCGGAAAGGAACACAGCATGGCAACGACGCGGATCATCGCGAAACCTGGGGTGCCGCAGATCGTGATCACCAGGGAGTTCGACGCGCCGCGCGCGCTCCTCTTCCGCGCCCACACCGATCCGGAGCTGTTCGTGCAATGGCTCGGACCACGCCGGCTGACCATGACCGTCGACCACCTCGACGCCCGCGACGGCGGCAGGTGGCGCTACACCCACCGGGACGCCGACGGCAACGAGTACGCCTTCCACGGCCTCTACCACGGCACGCCGTCCCCGGACGGCATCGTCCAGACCTCCGAGTTCGAGGGGATGCCAGGCCACGTCTCGCTGGAAACGATTACCTTCGAGGACCACGGCGGCCAGACCCTGCTGCGCCAGAACAGCGTCTTTCAATCGGTCGAGGACCGTGACGGCATGGTTCATTCCGGCATGGAGGAAGGCGTCAACGACTCGATGGAACGCCTCAACGAGCTCGTCGCCAGGCTGGTGCCGAGCTGATACCCCGGCGCCTGTCGTCACTGCTGTCGTGGCGGTGGAGGGGCGTGAAGGAACGGGCACGATCGGACGCGGGAACGGTCGATTGCGAGCTCCCCCAAACGACTACGGGGTGCCGACGGAGAGTCGGTGACGACCGCATGAAAGGACGATGCATCATGGATTGGAAGCTCGAAGTCGTTCCCGTTCCCGTCGCCGACGTGGACCGGGCGAAGGCTTTCTACAGCGAGCAGGTCGGCTTCGTCGTCGACCTCGACACCCAGGTCAGCGACGCAATCCGCCTCGTCCAGCTCACCCCACCTGGGTCGGCCTGCTCGATCAACGTGAGCACCGGGATCCTCGCCACGCCGCCGGGATCGGTGCAGGGCTTGCAGCTCATCGTGTCCGACGTCGAGGCGGCCCGGGCTGAGCTCGGCATGCGGGGCGTGGAGGTCAGTCCGGTCCGCCACATGGAGAACGGAGCCTGGGTCGACGGGCACGGCGGCGACTGGAACGCGTTCGTCTTCTTCAGCGACCCCAATGGCAACGGCTGGGCTCTGCAGGAGCGCCCGGCCCGCGCCTGAGGCCGCGGCGTCGGTTGCGCGCCTCCGAGGCGCCACCGGGGACGGGCAGGCGAGGCGCCACTGGCGCCACAAGGGAGCACAAACATGGACAAGGTCGCCACGGGGCTGTTGTTTGCCCGGAGGCCCGAGATGAAGCGCAGAACGTTCGTCACCGGCATTGTTGCCGTTGGCGCATCCCTGGCGGCGTTGCGGTCCGTCTTTGCCCGGATGGGGACCGGCACGGCGATCCGTGCGACGGAAGGAGGCAGAATGACCGGCGCGGCGACCCCGGCCGGGGAAGATCCGGCACGCACGCCTAGGGCCCCCGGCCCCCTCGTGGTCTCGGGGGCCAACCCGCGCTACTTCGCCGTGGCCCCCGGCGGAGGTTCCGATAGCCGCGTCGTCTACCTGACCGGCTCGCACATCTGGAACAACCTCCACGACGGCCTCGGTCCGGGCGCCGCCTGCGATGCGACCCCTGAGGTGAACGACTACGACGCGTACCTCCGGTTCCTCACGGAGCACGGCCACAACTTCATCCGGCTCTGGCGCTGGGAGCAGTTCAAGTCCCAGGCCGCCGGCGGTAGCTTCCATTTGTGCATGGCGCCGCAGCCGTGGCCGCGGACCGGACCCGGCACGGCGACCGACGGCAAGCCGACGTTCGACCTTTCGGCGTTCGACGACGCCTACTTCGACCGGCTCCGCCACCGCGTCGAAGCCGCCGGCGACGCGGGCATCTACGTCTCAGTGATGCTCTTCGACGGATTCGGACTCCACCTTACCCCCGCACCCGACAATGTCGCCGGCCACCCTTTCCACGCCGCCAACAATGTGAACGGGATCGGCATCTCCTCCATCGGCGACTACCAGGTGCTCCCCCTCGACCCCCGCGTGCAGGAACTTCAGGAGCGGTATATCCGCAAGGTCGTCGATACCGTCCACGACCTGCTCAACGTCCTCTACGAGGTCGCCAACGAGTCGTCGGGGGGTGGGACGCTCGACCCGGCCATCGCCGAGGCACTGGGGCTGTCAGCCGCGGACCACAAGCCGGCGGACTCCACTCAGTGGCAGTACTGGGTGATCGATGTCGTCAAGCGGTACGAGCGGGATCTGGGGTACGATCGCCACCCCGTCGGGATGACCATGCAGTACCCCGTCCCCGACCGGGCCCGGGTCAACGACCCTTTGTTCGCCGGCCCCGCGGACTGGATCTCGCCTGGCTACGACGACCAGGACTTTCCGAGTCGACCCGGACAGCCCGCATCTCGCTGGTACGCGAACCCGCCCGTCAGCGACGGCCGGAAAGTCATAATTTCCGACACGGACCACTACGCCCTGGCCATGGGGGACGCCCCGTGGGCCTGGAAGTCCTTCCTCCGTGGCCACAACCCGATCCTGATGGACTTCGGGATCATCGACGTCGCCGACCCGCTGGACCCGTCGCTAGGGGTTCCGTCGTACGAGTCCTTCGAGCCGGCCCGCTTCGCGATGGGCGATACGCTCCGATACGCCGACCGGATGAACCTCGTCGCGACGGAGCCGCGGGGCGACCTGACCTCGACTGGGTACGCGCTGGCAGACCCCGGCATGGAGTATCTCGTCCTTCAACCGGAAGAATCGGGCCAATCGTTCACGGTGACACTCGACGCGGGGACCTACGCGTCCGAATGGTTCAGCATCAACGACCGCGAAACGAGGCGGGGTGGCGAGGTGAGGGTCCCGAGCGGCCAGAACGTCAGCTTCTCGGCTCCGTTCGCGCAGGCCGGCCCATCGATCTTGTGCCTGAAGCGGGCCGGCCGTTGACAGGTGGCCCGGCGGTTCAGGCACCTGGGCGCGACGCCGATCGAGCTGGAGGACCCCCGGATCGTCGAGGGGAGCGGCGTGACCCACCTGTCCTACCGCGTGAAACCCCGCTGATCGTTCCCGACCGCGGCGCTCGATCGGCATGCTGGGAACGACCCGGCGGTCGTCGCGGGTGTTGCCCGAATCGTGTGGATGGTGCCCGTCCCAGCTACCCCGGCACGGCCACCAAGCGCTCGGCCAGGAATCCCCCGCGCGCTCGCGGTCGATTGAACGACCGCGTGAAAGGACGAGGCGTCATGGATCGGCATCGCGAGGCGGTGTTCGTCCCCGTCGCGGGCCGGGCCAAGCGATTCCACGGCACGCGGCGATACCGCCCGCCCCAAGCTAGCGAGAACCGGAGGTAAACCGATGACCAACCGCGACCCCGTCGAGGTCACCAACCTCGACCGCTACGGATTCCCCGCCTTGCCGTGGAGCAGACCGCGCGACCTCCTCGTCGTCGCCACGCCGCTGCCCGGCACGCCGTTCTTTCTCGGAACGACGCGACCGGACGGTCGTCCCCACGCCGCCGGGATCGGCGCCCTCTGGCGCGACGGCGACCTCTTTTTCACGGCCGGGCCCGGCACCCGCAAGGCGCGCAACTTGGCGGCGAACCCAGCCTGCACGATCTCCGTCCGGGTGGAGGGCATCGACCTCGTCCTCGAAGGCGAAGCGACAAGGGTCGTCGATTCGTCGACGCTCGAACGGGTGGCATCCCTCTACCGCGAGGGCGGCTGGCCAGCGATGGTGGAGGGCGACGCGTTCACGGCGCCGTTCAGCGCTCCGAGCGCCGGGCCGCCGCCCTGGCACCTCTACCGCTTCACCTTCCAAACCGCCTTCGGCGTCGCCACCGCGGAGCCACTCGGCGCCACACGCTGGCGGTTCGACCGCTGAGGTCGATGCGCGCGTCGGTTGATCGGGCGAAGCTGGCCGGTCCTTGGACCGCGGGCGACCGCCACGCGAAGGAGCGTGCCCCGTCGTTGTCGATTTCGGGCGCCGCCAAACGACAAGGTGGTGACGGCAGGGAGCCGTCGCCGAGCGCGCAACCGGAAGGATCCGAGAAAGGAATCGATCGCCATGATCGCTCGTGAAATCCCGACCACGGCGCCAGCCAGCCCGGCGCGAAAGCTGAACGTCACCCTCTGGGTGGTGCAGGGTCTGCTGGCGGCGTTCTTCCTGTTCGCCGCCGCCGGGCCGAAGCTGCTCGGCGAGGCGACCGCGGTGAGGACGTTCGACGACATCGGCGTCGGCCAGTGGTTCCGGTACGTCGTCGGTGTGTTGGAGCTCGCTGGCGCCATCGGCCTGGTCATTCCCCGACTGGCCCGTTCGGCCGCGCTCGGTCTCGCCGCCGTGATGCTCGGCGCGATCATCACCAATCTGTTCGTCATCGACGGCGGTCTGCTGACGCTCACGCCGGTCATCCTCTTGGCCCTGCTCGGTTTCGTCGTCTGGGGACGCCAATCCCAGACAGGCGGCTAGGGCGTCCGCCGTCCCGGCCTCCCGTGGCCGTTCTCGTCGTGGTCGTGCTCCAACTCGGTGGCGGTGAAGCGGACACAAGGTCTCAAACCTCTGCACCTGCCGCGGCGGGTTCAAGAACCAAGCCAGCGTGAACTGCTCGCCGCTTATTACCGGCCGGGCACCACCATTGCGGTCGTTGAGGAAATCATCCTCTCCTGGGTCGATCGGTCCAACAACGACCGGCTCCACAGCCTTCTCCGCGACATCCCAGATGAGGACCGCGAGGCTGCCAGGATCCCCGCGGTATGAATACCGGATCGGTTCACGAGCATCCACGTCGGACACGAGCACCTCCCGGTGGTCGAGACGTCTGCCATCTTCACCAAGACCAACATTCCTCCATCCTTTTCTCCCCATCCGTGCCATCGTCCACCACCCCCATCCCTCGAAGAGCCCGCTCACCTCGATTCCCCCACCGCGACACCACTCCCTCCCCGCCTCTGCCCTCTACCCTCTGCCCTCTGCCCTCTGCCCTCTGCCCTCTGCCCTCTGCCCTCTGTCGCCTTCCCGCCCCCTCGATCCGTCCCTCTCGGATATACTGCGCGGCGCCGGAGGCAGCCTGCCACGCGCGAAGCGGAGCACGAGGGGAATGCAGCTCTACAACACGCAAACGCGACAAATCGAGCGCTTCACACCGCGCGATGACGCGGTTGGCGTTTACGTCTGCGGGATCACCCCGTACGACACCACCCACGTCGGCCACGCGTTCAACTTCCTGACCTTCGATATTCTGATCCGCTATCTGCGGGCCCAGGATCTCACGGTCACCTACGTCCAGAACGTGACCGACATCGACGACGATATTCTCCGCAAGGGGAAGGAGCTCGGGCTCGCGTGGGACGAGCTCGGACGCCGCGAGACCGAGAAGTATCTTCGGGACATGCGCGATCTCAATGCCCTAATGCCCGACCACTACGTGCTCGCCACCAGCCACATCCCCGAGATGCTGGCCATCGTCGAGCGCCTCATCGCCGGGGGGCACGCCTACGAGGCGAACGGCAGCGTCTACTTCTCCGTCGCCAGCGACCCAGAGTTCGGCAAGCTCAGCCACCTCGACCTCACCCAGATGCTACCGATCGCCAACGAGCGCGGCAACAACCCCGACGATCCGAACAAGCGCGATCCGCTCGATTTCGTCCTCTGGCAGGCCGCCGCGCCGGGCGAGCCGACCTGGGACTCGCCGTACGGCCCCGGCCGCCCCGGCTGGCATATCGAGTGCAGCGCCATGGCGACCCGCTACCTCGGGCCGACGGTCGATATCCATGGCGGCGGCGCCGATCTCATCTTTCCCCACCACGAGTGCGAGGTTGCCCAATCGGAGCTCGCCTTTGGCGTCGAGCCGTTCGGCCGGTACTGGATGCACGTCGCGATGGTCGACTACCAGGGCGAGAAGATGAGCAAGTCGCTCGGCAACCTGGTGCTCGTTCGCGACGTGCTCGATACCTACCATCCCGACGCGCTGCGCCTCTACCTCTTCTCCAACCACTACCGCACGAGTTGGGAGTTCCGCGACGGCGAGATCGACGCCTGGGCCAGCTTGGCGGACGACCTGCGCGAGGCCGCGGACTTCCCCGCCTATGGGATCGAGGAAGAGATCGACGTCGCATCCTTCCGCGAGCGTTTTTTCAACGCCCTCGACGACGATCTCAACACGCCGGCCGCGATCGAGGCGCTGCGTGAGATCGGCCAGGCGATCCTCCAAGCTCCGGAGGAGGACGACGTCCGCGACGCCCAGAGCACCCTCCGTGACCTCGCCGACATCCTTGGCCTCTCCCTCAGCGTCTAATTCCCGTTCGCCGCCCGTCATCCCAACCACGCCAGGAACCTGGCGAACATCCCTCGCGGCCACCGTGGTCGCTCGCTCCCTCACCATCACGCGACTCCACTCCCGCTCATGTCACCGCGACGCTATTCATCGGACCATCGGCCACCCACCGTCTTCGCTCACCCACGAGAAACACTGGCATGCCAAACCTGCCTCGCCTGACCCCTTGACAATGGGAGATAGAACATATATTCTATCTCCTAAGCGGTCTGCCTCCGGCCGGAGGGCGGGGACCTGGGCAGCCGCCCATCTTGCCCGGGACCGTCATCCCGTCATCCGCGACTCCAGAGCTCACCTGGATTACTCCGAGCCCCTCCCCGTCGCCGG
>JAABUS010000629.1_pt1 | contig 80482 bp, 59 predicted proteins | sample 5560161 | NCBI WGS metagenome assembly JAABUS01 (sample SAMN10711885, study PRJNA513376) | rock metagenome | isolation source: Antarctica rocks | place: Antarctica: Victoria Land, Trio Nunatak nord | collected 2016-01-04
TTCTTTAAAAGATATAAATATATTGTTATGTCTACTAAACACAACCGTCAACACGTCTTCTTTTAATAGTGACATCTTAATTTTTTTTCTGTTTTTATAAGTTAATGCTTTGCAACAAAAATAGGTTGGTCTGAATCCTACAAAAACAATGTCCATATATTCTTTCTTATTTTTATTATTATCTAATGCGGTCACTTATAGACGAGAAAAATCCATCCTTTATTCCAAACAAATAATATTGTTTTCATTGTTCCTTTTATTATTAGGCTTCTTTTTATATTTGATTTTTAGCTATGTTTTAGGTTGAAATCATTTTTCATTGCATCTTGGTTTGGCACTTATACTATTATTACGTTTAATTGATTATACCAGTAATTTTTATTACATAAATAAAACAAGAATAGGCATAAAATCTTATTCAAGGTTAAATAACACCCTGGAGGTTTTTATTGATATAGCATTATATCTATCCCCTTTAATTCTTTTAATAAGATCCATTATCACCTTAATTATGTCACCACTTAATAGTTTATTAAGTGCCATATTTATAAAAATTAAAGGTATTATAATTTCCACATTTACTTCTAGCCCTTATTATAAAACTCTTAAGAGCACTTACTATAAAGGGGGGCTTTTTTCTCTATGGAATGAGTTAGCCACACTTATATACTATAGAACCACCTATTATATACACCTTAACCTGTACTACATGATTGGGTTTCAATGTGTTTGTATTTACCAAGCTCTTTTAGGTTCTAATTTTTGATTAATTATATCATTATTGTATATGATAATACACTTACCATTTTTTATAATTTCTATAGGAACATATATTACTATTATAAACAGGAATTTTTATAAAGAATATCCTCTATTATTTTCACTTTGTAGTTGTGCTTGTTTATTATTGTTTCTTGTACTTATTCTTCTATCTGTCATACTTTACGGTCTTATTTCGCACCTAATTGATGATTACTTTGTACAAGCCAAGAGTAATGATGGTGGCAATGCCGGGGGTACTGGTCCTGAACCAGGTCCTAATGCTGGGAAGCCTGGGCCTTCTGACATTTACCCAGGTCCAAGTCAAAAAAGAGGTAAACAAAATGAAGAAAACACAGAAGCTGAGCATATCCCTCATGTAAATAGGGTTCTAGATGAGTACCTTCAAAAAGCAAAAGAAATTCTTAAGGACGAAAATTTGAGTACACGTGAACAAAGGTATAAGCTGGACGAACTTAAAGTAAGACGAAATCGACTAAGTAGTAAAAGTTCTTCCTCTTATAGTGACGAACAAGCCTTAAAGCTAGATAGATATTTTATAAAAAAATATAATGAAGTAGCCGAAAGTGATTTAACTGAACTAGATAAGAAAAATAAAAACCTAGCATTAATGGAGCTGGAAAATAGCAAAACAAAGTATCAAAAAAAAAATAGCAGGTATCGGTTCAGCTGGACATAATAGAAATTTCCAAAGTACGGACGAAGGTAGTACTAAAACCTTTACTAAAGGTATCCCTAAGGGTTCTACAGCTCCTAATTTAGGGGACTATGTGAGGTCACAGCAGTTTGAAGGAAAACCTAGACAACCCATGGGATTAGATGGATCAACAGATTACGAAGTAAAGGCACAAAGTAACCTTGAGATTCCTATAGAACAAGGTTTGGAACCGGCTTTAGGTGACCCCACTAAAGCACCTGAAGTGTCTACTAGAATACAAGACATAGGTCCAGATACAAACCCTGCCTCCTCTCAAATAGGAAATTCAAATGTAAATCCTTTTTCTAATCCCTCTTCCCCTCCCACTACACCTAGGAAAAGAGATAGAATAAAAAATTTATTTAAAAAAAAGCCTTAGGTAAATAAAATACATTTTTTGTATTTCAATTTTTTTTGTACAAAAGTAAAATTATACTATGCAATTACTCTACATCTTAGCTTCCAGTGTCTATCTTTATTATAGCATTATAATTAAACTTCTTATTTCCATTTTAATTATGTTTTTACATTAAAGGCGTTATTAATTTGTGTTTACTTTTCATACAAACACTTGCTTTCGTGTTTTTACCTTTTAAAAAAGAGTACTATTAGGACTAATCTTTTATTTTCTAATGTCATTTGTTTTTGCTTTATAAGTTATAGCACTTGTTATGATTAACAAAGAGATCTCTAATCCTATAAGGTCGGAGGGTAAAATTAGGATGGTTGTTACCTACGCGAATGGGCGGGCGTATTATATTACTCTAATCCTTATTTAGCTTTATGTTTAGCCATAACTTTATTTTCTTTCGTAGGTATACCACCTCTTATAAAATTTTTCGCTAAACAAAAGGTATTGTCTGCTGCATTAGACAGCGGTTAGGTTTTCATTGCTTTTATAGGTATTTTTAAATAATAATATATAGCTAGCCCTCTTGTATTAAAAACTATATATAAAAAATAATAATATATAGCTAGGGCCTTTTGTATTAAAAAACTATAAATATAAAATAAAAATAAGTTTGATTCTTATAAAATAAATGCTTATTTCCTACATATTAATATTATTATCGTCTAATGCCGTGACCCTTAGACGAGACAAATCCATTCTTTATTCAAGGCTAACTATATCTAGCTTGCTATATCTATTTATAATTTTACTTAACTTAAACATGACATTATCAAATAAAGGAATAGGTTTATTTGGTGGTCTATTTCAAACTACGTCTCTAACACAAACTTTTCATTTATATATCTTTGCAATTTGTGCTGTTATTTTGCAATTAACCGCTTTTTACCCTAGAAAAATATGAGTTAAAGATTTTACTAGTTTTTATAATTTAGTTAGCAGTGTTTTGATTTACGATAAAAAAGATATAATTAATAAAATGGGGGAACAATTTAAAATAATAGAATATCCCCTTATTTTATTATTCATAATAACAGGTGCTATATTTTTAGTATCCACGAGCGACCTTGTCTCTATATTCCTGTCAATAGAACTACAAAGTTATGGTTTATACTTACTATCTACAATATACAGAAACTCTGAATTATCCACATGAGCAGGTCTTACTTACTTTCTACTAGGTGGTTTGTCTTCTTGTTTTATTCTTTTAGGTACAAGTTTATTATATGCAAATTCAGGTACTACAAATTTGGATGGTTTTTACGTTTTAACAAGTTTATCTAGCATAACAGAGGATGAAACTGCTTTACCATTATCTCTTGCTACGCATCCTTTTTATCTTAATATATCCCTTCTTATAATGTCAGTTGGATTTTTATTTAAAGTTTCCGCCGCACCTTTTCATTTTTGAAGCCCCGATGTCTATGATGCTATACCTACAATAGTTACAACTTTTGTTGCAATAGTAGCTAAAATATCTATCTTAGTTTTTTTGCTAGAGTTAGTACATTATACTAGCTATTCATTGTATCCTTTTAACTTTAGTTGAAGGTCTAGTTTACTACTTAGTTCCTTATTATCTATGATAGTAGGAACAATATTAGGTTTAACACAATTTAGAATAAAAAGGCTTTTTGCCTATAGTACAATTTCACATCTTGGTTTCATATTATTAGCTTTAACTATTAATAGTTTAGAATCTGTACAAGCTTTCATTTTCTATTTAATGCAGTATAGTGTGTCTAATTTAAATGCCTTTGTTATACTAATAAGCATTGGCTTTTCATTATATCCATTTGTGGATAGAAGTGATTCCCTAGAAAAAAATAAAAAGTTATATGATAGAAATTACTCACCTATACAACTTATTAGTCAAATTAAAGGCTATTTTTATGTTAATCCTTATTTAGCTTTATGTTTAGCCATAACTTTATTTTCTTTCGTAGGTATACCACCTCTTATAGGATTTTTCGCTAAACAAATGGTATTATCTGCTGCATTAGACAGCGGTTATGTTTTCATTACTTTTATAGCTATTTTGACAAGTGTTATAAGCGCTGTATATTATTTAGCAGTTATCAAACAAATTTTTTTTGAAAAAACTGATTATGAATTAAACCCAGCTTTTGAAAACGTTAAATTTATTGGTAATATTAAAAGAGAAAAGAATAATAATTCTTTTCTTGTGGAAAAAGTGACATTTACAGTACACAATATAGTATTATCAAATTCTTTAACTATTACTGTTTCTAGTTTAACTTTATTATTACTATTGTTCGTATTCACTCCACAAGAAACATTAAGTATGGCTAATATTTTAGCACTAATATTATTTAATTGTTAAATGTCTAGTACAATTTTCTTTTTTATTTTCATACCTTTTTTGGCATTTGTTTTATTACTTGTTAATTTAATATTTGCTCCTAATAACCCTTATCAAGAAAAAGAAAGCGCATTTGAATGTGGCTTTCATTCCTTTTTGGGACAAAACAGAACACAGTTCAGTATATCTTTTTTTATATTTGCTTTACTATTCCTTCTATTTGATCTAGAAATTCTTTTAGTGTATCCCTATATAGTAAGCGCTTACAGTAATAATATCTATGGTTTATTAATAATGTTGGTATTTTTTACTGCATTAACTATAGGTTTAGGCTATGAACTAGGTAAAAAAGCACTTAATATAGATAGCAGGCAAAAGCTTTCGATATCTTCTAACAAGAAGCTTGCAGGAATTTTTATGCCTAATAGTTACAAAAAATAATTTAAAAGTATTTAAACATCTCCTATGCCTGCAATAGTAAAGTAAAACATAGTGGTTATGGTTTTGTTTTAATCATCCTTATAGCAGCTTGCTACTATATAGTATATATTAGTGCTTTCCTTTTATTTGTCTAAGTCCACACCAGTAAATTGAAAAGAAACATTGCTTATATCTTTGGCTCATAAGAAAAATGTGGTTAATGCATGTCGGTTTTATATCTTTTTTATTTTGTTAAGAAAGTATATATTGTTTATTCGGAAAGGCAAATAAACGATTGGAAAAGGAGCAACAATTAACAAAACAACACTTAATAGTGCAAGAACAATTAACAAAGCAACACTTAGTATAACAACTGAGAAAGCAACAACGAAAGCAACAACGAAAGCAACAACGAAAGCAAAAGTTAATAGAAAGGAAATTTTTATAGACCCATCTTTAGTAATAAAGCTTAAAAATAAAAAAAAACTAGATAAAAAACTATATTTTATTATTACCATATAGAAGTAAAGGAATAGTATGACAATTAAATTCTAATGATATTTTAATATTTATGAATATAAAAACCTTAAAAATATCTAGATTGGTATATACACACAATAGTATGAGGCCACCTCTCTAAAAAAAATAAAAAAAACTAGAAATGATACAGGCAGCAAAAATTATAGGTACTGGTTTAGCAACTACAGGTTTAATTGGTGCGGGTGTAGGTATAGGTGTAGTGTTTGGTGCCTTAATATTAGGTGTCGCAAGAAACCCATCTTTAAGAGGACAACTCTTTTCTTACGCTATCCTAGGATTCGCCTTTGCGGAAGCAACAGGTTTATTTGCCTTAATGATGGCCTTTTTATTATTATATGTAGCTTAATAGCCACTTGTATATAATAAAAGTAGCCACCTGTATATAAATACAGGTATAAATCTTATTAGCTCAATGGTAGAGCTTGATATTCCTAACATCATGATCTAAGTTCAAATCTTAGATAAGATACTGTAAGTTAGATAACTTACGCAAACTATTTTATAATATATACATCTTATAAGTATCTCTAATATAGTTCGTTTATATAAGCTATACATGTTAATAACATGCTTAATATGTACGGGCCTAAATATGTATAAACCATATAAAAACTAAAACGAGATAAATATAAACACATAAATCCATATAACTCATAAGTTTCCCGTTGCTTAAAAGATAAAAGATAAGACTTAACAGTGTTAGAGACGGCAGCCAAAGCCAAAGCCAAAGCCAAAGCCAAAGCCAAAGCCATATAATGTCAAACCACGGGTTCTCACAATACTTACTCTCTGCTCTCTTCTGCTCTCTTCTGCATTACTTCGTAAGCAAGCAAGCAAGCAAGCAGAAAAAACACAAGGGATATGTTGTAGACGGTACTACAGTTTGATTGCAGATCTTATATAAGGGGTTCAATTCCTCCGTATCCCTGACTATACTTAGGAAAATCATATCTCATTTTTTATTAAAAGTAATGAGATATATTATTTAGGGTTTATTCTTGAGCACAAAAAATTTACTTAAAGAAAAAGTTAGTACATAAGTTTAGTTATCTCTTCTTCGCTTCTGCTTGCTTGCTTGCTTGCTTACGAAGTAATGCAGAGCATAGCAGAAGAGAGCAAGAGCTTAAAATATCTAATAAAACAATATCTATATATAGATAAATACACCTAAAGGTATTAGGCCATTCCTTTTTATGAATATAAGTTAAAGTCTAATTAGCTCAAAGGCAGTGCATTATATTTAGAATACTTATATTTTTCTTCGAATCCAAGATAAAGTTAATAGACTAATTATTGTTCATATCATATAAAATAATATCTTTATAAAAGAGATTATAAACGTATATATATTACGGTTTTTATATATGATAGAGAAAAAAACTTATAAACTTATGGTCTTTCACGTAAAATACTATACAAGATATATAAAATGTTATATATATATGAATTAAAGTATATGAGTAATAAACGTTTTAGTAATATATTGATCTTATTAGAGTAAAGGTAAATTATAAATTTAAATAATATAAAAATTAGAATTTTTAAAAGCCATCCTTTATTAAAGCTAGCAAATTCATATGTAATAGATTCTCCTCAACCATCAAACATAAGTTATTTATGAAATTTTGGTTCTCTTTTAGCCTTTTGTTTAGTTATACAAATTGTTACAGGTATAACTTTAGCCATGCACTACAATTCTAGTGTACTAGAAGCATTTAACTCAGTAGAACATATAATGCGTGATGTAAACAACGGCTGATTAATACGTTATTTACACTCAAACACTGCATCAGCATTTTTCTTCTTAGTTTATCTACATATAGGTAGAGGACTATACTATGGGTCATACAAAGCTCCTAGAACTTTAGTATGAACTATAGGTACTGTAATATTTATTTTAATGATTGCCACAGCATTTTTGGGTTATAAGTGTAGCCCAAAATGATCTTACTTAGAAAAATTAGATCTAAAGATACTATATAAAAAAAATAATTTTAGATTGTCGCAAAAGAGATATAGTTCTAGCATTTCTTTATATAAAGGCGGAATTAATCACAATTCAGAAAGATTAAATAATTTTTTAAAGGAAAAAAAGCTTTACCCGGTTGTTTCCTACGAAAATATAGACTCTGATATAACAAGAAAAACAATTATATTAGAAACTAAAGGGCTTAGCGGTATTTATTTAATTTTAAACAAAGTAACACTCGATTACTATGTTGGATCAGCTTCAACTGATAGATTATACGCAAGGTTTTCCAATCATCTAATATATTTTAGAGGCAGCAAAATATTAAAACATGCAGTCAGAAAATATAAATTATCTAGTTTTGCATTTTTAGTTTTAGAACTTTTTCCTGAAGTGGTTACAAAAGAAAACAATAAACAACTAATAGACAGGGAGGATTTTTATCTTAAAACGTTGTTACCCAATTATAACATATTGACCGAAGCTGGTTCCACTTTTGGTTATAAGCATACTGAAATGGACAGATTAAAAATGAAAACCAATTACAGTCAGGCGCGTCGTCTACAAATAGGTAATTTGAACAAAGGTAAAAAACTATCAGATGAAACAATAGAAAAATTTATGGCTAAAAGATTAATTGCACCTAAGTCATTTATATCTGAGCAAGCTTTATTAAATATGAAAAAAATATCCAAGCCTATTAGGCTTTATAATTTAGACCGTACAGTGTATGGAGAATACCCCAGTATACTGGCTACGGCAAACTCTGTTAATTGTGGTGAAAAAACTGTTATAAGAGCTTTAGCTACGAATAAAAAAATCTTGAAAAGGCGCTACATAGTTGAAGTTATCAATAAAGTCATATAAAATTTAAGTAAAATCATAGTCCTACTAGTTAAAAATTCCTATGCAATTTTCAGAAAAAAATAGGGAATAAGTAGAATAATCCGATAGGAATATTGAAGAAGTTTAATTATTTCTTTGGCAATATTAGTGAAAACGATCAAAAATTGTAAATCTTTAGAGATCGTCGGTTATCTGGATAATCGCGACAGACTGGATCACTAATGGGTGGCTGAAATGCTGCTTAATGCACAGGCGAAACCTTTAGTCAAAATTTGGCTACAAAAGTGTACGAAAAACTAAAGTTCTTTTGTTTGTTATTTTTATAGTGCGCTTCTGCTTGCGAAGCAGCAGAGGGAAGCGCACTAGTTAATAGAGTAACAAATTAGGCAGTACGTCTTGCCATACGGGCAGATGTCTTTATGAGGCGCAACAGTTATTACTAACCTTATGAGTGCTATACCATGAGTTGGACAAGATATAGTTGAGTCAAATAACACTGAAATTACAGTCCACTCAACTTTACCTATACTTTGGAGTTTTAAATCAGGAAGTTTACCAAAAATAGGAATTGCAAATGATAAGTCACGAACTAACAGATCAAAAAGATTAACCGATGCTGAATATCTATCTCTAGCTAAATCTTTTTTAGCTTTTTTAGCTGGTTTTATAGACGGAGACGGATACATAGGTATATTTAAAACTAACAAAGGTTATGTAAAGCTTAATTTAGCAATATCTATACATTTAGATGATATATTGACACTAAATTATATTCAATCAGTATTAAAACTAGGAAAATTATATACTTACCCTAAACGTAAAAGTCCTACAGCTACATTAATTTTCACTAAAACAGACTTGCAAGAGGTTTTATTTCCTTTATTTATATACCATGGTATATATTTCTTAACAGAAACACGAAAAAAACAATATGATAGAACTATAAATATTTTATCTAGTAATACACTAATGTATTCTGAGTTAGCCAAAGATACTTTTGTTTCACAAGAATTAGCAATAAAGAGTTATCTATATTTGCCTTTTTTCAAAGACTGGTTAGTTGGATTTGTAGCTGCCGAGGGTTCCTTTTTTATTAAATGTCACAAGTCTGCTTGTTTCCAGATTAAGCAAAGATTACATATTAATTTGTTTGAAGCTTTTAAATTAGTTTTTAATACTGATCGTAAAATTACTCTTCTTCGAAGAAGAGATAAACTTTCATATATGCAATTTAGTGTATCTTCTAAGGCAGATATACAAAACGTTATAAATTTTTTTTCTTTCCAGGGTCATCACCCTTTAATCGGACTTAAAAATATTAAATATTTAGTTTGGTTAGATAATTTGCGAAAATCTGTTCGATATGATAAACTGAACTTCCCTAATTAACTCCAAGTATTTGGTAAAGATTTTATGTAATCAGTAGGCTCCTTAAGGCAGTAATGTCTTAGAGGTAAATAGAGGTGAATTGCAGGGACATATTAATATTTTTTTTTTCCACCCCGAGATTAATAATATCTGCAGCGAAGTTTTGATAAGTCCTTAAAAATATCAAAAAACGTTCAACGACTAACTGGTGAGATAGTATCAATAATCCGGACACGAGTACCTCACAGCCTTATTTAACCTTTTAGTGCGCACTAGAGGTTATTTATATGTAAAATATATAAAAAGGTTGAAGACATAGTCTAGATAAACCGTGAGGTTTTTAGATATTTAAATATATCTTATACACAACGTTATTTGAGGGGGTTTCAGTGTAAATAATGCCACATTAAATAGATTCTTTTCTTTACATTTTGTTTTACCATTTGTATTAGCTGCACTAGCTTTAATGCACTTAATTGCATTACATGATAGTGCCGGTTCAGGTAATCCTTTAGGTGTATCAGGTAATTATGATAGATTACCTTTTGCCCCTTACTTTATATTTAAAGATTTAATAACTATCTTTATTTTTATATTAGTATTATCTCTTTTTGTATTCTTTATGCCTAATCTTTTAGGAGACAGTGAAAATTATGTAATGGCTAATCCAATGCAAACTCCTCCTGCTATAGTACCCGAATGATATTTATTGCCATTCTATGCTATCTTGAGATCTATACCTAATAAACTATTAGGTGTTATTGCTATGTTTTCTGCTATTTTAATTTTATTAGCAATGCCATTTACTGATTTATCTAGATTCAGAGGTATACAGTTTAGACCGTTAAGTAAAGCAGCATTCTTTATATTTGTAGGTAATTTTTTAATTTTAATGCAATTAGGTGCTAAACATGTGGAGTCCCCATTCATAGAATTTGGACAAATATCTACAGTTATTTATTTTTCACATTTTTTAATCATAGTACCTCTAATTAGTTTACTTGAAAACAGTTTAATTGAACTGGCTAGCGCAGCAAGTGAAAAAAAAGAACATGCATTTGATTACTTATCAGATCCTAATAATAAATATGCTTTAGAAAAAACATTACCTAATGTAAGTATAAACATAGCTGGTCTAGCTGGTGTAATTAGATATATTGCTCCCTACATTTATTTTTATAGAGGTCTAGCTGGTGTAATTGCCCCCTACATTTTTGTAGGTCTGCTTTTTATATTAATATCTTATTTCTTTTTTAATGGTCACATTATTTTTCCAATTTTTAAAAAAAGAATAAAAAGCTACCCATTACTAAATATAAATAATTCGGGTATTACTAAATATAATATGTCTATTTGGGCTACATTATTTTTTACATGTGCTATTTGATATCTATTAAATATTATAAACCTAAAATTTGAATTTTGTGATGCACCTAGACCCTGAGGTGTATATTTTCAAGATAGTGCATCTCCACAAATGGAAGGTCTAGTGGAACTTCATGATAACATTTTGTTTTACTTAGTTATAATATTATTTGCTGTTGGTTGAATATTAGTATCTATAGCTAAAACTTATACTAATTTAGAGTCGCCAGTTTCACATAAAAATGTAAGTCATGGTACATTAATTGAACTAATATGAACTATTACACCTGCTTTAATTCTAATATTTATAGCATTTCCTTCCTTTAAATTGTTATACCTAATGGACGAAGTTAGTGATCCGTCTATGGCAGTATTAGCAGAAGGTCACCAGTGATATTGAAGTTACCAATACCCTGATTTCCTAAACAGTGACGATGAATTCATCGAATTTGATTCATATTTAATACCAGAATCTGACTTAGAGGACGGTGCATTAAGAATGTTAGAAGTGGATAACAGAGTTATTATTCCAGAACTAACTCATGTTAGATTCATTGTTACAGGAGCCGACGTTATACATTCTCTAGCGTGTCCCGCTTTAGGTATAAAGTGTGATGCGTATCCTGGTCGTTTGAATCAAGTTTCTGTAATGGTTAACCGTCAAGGGGTGTTTTACGGTCAATGTTCAGAAATATGTGGTATTTTACACAGTTCTATGCCCATAGTAATAGAATCTGTTTCCATAGAAAAGTTCGTCTCATGACTGCAAGAACAGTAGTTAAGTTAACAATTTCTAACAATTCCCGTTTCTTTTCTGACGTATCTGTTGGGTCATTACCCCCAATGACTACCATAAATAATGAAATAACAAGTTATACACTTAATAAATTATTATTAAAACAACAAGTATCAATTACACAAGAAAGGTTAAACAAACTGTTAAAAATTAAAGGTGTAAGTTTCTAATTACCCTTTAGCCCTGAAACTATTATAGTGTATTATGCGTTAGTTGGAAGACCCAAGACAAGAGGGATTAAGTCGGGTGTATATATCTTTACTCATATTAAAAGTGGTAGTATGTATGTTGGTTCTAGCAATAGTATTTCTAGAAGGTTAGATCAATATTTTAACCCTAATTCTCTTTTTAAACAGTCTGGTTTATTGCCTCCTTTAATAGAGAAAGAAGGCTTTGCTTCATTTAGCTTAGAAATATATATCATGCCGGAGGAGTTATCGAAAGATTATTCCTATTTGTTTTTAGAGCAATATTATTTACTACAAGAGAAATTTAATTTAAATACACAAAGAATTGTTAATTTTAGGGTTAAGCAGGGTAAACGTATCTATATGTATGATAAAGATTGTAAAATTTTATACTATTCTAGCAATTCTGTAACTGAGTTAAAAGGTGTTTTAGGCATACACCCTGCTACGACCAATAAGTGTCTAAAGCTTGAATCATTGTATTTAAATCAATTTGTGATTAACGATAAATTAATTACAGATGCTAAAAAGGCTGATCTATCTTTAATAGAATTAAATAATTTAATTTCTGAAAAAAAAAAGTTACTAGTTAAATCTTTTTCAAAAGTAACTAGCAAACCAATTTGTATAAAATAAATTAATACAGGAAAGGTTCAGGATTTCATTAGTATAATTTCTGTTGTTAAATATTTTAAAGCTAATGGTTTAAAAGCGGATCGTAACAAAATAGCCAAATGTTTAGATACCAATGAAATATATCTTAACCATATATACTCTTTACCTTAGGAAACATGGTAAGTACACGGCTAATGCATACACTATTAAACATAAATAATTTTATATAAGTTTAAATCAGGGTATCCACCCTAATGTTTAAGGTTTTATATGTCTTTTTCTCGTTCTTACTTTTTTTTATCTTTTTTTTTTCTCTATTTTCTTTGTACGCTAAACTACATCCCTAGTTATATTATTATACATATCAAAACTAGGTGTAACCCCTCTATAGAATAAATTGTCTTCAGTGGCAAACTTATAAGGAAAGATAGACTTAAGAGTTTTCACACCCCAAATTTTACCTAACTTAGCTAACGACTCCGGTAACATACAATAACTATCTAGAATAGAAAATTTATGTTTACCTTTGATGAAACTAACTTTTATAGGTTTACCATCCCTATAAAGAGGATCAATCTTATAAACATTGTCTGGATGGATTTTATTATGTTTGTCCACTGCATGCATTATAAAAACAGCGTCATAATTACTAAAATTATGACAATAAAAAGTGGTTTTCTCATATTTAGACCTGAGTAATTCATTAATCAAAGACAGAATTATCTCATCAGGATTCATATTGTTATTGCTTATATAGTATATAACAGGATCTTCATCCAAATTAGTTTTGAAACCTATAGCATAAATTTTTTGAACCCCATCTTTAGCCATAAAAGTTTCCGAATCAATAACACCAATATTTTTATTTTCCATAAAAACATTTTTATTTTCAATCTTTCTAGTAAGAGGTAATAATTTAATATTTTGTTTAAGAGAAACAATTTTATCAGAACGTAAAGTAATTTCTTTAAGATCAGATTTCCTTACAATAACGTCGTTATCAATTACATCTAGAACATGGTTAACAAGTACACCGCCAAGACTATATCTGATTTTCTCTATAGAAAGATTATCTATAATATTAACAGCTAAAACATAATCAGTTTTTTCTTTAAGGTGATAAAACTTAAAGTTATCTTCAAACCTTGTGATATCATCTCTATGATTAGTAGGTAAATATTTAGCCTTTTCCTTAATAATATCCAGAAAATTAATATCCTTACCTAAAATTTTAAGAATAATATTAGTAATGAAACCATTATCTACAAGAACAGTTAAAGGTTTACCTAAATAACCCTCATTAACTGAAACAGGAATATTAAGAATTTTCTCCCCCATAACATTTTCTGCTACGGATACGTGGGATGGTTTGTCTAAAGAAAACTCTGATAAAAGTTTAACATCTTTAAGCCTGAAAAGAATCTGTATATAAACAACATCACTGATGCTAATTCTGTATACATCAAAATATGAAGAAAGTCTTGAGTTAGTAATATTCAAAAAATCGTCTAGATTATCCAAACTTTTAAACTAAAAACCAATTTGATTACCAGCCATAAAAAATATATTATTATGGTGTCTAACTTTAATAAAAACAGTGTAAAGATTCTCAGTAGCTACCCTCTTTATAATTTTATTTTTAAATGTATCAATATTTAACTCATTCATACTAAAGTAAACAGATAAAGGTTTATTTTTACTAGAAATATATTTACTAGGGATAGGATTAAGAAAACCAACCTTGTTAATAAAATCAAGATCCGAGAGAGTACTACAATGTTATTTCTACTACTTTTTTTTGCCCCCTATGGGGGAAACACTTAGTTTGTCTTTTTTTTGCTATACTTTTTATTTTAACTAAAAATTTTTTACATACTAGGGAACGCCTCATTCCAAAGATTTAGCTTTGGTCTATAAGCTCTTACCATTTTAGGTGTTTTAGGTATTTGGAATTTGGTTAGACTCCAAGGGAAAATATACCCTTATGCTGAACCTTCTGCTTTTGATATAAGATTAATTTCTTTATTTTCTTTTTATTGTTTTGCGGCTGGCTACTTTTTTCTTCTGACTATGGAGGGAATATATTGACACTTAGGTTTTTACTTATTTATCTTTATTTACTTCTAAAGTACTCGGCACTAGAATACGCTTAATTTTCTAATAATAGTTGCAGTGTTTTAGATTTATTGTAGTCACAGCGGGCTTTTTAATACTGAGATGAGAAAACTGGGGGAATGGCTCACCGATCCTTGTAGGTTTTAAAGTTAACGTTTGTAGCTGATGGTGAAGATATTTCTATTACACATTTACTAGATTCTCGGTTTGTCTCTTGTCTCTTGTCTCGCGTAAATAAATATATATACTTAAAAATGAATTTGACTAACTTTAAGCCTTGCATCTTATACTTATCGCTTGCCCAACGTTCTCTTCTTTGCTCCGCAAGTACCAGTATTAGGAATTTCTCTATTAGGTGTAAAAGAAATCCTTTTTATGTTCGCTACTATTATACTACTAATACTAATATACGCTCTGATCACACTTCTAAGTTTATTGCTTCTTTATTAAATGCTTTTAACATTAACACTAATAATATTATAAATAATAAGGAAAGTAAAGAACGTATAGAATCAATAAATTTAGACGAATTTGAAACTGTTTTTATACCTAAATATTGAATAGATTTTTCTGGAGGTGTTGAAACATGTGCTAAAACTAATAACATTGAGATAAACAAAAGTTCTTTTGGTTCTAGCTTAGTTATTATCTTTTTATATATTTTTATTTATATTTATTTCTTTATTTCAGTTATTTTTTTTACTTTTTTATTTAATACGATATTATTAAGTAAATATTTTAAAGATTTAATACCTGTAGGTTCTTTATTAAATCTTAAAAATAAAACTAACATTAGAGAAAAAATAAAACTTATGTTTACAAAAGAATACCTAGTTATTATTATACCTACAACAATACTTATTTTAACAATAAATTCAATATATTTCTATTTAAAGGGCTACACTATAATAAGTATGTCTAGTTCATATATAGCAATATATAGTTATTGTTTAATAATTTCTATCTTTTTTAATCTCATTTTTTCTTATATTAACAAGGTAAATATATTTACTAATAGTAATATATTTAATCTTTTTTATTTTAGTATTATAATGTTTATGGCTAGAATTAGTATGTTTCAAACTTTACCTCTGTTAATACCTGTTTTATTTATATATGCAGAAAAATATGTTGTAACAGAAGATATCTCTAAATTAAATTCTAACGTTATTAAGTTTGTTAAAGGATTTTTATGTCATGTACCTATCTTAAATAAGTTTTCCACTTTTTTTAACAAGATTAGTTATAATTTTATAAATATAGATGTTCATAAACAAAGATATAGCAACATATTAGCATATAAGAGCAAATTGTTTATAGCTAAACATAGGTTAAGTATAACATTAAACTTTATACCTTTTAACAATAGGGCAGACAATTTTCAAATAAACCCTATGTTAAGCAAGCAAATATTTAAATCTTTTATTATAGTATATAATAAAGCTTATAATTTCTCAAATGTATATTCTTTATCTGTAAATAATTCAAAATGTTTGGATACAAGTATTGTTCATATAAAAAAGGTTGGTGTTTTAAGAGGTTATTTTTCAAATTCTAAAATTAATTTCTTAAAAATAACTTCAGTAAAAAGCAATCTTATTGAATTAAAAAAAAATGTTTTTATCTTGCACGATGGCAATTTAAATTTTTCTAAAGCAAGTTTAAGACAAGCTTTAAAATGCATTCAGTTTAATAGCAGTAAAAATAACTATTCTTTAATAAAAAATCAAAACTATGTAAATAAAGCAATAATGGATAACCCTGTTGATTTTACAGAAGTATTTATTAAAAAAAATTCAGCTTATTCATTTCCATTTAATAACAAATTTATTCATGTAAAGATTGGTGCAAATATATGCAATAAAAAGGATTTAAGTAATTCATTTTTACTTGATGACATGTCTAAATATATAGATAATGTAACAAGAAATATACCATCTGAAATGCTAAACCCTCTTGTTTTTATGAATATTAATCAAGATATTAACATTATGCCTAAAGATAAAGGAAAGGGTGTAGAAAGTATACAAGACTCTTATTTACCCGATGCAGAAAGCTTAGAACGAGCATTCAAAGAGTATAAAGGCTGAGACGAGGGTAATGTCTTCGACTTAGTAAGTGAACAAGCTGAATATATCTCAGCTTGCTTATTTTTCAATGATTTAGATAGAGTTAGTTTTGCTCTAAATTCAGCAGAAAGTAATAAAAAATACCTAATGCATGATGGAGAACTTAGAAAAGCCTTTTATAAATTTATAGAACCATTAGTCTCCCAATATATCTCATTTTTTGATGAGGAAGATGGTTATTTCAATGAGGAAGGTGGTCATTTCAATGATTGTATTCAATCTTTAAGAGATCTATTTACTTATCTTATGACGGATGAGTATAGAGAAATGTCAGCTTATATTGATAAATTAGGAGAAGAGTTAGGCGTTAAGTTTGTTCAGGATAAAGATATGTTGTGACTTGACGAATTTAGATTTAGAGTACTTATTAGAGAAAATCTACATAATTTTTTCATACGAATGGATCAGTTTCAAGGAGAAACAAATGTTTTAGAAAAAACTAAGTCTGAAATAAATAAAGATAAGCATAAAATTAGACTTAAAATTTGAAAAGCTAAAAATAAAGATAAAGTATTAGCTATCAATAAAAAATGAAGAGATAAAGTACGAGATATAAACGAAAATAAAAGACAGAAAAAAGATGAATAAATAAATATTATTAATAGTAATTTTAAGCATATTAATTAGATATCTAAAGAGGTCAAGTTAAAGGTTTTTACTTAGCATTCTGATTTTTCCTGTTAAAAAAAAATCTTATTAGCTCAATGGTAGAGCAGGATACTTCTAATATTTAGATTTTGGTTCGAATCCAAGATAAGATTATAGTGCTAACTCTTGTTTTAATTTTTTATTTATTATTTAATTTAAAACTATGAAAAAACTATCCCCTTATTAAGCATCCTATTTTCCATAAAGTGTAGGCTCTTGTATAACTTATTTGGTATCTCCTTTGGTGTCTCCTTTCGCTTCTTTTGTTGGGGTTCCTTTGGTTCTTTATTTTGCTACTCCTATTTTGGTTCCTTCTTATTCTGTGTGCAGCAAGAGGAGGTTTTCTTGTAATACTCGCTACTCTCTTGTTTCTGATATTAATAATAATAATAATAACAATATTAATAATATTAATAACAATGATCTTACTTCCGTTAATTCTATTAGTAATTATTTTTTAAATCCTATACCTAATAAATTCATTAAGAGTAAGAATAAAACTCTAAATATTTTTATAAATATAGGGGACTTAGATACACCTGCTTTTGGTTTAAAGGTAAAATCTAATGTTGATATTGGAATGCAATATACTGTTTTTGTTAAAGTTAGATATCATACTGATCATTTTTTTATGGCGGGTAATCAGTGAGGTTGAGGTTTTAATGATCTTAATTCTATAGATGATTTATACCAAGAAATTGATGATAGATTAAAGGGATATTTTGATATTTATAGACTTGGTGATGGGGATATTGTTTATATTCAAGTTAGTTTTCATTTGACTGATATTAAACTTTTATCTGAGTTTTCTATAGATAAACCTGATCATGTTACTAAGTTTGATAGTTCTAATATAGAAAAAATGTTGAAGGTTCCTGTTTCTGTAAATCCTGATTCATTAGGAGAACCTTTGGTTGTGGATATTTATAATGGTTGTATCAGTAATATTTATATAAACATACGTGGTGTAGATAGAAATTTTCTTGATCTTATTAGATACAAAGCTAAATTTTTAAAAGATGGTCATAAGGATAACATCATAAACTTTGATGGTGATTTTAAATTTTATAAGCTTACAGATAGTTGGGAATATGTTTTAGCTATTAGAAAATTTATTGATGGTTCTATTGAAAAAATAAGATATTCTTTAGCTGGTGCTATTGTTAGTCATACTTTTGATTCTATACAAGATATTAATAATAATACTGTTATAAGAAGTTCAGCTAAAAGGGAAATTGTTTTAGTTAACAATAAAGTTGTTTTTAGTAAACAAGATGTTAAACTTAGAGCTATAAAGAGATTTGATTTTCCTGTTTTATTCGTGGAAGATCAAAATATAGGTGTTATTGATTGTGAAGTCTACATAGCTAATGACGAATGAAAGCATGTTTCTATTTTTTGGACACATTAGGGCAACATGGCTTTGCAAGAACATTAGGGCTTATTCTACCATCCCTTCAGGTAGTTCTCTTATTTCATATAAAAGTAATAAAAATGTCTTGCGAAGCACTAACGTTTATTTAATACTTAGTGATTTTTCTGATTCCTCTAAACGAGGTGAATTTTGTGAAGATATATTAGGTAATTTGCCTAATTTAAAAATCTTTCTATCTATTTTGATTATCCTATCTACTTCGTTATAAGTAAATTTATCTTTATAAATATATGATAAGTTACTTATAAATCAACGATCGAATTCCAATATGTAATGTTTATCCGTATATAAATCTATATACACACCCCTCAAGCTATCTATTAAACATGGTATATTATCTGCTGTTACAGCGAAACAATCATGTACACCATACATATTAGGTACTTCTACTAATTTAGCAAAAGACACATTTAGTAAGGCCATAGTAGCTCCATCTAAAGAATGTATAAAATTAGGTAAAAGAGATCTAATTTGTTTCCTTTTATCTAACTTTGTCCTATCAGTAACAGTTAAACTTATTGTTGTTTTTCTATTAGTAAAAGGAGCTATTCTTTTCTCCTTTCTTTCCAGATAAGATTGTTTTATATACAAACCAGAAGGTGTGTTTCAAATTATAGGAAGGCCTAATTTATTACATATATGAGCTACGCTATTTAAATAAGCAACTAGTTCCTTTATCTTGGTAAATCTTAATGTTAAGAATTTATGTAATTCAATACACAAGACCTGTATATCATAGTCTTTTAATTGAAGAAGAGGGTTTTCAGGGTTATAATAATATGTAACACCATCAACCTCTCTAGTTGATAGAGATTGTTTAATATAATTTAATCTTGTAATAAAACTAGCGTTATAAGGTCTTGTCATAATAGCACTTTTAACATTCTTTCTTAATATAATAAATATAGATAAATTATAATAAGCATTAAAATCCTTGCTATCAATAAGTGTGCTATCACGACCCATTCATATAACCTTATTATTAATTATTATGCTTAAATTAGAAACAACATATACATAAAAATCCCCTGATTCTTCGTCTTTCGATCAAGATTCCAGATTTAATTGTTTATATATCTTTTGTTCTTGTGATAATAAAGCCAAATGTTGGTATCCGTTACATGTAGCATCCAATTGTATAGGTAAATGTGTAAGGAAGTATACACCTGAAGAGCCGTCATAGAAGTTCTTAAAACGTTTATAGTCCATACAAAATGATAAAAATAGAAATTTCTTTTCAGCTTTAACCAGCAATAAGCCGTTTTCAAAGTTGACAATATTATATTCATTATCTTTGAATCATTCCAACCTTTTATTAAAAGACTTTTTATCTATACCATTACCAAAACTATTAGCACCGTAAACTTTATAATACTCTATAGCAATATAATCAGTTCTAGCTATTTTACCAGGATTAGAAAAAGATAATAAACACTTGGCTAAATCATGTCCCTGATAGTTAAGATAAAGTGGTCTACTATACAATCTACCTCTGTTATCTAAATTAACAGGAAAGTAAATTTGGGGGACATTTTCAAAGGTTTTAGCAATAAGTAATATATTAGTTAACAACACTTTAGTACTAATCAAACTTTTAAATAACTTTTTATCACTAGCACTTAGTTTACTAGATTTACTTAAAACATCAACCTTATTAAAATCATCAAAGAAATTATGCTTAAAACTAGCATCAATAATATAATTTAATACTTCTTTATTAATCTTATAAGCTACGGAAGAAAAACCATTAACAGATTGATATACAATAGGATTTTCATAAATAGGTGCAACTGTAGTTGCATGTTTATATGCAACTTTAGGTATAATCATAGGATCTTCCATTTCATCTCCTAGAAAATATCCACCTTGTTGCTCATATGTATGAGGTTTAGGTTTTACTATCATTGGTAATTTAACAGGAGTAATCAATATGGTGTTAGTTGGTTGCATTAAAGAGCATCTACGAGATAAAACTAGATAAGTAGCCGTTTTAAAGTGATCTTCCACCATCTCTTTACTAGTAACCTGTTGAAGCATATCCATATTGATAAGGATTTCAACAAACTTAGCACCAATTCAAAGTCAAGTATCGTTCTGCTGTAAAAACGTAAATTTCTCGTGCTGATCTGCTAGATGTAATTTAAATACCGATAAATTATTAAATTTCATATTATTATTATTATTATTGTTATTATTATTAGCAGTATTATAATCCTTAAATAACTTGTAAAAATAGATACTAACAATTTGTTTTCCAATTAAAATAACAGCAGGTGTAAAAACTGTTTTAGGGTTATACGTTTCTAGAGTTTCACTATCTTGATTTTGTATTACCTCAAACAAAATATGATACAATTTACCAATAATACTTTGGTTATTTGTTATAACAAGAAAAATCTCTATAAGCGAGAACCTATATTTATCTAAATTAGACATAACAGAAAAATCTTTATTAATCAGATTACTCATATTTTTATAGGTATATTCCTTTCTAAGATTATTAATATTAATATTGATATCGTCCACTTTATTCGCTAATTCCCTTCTAAATTCAGGACTTATATTGTCTAAAATATAGGAACTTTTATTCTTCTTATTATCCTTTTCTTCAAATAAGTTAAGAAATTGTTCATTAAGGAATTTCTCAATTAGAATCTGAGTGTCTTCATTGATAGGATTTTGGGTTAAGATCTCTTCCACTGCTAGAAAAGTAGAAGCTAAATTAGGATCTTTAGATAATACTTTAGGTAAAAAACCCTTTCTGCTAGAGGAAGGAGGATTAATGAGAGTAAGATTATCGCTTTTGTAAGGCGAATAAGTATGAAAATGAGTGAACTGCGAGAATGAGACCAACTTGAGAGTATGATGAACTGTAGCATTCTGTAAAGAACAGAGCAATTTGATAGTGCAATAATTTGTTAATTTAATCATGGTTTTCTTAATATAGTGTAGTTTATAGGCAAACCCAAACACCTAAGACCCTAGAAGCATTCTAAAATACCCTAGATTTAAAGTTCTATTACAAACTTTCGCGCATAAGCTACTCAACGTTTGCTTTAAAGCCAAGGAGGATCGGTGAGCTATTAACTGTGTTTTTCTCATCTCTGTGCTAAAAAGCCCGCTCCGTCTAGAGTTACATAATATCACAAATAAACCTATAAAAAAGTCAAAAAAGATTCTCTCCTAATAAGGTAAAATTAGTAAAAAATATTTTAGAATAGATATAATAATATTATACCGTAAGCGTAATAAAATAAGAAATAAAAAGTCGTATGTATCTCTCATCTCTGTGCTAAAAAGCCCTATAAAAAAGGTCAAAAAAGATTCTCTCCTAATAAGGTAAAATTAGTACAAAATATTTTAGAATAGATAAAGTAATATTATACCGTAAGCGTAATAAAATAAGGAATGAAAATGCATATGTAGAAAATATTTTAGTATCTTCGCTTAAAACAATATTGTTTTCTTTAATATTATTTTTAATTATTAATGCTGGTAGATCAAGCCATTCGTTTTTATGTAATACTAATTTAACCGTCGCTTACATTAGTTTTCAGTGGATTACCATACTTAGCTAAATCCATAGAAACGGGTAAAATTTTATTAAATGCTGAATCTACTATGGTTTTACTACCATCGACTAAATCTTTATTTTCACCTAAATTATTTAGAGTCAAATCTAATTTAGCTTTTTTTTGAACTGTATTAGTATATTCTACTTTATATGCTAGCAATTGTATTGTTATAATATTATCCGACTTAAAGTTATAATAAGTCATAGAAAATTCCAGTCTTAGAAGGAGGTTATCGTGTAAATTTGTATGTAAATAATATATATTATCACAATCCTGATAATTTAAGCCAATTTGATTACCTAGCATTTTATAAGAAGGATGAGAACCGAAACAAACTCGAAATAATATAGAATATCTATAAGATTGATCAAGAATACTTAATTTACTAATAAAGATATCACGATTAAAGAAATCAGTGGGTGATAAATAAATATCCGTGAACTTAGATTTCTTTAAAGTGTTAGTAAGAAGAAAGTTTTCCTGATTTTGTTGTAAAGTTGAATAGTTTCTATGTTTAATCACAAAATTTCTTCTAATAATTGAATTTCTATTATTGTAATAAGAACATTTAACAAACAAAGTAGGGGCAAGCAAATTTTGCAACTTTGTGTGAACACACGACAAAGAGGGAGAAATAAAATAAGGGAAGTTATAAGTAAAAAACATAGAAAAAAGAAATTATATAGTATCCCTATATACTTGTCATACCAATACGGAGGGGGATACACCGTAAGGGAATCTATAAAGTAACAATAGATTCTAAAGTAGAAAGTTACCGAATAGTGAAGTAAGCGGCACGAAGCTAAAACAACCAATAACCAATGGATAACATAAGGAATTATCCCGTTTAGTTTTTTATAAAATACAATACTATTGTATAATAAAAAAACAATATGGAGATAATAAACGATCTATATGATCTGAATCTTCTAATATATGACGCTTATAATTGCGTTCTTTTAATAGCTTTAAACTTAGGCAAAATAAAAAAATTAAACAAGGTAATTAAATATATAAACACATCTATTTAGGTAATAATAAAAACAAATCGTCAATTGGCCTAGTCTATCCTTTATACAATCGTATGACTCTAATGAAAAATCTGCGCATGATAAACCCTCAAAAATACTAATGAAAAACGCGCGATTTTTGAATAACGTTTCTCTTTGACTGGAAAGATGATTTTTCTCTACAAATGCTAAAGATATAGGAACTTTGTATCTTATTTTTGCCTTATTAGCAGGTTTAGTAGGTACAGCATTTTCTGTGTTAATAAGATTAGAATTGTCTGGCCCTGGTGTGCAATTCATAGCTGACAATCAGTTATATAATAGTATAATAACTGCCCACGCAATAATAATGATTTTTTTCATGGTGATGCCTGCTATGATAGGTGGTTTTGGTAATTTTTTATTACCACTTCTTGTAGGAGGGCCGGATATGGCTTTCCCTAGGCTAAACAACATAAGTTTTTGATTACTACCACCTGGCCTAATATTATTTTTATTTGCTAGTGTAATAGAGAATGGAGCAGGAACAGGCTGGACATTGTACCCTCCCTTATCGGGTATACAGAGTCACAGTGGACCTAGCGTAGATTTAGCAATCTTTGCTTTACACTTATCAGGTATAAGTAGTTTACTAGGTGCTATGAACTTAATTTTAATTTGACACATATTTGCATTTAACAGCAGAATAAATCCAATAAGCTTTTTATCGAACACTAAACATATATTCAGTTATAAAAGTTATACGGCTAATGGAAATAACCTAGGAGGACCAAAAAAAGAATCTAAATTTGATAAGAAATGAAAAAAAATTTTAGGTAGAACCGCTACTAATAAACATGCTCACGTAATAGCATTCGAACAACTAAATAGCGGTAAACCTATAACAGCTAGTAAAATAAATGAAATATTAGCTTACTGCAATTTATCGATCTCTCATGAAATGTTAAATGTCTTACTAAATACACCTAGTTTCATGTTAACGGACCTAAATAGTAAAACTATAACTAAGAAAATCATTAAGGATAAACTTGGCTTACCTAATGGTAAAGATAGAATAGCCGGTATATATATTTTTACACATATTACCTCAGGTAGAAAGTACGTAGGTTCATCATCTGAGTTATCCCTAAGATTAAATGGTTACATAAATTTTACTCATAGAGAAAGTGGTTTAATTGTACCTTTGTTAAAAAAAGAAAATTTAAAAAACTTTTCTTTGCAGGTTTTTCCTTTTTACAGTAATTATGTAAAAGGTTTGGAAATAATATTAGAGCAATATTATTTACTAGATCCAAGTTTTACTTTAAATACCATTAGGGTTGCAAATAATCCTAGTGGGTCGAATGCTAAAGCTTTATATATGTATAATCGAGATATGTCTATATTGTACTATAGTTCAACGCAACAAATTGACTTTATTATAAAACTGAATCTTCACCATACGACTTTAACTAAACACTTAAACAACCGTATTTATTATTTAGGTAAATATCTTTTTTTAAGAGAACCTGTTCTAAGAGCTAAGGTTAAAGATCTGAGTGATTTGGACTTATCCCTTATGCTAGAAAAAGACAGACTAAAATTTAATAAAATTAAACCTTTAAATAGCTTAAGTAAAGGCGTTGAATTAACAAAAGTTAATACAAATAACTCTGTTGTGTTACCTAGTTTAGGCAAAGGTGTTGAATTTTTGAGAAAACAAGGTTTACCCGCTAACCAAATAACACTAAATAAATATATTAACTCAAAAAAAGCTTATCACGATTATTCATGTAAATTCATATAAATACAGATATTTCTTAATGGGGTTCATATAAAAATTCTAACTATATGCTGGAACAGCTTAGTGCCTATATGTACTTTTAACAGTGATAATCATATAGGCTATGCTCAATCAGCAGGTAACCAAATAATGTGAATATATTTTCATATTATAGTAGGAACCTCAGAGACTACACGTTAGACACCGTATTTATAACATTTAAATACGCTGAAGATATAGTCCGCTAATAAATTAGTTAATAATTTAACTAAATTTAGTGTCATTACAACAATATTAAATATGAGAAGTCCAGGTATAAGACTTCACAAATTGGCTCTATTTGGCTGAGCTGTAGTCATAACAGCCGTATTATTATTATTATCTTTACCAGTATTAGCCGGTAGCCTTTTATTGTGCCGGCTTAAAATTTGGCTATATGCGAGAAAATCCTCTAAGGACAATTCGCAGAAAACCGTAAGTTTAGTTAACTTGCGGGGATTCTCAGAGACTATACGCCAAAGTTCTTCAATTATAAAAACAAATCGTGTTTTTGCTTGTGCTTACAGTACCGCTGTTAGACCTTTAGCCTATGCTAGTTTTAACTATTATTTAGCTGGTTTTATCGAAGGTGACGGTACAATTATCGTACCTGCTAGCGAAAGAGACTCAAAAGGACGTAAAACTTATCCTAGCATTCAATTAGTATTTGCTTTAATGGATTTGCCTTTGGCATTAAAGGTACAAGAAACATTGGGTCATGGTTCAATATCAAGGAAAAAGTCCAAAAATGCTTATATTTTTACAGTTAACTCTAAAGTAGGGTTACTTAAAGTAATAAATTTGATAAACGGAAATTTTAAAACAGATAAAATTGCTGCTTTATCTAAGCTTATAGAGTGGTATAAGATAAAGGGTTTAAACTTAAACCTTTTACCTAAATGCATAATACCTTTAAACTCTTCCAGCTGGTTAGCGGGATTTATAGAAGCTTATGGTCATTTTAGCTTACGCGCAACGGATAAGGTAGCCTCTCAAAAAGTAGAATGTAAATTTGAGTTATGTCAAGCTAAAACCAGTATACATGGTACTTCGTATCAAATAATGCAAAATATTTCCGAGTTTCTAGATGCTCCTTTGAAAAGCATAAGAGAAACTAGTTTAAATTCTCAATATAGAGTACGTACATTAAATAGTAAAAGCAACCTTAAACTTATTTCTTATTTGAAAACCTATCCTCTTAAAGGAAAAAAACATTTGGATTATATTTCTTGATGTGAAATAGCAAATGTCTTTATTGCAGGTAAAGTGAACCACAAAAACCTTTTACCTAGAGCAAAAGCACTTAAAGCTCAAATGAATGACAAACGTAAAAATTTTACATTAAATCATTTGGCTGATTTTTATAATATAGAAGGATAAGATAGAGTCCCATCTTACGATGTAAATGTAAGAAGATCTACCTATTTATAAGCTTCTTAATTTGCAGTATATAAATAGAGAGTAAAATCTCATGAGACCTAGTCTAGTAGATCAAGATTTAAGGCAATAACTATGATCTTAACGGATCGTAACTTTAATACTTCATTTTTTGAAGTAGCAGGTGGTGGTGACCCAATACTGTACCAACATCTTTTCTGATTCTTTGGTCATCCAGAGGTCCAATATATAGGCCTCTTAACGTTGCTGTATGCTGGAACTACTTCTAATTATAGTTTTAAATACTCCCTAACAGTTTTATCAGATAAAACATTAATAAGTATAGTAAAAAAGTTAAAACAATGAAGTAAATCAGCAGGTAACAACATTCTTTATAGTATTATATATACTTTATTAACTATATATAATGTTGGAACCTCAGAGACTTTACGCAACGAAACCGTATTAAAAACAGAAACTGTAAAGAGTATATCTATTCACGTGGCTAGTCATCTAAAACCAATTAATGACACTCAATTAGGACACTACTTAGCTGGTTTGATTGATGGCGATGGTCACTTTAGTAGTAAACAACAATTAGTTATTGCGTTTAATTCATCAGATAGTTCCTTGGCTTATTATTTGAAAAAACAAATAGGTTATGGCAGTGTACACAAGGTTAAAAATAAAAACGCTGTTATATTAGTAGTAACAGCAATAAAAGGTATGGAAAAAGTAATTAGTTTGATAAATGGTAAGTTAAGAACAAATGATAAACTATATCAAATTAAAAATAACATACTTAGTCACATTAAGTTTAAAAATTTTAGTAATATAATTAATATCACTTTGAATAGTAGTAATCATTTAAATAATTTGTGACTAGCTGGATTCTCTGATGCTGACGCTAGTTTTCAAATTAAATTAATTTATCGCAATAACCATACGGAAGTACGTTTAAACTTCCAAATAGATCAAAAGAAAAAGGATTTATTAGTATTAATAAAAAATTTACTAGGTGGTAATATTGGATACAGAACTAATCAAGATACTTATTATTACGGCTCAACTAGTTTTGGATCAGCTAGAAAAGTTCTTGGTTACTTTGATAAACACCATTTATTGTCAACTAAATATATTAATTATCTAAAATGAAGGAAAGCCTATATAATCATTCAAAATAAAGACCATTTAACTCTAAAGGGTTTAGATAAAATAACTAAGATAAAAAGTACTATGAATAAGTTAAATACACATAAAATAAATATGGTTTAAGATAAAGTCCTAACAAGAATATTAAGTTCTTGAGTGTTAAGTAATAATAGATTGTAATATAACTATTATCTTAACCAAAAATATCGCTATATATTGATCATACCAGGATTTGGTGTTATTAGTACAACTATATCTGCAAGTTCAAATAAAAATGTATTTGGGTTTTTAGGTATGGTTTATGCTATGATGAGTATAGGTGTTTTAGGCTTTGTAGTATGAAGTCAATGGCTGGCTTTCCTTATAGGTGACTGTAAGGTAATAAATTCCACTGTAGGCTGGAACGGTTACCTTTTTTTGTTTTTATTTACTATTATTAGTATTAGCTTTATATGTTATACAAAATTAGGGAATCTATTAGATACTTTTTATAGTTTAAATGCTAATAGAAATACCCAATCAGCAGGAAACTTATGTTCTTTGAAACAGGACAAATGAGGATCCCCAGAGACTATACGTGGAAATACTTATAATTCGTTCAAAGAAAATTTTGCTTATTTTTTTAAACAAGAATTTTCTAAGGATAATGTTTGATTATCCTGGTTTATAGGGTTTTTAGAAGGTGATGGTGCAATATTAGAACACAAGGGTAGAGCTAGTTTAGTTATAACCCAAAGGGATAGTAGAGTTCTGCACGAAATAAAGGAAATTCTAAAAGTAGGTGTGGTTAAACCTTTTTATGATGATATAGGTAATATAATATATTCTAGGTATATAGTATCTGATAATAAGGGTGTTTACTTACTATATTTATTACTTAATGGTAATCTTGTTTTACAAGCACGAGTGAACCAGTTAAAAATTTGATATATTGCATTGAATAATGCAATTAAGTTCGATTATTATTTATTTTATAGTAAAAATTTACCTTTTTTTATCCATAATTGTCAAGAGCCTACCTTAAATGATGCATGATTAAGCGGTTTTACAGACGCTGAAGGCTGTTTTACAGTAAAAATTAATAATGCAAAGCATATGTTTTATGTACAAGTTATATTCATTTTAGATCAGAAAAATGCAGAAGTTGTTTTAAATAAAATAGCCTTTTTATTAACTACAAGCGCTAAAGCAAAGCTTAGAACTGTAAATAAGTCCATAAAAGGCCAAAATTTAACTGATTATCATAATACTATGTTTAGATTATCTGTTTATTGTAATGACAGAAAAAAACCCAGTTATGACAGACTAAGTAACTACTTTAATAAGTATCCTTTGAAAACAAGTAAACAAGAATCTTTTAATAAATGGACAAAAATTTTTGAAATTGTCGCAAATAATCAACCTTTAACACCTGAAACCTTACATCTTGTTAGAGAAATAAGACATAATATGAATAAATTCACAATTGAAAACAAGCCTATAGGCTATGCTAGTAAATCATAAGTATAAGATATAGTCCACATAAGGCTAGACAAATAAGAAATCTAGCTTTAATTGTGCACCACATGTACAGTGTCGGTTTAGATGTCGATACTAGAGCCTATTTTACAGCCGCAACTTTAATTATAGCTGTACCAACTGGAATAAAAATTTTCAGTTGATTAGCTACATGTTACGGAGGTTCCCTACAGTTAACACCCCCTATGCTATTCGCAATGGGCTTTGTATTTATGTTCACTGTAGGAGGACTTAGTGGTGTTGTTTTAGCTAACGCATCACTTGATATTGCATTCCACGACACTTACTACGTAGTAGCTCAATTGGGCCTAAGTAATATATCTTTTTTATTAATATTAGTATTAACTAATATTAAATATTACTTTGAAATTGACTATATGCTGGAAACCATGTTTTTTGCGTATTGTTTACTATTTATTAATACGTTTTGTCTTTACAAACTAGACTATAGTAGGTGTAATAAACTTTTAAGTAGTGAAAATAACAATATGGCAATAAGTTCTAAACTTATGAATATGCAATCAGCAGAAAACTGTAAAGGATTCTCAGAGACTGAACGTCAATTGCCAGATAATAAAGATTATACATTTTGAAATTGATTTGCAGGGGTATTGGATGGAGATGGTAATTTTGATATTAGAAAATCCCCTATCGATGGTAAAAAAGTTCTTAAACAAATTAGAATTAAACTACATAACAGAGATGTTAAAATATTAACGCGTATCCAAAATTATTTACATATAGGTAGAATTAGATCTGATAAAAACAAACCTTATTCTATATTTATAGTGTCTACTAAAGAATCTATGAATTATATTTTAAATGGAGTTAATGGTCTTATTAGATTAAAAGTGCCCTCGTTTAAACAAGCATGTTTTTTGTCTAATATAGATTATAATGAAGCTAATTATAATATAGCTTTATATGACCCTTATTTTTCAGGCTTAGTAGATACTGACGGTAGTATAGTATTTAATTATTCTGGTAACAGAATAGAATGTAATTTAGAGTTTAAATACAATGAATATACTTCGAAGTTGAATTTCAACAATACTATACCAAACTGCAAACCCTATATAATAAAACGTAGTAAATCTTCTAATGCACAAGGTTCTAAAAACTTTTGATCTATCGCTTTTAAATTTCAAAATGTTAATAGTATGTTATTTATTTACGATTACTTTATGCATAATAGATTATATTGTGATATGAAATTTTATAGAGTTACAAAAATTAAATCTTTTATAGAGATTAGAAAATACAAAACATCACCTATAAACAGCATAGAACATAAAATATACTCAGATTTTTTAATTAATTGAATTAAATATGAAAATCCTTTATGATATAAAGTTCCTTTCATATCTAACTTACAATAATAAATAGCTTACTATTACTGGTAATGATACAGTCCACTTAATAAGCTTTCTGTCATAGCATTTATATTATCTGTACTTTATTTTGCACTTTTATTTATAGATAACAAATTTTTATTAATGAAAGTAAATATTTGTATCATATTTACACAAATATGATTATTTTTATCTAGAGATAGCAAATATTCATTAATGAAAGTATATATTTACATCATATTTATACTAATAGAATTCTTTTTATATGCGTATATTAGTGCTGAAATATATGGACCATTGTTATGTGAACATGTTGATGATCTGCGAGACGGTACAATAGCTAGAACACCTTTGCTGCAGCAAGGGCAAACTATAAAAACCTTAGCACATGGTACTTATAATGTTACAGGTGGAACAGTGGAAATAGGTTATCTAGGTGGTGGTAAGGTTACAAAAATAGTAGGTATTACAGCTTACGGTAACATACCAAATACATTTACTTATACTCCTAATACTCAACCATTCAACGGAAACTTGGCTTCCGTTTTCTATGAGATGCGGGAGGCACGACAAAAACATGTTAGCCATTCTGCCTTAGATTATACATTCGCTGGTAGACAGCTAATCGCACCCGCTGGTAATAATTACGCTATGTACTTAGAAAGTTACAGAGCTTCTGCAGGGATGTCTGTGTCACAATATGGTGAAACAGCCATATCAAACAATGTCATTAATGGTTTAGCAAGATAGATATAAAAACCTCAAACAATGAAGATATTATTTTGCATTTTCACTACGTATTAAGCATGGGCGCAGTATTCGCGCTATATAGCGCATGATACTTTTGAATACCTAAAATCTTAGGTTTAGATTATAGTAGATCTTGAGGGAAGGTTCACTTCTGAGTACTATTTGTTGGTGTAAATCTAACTTTTTTCCCACAGCATTTCTTAGGTCAACTGTAGGCCCTTTGTAGTGGTAACATTATATTTTGCATGTCACTATTTGCTGGAATCACCTTTATAAGCAGAAAATTCCTTTAAGGTCAATCAGCAGGAAACCAACGGATATATTATTATCTTAGTAGGATCTTCAGAGACTATACGTGACAGACCCTTATAGGGTCAAGATATAGTCCATTTAAATGCAGAAATGTGTTTATATCTTTGAATACCCGTTTAGAAAAAAGCACTGTGTAAAAGCAAAATTAAATAAGAGCTATTAAGTGCATACATAACGGAGAAGCGTACGCTGTATTCTAGATGATTTACTTTTGTATATAGCCATAAGGCTACTAATGGTTATATATAATTCGTTATATACAAGATTAGGCTCCGTTTTTTATACAATTAATGATAACTATGCATTAAATAATAACAGTATAAATATGGTAAACGCAAAATCCTTCAGTTCTCCTGAAGAGCCGCCTAAAAAATAACCTAAAGAAGAACCTAAAGAATATTTAAAGAATAAAACACCTCTTTTGCCTTCTAGCTATGTTAAATATTACAAAGATGCTAAAGAATCCAAGTTAGATATAATTAAGACTTTTAATAATAAAACTATTATTTACATGTGATTTAATAAAATTACAGGTAAAGTATATATAGGTAGTGCTGTTGATGGAGCTAGACGTATATCTACTTACTATCAGCCTAGTATTATAAAAAAAAATAGTTTAATATATAATAACATCTCTAAGCACGGACATCATAATTTTAGCGTTATTATACTAGAGGTTTGCGGTGAAACAGGAACTATATCTAAAGATATTTATATCGCTAGAGAACAGTTCTTTATAGACTGAGCTTTAAAATCATATGGTTTAAACGTTTTAAATATTCTTCATGTTGCAAGTTCTAGTTTAGACTATAGACATACTAAGGAAAATATTTTAAAAATGAGTGCTCTTAAATTGAAAGATAATAATCCTATGTTTGGTAAACCTAAGTCTGCTGAATTTATGCTACATGCTACTAGAAATAAAAAAGGTTCAAATAATCCACAATTTGGTTGTGCTAAACCTGAAAACTTTTTAGCTAAAACCAGAAAAATGATTTATGTTTACGATGTTACGGACAATTACAAGCTATTGGGTGTTTATCCTACTGTAGTGTGTAGCCGTACATTTAATATAAGTTACTCTGTTCTAATTAAAAGTATTAAAAATGGTTTAATTTATAAAAACAAATACCTTTTTACTAGAAAACCTTTTCTTCATAAAATAGGTTAAGTTCTATGTTGAATTTAAATATGATATATCTTCAACGGGCAATATGTATGTAACTTATAGTATAACTTAATTTTATACTATATTTAGTAAAAAAAGCTACAAGGAATGCCGCGTCGTATAAGTGATTACCCTGATGCTTTTGCTGGTTGAAACCTTATAAGTAGTTATGGATCTCTTGTTAGTGTTATAGCTACATTTATCTTTTTAGACATTTTATATCTACAACTAACAAAGGGTAAAGAAAGCTCAAGATACCCTTGACTAACTCCTCAATATTATAGTGACATATTGAGAGCTATGCTTGATAGAGCATACGACTCTCTAGAATGAGGTTTAAATAGCCCTCCAAAGCCTCACAGCTTTACGAGTTTACCTACACAGAGTTATTTTATTTTATCTATAGTAAAAAATCTAATAAACAAACTCTATGTTAAGCGTCATTTGATTTTTACTTCAGTAATTATAAGCGTTCTTATTAAGGTGCCTATGCTTGAATTATTAAAAATGCAAGGTCTATACAATACACCTATATTTTATATATTTATTGCAATATGTGCTCTTATATTAGCTCTTGTTATACATAACAAGAAATCTTCATCAAGCATAATATATAAATCTCTTAGTTTTATTACTTCTATAATAGTAGTTTTTAACGCTATATTAATAAGTTTTCTTATTATTAATAGACACGAGCTATTTATATTAGCTATTATTCATCTACCGTTTAATTTAAACGATAATCTCTTTTTAGCTTTAACTCCATTAATAGCAAACATTTTAGCTCCTATTATGTTGGAGGGAGGTTATGCAGTAACTCTTTTCTTTGATAATAATGGAGGAGGTGGGGCACAAGGAGGGGGAAGAGGAAGAGGAAGAGCCCTTAGTGTTGCACCCGCAGGACCTGCCAATCCTGGTCCTGTTGCTCCGATATCTTCACCAATTGCTGCACCCGCAGCAGGACCTGCTAATCCAGGTCCTGTTGCCCCAAGGCCTACGCCAGTGCTTAACCCTAGGTTTAGTCAGTTTACGCCTATGTCTCAGGGTGAGGGTATCCTAGCCAATATACCTGACCCTAGGTTTACTCAGCTTACGCCTCATGCTCGGGCTCGGGCTGTGGCTCTTGTAGCCTGTAACCCTTCTATGACTGAGGCTGAAGCTCAGGCTATTGCTGTTGCCCCAGGGTCTCGGCCAGTGGGTAACCCTCAATTTCGTCAGTTATCGCCAATGGATCGGGCTAAGGTTGAGGCTCTTGTAGCCAGTAACCCTTTTACGACTCAGGCTCAAGCCGAGGTTGTGGTTCGGGCTGAGTTTTATCTAAAGTATGTCGATTTCTTGAAAAAGTCAAGAGCTCTGAGTATGGCTTGGGCTGACGTTATTCTAGGCAGTAACCCTTCTATGACTAAGGCTCAAGCTCATTTGGAGGGTCGGATTCAGGCTTTTCTAGAAGAAAACCCTTCTATGACTCGGGATCAAGCTCAGATTGTGGCTCGGGCTGATGCTTATGAAGACACCCTAGGTTTATTTGTACCTTCGTATTTACATTCATGACAAAAAGCGATTGCTCAGGATCCAAGTTTACCTATGTTCTATAGACCTTATTATATGTTTTCCCCTTTAGGGCCTAATCCTGAAGAGCCTGGCTATCGTATAATAGGATATGATTATACTGTCACAAAGCCTTTTTATCAGGTTCCCGATTATATAGGTATTTCTCATAGAGGTTTTTACCCAAACATGACTAGCCAACCTTATGCAACGACTTTAGCCGATGTTATAGAAACAACTTGTGCACGTGGGGACATGCCACTATTAGATAAACAAGATATGTGCTTTTACTTTAATTTCCTAAATTATAAATATCCATTAGAGTTTGCAGTGACAGGTGAAATATTACCTACGAGTTCAAGAAACAGACCTTGAGTTAACGAAGAAATATTGCGTGGGTTGAGACAATTGCCTTAGTAATAGTAGTTATATAACCGTAATTTCTAGTTGTAGTATCTAGTTGTATTAGTGTTGCTACTTAACAATATTCTATTTAGATTATTAAATCTGTGTCTCTGGATCTATTTTATGATGTGATACTAAAAAATAGATCTAGATAACTAAAAAAAAACAAGAAACTTTATTGTTTTTTTTTGATCCCTATTTTAATGTTATTTAGGAAATGTACACAGTGTACTCACCTATTCCAAGAGGTTTTAAGTTTTCTATCTTCTTACACAAGGTGTAAAGATGAAAGCGCTGAGTATGGGAGAAGAGCCGTGTTTAACAATTGTTGAGTGCTGTTTAAAGCCAAGGTAAATATTTTAGCATAAGTCTAAAAATTTTTTTATAGAGTTTAAAGTTGTAATGTTGTGTGGCTATATTATATTTTTAAACTAGATAATAGTTTATCTATTACATAAAAAAATCTTTTTTTTTAGACATATATAAAAAACAAAATTAAAATAAAGTTAACAGTATTAATTAAAAAAAGAAAAAAAACGATAAGTTTATTACTAATATTGTTCCAAGCTAGTATCGTAGGGTTTGTTTTAAATAGAAAAATTAAAAATGTAAACTTAATGCTTATCAAACACTTGTAGCTACACTTTAGCTCTACTACATATAGCTTGTGATTATTTATAATGTCAAATAAGCAGTCCAGCTAAACCACACAGTTTCGTAAATTTACCTGTTCAAATTGATTTTTTAGTATCTGGTTGTTGACTACCAGCACATGTTATAGAAGCATCACCTATAGTAGGTGATACTTTTACCTTTGATGCTATTCTTCCTATAACACTTCATGCCCTAGAGATGCACTTTTTACATAGGTTTAGCTCTAACTTAAATAAGCATTTACTTGTGAACTGAAAGTTTTAGTGGCTTAAATTAAATAAACAGTTACTGTTTGCTTTTAATCTAATTAGCTTTTTAATTTAGGTTTAATTCACGCATGCTTGGTATGATCGAACCCTCGTTGCTAATCCCACTTGTCATGGAAAATTAGCATGTTGGAAATTTAAAATTAAAATACATATATAAAACACAATAGTATTGCTTCTTGTTAATATGTTTTGATTCTACAAGGCTTTATTAATCTTTAATATAAATTTACAACAATTAGGCAAAATAAAAAAATTAAACAAGGTAATTAAATATATAAACACATCTATTTAGGTAATAATAAAAACAAATCGTCAATTGGCCTCGTCTATCCTTTATACAATCGTATAACTTTCTTAAAAATTCTTGAAAAAAATTTTTATCTAATATAATAATTCTCCACGCAATAATTATGCTTTTTTTCAAGGTAATGCCTGCTATGATAGGTGGTTTTGGTAATTTTTTATTACCACTTCTTGTAGGAGGGCCGGATATGGCTTTTCCTAGGATAAATAACATAAGTTTTTGATTATTACCTGCAAGTCTTATATTATTTCTGTTTGTTAGTGTTATAGCTACATTTATCTTTTTAGATATCTTATATATACAACTGACAACGGCTAAAGAAAGCTCAAGATATCCTTGATTAACTCCTCAATTCTATAGTGACATCTATAGAACTTTACTAGACAGAGCTTACGGTTCACTAGAGTGAGGTTTAAGCAGTCCACCGAAACCTCATAGCTTTGTAAGTTTACCATTACAGAGTATACATTTTACATATGTGCCACATTTATTATTAAAATCAAAAATAATATGTAGAAATATAGCAGATATCTTCACAAAAAAGAACATTAAGCTGATTTCTAGAATTATAGCAGATATCTTAACAAAAGGAAACATTATACTAGTTTCTAAAATGATAAGAAATATGTTTACTCTAAATAACATTAAATTAATAATAAGTAGAATGTGAATGGATAAATGATTGATATTACTTATATTTTGAATTACCTACTTTCACAGGTGTATACCTTATATGTTAGCTCTTGAACACACTTCAGAATATATTAATTACTATCCTTTATGGTTTGGTGTAGTTTACGCTGTATTGTGTTTGCTTAGAAAATGTTGAAAGGGCCCTTATGTTTTTTCATTTAGGACTTTTATATATAACATTGTTATAGGTGTTTTTATTTTTAATTTTCTAACGGGTATATTGTTGAACATATTTCTTGTATTGTCTTTTTGTCCTTCGTCATGTCCTGTTTGGTTTAAAGAACTTATTTCTTCTTATAGTGAATACATAAATAAGAATCTTATATGTTATATGGATCGTCAATTAGCTGTTACAGGTATAGAGGATGAAACTCAATTTGCTGAGAATACAAGCGGGAAACAAAATTACGCTCGTGTACCGGATATTGAGGCAGCGCAGGACGGTACTAATACCCATGGTAATGGTCGGAATTATGGGTATTTTGGTGGAACTATTGAGTCTTACACAAACTGAATGACATTTATAATACCTGATCTTATAGATATCAATTTTGCTATGTTAAAATCAGATTCTAGGCTGTGAACTGAGTTAAGGAGTCATTATTCCTTATCTCATACACATGGATTGGAAAATAACCTACCACGTCTTAGTCATGCACCCATTCAAGGAGGGCTACCTCATGAAACGGGTGTTATAGTACACTTACTTTATGGTAATGTGCATTATAGCACTTTAGAGCTTCCAGATTTACACTTAGCTAGATCTCGTCTATCACAACTTCTAAAAGATAAGGCTGATATCTTAAAAGAAACTAGACAATTAGTAAATGACCCTCAAGAAAGAGATAACTTCATGGCTTTATTAGCAAGAGATACACATGAGTATCTAGGTGTTGTCCACCATTATCAATTATATTTTTTACGTAGGAACAAACTTACTACTCTTAAACATTAATACATTTGTACTATAAGCCAGATGCTTTATTATATTTCTTTATTATTTTTCTTTCTTTCCATACTGCGTATATAGAAAAAAAAAATAAAAAAAAAAATTAACTGTTTTCGGCTTACCGTAAAAGCCGAGAACGAAAAAAAAATGAAAAAAAAGAGAAGGCTAGCTTATTCTTAGGTTAAATATGGTGCATATTGATGAGCGGCATTCTAGCTATGTTATAACCTCGAATGTTTGGCAATATTTTACTAAGAGACAAATCTAGATAACTGCAGATAAATTAATTTTTATCTGCGATCCCTTCGCCCAGGGCGAAGGAAATATACACAGTGTATCCCTTTTAAGAGTAGAGGAGAAGAACAGTGCTTAACAGTGTTAAGCACTGCTTAAAGCCAAAGCTCTTAATTTTAGGTGTAGTTTTTTAATTAAACCTCCAGTTTTAATATAATAATGATGTAAAAAAAATCCTTTAAGGTCGGAGGGTAAAATTAAGATGGTTGTTACCTACGCGAAGGGGCGGGGTCGTATTATATTACTCTTAACAATAATATTAAGAAGGGGCCCCTTTATAAAAAAAAATAACCTTTATAGCTCAATGGTAGATCGGAACACTGTTAATATTTGGATAAGTGTTCGAATCACTTAAAGGGCTTAGGGGTTTAAACTATTTCATACAACTTAACTTTTCCTTATTTTAATATTTCTTGCTGCGCACCAATTTTTATTTTTAATTAAATTTAGGTACGTAATGTGCCAATAAAAAAACATTTATAGAACGTATGCCACAATTAGTACCTTTTTGTTTTATTAGTCTAGTTATATTAACTGTTTATTGTTATAATGATATTTTGAAAACTTTCTTAGAAAGAATTTATGATTCTTTAGAGTGAGGATTAAATAGTCCACCAAAACCTCACAGTTTTTTGAGTTTACCTCTGCATAGTTCAATGGTTGATAGCCTTGATAACTTGGTTATTGCAAAAGCTAAACAAGGTTTAAGTCGCCAAATTCAAACTTTAAACTTATTTAAATAAATTGAATTACAAGAGTTATATAAAATTTTATAAATAGCTAAAAAGGTACAAAACTTAGAAATAGTTGAACGTGTAGAACGTGTTATACGCATTAGGGAAGCATCTATAAAAACACAAGAATTAGATGAAAAGAATGTTAAACAGACTTCTGAAAAATTTCTAGGTGCTTCAAAACAATCTGTTGGTGAAACTCACTGTAATGCATCTAGCAATGTAAACAAATATATTACAGTTGCTTTTTATTCTATCTTTTCTACTACTTGGTTCGGTATGTTTGCTTTCCTATTGTACATATTTCTGCCAAAGTAATAGTTGCATTCATTTTACTGAATACCTTTAAGATTCTTATTTTTACTTTATTAGCTATGGCTATTTTTGGTTTATGCAAAACAGTTTATAAACTTCATTTTAGCCAAACTATAATTCATCGTTTAAAAGAAGAAGATTTAGTAAAATGATTAGAACAGCAGTTTTATATTAATAATAGAATAATTATAAATATAAATCAATTAGCAAGTCGATTTTTAGGTGTTAACTTAATGACTACTGTGTTTCCAATAGTATTGAAAATGATATAGCCTGAAGCAGAACAAATAAAAAGTGGTGAAGTTGTGAAAAAAGAAGATTTAAGGTGAAGGTGAAGGTGAAGGTTTGATAAAAAATATCAATTATGATTCACTATTCTTTTTATATTGTGACAAATTTTTTCTTATTGTTCATTTATATGAGGTTTCCAGTTTTATCTGCCTCATGTAGATAAAACCTTTGATTTAGGTTTAAGCGGAAAAGGTCATGTGTGGACTTATACAGTTAAACTATATAATGATGGCTTACAATTCATTATAAATTCACCATTCCCTTTTTTTGACGGCATGCCTATTAAATATACGTTAATAATGAATAGCTTTTATTGAATTATTACAGTACCAATCTTTAAAGGAACATTATTAAGAAATCACTATTTTATTAGTACGTGTTTACAATACGTATTATGATGTGGTGTGTTAATATTTAAACCTTTTTTTACACTTGTTAAAAGCTTTGCAAAGAAAGAAGGAAACTTCATTGATTTGTTAAAGGATATTATAGCTAGTCTACTTATTATATCTCTGAATTCCCTTAAGCCCTCAATTATTAAATGTTTAGCCTTTAGACATGCGTATACTACTAATGCTGGGGAAAACTTAAATGAATTGCTTACTTCTTTAGATTATATCTGTACTAGTGCACAACTAATTACTATTACTTCTTTAATTATTCTGTTATACAACATTCTTTTGTTTCCACCTTTCAAAATCCACAATAAGGCTATAGCTGGAGTAAACTTTAAATTTTTTGTGCCGGACATAATTACTTCTATATTTATTGTATATCAATTTATACTTTGATTATTAGGAAGGTATTATGATTTTATGTTTTTAAACCTTTACGTTCTTAGGATACCAAGTTTAAAGGAATGTCCAAACGTATTAGAAAAAGAATATTTTTAATTTTTTGATGAAAAACTTCGTTACCATAATGAATTTCTTATAAATCATTTTAACGACGGTTTTTGGTTGTGGTGTTATCTATGTCTATGACTTGTTTTATTACCAGCGATTAGATGTATTTCACACAAAGACTATTCAACTAGTTATCTAGAAAATTTCAATAATATACCCACATCTCTAAAATTTATTTTATTTCTTTTACTTCCATTGGCTTTTTGTGCAGGTGTAGATCTGGAATACAGATACATAAGATACGTATATGGCTATATTATGTCTATTTTTTCACATAAACTAGCGGTAAGTCCTACAATAGACTCGCTAGTTAAATGACTTAATATTGATTAAGCACTGCTTAAAGCCAAGGCTAATATTCTTAACAACAAATTTCTAAAGTTCGCTAATCGAAAAAACTGGGTTAAATACTAGGTCAATTGCTTATATGTTTACAAAAAAAAAATAATTTTTTTCATAAAAACTTATAAAAGAAAGACTAACAGTCGCGTTATGCATGTTATAATGGCTAAATATTATAAAAATTTTTATAATATTTTTTTTATGATACAGTTTTAATTAAAATAATAAAAATAATGAGTTTATCACTAGTACTTTTTTTAATAGGAATCTTAGGATTCGTTTTAAACAGAAAGAATATAATCTTAATGCTTATTTCCATAGAAATAATGTTATTAAGCATCACATTTCTGATATTAGTAAGTTCACTTAGCTTTGATGACATATTAGGACAAACATATGCTATATATATAATAACAATAGCTGGTGCAGAATCAGCTATAGGTTTAGGTATATTAGTAGCATTTTATAGATTAAACCATTCTCTTATCTCAATCTGTCTATCCTCTGGCCATAAAACTTATTCGAAAAACGTAAATAAATCTAGCTATAAAATAATAAATAGAACTTACGCTACTACGGCTAAAAGCAACTATACTGTTAAGTGGGCTTTTCACACAAATTCTTCAATTGATCCTTGATTTATCACTGGGCTTTTCGATGCCGAGAGTTCTTTTGTGGTTGCAATTTTAAAAAACTCTAAATACAAAACAGGATGAAACGTTCAATCTAGAGTTCAAATAAAAATGCATGAAAAAGATAGAACTTTAATTCAATCAATTAAAGGATTTTTCGGTGATATAGGTTATGTATCTAAACCTAATAATACTTCAACAGTAGAATTTAGAGTTAGTACTTTAAAAGATTTAGTTGACGTAATTCTTCCTCACTTTGATAACTATCCTTTAATAACTAAAAAACATTCAGATTATCTTTTATTCAAACAAATCGTTTTACTTATGTTAAATAAAGAGCATAATACTTTACAAGGCATACAAAAAACAGTTAATATTAAAGCTTCTCTTAATTTAGGTTTATCTAATGATTTAAAAAAAGCATTCCCTAAGGCCACTCCTTAAAAAAAACTGGAAGTTACGACTAAAAATTATACAATATACAACAACTTACATCCCGAATGGTTAGCAGGGTTTTCTACAGGAGAATCTAACTTTTTTATTGTTGTTAAAAAATCTAAAACTAATAGTGGTTTATCTACTTCGTTACGGTTTTCAATCGCTCAACATTCTAGAGATATTTTATTATTAGAAAACTTTGTTAATTTTTTTGGTGGTGGTTTGGTAATGAATTATAAAAAACGTCCATTATGTGAGTTTGTTGTTACAAGAATTCATCTCTTAGTTGAATATATAATTCCTTTTTTTCACAAACATCCTATATTAGGGTCAAAGCACTTAAATTTTTTAGATTTCAAGACTGCGGCATATATTATTAAAGATAAAAAACATTTGACTGAAGATAGAAAAGGTTTAGAACAAATTTTACAATTAAAAAAAAAAGATTACGTCACTTGACTCGTATAAGGCCATAAATAATCACAGTGTTGTAATAGGCACAGAGAAATTAGATCTAAAAAGGTAGGGTAAACCTCTGCCTAGTCATATATTCAATATGGCAAAACCTTCAAATTGCGGGAAATTCTTAAAGACAAATCTACCAAGTTAATACAGTAATGTAATTAATGGAACAGGTAATGACTCGTTGTATGGTAAAAACGATTTGTATGAAGAAATAAAATAGATAATCCGCAGCCAAACACCATTAATAAAAAAAATTACGGTGCGCAGTTCATCGACTAAATGTAGGTTGGTATTTAACTATATATCTCTTCGCTTTATAATTTTAGCGAAGATGAAATAGTTGTTTGCTTAAGATATAGTCAGGCATAACACAAAAGTTATGAGAATACCCTAGCCTGCCTAAGGGAATTAATCAAATTTTTAAGGTAAAGGGGGAAAACGAAGAGGAAGTATAGCAATTGAATATGAATAATGTATTTAGCCTTAATAGTTTTACCGTTGTTAGGTTCGATAGTTTCTGGTTTTTTTGGTAGAAAAGTAGGAGTTAGCGGAGCACAACTAATTACAAGCCTTTCCATATTTGTAACAACTATATTATCTCTTTTTGCCTTTTTTGAAGTAGGTTTAAACAATGTACCTGTTTCTATAGAACTCTTTAGATGAATCGACTCTGAATCACTTAATGTGTTATGAGCCTTTCAATTTGATTCACTAACAGTTTCTATGTTAATACCTGTGCTTATAGTTTCCTGTTTAGTACATATATACTCAATAGGTTACATGAGTCATGACCCTCGGTGGCGTGTTACGGGAAAACACGTTTATGGGGGTAAATTGTCAAACTCCGGGGAACTCCTAAAGCTTAAGGTACCAAGCTCTAATTGAAAAATTAAGAGTGGCTGAAGTAATTACTCAGGTACGGTAATAAGCCTTAAGATAAGTGAAAACGAAATGGACAATCGCGGATCTAAGTCAACTATACTAAATAGTATGGTTGTAAAAGAGCAAAGAGTAGACGGCAGTTGATCCATTAAGGAAAATTTAATGGATTTAAGGTGTACTCTAAAGGGTTTTGAAAAAAACAGAGATGTAAAACTCGGTTTCAACATGCAACAAGGTTGAAACTCCTATGTCAAAATCCCGTCTAAGCTATTCGATTTAAAAAAATTTTCTACCTATAATTCTACCTATAACAATACTGTTATAAATCCTGGAGTCTGATCAGGTTTAATTGACGGTGAGGGTTCGTTTACTATAACAGTAGATAAAAATAAAACACGTAAATTAGCTTGACGTGCTCAATTAAAATTTCAATTAGGTCTACACACAAAAGATCTTAACTTATTATATCAATTACAACAATACTTGGCTGGTATTGGTTCTATTCATTTAGCTGAAAACCGAGATATAGTTAATTATTCAATAGATTCAAATGAAGATTTAAATAAACTTATTATTTATTTAGAAAAATATCCGTTATTAACTGAAAAAGCCGCAGATTTTATATTATTTAAACAAGCGGTAAAACTTTTTAATAATAAAGCTCATCTTACTGTTAAAGGTTTAAATGAAATAGTTAACATAAAAGTATCCATGAATTGAGGTTTATCTAACATGTTGAAATCAGAGTTTTATGGATACACTCCAGTTGAAAGACCTGTAATAAATTATAATGTAATCTTAGACCCTAATTGAATTTCAGGATTTGTCAGCGCTGAGGGGAACTTTGATGTTCGTATACCATCAACCAATAGTAAATTAGGTTATCGAGTACAATTGAGATTTAGAATTTCTCAACATAGTAGGGATATTAAATTATTGGAAAAGATAGTTGAATATTTTGGGTCAGGAAAGATCTATAAATATGATGGCAAGTATGCTGTTAGTTTAACAATAGTTGATTTTACTGATATCAGCAATATAATAATTCCATTTTTTAATAAAAACCCTCTTATCGGTGTAAAATTATATGATTATCTTGATTGATGTAAAATTCATAGTTTAATGATGAATCGTTCTCATTTTACAGTTGAGGGTATAAATTCAATTAGAAAGATAAAATCTGGTATGAATTCAGGTAGAAGTTTTTAAGATAAATAACCATTGTTAATATCAAATACAATAAATCAATAGTAGGACAAATTTGACTGAATAGCATAACCAAAGATTTTTTAGTTATCTAAGTTTATTCACCTTTATGATGATTATTCTTGTTACAGCTAATAATTTTTTATTAATGTTTGTTGGTTGAGAAGGTGTTGGAATTTGTTCATATCTTTTAGTAAGTTTTTGATTCACTAGAATAGCTGCTAATCAAAGTTCCATGTCTGCCTTTTTAACAAATAGAGTGGGTGATTGTTTCTTAACAATAGGTATGTTTGCTCTCCTGTGATGTTTTGGTAATATAGATTACTCTACTGTTTTCTCATTAGCTCCTTTTGTGAGTGAAAATAGTGTTACAATAATTGGAATTTGTTTATTAATTGGAGCTATGGCTAAAAGTTCTCAAGTGGGGCTACATGTTTGATTACCTCTTGCAATGGAAGGTCCTACACCTGTTTCTGCACTTATACATGCAGCAACTATGGTAACTGCAGGAGTGTATTTACTAATGCGAACATCTCCTTTAATAGAATACAGTTCAACTGTCTTATTACTTTGTCTATGAATAGGAGCTATTACTACGGTATTTAGTTCTTTAATAGGATTATTCCAACAAGATATTAAAAAGGTTATAGCTTATTCAACTATGAGTCAATTGGCTCGAGAACATAATATACTCATTATGTTCAGGCATCAAACTATATGCGTTGAAGTTATATTAAATATAATTAATTCGCAGATAACCAAAGCTCTTAAATATAATTATTATATTTATATCAGTAATAGTTTTCTTAATTCATTTATCAATGTTTTTTGACAGTATTTGTTTAATTTAAATAAAACTGAAAAATGAAAAATTATTACTGTAAGCAAGTTAGTAGGAATCTCAGAGGCCATACGTTTGATGCTAACTTATATATTATTTATTAATTTTAATACAATTAAATTATCTAAATTTAACTACAGTAGCCTATCTAGTAACGAAATTAATAAAGGATTTAATGAATGACTAGCAGGGTTAATAGATGGAGACGGGTCATTTCTTTTATCTAAAAGTGGATCTGCTCGTTTATATATTGTTATGGATATTAGAGATAAAGGTGCATTATTTGAAATATTACACAAATTTGGAGGTAGTATTAGACCAGTAGCAGGTGCTAAGGCATTAAGATACAATTTAAGCAATAAAAAGGGATTAGTTAAATTGATTGAATCTGTAAATGGCCATATAAGAAACCCATCTCGTTTATTACAATTAAATAAACTGTGTAATAAATATAACATAACATTAAACTATGCTAAACCTTTAACTTTTAACAATGGTTGATTTAGTGGATTTTTAGATAGTGATGGTTCAGTATATTTAAATGAACAATCAGGTCAAATTTTTATAAGTGCTACACAAAAAAATCTATATTTATTAGAACCTCTTATAAATATTTATGGGGGTCGTGTTGATCCTAGTAATTCTAGAGGAGAAGCTTTTAAGTATATTATTTATAGAAAAAAAGAGATTTTAAACATGATAGATAATTACTTTGATAAATATCCTTTAAGAACATTAAAGGCTAATCGTGTTAAACTAATAAAAGAATTCTATGTAGTTAGAACTTATAAACAGAGTGACGATGTATTAAAATTAAATGGCTGAGTAACATTTAAAGATAAATGAGAAAAATATAAAAGTTAGTAAAGAAATGGTCCACATTATACTATTTTTAGTATAGTTTAGCAATTAGGCATGATGGTGATAGCTGTAGGTTTATCGTCATATAATCTTGCCTTATTTCACTTAGTTAATCATGCTTTTTATAAGGGATTACTCTTTTTAGGAGCTGGTGCTGTTATACATGCTTGAACTGATAATCAAGATTTTAGAAAATATGGTGGTTTAAAAGCATTTTTACCCTTAACTTATTCAGTTATGTTAATAGCTTCTCTTAGTTTAGTCGCCTTTCCTTTTATGACAGGGTTCTACAGTAAAGATTTTATACTTGAATCGGCATATGGACATTTCTCTTTTTCTAGTATCGTAGTATATTTTATAGCTACTATTGGTGCCATGTTTACTACTTTATATTCAGTTAAAGTATTATATTTAACATTTTTAACCAATCCTAATGGACCTCTATTTAATTATAAGAAAGCACATGAGGGTGATATATTTATGAGTATGCCCTTAATTGTATTAGCCATATTTTCTATATTTTTTGGTTATTTAACTAAAGATATTTTTATAGGTTTAGGTTCAAGCTTTTTTTCAGATAATAGTTTGTTTATACATCCTAGACATGAAATTATGCTAGATACTGAATTTGCTGTTTCAAGTGCGTTCAAGTTATTACCTTTAGTTTTAACAATAGCACTAAGCTTAATATCTCTGTTATTTTCTGAGTTTATACCTTTTGCGCTAATCTACTTTAAATTTTCTAGACTAGGTTATAATGTGTTTAGTTTATTTAACCAACGTTTTTTAATTGAACTTTTTTATAACAAATATGTTATTGGTATTATCTTTAAGCTAGGTGGACAAACTACCAAAGTTTTAGATAAAGGTTCTGTAGAACTAATAGGGCCTTTTGGTTTAGAAAAAGCATTACTTAATATAAGTAGAAACATAGCTGGTTTAGATAGTGGCGTAATTACATCTTACGCTCTTTACATTTTGATAGGTCTAGTTATCTACATGTTGATACCATACTTTTCTCTTATTAATAGTAGCACGTTTTTACTTATCGTACTAGCTTTATATGTAAGTTTAAGTAAAGCTAATAAAATATTAGATAAACCGGTAAGTTTACTAGAGTGAGGTCTAAGTAGTACTAAAAGGCCTCACAGGTTTGTGAGTTTACCTTTTCAAAGTTATTTTTTTAAATTTATAATTGGTCATATAAGAAAAATGCTTATTAGGTGATGATATTTATTGCCTATTACTATAACTATTAGCCTAGGTATAAGATACCCACTTATAACTTTTCTGACTTTTCATAGTTTAATTGGTTCCCCCTCATTTTATCTATCTATTGCAATGTGTGCAATAATTATAAGAATTGCCATAAGTAACGTTTTAAATGATAAAATTATTTATAAATTACCTAGTTTAATCAATATATTGCTTACTTGTATTATTTCAATATCTATTGCTTATATATACCTAAATTATTCAAAAAGTTTAGATTCTAGCGACATTAAATTTGTTTTAGATTTATCTTGACTTTTATCATTAGCAGATACGTTTGAGTATGCGGGCGGATCACCTGTTTCTACTGGTTTTAAAATAAAAGAATTATCTTATCCTTCTAGTTTAAATTCAGATAGAGCAGAAACGACACGTGCAGGCGGAGATGTAGGTGGAGGTGGCAGTACAGGTAGGGCTGTAGGTGGCAGTACAGGTGGGGCTGTAGGTGGCAGTACAGGTGATGCAGGTGGCAGTACAGGTGGTGCAGGTAATACATCTACCACGCCTGCTGATAAACTTGATCATCATGACTTATATTTTGTCCAAACTCTGGGGTCACCAGGGGTAGGAGCTAATACCTTAGGCAAGGATTTTATCCCTTTTGGTAATCGTCATACTGGTGAAGGTGGTAATATAAAAGCTGGAGCATCAAGAAATAAAATTACGAATGGTGCTTTGTTTATACTTAATTTATGAGGCGAAACCAAATATGAATCAAAAGGGTCTCACAAATTTGCTTTATCTATGGCCAAAGCTATGGAAAATCAAATTAATTTGAATGTAGAAACTTTGGGCTCTTCTATGCTTTCACCTGATGACAAAGAATACTTATCAGATTACCTAAAAGACAAATACCCGCACGAGAATTATACAAGTATCTTGAAAAATAATTCCTGAAACCGACAAAGTATTAGACTGTCTAAGGTTATAAAATTCTTAAAAGATGAAAAATAGTGCAAACAAAGCTAACAGTATACCGATACATACTTTATATAAGGCATAGTCTTTATACTTGCACCTGTTTTTGAACAGGCTACAACCAGGAGTATAAAATTTAACAGTTTTAAATATTTTGCTAGATATTTAATTTTATTTCAGCCGCAGCAGCCGTACTTTTGTTACTTGTTTTCGCATCGATAACTTGATACATTGGACAAAAGGTGTAGATGGGAACCCAGATCCTACTCCTGCCCAACCTCAAGCAGCTCCTACCCAAAATCCTGCACCTAGCCAATCTCAAGCTGTTCCTGCCCCAGATCCTGATACAGTTGCCGGTCGTAATCAGCTTGTAGCACAAGCTGTGGCGGCAAGAGGTAATGGTCCAGTAGTTGTACCTGATCCTTGGGTTACATTCGTTATGGTTCTAATCGGCCTTACAATCAACTCTTAGCAACTACTATAAGAGCAAGACAAACTCATAAGCAGTGACCTGATTTGGATCTGATGGGTCTAAACTGATTACATGGTTGACTACAGTATAACAGATAAGAACACTATTTGTCTAACCGCGTTTTAAATAGAAACCCTCATCGTCATTCTGTTTATCCTTGCACTAATAGAAACCTAAATAACATAGATAGAGGACCTTAACTATTTAGGGTAAACTTTCTAGTGTCTATTCCAAATTTAATTTTATATAAGTTATATATTAATTCTAGTGCAAGATAAATTCTGTAAATCAGTGTCAGCTAAGATCAAAACAAATAATATCTAGATTATAAATTGTACTGTTCTTTATAATAAAACTAAAGTATCTAAAATCCTTTAAGGTCGGAGGGTAGAGTTAATATGGTTGTTGCCCACGCAATGGGGGCGGGTGTAACTTATTCTAAATAATATTAAGTAAGGGGCCGCTTTGTATTAAACCAAATTATCAATAAAGTAGAATTTTAGCTAGGTTGCCCATAAATAACTTCTTTTAACTACTAATAATAGATAATGTTTATTTCTCATATATTCTTAGATGAGAAATATAAAACTTTTTCATATAAAAATTGAATTATAACCTTCATTATCTTAAACTTTTCACTTTTTTCATTTATTCTAGTTTATATAGCTTTTTATTATATGCAAAAAAAACTTGTTTTTAAATATATATATATTATGTTGTACCCACCTATATTAATCTCTATTATTGAAGTTTTAGTTTTGATTGTACCTGTTTTATTGACTGTAGCTTTTGTAACTATAGCAGAGAGAAAAACAATGGCCAGTATGCAAAGAAGACTAGGCCCTAATATTGTTGGATATTATGGCCTTTTACAAGCATTTGCAGATGCTTTAAAACTTCTATTAAAAGAATACATTTCACCAACACAAGCAAACATTCTACTTTTTTTTCTTGGGCCTGTTGTAACTTTAATATTTTCATTATTAGGTTACTCGGTAATACCCTATGGTCCAGGTTTAGCTATATCAGATTTTAATCTAGGTATATTATATCTTTTAGCAGTATCTTCATTATCCACATATGGTATATTATTAGCCGGATGAAGTGCTAATAGTAAATATGCTTTTTTAGGTTCACTAAGAAGTACGGCTCAACTGATTAGCTATGAACTTATTTTAAGCTCAGCTATCTTGTTGGTTATATTATTAACAGGTAGTTTAAATTTAACTGTTAACGTAGAAGCCCAAAGAGCTGTTTGGTTTATACTACCTTTATTACCTATATTCATTATATTTTTTATTGGTTCTATAGCAGAAACCAATAGAGCTCCTTTTGATTTAGCTGAGGCTGTTTATTAACTGATTTGGTCTCGTTAAAGATCGCTGTTTGCTGAAAAACTCTTTAGCTTTAATTTAAAAGTAAAGAACAATCAGCAGGAAACCAAAAGATATGTTTATATCTTAGTAGGATCTTCAGAGACTATACGCGATCGTATGATATTAGTATAATATTATATAAGATATAGTCCAACCTTGTATGTAAATACAAGATACGTATAAGTACTAGCGTTAAATCTTATTATAATAAAAATTTAATACTTAGTAAATACACCGTTTAAATGTACGTATAAACTATTATACATCTAACTCACCCTATTTAAATAAGGAAAACACTCTTTATTCGGCTACACCTCTCTGAGTTTTTTATAAGTACGGATGCGCTACTCTCTTCTGCTCTGCCATGCATTACTTCGTAAGCAAGCAAGCAAGCAAGAAAGAGATAAATATAATTTATCTTTGTTTTATATGTATAATGGAATCAGAACTTGTTAGTGGTTTCATGACAGAACATGCGGCGGTTATTTTTGTTTTTTTCTTTTTGGCTGAATATGCCAGTATAGTTCTTATTTGTATATTAATAAGTATTTTATTTCTAGGCGGATATGTTTTAAGTCCTTTTTTTTATTTATCTTATTTACTTCTTGCTATAGTTAAACTATTTAATCTCTATATAACATATCTTTTAAGTATCTTAGATGTCTATGAACTTATACTTGAATATACATATTCTTATTCTTATATAAATACCAGTACTTATATTTACACAAAAGATATTATGTATGAGCTAGGTTCTTATTTATTTTCTTATTATTTAGAAGAATATATAACAATGGATGGTTTAAATACTATTCTATCTGATCCTATAATAGAAGGAATCATTTATGGTTTAACTTTGGGACTGAAAACTTGTATTATGATTTTTGTTTTTATATGAGCTAGAGCTTCTTTTCCTAGAATACGTTTTGATCAGTTGATGTCATTCTGTTGAACTATATTATTACCTCTAGTTATCTCATTTATAATAGTGATTCCTTGTGCTTTACACAGCTTTGACACAATACCTAGTAATGTGTTTTTATTATAATAAAATCTTTCTTAGTGCGCACCATAGTTTAAATAATAAAAGGATTCTTTGTAAATAATTTATTCTCTGCTTCACTAGCAGATGCGAAGGAGAGATAATCTTCTCCTTCGCTATATAACTAAACTTTTACAGTTTTTATTGCTCCGCACTGTGTATAGAATTTACCATCTATATTTAGATGGTGTTACTTGCTTCGCCGTAGGCGAAGCTGTGAAAAATTCCCTTTAAAACTTTGTTTATTGCCATGTTACTTTCTTTATTATTAATACCTCTAATGGGTATTTTTATTATATCTACAGCTATTTCTTATGAACTATCAGATCTAAACATTAAACGTATTAAATATACAGCCTTAATCACATCTATAATAAATGTAATTTTTTCGTTATTTATTTTCATAATGTTTGATTTTAGTAGCAATCAATTTCAATTTGTACAAGAATATCACAAAATAAGTTTTTATGATTTTTATTTAGGTTTAGATGGTCTCTCAATATATTTTGTGTTACTAACAACTTTAATAATAAGTATATCCTTATTATCTAATTGAACATCTATATCTGAAAATGTAAGATCTTATGTAATAATAATATTATTGCTTGAAACACTCTTATTAGCAGTGTTTTTAGTTTTAGATCTTTTACTATTTTATATATTTTTCGAAAGTATTTTACCTCCTTTATTTATACTAATAGGACTATTTGGTTCAAGTAATAAAGTAAGAGCAAGTTTCTATCTATTTTTGTACACACTTTTAGGATCTTTATTTTTATTATTATCTATTGTTACGATGTGTTCGATAATGGGTACTACGGATTTTGATGCTTTATTTAAAACAAATTTTACCTTTTCAAGTCAGTTATTTTTATTTTACGGGATATTTATAGCCTTTGCTGTTAAAACACCTCTTATTTTTTTAAACACTTGACTTTTAAAAGCTCATGTTGAATCACCTTTAGCAGGTAGTATAATTTTAGCTGGAATAGTTTTAAAGTTGAGTTTATATGGTATACTTAGATTAATTTTACCTTTACTAAGCAAAGCTTCACTAGATTATACTTACATAGTTTATCTTATAGGTGTTATTACAATAATATATGCTAGTATAAGTACGTTAAGAACAATAGATGTTAAGGAACTTATTGCTTATTCATCTGTGTCACATGCGGCGGTGTACCTTTTAGGTGTATTTAGTAATACAATACAGGGAATAGAAGGTGGGATAACTTTAGGCTTAGCTCATGGTTTTGTATCTTCTGGTTTATTTATTTGTGCGGGTGGTGTCTTATATGACAGATCTTCTACAAGATTAATAACATATTATAGAGGAATAGCTCAAATAATGCCTTTATATTCTATAATGTTTTTTCTGTTATGTCTAGGTAATTGTGCTGTTCCTCTTACTCTAAACTTCGTTGGTGAATTTATGTCATTATATGGTGTTTTTGAAAGATTGCCTGTTTTAGGTGTTTTTGCAAGTTCTTCTATAGTTTTTTCAGCTGCATATACTATATATATGTTTAATAGAATAGCCTTTGCAGGTTCATTTTCTAAATTTTTTAATGTAAATATACCTGATTTAAACAAACGCGAGTTTTTTATTTTACTAACATTAGTTATGTTTACAATAGTTTTAGGTGTATACCCTGCCCCTATACTAGATGGTTTACATTATTCTGTTTCTTGTTTGATATATTCTGGTATTCCTTTAGCAATTTAATACTTATGTTTACTAGCTAGAAAAAACACATCTCTAGTCATAGAGAGTAAATTGCTCAATACTATAAAAATAAAGAGATATAGATGTAATTTTACTTATAATAAACTAAAGATCTAATTAAATAACTTAAAAAGATATTTATTTATAGAGTTATCATATATCTCTTTATTTTTATTTATTGCTCTCTTCTGCTATGCTATGCTATGCAAAACTTCGTAAGCAAGCAAGCAAGCAAGCAAGTAAGCAACCACTAAATATCAACCTGCATACTATTTAGGTCATACAAAATATATGTTATCTAGATTTTGTGATAGGCAAAGAGTACTTTATTTAATTATAACATTGGCCACGTTACTTTAAGCAGTGGGCAGCTTAAATAACAGATTTATCTTTTTTAATGAAGTGTATAATACAGACCAGACCAGTCCATACAACTTAACTTTTCCTTATTTTAATATTTCTTGCTTCGCACCAATTTTTATTTTTAATTAAATTTAGGTACGTAATGTGCCAATAAAATAAATTCTTATAGAACATATGTCACAATTAGTACCTTACATTAAACTGAAATTAGATATTTTTCTAATTACTGTTATTACATGAAAACATAAAAACCCTCTAATGTTTAACATACTTTGCGTTTTAGTTATTAATATTTTCTGTATTTTGTATCATATAAACAGCGCACATCCTTTGTTATGTGATCCTGGTGATGATAGTGGGGCAGCTCAAGGTTCTTCAGCTGATGCTGGTAATGGTAGCGGGGCAAGTGCAAACCCTGCTGCACCACACCCCCAGAGTCCTTGTGATCATCCTGCTGGTGTTCCATGTGTTGACACACCTAACCATAGTGGGCCATCCTACCAGGGAAAAACTGCACAAGGAGAACCCTCTGAGTACGCTAGATCAATACACGAAAAAAGACACGGTATATGTTGTAAGTGTGGCGAAGATTACGCAGGCTCGGTACAAATACAGTGTAGGTACTGTAGTTGTGTACAACACATAAGTTGTATGAGCGCAAAAGATATTGCCAACACAATACAAAAATTCCGTAATAGTGACTACTAAGTTAAAATATCGAATATAAAACTGTGTTTCTAGTTATTTGTTCTAGTATTTTGACTAAGATATAAATCTAGGTAACTCCGGATGATTTATTTTCATTAGCGATCCCTTCGCCCTGGGCGAAGGAAATATACACAATATATTCAAGTTAGGTTGTAACCTAACTTGAATATTGGAAAAGATCAGTGCTTAACTCTGCTTAAAGCCAAAGTTAATACTGTTAGATCTCTTTACAATAGTTCATATTTCCTTATTTTAATATTTCTTGCTGCGCACCAATTTTTATTTTTAATTAAATTTAGGTACGTAATGTGCCAATAAAAAAACATTTATAGAACGTATGCCACAATTAGTACCTTTTTATTTTATTAATGAAGTTATATTTGCTTTTATAATACTTACAATACTTATATATGTATTTTCAAAGTACATATTACCAAGGTTTGTTCGTTTATTCTTAACGCGCCTTTTTATAAGTAAATTATAATTATATATAAGTTATATCTGATTCATTTAGCTTAAAGGCTCAATAATAGTCTTATATTTAAGTAAAACCTCATATTAAACCCTTTTATCATAGAGTATTTAACAAAAAAAAATATATATCTATAGTATGTTAAAGGCATATACTTTGTAAATTAACTTTATCATATTAAAAGCTTTTTTCCTTTTATTTTCTAGCTGTTACTTATTTTAGATAAGGCTTGTAAAGTCAATTAGAAAAAAATGCTATATTTAGTGCGGATTGCTCTGCTCTGCAAGCAAGCAAGCAAGCACAAGAGAATATTATACATTATATCTGTTTTAAATATCTCTATCTTTCTTTTTATTTATAGTGCGATTCTGCGAAGCAGAGTAGAGCAATCCGCACTAGAGGTTTAATCTTTTGTCTTAGACAAATTTAAAATAATTGTTCTTTTCTTATACAACATGATAAGTTTATCGCTTAGAAATGAGTGCATTGCAAGTCCTCTGGATCAATTTGAGGTAAGGGATCTATTAAGTTTGGATGCCCCAATATTAGCTAGTATTCACTTTTCTATAACTAATATTGGTTTATACCTATCAATTGCAGCATTAATGACACTAGCCTTAAACAATATAGCAGTTAATTACAACAAGGTTGTAGCTAACAAGTGATCTATAAGCGAAGAATCTATGTATGCCACTGTGCATAGTATAGTTTTGAATCAAATAGATGATAAAAAGGGGCAAGTTTACTTTCCATTTATATTTGCACTCTTTATATTTATTCTAATAAATAATTTAATAGGTATGGTGCCAAACAGTTTTGCTTCTACATCTCACTTTATATTAACGTTTTCAATTAGCTTTACAGTAGTATTAGGTGCAACAATTTTAGGTTTCATAAAACATGGCTTAAGATTCTTTTCATTATTTGTACCTGCAGGTTGTCCCATAGGTTTATTGCCATTACTGGTTTTAATTGAGTTTATTTCTTATTTAGCCAGAAATATATCCCTGGGGCTAAGATTAGCTGCCAACATGGTAAGGTGAGAGTAGGTGCCTCACTCTTCTTGTGTCTAAAGAGCCAAACTCCGGAAAAGCCCTAAAGCTCTAATAACTAAAGATAAACTTCTTATCCGGCCTCATTAATGACTGAGGGTATAGTAATATCATTAGAGATTCTAATAATAGAAATGGGTGATCGCGGATCTAAGTCAGATGTTTTCTGTAAAAGAGCAACGAGTAGACGGTTCTTCAGTATTAAAAAGTAATACTGTAAGGTGTACTCTAGTCGCCGGGAAATCCGGTTCTTGAAAGAAATTAAGTAATTCAAGATTAAAGATACCACAATAGCCTTTCCTCATTAAATATTCTTATATATTCTGTTACTGTATAAATAGTAAAGTTAATCTTGTTGATGCAATACTTCGTATAGCACACCTTTGAAGAAAGGATAATTTAAACATCTTTTATTAAAAATGAAGTTTATTTACCATTAAAGAAAGGATAGAATTGTGGACGACTTGTATTATCTATCCCCCTAAGCATAGACTTCGTCTCAGTTAAGGGGATGGGCACTATTATTAAAAATTCAATTCGTAAGTCTGTTTTACCTTATAGCTTTAACTTAAATAACGTTAGATATCGTAGTTTCTTTTACCAACCTACCTGTTTGGGAGGCGTTGCCGGGGCTAAGGGGAAATTCTCCCCGCAAGCAAGACAAATATCTGCAAGAGCGTATTCAACTTCAAGTAAGGATGTTCTTGTTCCGGTTTAGCTGTTTTTTCTGATGCTGACAAAGACAAACTAGATATCCTTAAATATGTTAAGGGTAAAGCCGGAGTTTATTTGTGAACTAATAAAATAAATGGTAAAAATATGTTGGTAGTTCCGTAAATTTAAGACGTAGATTGTTGGAGTATTACAATGTTAATAGACTACTAAACGAAAAAAGTATGCCTATTTGTGTTGCATTATCAAAATACGGTTATCATAATTTTAGTGTTACTATCCTAGAAATATGTGACATTGACATTGATAGTATTATTTCTAGAGAAAAACACTTTTTTGAAGTATACTCTCCAGAGTATAATATCTTAAAAATTCCTGGAAGCCCTTCTCGAGGATCTGGTTGAAAACATTCAGAAGCTTCTATAGAGAAGATGCGTATTGCTGCCTATAAAAGATCTCCAGAAACTTCAGCTAAATTTTCGGCAGTTCAACCTAGAAGTATAAAAGTTGAGGTAACTGATATGGAAACAAATACTACTACTATTTACCACGTCATTAGAGCAGCTGCCCGTATCTTAGGTATCGATAAAAGATATATCGAACATTACATTTTATTGAATCAAGATAAACCTGTTTTTGCTAGATATACTTTTAAATTACTCGACTCTAAAAATAAAAGCCCAAATTTAATTAACGTGGAAAAAGTTCAAAAAACTTCTAAGAAAGTGGAGGTTACTTATGTCGACACTAATGAGGTTACAATATACTCTTCTATTGGTGCCGCAGCTAGAGCATTAGGTTATCGTCAAGCTAGTATATCTTTATACTTAAAAGAAAATAGAACTAATCCTTATAAAGGTACACATTACTTTAAATTAGTTTAAAATTACTAGAATATATGGGTTTTTTAAGGTAAAAGTTATTAAATATCATAGTTATAGGTATACAAGGCTTCAGTATTACATGTTATTTTATACGTAATAAAAGTTACTTATATTATATAATAAGAGGATAAATTTGTGGTTACGACTAAGCGGTCACATGCTATTAAACATTTTAAGTGGATTTGCCTATAATATTCTGACTTCAAGTTTTGTTTTTTTCTTTCTAGGTTTAATACCTTTAGCTTTTATTATAGCATTTTCAGGTTTAGAATTAGGTATAGCTTTTATACAAGCACAGGTGTTCGTGGTCTTAACTTGTAGTTATATTAAAGACGGACTAGATTTACACTAAATAATATTAAAAGTTCTATGTGTATTGTAATGTTTATTTCAAGTATATTAAATAAGCCAATAATAAATGATTTATTGCTCCGCTTGCTGCGCTTGCTCCGCACCCACATTTGTCATGTACATGTTATATCTTAATAACGTATTAATGATAAAGTGTGAATCGAAACCACCTAAATTGTGACAGTATCATATAACTTCGCTATATTTAGATTGGAGCATCATTTTAATACAATCAATAACTATCTTATCACTGTCTAAATCCTTACCGATATAAAAAGTAATAGGTTTCTCTTGCAAGTTGCTATGAAATCCTAGAGCATAGATTTTTGCTATGCTATCGGTTTCATAAGTCTCCACATCAAAAGTACCTATATTCGGATTCGGGAAAGCACTATACTTATTATTCTTGTTATATGGTGCCATGGTAACAGGTTTAAAAGTATAGAATTCCAACCTAGAAATGATTTTATCATTTTGGATAAAAACTGTTTTATTTCTAGAAGTCCTTTTTAAAGACCCGTCAGCTAATAAGGTACCCTCAACACTAGAGAGTAATTGCCCTTTAATAGAATATGCTGATTTCTTAACTTGCTCAGGACCTATCTTTGCTGTTTTAATAATAACAGGCTTTGATGTAGTTGTATACTTCAAACCAAAATCATCTATATCACTAACGATAACTTTATGCTTTTCTGGTAATAAATTCTTTTGTTCTTTAACAATGTCTACAAAGTTAAATTGCTCATTGGCTAATTAAACATCTATACGACTAACGACATTGTTAGACAATACAACTTTAAGAGGCTTAACATCCTCGATGATATTATTACCAAAAATATGACTTTGCTTAAAGGCATCCCTTTTCATATCATTTGCTAAAAATTCATTTATACCTTGTAAAGTATTAGTGAATTCTTTAGAATATAATATTTTTCTAAAGGTATATTGAATGTGAACAACATCTTCATAGGCGAAATTATATTCAGCCATCATAACAGAAAAAGCACTTTTAAAATAATTATGTAAAGAAATAAAGCTTTGTTTATCATCATAACTTATAAATTAAAATCTTCTTTGTATATCTAACATGACATATAAAATTTCTTGTCCTTCAGAATATTTGTAGGCAACCTTTACAATATACAAATACCCTAAATTAGGCTTTAACTTGTTAGTTAAAGTATGAATAACATGTTCAACATCGAAAACATGTATAACATCATAATATTGTGTAATTCTAGTACTAGATAATTTATTGTTTATTCCAACTTCCTCTTTTGAATTACTGATAGTATTTTCTAGTGAAGATTGCTCCGCACTATAAAGTATAGAAGTGTGAAAAATCCTAATGTTTCCCCTGCAACTTACGTATCTTATTATCTATATTTTTTAACAATGATTGCTAAGCTTTGTTTTGAAAAAGTTTATAGTATTGCTTCATATTCTAGTTTGTTTTGTTTAATAACAATTTTTATCTATATATCTGCAATAGCTGTGTTTATGATTAAAATTATATAGAATACAAAAGGGGGGAATTCTTTTTATATTAAGTTGCATGCTGCTGTAAATATTCATATTTCTAGTATTTAAACTTATATAGAAGGCAGTAATAAATTTTTAAGTTAAAGAGGTATAGCATGCTACGCAACAAGAAAAATTATTATTAGATAAGTAATAAAATACTTATAGATTATTTATGTGATACACATTGTTTAATGGTATTTTGCGATATCATAGGAAAGTCCAGCGCTAAAAAGGTTAATGTATTTTTTTAATTCATACTTTTAACTATACAAAGGTAAAAGCCTTGGCACTTAAGAGAAACTAATTATTATACTAGTTATATATGTGAAAAGATAAACAACCTTTTTATTTAGTATTGTGTAATAGCGAACTTGCAATCTTTGACCTGGCATTATTATAGTCCCATAAACAACAACAGGAACTGGCTTATTTGTATCCATATAATTAATATAATAGTTAAGGTATTAACTATTATATTAAATTACTAAAAACTTTGAATCTAATTTATCTGTAGTTATTATCATCCTATACAGATCGTGTGTACTTGGTTTGCAATAAAAAAAAGTATAAAACTTAGAGATATCTAATTTCATAAAAACAAGAGATAGCTTACATATAGCGTTAAGATTTTTTTTTTATTTTATGTGATTTGTAAATATATAATTTATAAATATATTTTTATTATTTAAATGTATATTTAATTGTATAAAATATATTAGTAACGATATAAAAAATATATTGTGATATGAATTGAGTTTGATGATGGCTCTGAGTGAACGCTGTTCAAATGCTTGACACATGCTAATCGAACGACTAGTTTTTTATTTAACTAGTAGTGGTGTACAGGTGAGTAAAAGATATTTTACCGCCCAGGAGTAAGGAGAAAGATCCCTTATACATCGCCTCAATGTATATGAGGCGATGATACAAAGAAAAGTCTATATTTTCGCTCTTGGAAGTTTATATCTCGGGTAGTAATAGTTAAGGTGATTGCTTAACTAGCTTAATACGCGTAGTCGAGACTGGAAGGTTGATCGACCACAGTGGGACTGAAGAAATCCCACGACGATTGTTACAGCAGTGAGGAATATTGGTCAATAGCCTAACGGCTGAACCAGCAACTTGAAGGAATGTATAGCGAAAGCTAATTGTATTTAACTTAGCGAAAGCTAAATGGGTGCAATATTGACTATGTCAAATAAAGTTCTAGGTAGAATTATGATGATGACATTGTTTATCTATGTGTCTTGACCAAATTACGTGCCAGCAGTCGCGGTAACACGTAAAAGACTAGTGTTACTCATCTTTAATAGGTTTAAAGGGTACCTAGACTGCCAATCAAGCCCCCAAAAGGGTACTAATTGGCTAGAGTTTAATATAAGGAGGCATTAAAGTACTGAGAATGTTGAGAGATGAAATTCTGTGATACTATATATGGCACTGGTAAAGGCGAAAGCATCTTATTATGTAATAACTGACGTTGAGGGACGAAGGCTGTGTATAGCAAAAAGGATTAGATACCCAAGTAGTCTCAGCAGAAAATGATGAATGTCATAGGATAGATGAATTTTGTACTATAAATGAAAGTGTAAGCATTCCACCTTAAGAGTAATTTGGCAACATTGGAACTGAAATCATTAGACCGTTTCTGAAACAAGTAGTGAAGTATGTTGTTTAATTTGATGGTCCGCAAAAAACCTTACCACAATTTGTATGTAAAAATTTTTATACAAGTGCTGCACGGTTGTCTTCAGTTAATGTCGTGAGATTGTGGTTAGTTCCATTAAATTAACGTAAACCCATACTTTATTTTTATATAGAGTAGTTCACCGCTAGATTGGATGTGATAATAGGGACTAAGACAAGTCATCATGGCCATAATATTGTGGGCTATAGACGTGCCACAGATGCCTTTACAAAGGGATGCGAAATTGTGAAATAGAGCTAATCCCCTAAAACAGGATAAAAACTTAATGGATTGTAGTCTGTAATTCGACTGCATGAAAGAGGAATTACTAGTAATCGTGAATAAGAACGTCACGGTGAAATTTATCTCAGATAGGTACTAACCACTCGTCAGGCGCTGAAAGGAGTATGCGCAATAAGTTTGGCTGCAGTCTGCTTATAATCATAGCAATAAGGCTATGAAATGTGGATTAGCTGGTTTCGTATGAGTGACTCTGATTAGTGTTAAGTCGAAATACGGTTCGTGTAGTGGAAATTGCACGGGATTAATTAAATTTAACAATAAAAAGTGTGTATTTATTTTTACTATTTGGTATTTAGATTATAATTTTATTTTTTATAGCATAAAGTAATAAATAATGCACAATAGGAAGGTTCCGTTTGTTGGTATGACGGGTTGAGCTGTAAACTCAATAGCTATAGCTGTCGAAGGTTCGAGTCCTTTTCTTCCTAATCCTTGTATAAATATATAAGGTATTAAACATGTTAGCTAAATTGGTATAGCGTTGTGCTACGGACACAAAGATTACAAGTTCGAGTCTTATACATGTTTTAGGTTTATTTAATTAAAAAGTATGAAACACAGATAATCCTAGTGGAGGACTGAGGGTCGCTAGGTATTATTTAGTAGGAAATAAATAATAAAAATAAGCCTTTGTAGCTCAAAGGTAGAGCGGAATACTGTTAATATTTAGATAAGTGTTCGATTCACTTTAAAGGCTTAAGATTGTTTTAAATATATCCATCAAATTTTATTTTAAAGTTATACCTTTGCCCTACTTTCCTTATTTGTATTATTAGTCTATAGGACGTATTTAATATTTTTGTGTTATTTAGTCATCTTTCGCTTTTTGCAAGCAAAAGCAAAAGCAAAAGCAAAAGCAAAAGCAAAAGCAAAAGCAAAAGCAAAAGCAAAAGCAAAAGCAAAAGCAAAAGCAAAAGCAAAAGCAAAAGCAAAAGCAAAAGCAAAAGCAAAGAAGCAATAAAATATTTAATCTCTTCTAGATCTATAAAAAAGAGTCTTTATTTCTATTTTCTATAATGAATACCTTGTTTATTTTAAACGAAACTATTACCAACGGCTACAATATCGCATTATTAGATTATATATCCCTTGCTTCTATAATTTGCGGAATATTAGTTATAATTAGTAAAAACCCTATAGTGTCGGTTTTATTTTTGATAGCTTTGTTTTTTAGTTTAGCTAGTTATCTTATAATTTTAGGTCTAAGTTTCATAGGTTTGTCTTACCTATTAGTGTATGTTGGGGCAGTGTCAATCTTATTTCTCTTTATATTAATGTTAATTAACGTAAGAATCTCTGAATTATTAAGTGATACTAGTAATGTTATACCTTTAGCTATATTAACATCAATATATTTTATTTATTCCATTTATCAATTATTACCTTATAATTTAACAGCTTTAGACATGAAAAGTTTTTATATAAATTTATCTCTAGACAGTTTAAATAATTCTCTTAACATAGATTTAAATTATTTTAATGATAAGGGCCCAATAGTGTTTGTAACTAGTATGCTATGAGATGGTAGTTTATCGGAAACTACACATATAACAAGTATTGGTAATATTATGTACACTAGCTATTCAATATGACTTATTATAACTTCTATTATACTTTTATTAGCTATGGTTGGTGCTATTGTTATAACAATAAAACAAAAAGCTTAAAGCAACTAAGCAAAACTTTACAATTAGTTAGCTTAAAAAAATGTTAATAGTTTAACCATTAGCCCTGTTTTTTATTGCGGATCACATTTATAAGTATTTCTTAATTGATATAACTACATATTTATTCAATTTATAACTAGCACATTATATACTTATGTTTTCTAATGCTTGCGAAGCAGCTATTTGTTAAAAATGTAAAAGAGACTTTAGTTTAATTGGTAAAATATGTGACTTTTGATCATCATTATATGGGTTCAAGTCCCATAGGTCTTAACTAACAATTACTTGTAAAGAGTTTATAAATACATAAAAAGGGAATTAGCTCAATGGTAGAGCTACCGTTTTACACACGGTAGGTTGAGTGTTCGAATCACTCATTCCTTATCAGAGTTACTGTTACTAGCCCACACTCTGATAATAATGCATCATTTATTATAACAAGACGTCGCCCACAATTACGATTTCACTCTATAATAATATTGGCTTATTCCACATGAGTGAACTCATGTTTTAAAAAAATTCTTCTTTTAACTAAAAATAAATAAATGAACAAATTTCATTTAGCAACTAATCGCATTAAAATATATATAAGCAACAGTTTATACATATTTTCTATTTCACTTCTAGTTTACTTGTCTTTAAAATTACCCTTTAGCGTTTTAATGAACCTCTTTGGTTTGAGGTACTCTCTCTTTTATTTGTTTGTTGTTGGTATATCTGCTTTTCTTTCATTTTTAATAATATATAACGTAAAAATAAAGAAAGGCGATTATAGCTCCCCAAGTCTTCTTTCATTAACAATACCTCCTATCCTAGCTATGTCTATAGGATTGTTTATAATAGTAATAAATTCTAAAAATAATTTAGCCATAGTTTTTTTATGAGAAAACTATGGAATTGACTTATGAGAGTTAATTCCATCATTTTCTCAAGTTCTATAATAGATATAATAGAATCTATATCTAAACCTTGCTATATGGAAACTGCAGGTTCTAGTGGTGGAGATCAGGGTAGTAATAGAGGTGCAGGTGGAGGTAAGCGCAGACGCATTTATACAAGTCCTACGCGCTATCCTTTACCAGTTACAGCTGATCCCTCTAGCGATGTTCCAATGGCAGAGACGCCAAGCAGGTCTGACGACGATGCAACGCCTAAGCCTGAGGTACCTGCAAATGCTTCTTATAAAGACTATACTAAAGCGGATGGGTCTGTAGACTGGCGGTCTGTGTGAGAACACAGACATACGACTTTAGATAAAAATAGTGAAACGGACTTTCCTTTTAGGAAGAACATTAATCTTTATATCTATCAAAGAGGACTTAATACGCAAGCTGCAAATCTTCCTCTAGATCTTGATAATGATCCTCTATCTATTCTAGATAAGGCAACAGAATTGCTGATAGAAAACAAGGTAGATATTTTCGATACAGAGGTAAGAGATTTAGACGCAGCATTCGCTAAAAATTGAATTGACGAAAAAGAACGTCAAATACAACTTAAAGCTGCGTGTGAATTATATAAAAATGATGTAATGAATATAAAATCCAAGGAGAATAGTATAATACCTAAAATATATGCTAATGAGCCGGTAGATATTTCTCAATATGAATCAATTATAAGTAAAAACCTTGTTAAACCAATAAGAGTAAAAACTTTAGAGGATATTGAAGCATACTTAAGATATATTACACAAATAAATGAAACTCCTAAATTAGATGGGCCTTTATCACGTCTACAAATAGATGAAATTCATAGAGCTATCATGGCTGGTTTTCCTCCTAAAGATACAACTATGTCAGACGCTGAATATGCGCAAATTAGATCTCTCTTTTCATTTCAAATTAGAACTACACTTAGACAGGATAACCATGCAACTCGTCCAGTTACTCTACAAAGCTTAATTAGCGTTTACAAGTAAAAGTTGTAAATTTTTTCATTCAGTTTGCAAGGTTACGATGGCTTTATCTTAGCATTTAAAGTATTAAATTAAAGCTTGGTGTTTTTTCAAGCGCAAATGTTTATGCTATAAACTGGTAGTTATAAATATGGTTTTAATTAAATTGTATTGTTTTAAGTAAGTATCTTAAACAAGGCAAGTAGGCAAATAGGCAAAAAATACTATATATATATAATGTGTTTAGAGTTACTACTCGCTTATAGTAATATAATCTTTTTATCTAAAATAATAGTAGTATTTAATATTTGTCTTTAGGCTATACAAATGTGATATAATTAAAAAGAAACTCTAGAAATAAAAGCAATGACCCACATAACAAGAACGAATTTCCAAGCTCATCCTTTCCATTTAGTCTCCCCTTCACTCTGACCCCTTTTCACTAGTTTTACACTTTTAACTCTAACAACTAGCTTGGTATTATCTATGCACGGCTTTATTTTTTCACAAAACAACTTTTTTCTAGCATTATTTTCATTGGTTTTTACCATGTCACTTTGATTTAAAGATGTTATATCTGAAGCTACATATATGGGTAATCACACTTTAGCTGTGCAAAGAGGGTTAAATATGGGAGTGGGATTATTTATTGTAAGTGAAGCTCTCTTTTTTTTAGCTATTTTCTGAACATTTTTTCACAGTGCACTGTCACCAACTATCGAATTAGGTGCGCACTGACCTCCAGCAGGTGTAGAACCTATTAATCCATTTGAATTACCGTTACTTAATACAATAATATTACTATCAAGTGGTGTTACTGTTACTTATGCTCACCATTCGGTGATACAAGGAAACAGAAATGGAGCTTTAAATGGATTACTTTTAACTGTAGTGCTAGCTATTATATTTACTGCCTTGCAAGGTATAGAGTATTCAGTATCCCAGTTTACTATTGCAGATGGTACGTTTGGATCTTGTTTTTATTTTGGAACAGGTTTTCACGGTTTTCATGTAATGATAGGTACTGCATTTATAGGTGTTGGATTATGACGTGTTTTAGCCTATCACTTTACTGAAAATCACCATCTAGGGCTAGAATCTGGTATATTATATTGACATTTTGTTGATGTGGTTTGATTATTCTTGTTCATATCTATTTATTACTGAGGATCATAATTAATTAAAAAAAAACAAAAATATGACTTAATTTTTAAAATTAGTACACAAGAAAAATAGATTGTTGGATTCTATAAAAAGTAATTTCTACACTAGATCTTAACATTATAAAGACGTTTATACATTGATAGGAGTTAAAACTATTGCTGAGAAATTAGATCAAGGGGAATATACTAGTGATGAAGAAATCAAGAAATTTAAAAATATCTAAGTTTATAGGTTTATCTCTATATATTCTATGATTATTTATAAACTATATTAAAAGTCCTGAGATACATAGAAATAGTTTACTAGTCTAACCCTTTTAGTAATAAACGAGCTCCTCTGTGGTTCAATTTGTGCCGTGCTATAAATTGCGGTATTGACTGACAAAACCATAACGGCCTTTGTATTAAAAGATTTTTTTTTCTGTTTTCTTCTCTAAAATTACTGATATAAGGATACACCTACACTTATATATGCGTGACAATAATTTAGCTTTTTACACAATTGTAATTGGTTTACTTCTCCGTCAAATTCGGATTGTTGTGACTTCAAGGGTTATTTGTATATTATTACCTTGAGGTGCGTTTTACTTACAAAGCAGGAAGACTTTATATTTTATTTTTGTTTATTAATAATTGTGTTTATCTGGAGCTTAGTTTTTAACTATATTCTAGTACTGTGCTTACTTTATATTTATTTTACATATGACAAACTTTTTATCCTATTTTGCATGCGAAACAAAACAACTATTAATTAATACATTATCTAAAAGGACACATAATATTGTGTCTATTTAGTTGGACATATCGAAATTTGTTTAATTTTTAACTTTTATATTTATTTAAAAAGATTAAATCTTATTATATATATACTCACATGTATAATTATGTGTTATATTTTATGTTATTTTTTATTTTTTTAAGTTACAATTCTTCATTGTATGGACCCAGAAACTGAGGCAATGCTGAGTGAAGCATCTACACATTCACCACCTGTTGTTAATTATTAAGCTAAACCTGTTTATGTCCCTAGCGAACAGTGAGATACAGCCAATAGTTCAGTTGTAACTTAAAATATTTAAGTACCCTCAGGTATTCAATAACTGTACGCCAGCTGGTCAACACAAGAGTTAGACGGCAGACCTGTTGAAAGACACCCTTCTTGTTTACGTATTGGTCAACCTATACCTAAAAATAACATAGGGTTGGTTTGGTCAGGGTGGTCTTGCAACTCAACAACACACAGGTAACACTCCTGAAATAGATGTAGATATAAATCCAACACCTGAATTAGAAGGTAGAGAGGTAAATCGCATCAGATGCGTTGATGACGGTGCAAGTAATGATGTCAAAAGTATGCAAGTTAACATTAGTACTGAAACCGTGGAGGAAGTTGTTATACACAAACAAGACTTAAAAGGTAAACTATGGTTAGGTTTTCAAAGTTTTGACAATAAATTGAATTATTTATATGTTAAATACCATGATTTGGCTAAACGTAAACTTTATTGAAATTTATGAGAAAAGCACAGAGAAAGTAGTTTAAATCCCGATAACAGTATATGACGTTCTATAACTAAAGAAATCCACAGTGATATCAAAGCTGAAGTTAATGATTTACTGGCTAGAAAACGCCCGTTTGATAGTAATATTGGTAATCTTAATCGAGCTACTATAAATGACTTCAGACACCACAGTAGTAATCATCCTAGACGCCCTACAAGATAAACATAGTAAATAGTACCTATAACAGATATAACATTCTTTTTTACTTATAAACTAGTTAAGTGTTATAACACGCAACGTTTTACAAGCTTATCTAGAACTTTAATCTAGTATTGTGTAATTAAATAATTAATATGAAAACTATAATGAAAACAAAATTTACAAATTTAAAGACACCTTTTACTCGAAAGCATAATTATGTATTTTGGAGGTACATTACTTTTAGACACTATTTTACGAAATACTATTATATTATACTCCTCGTTTATATCTTATTCCTTATAATATCTCAGTGTCAAACCTTCGCAGTACTTTACTGCGATGATGGTCCTAACACTCTTAACGACAGTAACCTTGAAGCAGTCCAAGTTGAAACAAATGAAGACTCTTAAAAAAAAGCCTTTAAGTTCTCAGATTTGTACACAAATGTTAAAAAGAAGGCTAGGCGCTGGTTATACTGAGAACTATGTGCAATTGACAAGGCTAAGTTTGACTCATATAGAGACTTTAAAAAGACCTGAAACAATAGTATAAATGTACGTGATCTATTAAAAAAATAATTTAAATCAGACTTAGATAAATTCAAAGTAATAAAACACACAATTGCTTGGCTATTAAACCGTAGAAAGTCTTAAGTATTTATGTATAATATATATATTGCTTACTTTCTTTTTTAATTTACATAGCCTTACATATGTAAATATTTACAGGTTTATCTAGAACCACTAATCTAGTATGGCGTTAAATTAAAACTTATAAATGATGAACAACAAATACGATAATAACACAAAAAATTTCTTAAATCTGCATGAATATATAATAAATGCGGATTTACACATTTCATTGGAATCCGCTAAATTTATACAACAAGCTGAGCAAATACCTAGACATAACTTTTATAATTAAATATTAAATCTAGAGTTTTAATATATAATTATATAAGTTATCCCTATATATTTTATCATACATTTTTGTTTTATTTAATACATAGAAGTATAATTTTAGATCTAAAGTACATAGAACCCGGCAAATTTTTAACTCTTTTAGATAAATGCTTAGATAAAAATCAGGTGGAGGACGAATTGATGATTAGCAAAGCAATGATGAACTGCGATATTATAAACCTGCAGATGTTTAAACTTATAAATACACTAATTATACATAGTGACTATACTAGGATGTCCACATTAATTGATTTAGCTTTTAATAAAGATTATCTTTTATTTTTGAATGAGGTATTAGATACCTCAGATAATTACAATGATTTTTTTAAAGGTTTAAATAAAGATATAGATACAGAACCGATTAATATTATTAATGGTTGCCTTTTTGTTGTAAAAGAATTAGATCCGTTAATTAAGCTGATTAAGCAAAAAAATTATAATGTTAATACAGGACCCCAGTCTCTCAGGGGACAAATTAACTCTATTAGTAGTTCATTGTCTGTACTAGACATGGACTATAGAGATAGTCTTTACAATCACCATAGTCATCATGTTTTATCCGGTAATCTACACAGCAGTCAAAGGCTAAACAAAAATAAATTCTTTTATAATAACATACACATGAATTTGGGCGGAGTTAGATGGTATTCTACATCAACCAAAAATATTAAAATTTTTAACAGGATAGCAGAAAGCCTCCCTAATAAAAACAATGATACCTCGAATAGCGAAAACAGTGTATCAATTATTAATCCCGATACAGAAGATATTATAACAGTTGTCCACGGCAATGCGGTGATATTAGCTCCTGATAGCAAAAACAAAATAACAGTTGTGGCCCGTATGTCTTACAATAATGCTAGTACTATGAAACAAAAAAATATTAAAAGAGAATGAGGGCAAAGCAGGTATATATCGCTGAACTAGGAGAGATGCAAATAAATCGTATATAGGTTTAACTGTAGTTATCAAGGAAAGAATGTCTAAATACTTCAGTGTAAAGTATTTACAAGCTCGTATCGATAAGCACCAAAGTCTAATTTAGAAAGCTCTGTTAAAATACGGATACTCGGCATTTCGTCTTGATATCCTAGAGTACTGCGATATATCCGAATTAAAAGTGCGGGAGCAGTACTATTTTAATTATATGGAGCACAGTTATAACATACTTCAAGTTTCTCGGTCTTTGAAGGGTTACAGGCATTCGCCCGAAACTAAATAAAAGAGAAAGCAAATAGCTTCTAATAGAACACATGTGCCTTCACCAGGTGTGAAAGTAGATATCAAAGATACCAAGACAAATATTCAAACCACTCATGATTCTATACGTCTTGCAGCTGAGTATATGAATACAAAACATTAATCTGTCCTGAAAAGAGAAAATAGACTAAAAAGTAAGGGCCGGAGTACTACTCCTTTTATTTACAACTATCGATATGCTGTTACGATAAAAAGAGAACAATAAAAGTATGAGAAAAGTTAATAATAAACCAGAAGGTTAAACTGGTGAAAACGCCCCACGGCCATAGGTTAACAGGTAGACCTTTCGTCTTCCAAACGATTTGTGTCGATTCGAATTCGACTGGCCGTAGATAAATAAGTTAAAGAGTTAGTAGTTTAATTGGTAAAATACTTTCTTGTCGAGAAAGAAGATGCCGGATCGTAGCCGGTCTAACTTGCATATATCTCAGATACATGAGATAAAAGGAAAAGTTGCCATTGGTAGGGCGAGATATTTGCTAAATATTGTGTAATAAACACCTGGATGTTCAAATCATCTCTTTTCCGCGTAACATCTATGTATAAACATTTTATCTATTTAGTGCTTGCTTACGAAGTAATGCAGAGCAGAAGAGAACAAGAGGTTAAATATAAAATATATATCTCTTATTAATTTGTAAATATTCATTTAGGATTAAATTATTCACTTATATTATAGGGCCATGCAATGAAAAATAAAATTTTTTATAGGTATCGGCTTTTTTTTATAACTAGCTTTAGGCTAGTTATAACATGAATTAGTTTATTTCCAAGGTGTTATTGCATTTCGCTTTGTAATTATTAACATTACCTTTATAATTTTTAATATATTTAGTTAAGCTAAAGTGCTCTTTACTAGATAAGTATTCTCTCTTCTGCTCTGCATTACTTCGTAAGCAAGCAAGCACTAAATAGATAAAGTAAAAAGAGAAGGAGTTTAGTTTAATGGTAAAATATGAAGCTTCAAACTTTAAATTATCAGTTCGAATCTGATAACTCTTGCATGTAGATAATTTTTATCTTTCTATTATTCTATTTTTGTTGTTATCTAGCACCTACGTTGGGTCTAATAATACTATTACCGCTTGCTCAACATATAATTATAGCCCTACTTGCAACGCCTACTATAGCTAACCCTGCTACAACCGGTTTTCTATGCGTAGCAAGAGAAAAGTTAATTATAGTTTAACTCTAATTAATAGTTTAATTGTCGTTGTGTACTAATGTAGGGTTTTCAATTGACTATTTTAGCTGTGTTTCTCGTTATTTGTTTAGAGTAATTTATTAAGAGATAAACCTAGATAACTGCTTATAAAATTATTTTTTATCTGCGATCCCTTCGCCCTTGGCAAAGGAAATATACACAGTGTATTCGCTTTAAAGTGAGTATTGGAGAAGATCAGTGCCTAACACTGTTTAAAGCCAAAGCTGCTGTGTTCTCTTGTTTTCAGGTATGCATATATAACTCTTGGAATTCTAATAATCAGCCATGGCTTTTAAGTGTAAATACTATACGGCCGAATAAGAACCATGTCATATTTGAAAACAAGAGGTTCTTTAACTTAATAGGTAAAGTGCGTTTTTGATAAGAATGTTATTCAAGTTCAAGTCTTGGAAGAATCAGAAAAAATTAAAAGAAAGAAGTCTTTGTTAAATTAGTTTATATTCTTTAATTTTGTTACAGAATTTTGTAGATGAGCTACATAAAAATAAAAATAAAAATAAAAATAAAAATAAAAATAAAGAGAATTGGCTGAGGGGTTTAAGGCGATAAGCTTGAAACTTATTTGGTTAAATGACCACATCCGTTCGAATCGGATATTCTCTGTATTTAGTGCGCTTCTGCTCTGCTCTGCTTGCAAAGCAGAGCAGAACAGAGCAAGAAAAGATATATAAAGACTATATACGGGTTAGAGCCAGGTTGGTTAGGCGCCTCATTTGGGTTGAGGAATTGTTATGTTCGAATCATAATAACCCGAATTAATTGCTTTTTAGGTATAAAAGGCAATAGTATTGTAAATTGTAATTGATATATAAAGTGTTTATTTGTGAACAAATAAACTTATTCACAAATAGTATATAAAGAAACTATTATGGATTGATAGCTATATATTAAAGAGAGCAGGTTTAATTTGGTAGGCTTAGTCTCTACCATGAACTCTAAAGAGAAATTTAATGTAAAAACGAAGTTAATTGAAATATCTTATTAACTTCAGGAACATAAATCAAACGAGATTCTACGAGTAGTGTGAATGAAAGTGGAAAAGCCTATAAGTAAAACGGACTACATACCTGTTTGAAAAAGAAAGATTATATAATAATCTAAAGGGGAACCTTCCTCTAAGGCTAAATATAATATATAAGCGATAGTGATATATTACCGTGAGGGAATTCAATAAAATAGTAGTTTTATAAGCAGCTCAAGTAAAATTTAAATAATAAGAGCGTACCTTTTGCATAATGGGTCAGCAAGTTAATATCAGATGCGAGCAGCGATGCGAAGATAAATCAATTATGAAGTAATGAGATAGTATCTGAAATTAGACCCGAAGCCTAGTGATCTTACCACAATCAGGGTTATAAAAGTCCGAACGGGTAAAAATCAAGATTGAGCCCTTGTTACAGCCCAAGTAGAAGTGAACCTTCTGCTATATACCATCAAATTGACAGGAAATCCCTAAAGCAATCTTAACTAACCTAGTATAGTAATATAATTAGGGGCGCAGGTAATGACTCGCGGTATAGTAAAATCATGATTGATACACGAAAGTGAATGGGTAATCTGCATCCAAGCTCCATTTTACATGGAGAAAGGTTCATCGACTAGAAGGTGGTTAGCGCAAGCTTAAGGTATAGTCAATCCTCAATGGAAACATTGCAGGGTAATATAGTTTTATATGTAACATATGTTTAGAAGTAATATTCTCGGATTTTAGCCATATTATGTTTTTATTACCTTCAAAGAGGTTTAACCTCTTTGAATAATAAACGAGCAAATTATCACAAGTAAATAGCCGTAGCAGCTACAAGCAAGGTACAAGTAGAAAGGTACTCGGGTCGTTGGAAGGCTAGCACCCTAACCCGATGATATAATTGAAAGGATAACCTTTAAAAACTTTAATATTAAAACAACATTAAAAATTTAAAAGCTACTAATATAAATTTATTTCTACACTCATATAAAGCCATTGGCTTTATATCTACATCTCTTGCTAACAAGAGATATTATTCTTTAAGTAATCCTAAGTTTAACGATGTAAAACCTGTGGTTCTTTACGATGATGCATATAAGGATAAGTTAAATATCTTAGCAGATAATCGTAATAAAATAGGTATTTATCGTTGAATTAATAAAATAAATGGCAACACTTACATCGGTAGTTCTGTTAACATAAGCGTTAGATTGTACACCCTACTATAGTTTACGATCTTTAGCAAAAAGTAACAGACTTATTGGCAGAGCCCTTTTAAAATATGGATTTTCTAATTTTGCATTGGAAATATTAGAATATACTGATAAAAACAATGTTTTAGAAAAAGAGCAATATTACATGGACCTTTTTAAACCTCAATATAATATTGTGGAAACGGCAGGTTCTACTCTAGGTTACAAACATACACAGGAATCACTTGAAAAAATGAGAGATTTTATATTAAGTGACGAAGTTATAGATAGAAAGGCACTTTCTACTGAAAATGCTACAGCTGCAAGAAGGATATCCATCGTGGTTGAAAATATAAAAACTAAAGTTAAGCAAGAATATTATAGCTTAACCGAAGCAGGCTACGCGTTAGGTGTATCAAAATCTTCAGTAAGTCAAGCATTAATAAATGATAGACTTATTAAAAAAACATACCGTATAAGCAAAACATATATTATCTGTTAAATGGATAGTTTAATCTTCATACTTATAGTTTGTATTAAACTGTTTAGGGAGAAAATTCTCAGCTCAGCCTCTTATTCTTGCGAAGCAGGGAGATAGGCTAAAGAGAAAATATGTATCGTTGTAGAGATATCCGAAGAATTGTGGTAAGTTAGTGAAAGACAACACAGACTAGGATAGCTGGTGTAGGATAGTGTAAGCAGCTGTCTTCATGCCATGTAGGTGATAAAAAAAGGCCTGCTAATCCATCAAATTGACGGGAACCCCCTAAAGCAGTTTCTACCAAGCGGCATAGTAATATAGCACGTGGCACAGGTAATGACTCGTGGTAAGGTAAAAAAGAAACTGATCGACGAAAGTCAATGGGCAATCCGCAGCCAAGCACCTTAGTGATTTTTGCATTAAGGTGTGCAGTTCATCGACTAAATGTTGGTTTTTTTTAAGTAAAAAGTAAAAGCGCAAGCTTAAGATATAGTCAGACCCCACCTGAAAAGGTGCAGTTAACATAGAAAAATTGTTTCTTGTTTACAAGAACAAAAAAAATTACGGATTCGCTATATTGCAGACTCGAATGTAGTGATTAAAGGTTTGTTATTAGCAAATCTTTCTGAGTTTTAGGAGGTTAGGAGACTAGGATTAAAATAAAATTATAACAAAAAATGATTAAAAAAATGATTAACTCAGGGATAAAAGGATTAACAGGTAGAAGTTTAGTACGTTTTTTATGTAATAATTGTTTAGGCGTAACTAATGAACTAAATAACTTTGAAACTAATAAATCTTCTAGGAATTGCGATACGGAAAAAAATAATATCTTTGCATTAGATAGGGATTTGAAGAATAAAGGTGTAGTTTATTGTTGAGTTAACAATGTAAACAATAAACGTTATGTGGGTAGTACCACAAATTTAACTGCGAGGTTATATAAATACTACAGCATAAATCACCTTTTTAAAAATAGAAATGTAATAAACAATGCATTATCTAAGCATGGATACTCTAAATTTAGCTTTCACATCTTGGATGTCTGCGATATAGACAAATGTATAATAAGAGAACAGCACTATATGGATTTATTAAAACCTGAATACAATATACTAAAGAAAGCTGGTTCTTCAATGGGTTTCAAACATAGCGAAGAAACCCTTAAATGATTTATGCAAGAACGTAAAGTAAGTGAAAACACTAGAAAAAACCTTTCTTCAGCAGCTAGTAATAGAATCCTTTCAGAAAAAGAAAGAAATAAATTCTCTCTTTCTCGTTTAGGAAAAGAGATGTCATTAAGTACACGTGCCAAAATATCAGACTCTGCCAATAGATTATGGGGAATAACTGTAGAAGTTTAGGACAGAAAGTCCAACACAATAGAACAATTCCCTAGTTTAACTAATGCAGCTGAAATATTAGGAGTGTCAAGAACTGCTGTAAAAAAGGCTTTAGTTTCAGGCAAGCTAATTAAAAACAGATGAAGATTAATTCAAACTGGTAAAAATTAGATATAATAATAGTCTTTTTTTAATATAGTGTATTTAAATTGTTTTTTCTTATCTAAATTTGGGCTTACAGGTGTTTTATTAGGCTACTTCACATATCCTAAATAAGCTGAATTAGACAGTTTCAAAAATAAGATTAAATATATGAAAATTTACCGTAATTCATTTCCATATAAAACATAACAGGTTTAACCTGTTATATACTATGTTAGCCCTAAATGGATGATGGCTAGTCATTCAGGGAGAAGGACCTCAGCTTTGCCTCTTTTCTGCTTCGTAGAAGCGAAGAAAAAGGCTAAAGAGGTAGATTTGTTTCCGCGAAACCTATATTTGTAGGTAGTTTTAATAACATTATAGCAGGTACAGAATTGTGATCTCATGCAACTTGCGTATTATTTAGCTTTAAATAATATGTTTTTGTGGATATTGGGGGGTCGTGAAGATTCTATCAGTGAGTATTTGTTCTCGGAAGGGCTTAGATGAATATTGAATAGTCAGACATAGTACGATAAGGTTGTATGGCAGCCTTCCAGTAGAAGTGAACCTTCTGCTAATTTTTATATCTTCTTCGAAGAACAAGGAGAAATGAAAAAAAACCGTCAAATTGCGGGAAAATCCTAAAGCAATCTTAACTAACCTAATATAGTAATATAATTAGGGGCGCAGGTAATGACTCGCGGTATAGTAAAATCAAGATTGATACAAAATGGATGATCCGCAGCCAAGCACCAATATTTCTAGTTATTGATAATGGTGTGCAGTTCATCGACTAGATGTCGGTTGGGTTTATTGTGAGATAATTATAATAGATCTTAAGATATAGTCAAGCCTCATTCGAAAGAATGCAATGGCAATAAAGTAATTTTATTTAAATGAGACATCGACGCCTTTCCTTCTTTATTTTTACCGCCTTAAACTTTTATTTTTAATTAAATTTAGGTGCGTAAAGCACCAATTACAATCAAAAACAACAAAAAATGTCACAACAAAACAACACAAAGTTTAAATTAGTTCCAGTAAAAACCTATAAAAACGCAGCATTGCTTAAAAGAGATATTTTAATAGATAATCGAAACCTTTCAGGTATTTATCGTTGAGTGAACAATATAAGCGGGAAGGTTTATGTAGGGAGTGCTATTAATTTATCCAAAAGATTAATTCGTTACTATCATAAAAGTGAGTTATTGAGAAATAAACAGTCAATAATTAAAGCTTTAGCTAAATACGGACACGAGATTTTCACCTTAGAGATTTTAGAATACGTTAAGTGGCAAAATAATGATGAACTACTTAAAAGAGAACAGTTTTATTTTGATTTATTGCAACCTGAGTATAACATATTAAGGCACGCTTACTCTATGTTAGGCTTTAAACATAGTCAAGAGACTATAAAATTACTTAAATCAAGGATAAAAACCCCTGAATATATAAAAAATCTTTCTTTAGCTTGAAAAAAAAGGGAGGCAGCTGTCAGTGAAATAACTAGACAAAAGCTGTCTCTTGCTACTGCACGTTATAAAAAAAAATAATCCACAGTCTCTTGAAGCTTTAGCCAATATAAAAGCTAAGACTACTGAACGTGAAGGTGTTGCAGTATCAATTTTAAATACTCAAACTAACGAAGTGTTTAAATTCGAAAGCCAAACTGATGCAGCTAAATTTATGGGTATTACAAAACAAGCCGTCTATAACGCAATCAAAACAAATAGTGTTGTAAATGGTCTATACAAAGTTGCTAAAATTTAAATAAAATTACTTTGGTTTATTAAATTAAACCTATTGTCTAAATGGATAGATTCAGTAAATGAACTATTTAGGGAGAAGACCTCATAAAAAAAAGAGGTGTATCTGTGTATGTCAAAAGGGAAACAGCCCAGAACAAGAGTTAATAAGGTTCCAAAATTATTATTAAGTGAAAGAAAGGTAGTGTTTGTCCTATTCGTCCAGGAAATGGGCTTAGAAGCGGCCACTTTTTAAAGACCTCGTAATAGAGCACTGGTTTTTAGTTTTATAAAAAAATACTAAAATAAATAAACTAATGAAAAGTTTATGTGGATAAAGGCACCTAAGATTTAACGGATCTAAATAATATACCGAGACCTTGTCCAGATATATATGTCTGTAATAATTAGATACTCTATATCTGGGGTAGCGGAACATTGGGGAAATATAAGACTTTTTCTTTTAAAGATAAAGGATTTTAATAATTTATTCTAATTATTAGTTAATTTTATAACCCAAGTGAGAATGCTGACATGAGTAACGATAAAGGAATAATAGTGGCTAGAGTGGATGCCTATAAGACTATGTCTAAGGTGTTCCCCCATCCTCGCCTAAAGCTTATGGAATTTACTTAAAGTAACGGCCTCTAAGTTAATTAGTTTGAAAGGACTAGACGATGAGAATATCAGCGAGTACTTTTATTGAAATCAAAAGAAGAGTATATAATAAATAATGTAAAATAAAAGGAATTAACACCTGTTAACTGTGACGGGTGTTCTGGAAAAATATCGCGTAAGACCGTACCTAAATACTACCACGAGTAAGCAAGTAGAGAATACGAAGGCGTTCGAGTGAACAATCATTAAGGAACTCGGCAAATTGACTCACGTAACTTCGGGAGAAGGTGGGCCATTCCAACTTATTAATATAAGGTATGGAAGAGGAGGCATAGAATGGTGTTGTACGACTGTTTAATTAAAACACAGCACACTGCAAAGATAAAAAATCGAAGTATAGGGTGTGATGTCTGCCCTATGACGGCTGGCTATCCGATTTTCTTGGTTGACTAAAATAAGCCAGGTTATGAAGGAACCCCCGTTCAATGGCAGCTTTACCTATAAGGGTTCTAAGGTAGCGTAATACCTTGGCCGTTAAATGCGGTCTTGCATGAATGATGTAACGATACAACAGCTGTCTCGATGATTGGCTCGGTGAAATTGGAATAACTGTGCAGATACAGTTTACCTCTAGTTAGACGAGAAGACCCTATGCAGCTTTACTGTTACTAGTTATTGGGTATGATATAACCAGTTGTAGTGTATAAGGTAATTGTTAAGATAAAATTGAAACACCTTTACTTGGTTTATCATATTGTATCACCTTAAAAGTGGAACATTTGCTAGGTGGCAGTTTATGCGGGGCACAGATCCCATAAATAGTACCTGGGTATATCCAAATTATGTAAAATTGCAACTTGCAATCAAATATGTCTAGGCATTGCCTACATATTTTTTATTTTTTAGTTTGCTATTGGTTAATATACAAATGCCAGTAAGGCATTAATATTTGTTATTAAACTAATCCAATTATAATTCTATTTGAGGTAGAGTTTTTTTTTATGCAAGTAAGAATTTGCTATTCTAAATATAGATGTAATTAAAACATTATTTAGTAATTATTATATTAGATGTCATATAATATAATATATGATTCTAAATTTATGCCATTGGCATTTTTTATAAGTTTACTTTACAACCTCTAGTGCGGAGCAATCCGCACTAAATAATGCGAACAATTTTGTTCGTTTAGAGTAATACTACTCACAGATAACCCGTTTAGTATAATAATCACTAGTAATGTTTTTCGTTATTTATTAAATTCTTTTAAAAAAGAGATCTAGTGCAGAGCAATCCGCACTAAATAATTAATTAAATGATAATTGAAATTACTAACAAAGTTTAATGGCTTAATCTTGCTTTACTGTTTGACCTACACGTCTTTCAGTCGCGTAAGCGGGGCATATGATCACAAGATGCAGAAAGGAAAGGTCTTGGATTATAGAAAAAGTTACGCTAGGGATTAAATGTTAGTCCCCCAATGTTTATATAAACTATTGGTACATATTTGGGTAAAATTCAAGAAATGCTTATTTATATAAGATTATAATAAGCGTATTTGAAGCGAAACTCTCTTAAGCATCTTTTTTTTTTAGTGCTTGCTTGCTTACGTAGTAATGCATGGCATAGCATAGCAGAGCGGAGCAATAAACAATTAAAAGTAAAGTGAGAACGTTCAACGACTAGAAGGTGAGTATTGCTAACAATAACCTTTTACTAATGCTCAACATTTTAAAATTAAATCTATCTAATCTAACTATTGGATGTATCTTAAATCAATGTATTTAAATAATTGATTTAAGATACATTTGTATAATTATTAATAAAAATTAATGAAACAGACTTAGCTCTTTGATTAAAAGTTAAGCTTAGGACATATATTAAGTTAATCTAATTTAAAAAGTCCTATGTAATTTACACCTCTATAGATTTTCTAATGTTAAACATTTTTAAAGTAAAGTTAAAAAACTATAACTTAAACAGGAATTACAACAAAGGTAATGAAATAGCTATAGCTAAACATTATGTGCCTGCAGATAAAGAGTGATTTAATAGTGTTTATGCCTATAATAAAAATACAATTAAATTGCTACCTGCGGCTGACAAGGTAATACTTAAACTTATAAAGAGTTATTTTAATTTGTATAGCCCTGTATTACAAAAAAACGTAAAATTTCCCCGTTTACGTAGAAGACTTAGAAGATTATCAACTAACAGAATGTTGGTTAGTAGAGCAGAGCTTAAACATACTAGTGATAAAGTAATAGCTACTGTTTACGTATATAATAGGCAAAAAACATATTATATTAGAAAATTACTTAGCATAGTTGATACAATAGCTAATACAATAGCTAATACAGACGGAGAAGTGTTAAAAATTGTAAAAAAAAAGGCTCTCTTGATTTTTTCCAAAGTTTACAAACAAAAAAATAAATTGCTTAAAACACTAGTGCGGATTGCTCCGCACTATAAAATAAACAATAACAATAAAAACAAATTTATAGGTTACGAAAAACAGTATTTAAATAACTTTCTTTTAAAATGTTTACAAAAAGAAGTGCTTCTGATGTATCGTAAGCAAATTATATTACTAAATAAATCTAAATTTGAGAATACATATCTTTTACCTTTAACAGGTTTAATTCAAAATATCTACAACAAAAAAATAGAGTTTAACTTAGTTAATTTAAATTATTTATATTTAAACAGTTATATTTTTTCAGAAACTTTAGTTACAAAAATAAGAAACAAGAAAAATATATTGTTAAATGTTTTAAAAGCTTCTTTAAGGATGTTTCATCTATCACCTCTAGATAAATTAAGTCTTTTGGCTGATAGGCATAGTAGAAAAAAATTGTTACAAAACTTAAAAGTAAATTACCAAGAGTCACTTATTTTATGCTCTGCAAGAAGAAGAGAAACAATAAGTGATAAAATAAATAAGAGCTTGCACTTAGTATACAAAAAAAAATCTTTAGAGATTGATGATAGCATTGTGCACACAATGCATACAACAAAAAACATATTAGATTCTATTAAACATAAATCTGTTACTGGTATAAGAATAGAGGCAGCAGGAAGATTGACTAGACGTAATACTGCCGCAAAATCTGTTTTTAAGCTTAAGTATAAAGGTAACTTAAAAAATGCAGATTCTTCTTATAAGGGTTTATCTACTATACTTTTAAGAGGTCATGCTAAATCTAATGTACAGTATACAAAATTAAAATCTAAACTTCGTATTGGGTCTTTTGGTTTAAAAGGCTGAGTAAGTAGTAATTAGATATTATCTCTTCTGCTCTGCCATGCATTACTTCGTAAGCAAGCAAGCAAGCAAGAGATAAAAATTTTACACATATCGCGTTGCAAATAGGTTAGATAGAAAAAAAAATGAAGAAATAGTCTGAACCACTTTGTGAAAAGTGGAAGTAATGGATAAAAAGCCATTACGATAACAAAAATTGAACAGGCTAATTGCGCCAGAGAGTTCAAATTGAGTGCGCGGTTTGGCACCTCGATGTCGGCTTAGCTTATCCACATGAATGCAAGAGTCATGAAGGGTGCGACTGTTCGTCGCTTAAAAAGCTACACGAGCTGGGTTAAATACG
>JAABUS010000731.1_pt1 | contig 80454 bp, 6 predicted proteins | sample 5560161 | NCBI WGS metagenome assembly JAABUS01 (sample SAMN10711885, study PRJNA513376) | rock metagenome | isolation source: Antarctica rocks | place: Antarctica: Victoria Land, Trio Nunatak nord | collected 2016-01-04
TATATGATGTTCCATGATCGCCCCTATCGACGGCAGCGACCCCCCGGAACCACCCCCAACGCCAGTAACTTTTGATTCCCGGATTCAATCGATTCGCGCGAAATCTACGCGGGGGTGACGCCCGGGCCATGCGACACCGGATATATGGCGACGTTTTGCCAGGTGCAGTTATATGGTGCGCTAGCGACAGAGCCTTAACCATGAATAAGGGCCTTGGCCATGAATAGAGTAGGGCTATAACCATGAATGGAATGGGGCCATAGCCATGAATGGAATACGCCATGGCCATAAGTGGAATGCGCCATAGCTATGAATGGAATAGGGCCATGGCCATAAGTGGGGCCATACATAGGGGCCATATTAATAGCGTATTCTAAATTTAGGTATTCTCACCAGCCAAAAATATTCTCAGGAGCGTTTATAGCGCTCGAGAGTTAGGATATAGTATTACCCCGCTTAACCCGGCTTAACCGGCTCACGTGCGCTTATAGCGTTTAAAGCCTACCCTATACTTTTATAGATATAGTTACTTTTAGTTACTTGATAAATAAATTAATATTAGAATTATTTAGTGTAACTCTTTAAATATTATTATATTATAATACCTAAAGTTATTTAGGTACTCGATAAACTCGGAAAATTTAATTTTATAAAAACTTTCAATAATTAAAAAATAAAAATACGTAATAATTTTAATATTATAAAAATATAAAAATATCTTAAAGATATATTTATTAAGGCTTTAAAACTAAATACTAATAAATCTAATTATATAATCGAAATTATATACTAATAACTTAGTAATAATAAAATAATTTATAATATTCTTCGTTATATCGTTAGTCCAGTAATATATATAAAGATTAAAATTAACTTTTTAATATATATTTAATTAATAATTATAAATAAACTTAGACCCCGTAACTCTAGCTATTTATATATTATTCTAAATAAACTTAATTAATTAATTATTTGTTAATATAATAACCCTAGCGATTATATTAATAGATTTTAAATTATTTATAACGAGTTTTGTAAATTTAATTACTTTGAATTTAATTATCATATTATAATTTAGTAATTTTATTATAATTTTAATATTAAATATTAATAATATTATAATTCCTTCGCCGAAGACTATAATTTATTTAATATTAATAATATAATTAAGATATTTTTTAGCGTAGTAGTTTTTTATTTATATAATATTTTATATCTTTAAGTAAATAATATTAATAATAAATAATTTACTCTCGTTATTTATAATATTTAATAACGAGTTTAAGGACTTTAATAATAATAAATTATCCGATTTTATTTATATTATATTAATTTCATAAAACGAGTTAGATACTATATTATTAATAATAAATTATAATATAATAATCTCGGTTATTAATTAATTAATTAATTTATATATTTACTCTAGTAAAACTACTTTACTAATAAGGGAGTTCCGTGAATACTTTTTTAATAGAGTTATTAGCGGCGCCTATTAACTACTAAAGAAACCTTATCCTTTAAAAATTTTAATTTATCGATAATTTATTTCCTCTTTTTACTAGTTAGTAACCGATAGTTATAATTATTCTAAAATATTATTTATCCTTCTCTCCGTTTCTCTTTTATTTTAGTTTCTTTAATTTTATCTATTTATCTTATAGGCCTATAGGCCGCTTTATTATAAATCTATTAAATAATTAATACCTACGACTCTCCGGCCGGCGGTTTCTTCCTTTTCTTCCTTTTTTTATAAGTCTAGGTATATCGCTAGGTCTTAATAATAATTTAGATTATACTAATTATTCTTTAATAAAAAAGAATTAGCCGAGTTATCCTATTTTTATTATTTACTAAATAGTTATATATATACCTTAGACCTACGTTAATCTTTTCTTAAAATAATATATATTTATTTATTCTACTAGCTCCGCTTTATCGCTAGTTAATTCCGGGTAAAATAATAATATATACTTTACGTTTTATTTCTTTTATCTATATTAATAACTAGCGCTATAGATTATAAATATCTTTATTCGGTATAAGAATTTATTTAGTCCGATTTTACCGTATTTTAATTATATTATTATAAAGTTTTTTACCTTTTTTAGTTAATTATAATAATTAAATTAGTCCCCGAATAAATCTTTCTTTTAAGCCGGGTTAGTAGTTTATATAAAGATTATCTTTTTATAACTCTCTTATTTATTTATTTATTATTAACGGGTTTAATCTTTTATTCTTTAGTCGATAACTTTAATATCTTAATATTCTTCGACGTCTTTAATTAGGTTTATTTAGTTTTTTCTTCTCTTTATAATTATAATTACTTTATATTATTCTTTAAATCCTAGGGCGCGAAGTACCTAGGCTTTTTTTTCCGTTATCGGTATTAGAGGTATTTATTATTATTTACCTCCTCTATACTAAAGTTTACTCTAGATTCTTATATTTTTTATAGATATAACTAAATAGGTCCCTCGATTTATTTAATATTATATTATTAAACGGTCTAATTAAAGGTTAATTAACGCGATTATTAATTTAGCCTCGAATATTAGAACTAGGGTAATTTTAAATACTTTTAGGACTATCTTAAAGTAATTATTCTAAATAATTACTAGTTTTTTTATATATCTCTTTATGACCTCCGTTATTCCTCTTAATTAGTATTATATCGGAGCCGTAAATATTAATATAAATCTAATTATTATATTATATACTATTTTATACTTCGCGAAGGTAGCGCCCTATATCGAATTAATTAAATACTTTATAACGCGGCTTTAAATAATCGCCCTAATCTTAATCTAGGCTAGATATAATCCTTATTTTAATTTTAAATCGATATATAGTCTTAAGACTTTAATATTTATTTTAAGTTTAATAATTACGTTCCTAAAGTTTATCGCTATTTCTATATTAAACTTCTTCGGTATTTAAGATATTTAAACTAACTTATACTTCTAGGGGGTAAACGATACTCTATAAATAATTATATATTTTAAATAAATATCGTAGGTTTATCTAAATTTATATAGTTCTTCTTTATACTCTCGTTATAAGCGAGTAGGTAGACGTTATCTATAAATCCTCCGACCTATATTAATAAGTTTATTTTAGTATACTCCTCGATTAATAATATATTAAAGAATAAAAAGAGTACCGGTAAAATAGGCGATCTTTATAAAATACTTATTATTACCTCCTTTATTATACTTATTCTTTTTTTAAATATTATAGATATAATCTTATCCGATAGAAAGTTTATTATTTAATTAATAATTAGGCTCGGTACGTTTTTTATTCGTAGGTCGTATAATAGCTTTTTATATAAAACGTTATCGAACGCTCCCGTTATATTTAATAATAGTAGGTTTACTATCTTTCCTCTCCCGTTCTTACTATAGTTTTATATAATATATACTATATCTATAAGGATCTTTAGCGCGGTTTTAATTAAATATTTTTATCTAGCCCCTATTTACTATAATAATAATAATTCGTATTCTTTCGTTATATTATTTAACTTTCTAGAGATAACTACTTCTAACGCCTTATTAAATATATCGAGGAGTATAATAAATTTATATAATTTTGGCTTTAAGTAGTTACCTTTCTTTAATTTTTTAAAGATTATTATATTAATTTTTTTAAAATACCTCGGGTAATATCCCTATCTAAAGTAGATTTAAAATAAATAGGCGATAATATTTATTACTTTCGTTTTTATTATAATTTTTAAGAATTAATTCGGGATTCTAGTTATTCCTAGCGCCTTATCGGTAGCTAAGTATTATCTTATTTTATATATTTTTATCCTAGTTATTTCCTAGTTTATTTTAACGGGCTTTAGGTACTTTATTCCGTTAATATTACCTAAGTCTATCGTTAATAAAGAGGGGAATAATATTTTTTATAAAAAATTTATTTTACTTTTAAAGTCTTTAGTTTTTCCTCCTTTATTATCTTTAATAACTAGGAATTAAAAAAGCTCTTTAAGGTAATTATTTTTTCTCTTTCTTTATTTTACGAGTTTTTATATTCCCGTCGACTTTAGCGAGGCTTTATATACGCTTTTTTATTAAAAAACCGTTTTCGTTCTTCGAATTATATATATTCTCTTATTATTTATTATATCTTAGGCCTCTTTTATCTAGGTATTTTTAATTTTATTTATACTTCTTTATATATTCCTTTATCTTTAATATAATATTAATATAGCGGGAGTTCTAGTAAGATTTAGCTTTTTAATATAAACGGGCCTATAAGATCGTAAATTTAATAATTTTTTAAAAGTCTTTTATTATTTTATTTAAGTATTAATCGATATTTTTTTTATTTTTAAACTCTAGTTTCCTTAATATTTAATAAAGGGATTTTATATTTTATTATATTTCCTCCTAGGTAATATTCTCCTTAACCTTTTTTTAGGTATAATAATTATATAATATTACTCCTTTTTACGTCTACTCGAATTCTATTATTATTAATTTATAATCGGAGTTATAATATAAGTCTTCGCGGATTATAAAGTTATTTATAACCTAGTATACTCCTTTTATAAAGAATAATAAATCGATTATATTTTCGTATCCTCGGGCTTTTTATATAATAGATATTTTTAATAACTCTAATTTTATTTCCCTCGACTTTATTATTTTTAAGAGATAATTAATTATAATATAATATATATATCGCTTAATATTATTCTAATTAGGGTAATAGAGGTTAAATTTTTTTAAAAAGATATATTCGTTTTCCTCCGCTAACGTTTACTTTAATAATAATAATATTAATAAATTATTAATCGAGGTATATTACATTAATAATAAATTATCTATATTATAAATTTATATCTTTTTATAATAAAGGATTCCTCGATTAATAGCCTCCTCCTCCCCGATTTTATCCGACCGAGATTCTTTTTTATTTCTTCGCTTTTTTAATATAATTCTTATAAAATATAAATCGCCTTTATAATAAACTAGTTCTTAATTATTTATATCGATCCTTTTATTTATATAGAAGTATATACGGGTCTCTAGGCCTTCTTTATATACTAGGTAAAAATAATTAATATTATTATTATATAGCGCCTAGGTTTAATTAATTAATTAATTTATATACCTACTCTAGTAAAACTACTTTATTAATAAGGGAGTTCCGCGAATACTTTCTTAATAAAGTTACTAGTAGTTCCTACTAGTCGTTAAAGAAACCTCGTCGGTTAAAAATTTTAATTTATCGATAATTTACCTTCTTTTTTTACTAGTTAATAACTAATAATTATAATTATTCTAAAATACTATTTATCCCTTCCCTTCGTTTTTTATTTATTTTAATTTTCTTAATTTTATTTATTTATCTCGTAGGCCTATAGGCCGCTTTATTATATATTTATTAAATAATCGATACCTACGGCCCTCCGGCCAGTGGTTTTTTCTTTTTCTTCCTCTTCTTTATAGGCCTAGATATATCGTTAGGTCCTAGTAGTAATTTAGACTATATTAATTATTCTTTAATAAAAAAGAATTAACCGAATTACCCCGTTTTTATTATTTACCGCGCGGTTATATATATATTTTAAACCTAGGTTAATATCTTCCTAAAATTATATATATTTATTTATTTTATAAGCTCCGCCTTATCTCTAGCTAGTTCTAAATAAAATAATAATATATATTTTATACTTTATTTCCTTTATTTATACCGGTAACTAGTATTACGGACTATAAGTATTTTTATTCGGTATAAAAATTTATTTAATCCGATTTTACTATATTTTAATTATATTATTATAAAGCTTTTAGCCTTCCTTAATTAGTTATAATAATCGAACTAGTTTTTAAATAAATCTCCCTTTTAAGCCGGGTTAATAATTTATATAAAGATTATTATTTTATAGTTCTCCTATTTATTTAATTATTATTAACGGGCCTAGTTTTTTACCCTTTAATTAATAACCTTAATATCCTAATATTTTTTAATATTTTCGATTAGGTTTATCTAGTCTTTTTTCCTTTTTATAGTTATAATTATTTTATATTATTCTTTAAATTTTAGGGCGCGAATTACCTAGGCTTCTTTTTTTATTATTAATATCGGAGGTATTTATTATTACCTCCCTCTTTTATATTAAAGTTTATTCTAGATCCGTGTATTTTTTATAATTATAATTAAATAGGTCCCTCGATTTATTTAATATTATATTACTAGGCGGTCTAATTAAAAGTCGATTAATATAATTATTAATTCAATTTTAAATATTAAAACTAGGGCAATTTTAAATACTCTTAGGACCGTCTTAAAATAATTATTCTAAATAATTATTAATTTCTTTATATATCTTTTTATAGCCTTTATTATTCCCCTTAATTAATATTATATCGGAGTCGTAAATATTAATATCGGTCTAACTATTATATTATATACTATTTTATACTTCGCGAAGGTAGCGCCCTATATCGAATTAATTAAATATTTTATAACGCGGCTTTAATTAACCGTTTTAGTTTTAATTTAAATTAAATATAATTCTTATTTTAATTTTAAATCGACGTATAATCCTAAAATCTTAATACTCGTTTTAGATTCGATAATTACGTTCTTAAAATTTATTATTATTTTTATATTAAACTTCTTCGGCGTTCGAGATATATAAACTAGCTCGTACTTCTAAAGGGTAAATAATACTTTATAAATAACTATTTATTTTAAATAAATATTATAGGCCCGTTTTAAATTCGTATAATTCTTCTTTATACTCTCGTTATAAGCGAGTAGGTAAACGTTATCTACGAATCCTTTAACCTATATTAATAAGTTTATTTTAATATACTCTTTAATTAATAATATATTAAAGAATAAAAAGAGTACCGGTAAAATAAACGATCTTTATAAAATACCTATTATTATTTTCTTTATTATACTCGTTTTTTTTTTAAATATTACGAATATAATTTTATCCGATAAAAAGTTTATTATCTAGTCGACGATTAGGCTCGGTATACTTTTTATCCGTAAATTATATAATAATTTTTTATATAAAACGTTATCGAACGCTCCCGCTATATCTAGTAATAATAGGTTTATTATTTTTCCCCTCCCGTTCCTACTATAGTTTTATATAATATATATTATATTTATAAAGGTCTTTAACGTAGTTTTTATTAAACGCTTTCGTCTAGCCTTTATTTATTATAGTAATAATAATTTATACTCCTTTACTATATTATTTAACCTTCTAGAAATAATTATATTTAACGCTTTATTAAGTATATTAAGGAGTATAATAAACCTATATAATTTTAACTCTAAATAGTCGCCTTTCTTTAATTTCTTAAAGATTATTATATTAATCTTTTTAAAATACCTCGGGTAATATCCCTATTTAAGGTAAATCTAAAATAAATAAATAATAATATTTATTACTTTCGTTTTTATTATAGTTTTTAGGAATCGGTTTAGGATTTTAATTATTCCTAATACTTTATCGGTAACTAGGTATTATATTATCTTATATATTTTTATTTTAATTATCTCCTAGTTTATTTTAACGGGCTCTAGGTACTTTATTCCGTCGATATTATTTAAATTTATTATCCGTAGAGGGGGAAATAATATTTTTTATAAGATTTTTATTTTACCCTCGAAGTCTCTAGTTTTTCCTTTTTTATTATCTTTAATAACTAGGAATTAAAGGAGTTTTTTAAAATAATTATTTTTCTCCTTTTTTTATTTTACGAGTTTTTATACTCCCGTCGGCTTTAATAAAACTTTATATATACTTTTTTATTAAAAGAACGTTTTTATTCTTTAAATTATATATATTCTCTTATTATTTATTATATTTAGGGCCTCTTTTATCTAGGTATTTCGACTCCGTTTATACTCCTTTATATATTCCTTTACCTTTAATATAATATTAATATAACGGGAGTTTTAATAGGATTTAGCTCTTTAATATAAACGGGCCTATAAGATTATAAACTCGATAATTTTTTAAAAGCCTTTTATTATTTTATTTAAATATTAATTAATATTTTCTTTATTTTTAAACTCTAGCTTCTTTAACGCCTAGTAGAAAAACTTTATATCTTATTATATTTCCTCTCGGGTAGCGTTATCCTTAATCTTTTTTTAGGTATACTAAATATATAATATTACTCTTTTTTATATTTACTCGAATTCTATTATTACTAATCTATAATCGGAGTTATAATATAAGTCTTCGCCGATTATAAAGTTATTTATAACCTAGTATATTCCTCTCGTAAAGAATAATAAATTAATTATATTTTTATATCCTCGGGCTTTTTATATAATAGACGCTTTTAGTAGCCCTAGTTTTATTTCTCTCGACTTTATTATTCCTAGGAGATAATTAATTATAATATAATATATATATCGCTTAATATTATTTTAATTAGGGTAATAAAGGTTAAAATCTTTTAAAAAGATATATTTATCTTCCTCCGTTAATACTTCCTTTAATAATAATAATATTAATAAATTATTAATCGAGGTATACTATATTAATAATAAATTATATATATTATAAATTTATACTTTTTTATAATAAGGGATTTTTTAACTAGTAACCTCCCCCTCCCCGATTTTATCCGACCGAGATTCCTTTTTATTTCTTCGCTCGTTTAATATAATTCTTATAAAGTATAGGTCGCTTTTATAATAGATTAATTCTTAACTACTTATATCGATTTTTTTATTTATATAAAAATATATACGGGTCTTTAGGCCTCCCTTATATACTAGGTAAAAATAGTTAATATTATTATTATATAGCGCTTAGGTAATAGGATTCTAATTAGGCTCCTAAATAATTATAATATCGATATCTTTAATTTATTTATTTTAAAGTAATTTTATTATTAACTTCGATTCCTTTTTAATATTATATTATATAACTTTAAATTAGGTACTATAACTTATTATATATTAATATTATATTCGTAAGTTCCTCGTCTATTTTTTAATTATTTAATAGTATTAATTCTAGCCGGTTTTTATTTAATTAGTTAACCGCCGTTATTAAAAAGTTATTTAGGACTTAAAGAATTATTTACCTAGGTATTATTATTAGTTTATTATTTTATCTCGGCCTCCCTACTTTCCTAGGTATAATAACCGTGTTTTAAATTTTATTAATTATATCCGTTATTATTTTCCTCTTCCTTATACCCCTAGCTAGTACTAGTATAAATTTATTACTAGTTAAATATACCTAGGAGTTTAAGGCTATTATCCTCGGTAATATTATAAACTACCTAGGTTTATTCTTTAATCTTTATTAGATTCGGTATATCTTTTTTTACCTAACTAGGTACGCTTTATTTTAAGATTTATAATATTTAAAATAAACCGTATAACGCTTTTCCTTCGGGCTTTTAATATTATATTCGTATAATTAATAAAGTTCTATATATATCCCGTATTTAGGCTAGTTTTTATAAATTAAAGTTATATAATTATACCCCTAATAATTAAAATATTACCTCGGGTTATTTATTCTCTCCTACTTTTTATATAATAATAATTATTCGTTTTCTAGGAACCCGTCCGCTATTAATTTATTTATTATATTTAGGTCCGGGATTTTAAGAAGGAGTATTAAATTTTTTTTTTATTACCGTATTCATTTAGTTTATAGGCGAATCCTAGTTATTTTATATTTATAATATTTAATCTTAAGTATAGTTTATAATTATTTTTCTTTAATATTTTTATTATCGTTTTTTAATTATTTATATCGACGGCCTCCTTCTTTACGTTATATATTATTATTATATAAATTTATTTTAATATTCTCGCCGAGGGGTTAATATTTTTTATTTATTTAATTATTTTCTCTAACTCTTATTTTACCTCTATCGTTATATAATATAAAATAAAGTCTTCTTTTATTATTTATTTTACTCCGACGATCGACTCCGTTACCGAGTAAACTTCGTTCCGGAATATTTTAATTAATTAAAAGTTAATTACCTTCTTAAATTATCCTTTAGTCTTAGTATTATTTATCCTAATTATTAACTATTTCGCTTTCGCGTTAATCGTTATTACCGGGGGAGGGGGGTTCGTTTCGGCTATATATCTCGATAGGATAAATATATATCTACGGGTAATATTAACCTAGTTTTATATTAATAACGTAGGTATACTCCTCGCCCTAAATTTCTGGATTTTTTATTTTAACGAGTCTATTTAGGCCTCCTAAAGCCTACGCTCTTCTACCGATTTTTATATATAATTAAAAATTATCCCTAACGCGATCTATATTAGTTATAACCTATAGTATATTATTTACTATATCTCTTTATATTCTATATCTTTTATAATCTTTATTATAATTATTATTAATTTTTTTAAAACTTTTATACCCCCTTTATACCCTCTCGTTTAATTATTAATTTTATTTTATTATTATAATATCTTCGTTGTATTAGAACGTATTAGTAGCCTACTCTTTATTTTAGTACTTTAAGTTTTATCTCTACTACCCTTATTCTTTTTTATTTTAATTAATTTCGTAACTCTTTAAAATAGTGAAATCCTATTGGCCTAGCTTTCGTCTTATCTTTTTCAAAGAGGACGTTCCCTTTTTAAAGTTATTAATTTAGTTAGTCTTTAATTTATATAATATCGATAATAACTTTAATTAATAGGAGAATAAAGATACTATTATATATCTTAAAGAACTACGTGAAGTATATCTAGCGCCTAGGTAGTAGGGTTTTAATTAGGTTCTAAATTATTATAATATCGATATCTTTAATTTACTCGTTTTAAAGTAATTTTATTATTAGTTTTAATTCCTTTTTAATATTATATTATATAACTTTAAATTAGGTACTATAATTTATTATATATTAATATCGTATTTATAAATTCCTCGTTTATTTCTTAGTTATTTAGTAGTATTAATTCTAACCGGTTTTTATTTAATTAGTTAAATACTATTATTAAGAGGTTATTTAAAATTTAGAGGATTATTTACCTAGGTATTATTATTAATTTATTATTCTATCTCGGCCTCTCTACCTTCCTAGGTAGAGTAATAATATTTTAGATTTTATTAATTATATTCGTTATTACTTTCCTCTTCTTTATACCCCTAGTTAGTATTAGTATAAATTTATCGTTAGTTAGTTATACCTAGGAGCTTAGGGTTATTATCCTCGATAATACCGCGAATTATCTAGGTTTATTCTCTAATCTTTATTAAATTCGGTATATCTTCTTTTACCTAATTAAGTACGTTTTATTTTAGAATTTATAATATCTAGAATAAACCGCGTAGTACTTTTCCTTCGGGCTTTCGGTACTATATTTATATAATTAATATAATTCTATATATATCCCGTATTTAAACTAGTTTTTATAAACTAGGGTTATATAATTATACCCCTAGTAATTAAAATACTATTTTAGGTTATTTATTCTCTCCTATCTTTTATATAATAATAGTTATTCGCTTTCTAGGAACCCGTCCGTTATTAATCTATTTATTATATTTAGGTCCGGGATCTTTAGAAGGAGTATTAAGTATTTTTTCTTATAATTATATTCGTTTAATTCAAGGACGAATCCTAGTTTTTTATATTTATAATATTTAATCCTAGGTATAGTTTATAATTATCTTTCTTTAATATCTTTATTATCGTTTTTTAATTATTTATATCGACGGCCCCCTTCCTTATATTATATACTATTATTATATAGGTTTATTTTAGTATTCTCGCCGAGGAGTTAATTTTTTTTTTTTTTAACTCTTAGCTTACCTCTATTATTATATAATATAGAACGAAGTCTCTTTTTATTATTTATTTTACTCCGACGATCGACTCTATTATTAAATAGACTTCGTTCCGGAATATTTTAATTAATTTAGAATTAGTTATCTTCTTAAATTATCCTCTAACCTTAATATTATTTATTTTAATTATTAATTATTTCTATAAAGTAGTAGTATATTATATACGCCTACGCTCCGTTATTTTTATAATATTATTATTTATTAATACGGGGTTCTGGCCTTAGTATCGCGGGGTTCTAATTTTTAATAATCCTATATCGAGTTAGTATTCCCCCGTATTATTAGAATCCTTAGAGATTAGTTTTATTATTAAATCTAGGATTCGAGAATTATTTAATAATAAACTCTATAACTATTTTACGTCTTTAATATTATTATTAAGTCGTTAACTCTATATTAACGACTTTAGATATTATAGTTCTAATCTTTTAATCTTTCTAAAGAAAAGACCTATTATTATTATAATATCGGGTTTAACCTCGGGATATTTAAAAGAATTTAATAATAATAATATCGATTAAACCCTTTCCGACGACCCTCGCTATAAAGATAATAATAAATTCGAAGGTATTATTACCCCCGAAGAGATTTTAGAGGTATAGCTTAAAGTTATTAAAAAAGAAAACCGTTATTTAAAATAATAATAAAAACTAGAGGTATTATAAATTTAAAATTTAAAATTATATAATCTTAGTATTTCTATACTCGCTAGCGGAGCGCTAGCGGAGTTTATTACTTTTAATAAAGATTCCCTAATTATTATATTTACTAGTGGAATAATAATAAGTTTAATTATACTTAATAGAGATATTTTTTATTAGGGCGCAAACGCTACGCCTTAATAAAATACGTTTTTATCAAGGTATAAGCGAAGGTGAATATTTATACTAGTTCCGCGACGTAAATATTAAGTTTTTAATTAGTCTTAAATATTTCACTACCGATTATTTAAAGATTATATATTATATAAAGTTATTAGAAAGTAACCCTTTGACGTAATAGTATAAATACTACGATTTATATAGTTTAGTTAGTATTATATTTAGCTTTTTTAAAAAGTTCTTTTTTAATTTAATAACGAATTTAATTAACTACTATCTCTTTATTTATAAAAAGTAGGAGGAAGTAAAATAATAATCTAACTAAAAGATACCGTTATTTAAAATTTATTTTAAAGAAATCAAAACCTAACTATCTTTATTTTCGGAGGAGTATAAAATAAATTTCTTTTTAACTAAATTTAAAACTAAGTTTAAGAATAAGATCTTTAATACTAGTAATATATCTATTTAAAGAGAAGAATAAAAAAAGAATCTAAAGTATATATAGTAAATAGGCGGCTTTAATTCTAATTCGGGTTTCTATATAAAGAACCCTAATAAAGGAAAATTTATAATAAACCGAATCATTAAATTTAACACCGGCGATAATATTGAATAAACGTATTTAAAGGAGAAGAGTAATAAATATAAAATTAATATTATTAATTCTTTATATAATAAGATTATTTATTAGTATTATAGAACGAAAGGTTATAATAAACCTAAATATCCCGACCTAGATAAACTAGTTATATACGTCGGCGCGGTATCGGTAAAAATAATTAAATCTAATTTATACCTCGGAAAAAGAGTAAGAAAAACGATTAATAGAGATATACTCTTCTATTTTTTTAAAGGGTTAGATTATTTTTTAAGATAAAATTAAGTAACTTATTATTTTAATTAACTCTAAAGTATAAATTAATTTATGTTATAATAGTTTATTATTCAAAACGATTTAGAACTTTATAGCGCTACTTTACTATTAGCTAAAATAATTAACGGGTAAAGTATATATTACTATAGCGCGTATTAATTAAATTATTAAATAATCGATAATTAAAATTAAAGGCGTGAATATAATATTTTATTCTATACTATAAACTTTAAAGATTTAGATATTATTCTAGGTATACCTAAATTATATTAATTAAAGATATTAATTAATTCTAAGGCGGATTAATAGCGGTTTAAGATTAATTCTAATAATTTATAAATTAAAGAACCGGCTAAATTTACTAATAGTTTTAAAAATAAACCGAATATATTCGCGGTCGTATATATTACGGTAGCGCGAAATAAATAGGAAAAACTTCCTAACCTAAAGATTCCTAAAGAATTAATAAAATTTTATAATTTTTTTTTAAATAAAAAGGCGAGTACCCTATTTATTTTTAAATAAAGGGATTATATTATTAAAATAAAAATTAATAAAGAACGACCTTATAGGCCTTTTTATAATTTATTTTAAATTAAATTACTAAAGCTATAGCGTTATTTAGAATCCTTATTTTATAAAGACTAGATCCGTTATTTAATTTTTTTAATTAAAATATTTATTCTTTTTATACTTAAAAAGGATAGTAGGTTATATCTTTATATTAATTACCGGGGTTTAAACGCGGTAATTATTAAGAATTAATACCCGTTATTTTTAATTACCGAGATATTAGACCGTTTATACGGTTTTAAAATCTTTATAAAATTAGACCTTAAGGATACCTATTATAAGATCTAGATTAAAGAAGGCGACGAGTAGAAAATTATTTTCCAAACTCGTACCTTTTAGGCTCGCTAATATACTAGCGATATTTTAAATTTATATTAACCGTGCGTTTATAAATTGAATAAATATAACGTATATAATATATTTAGATAATATCCTAATTTATAATACTAAGCCGGCGGAGTGTTAACGGTATATTAAATAAATATTTAAACGATTATATTAGTTCTAATCATTTATTAACTTTAAGAAGTATTAATTTAATACCGAAATAGTAGAGTTTTTAGACTTTATTATATTTATTAATAAAGTAGTTATAAACCCGGAATATATTAGAACTATTAAGGAATAGCTTTAATAGAAAATTTATTAAAAAGTATAAATCTTTTTAGGCTTCGTTAACTTCTATAAATAATTTATTTATAGTTATTTTAATATAACTACGCCGTTTATAAATCTACTTAAGGGTAGTAAAGTAAATAAAAAAATTAATTCGTTAAAATAAATAAACGGCGCTACGGAAGCGTTTTAAATCTTATAAAATATATTCGTAAATACGCCTTTTCTGCGCTATTATAATATAACTAAATAATTATATATAGAGACGGATACTTCTAACTTTAGCCTTAACTCTATATTATTATAATAAGATAAAGATAATTATTAGCGTTTTATAATATTTTAATTACGGAAATTAAATCCCCTAAAATAGAATTATAAAACCTATAATTAAGAATTACTCGCTATTATAACGATAATGAAATAATAGTAATATTATTTAAAAAGTAGCCCCTATTATATTAAAATCTAAACTAATTATAATAATCTAAAAGGTTTTATAAAATAGAAGAAGTTGAATTTTAAATAGGCCCGTTAAATATTTAAATTAACTATTTATAACTTTAAAATCTTTTATCGGGCTAGGAAATTAAATCCTACCGATATACTATCGCGGCGTTTTAATTATAAAAGAGTATCGTTATTAAATACTAAATTATTATTAATACTTTAGAATAAACTTACTTTTTAAACTAGTAGTTAACTAGCGGAAAGAAGTAATAAAATAAAAATAATTATAACCTTTACTTTTTAGATTATAAAATTAAAAGTAATAATTTTAAAGCGGGATATTATAGTAATATTTAAAATTATATATAATAATTCTAAAAGGCCTATTAAAATATTAATTCGGGAATTATAAATCTATAATAATTAAATAAACTCTTTTCGAATTAAAGCGAATATATTAAAGGACCGCCGTCGTATAAAGAATAAAGTATAAATTATAAACTCCGAGGGATTATTAAAATATAACGGTCGCCTTTATATATTAAAGGATAAAGCTCTAAAGGAAGAGTTTATAAAGAAATATTATAATAATTCTTTAATAACCTATTTTAGCGTTATAAAATCGTATAAATTATTTACCCGAAAATTCTTCTAGGAGGGTAACTTAAAATAAGTTACTAATTATATTAAAATTTATAATATATATTAACGGATAAAGGCGCCGCGATATCGTTTATATAACGAATTAAATTCGCTTATTATTATGATTTAATTATAGAAGAAGATATTTATAGATTTTATAACTATTTTACCGCCTAATAAATATAAAAATACCGTTTATAATATTATCTTTATTATTATAAATCGATTTACTAAAATAATTAAGTATATATTTATAATTATTAAAATCGATACTATTTAGTTAACGGAAGTATTTTATTTTAAAATTATTTACCGCTATAATATACTTAATAATATTATTAGCGATAGAGGCTCTATTTTTACTAGCGCCTTCTAGTCGGCTATATATTTTTATTCGAAAATTAAATAATATTTAAATATTACCTTTTACTCTTAAATAGATAAATAAATAAAGCGCTAAAATTAAGTATTAAAATACTATTTATATATATTTATTAATAATAAATAAATTAATTAGGCTAGATTACTACTTATAATAAAATTCTTAATTAATAATAATTAGAGTACCGCCGTCGGAACGACGTCGTTTCTTTATATATATAATTATTATCCTAAAATCCGCTAGGAGGTCGAGGACGACTCTAAAAAAAATAGTATTAATTATAAATAATAGGGTACGATAATTATAAATTTTAAAGAATAAAACTATAAAGCGCCTATAAAGCGCTACCGAATTTTAAATTAAATAGTATAATAAAACGTATAAACTATAAAGTTATAAGGTTAGCGATTTAGTTATATTAATAATAAAGAATTTAAAGTAAAAGCGCCTAAATAAGAAATTATCCTATAAATTTATAAGACCCTTTAGGATTATTAATAAAATAAAAGTATAAATTTACTACTTACTACTACCTTCTATATATAGAATTTATAATATCTTTTATATATCGTTTTTTAAATTATATTATTATCGCGATTATATTAATATAGCGGATTCTTTTATATAAGCCCTCGAATTTATTAATAATAATAAACTATAAGAGGTAGAATATTAGTAAATTTTAAAAACTCTTATTAAAACCCTAGTTACCGACCGCGCGTATAGGGCTAGTAGCGTTTTACTAGTAATTCTAAATTACGGATAAAATTAATAATATCCTATTAATAGGTTTTTTAACTTTAATTATAGATATAATATTATTAATAGTCTTAATTTACGGATAGAGTTACTAGCGTCTTATTAGTAGGTTTAATAAATTAGGGGTCCGGGTAGGTTATTTTTAATAAATTTAATAACTCCGGGTTAATTTTAGCCGGATTAATAACTTTAGTAATTTATATATATTATTAATATATTAATAATAGCTTAACCTTATAATAGAGCTAAAATAAATAAAATTCTATAATCGATATTATTAATAGTAGCGACTCTTAACGATAATTATTAACGCTAGCGACCTACCGGGCCCGGAATAATAAATTTTAATAAAAATTCTCGCGGGGGCGTTACCTAAATATATCCGGGGAGTATATATATATAAATATTATAATATATCGTATACTATAGCGTATACCTTAGTGTATATTATAATTATATATATTATAGGGGGCTTTCGTCTAATATTTTAAAGACTATTATAGGGGGCGTATATCGTATACTATTTAAAATACCTTTACGTATATTATTCGTATATTATTTAATAATATACGTAAACTGCGCACGCTATTATATATATTATAGAGTATATTATAACTTATACTATAACCTATACTATAGCGTATACTAATACGTATATAAATATATATACTATAGGGTATATAATAGGCCTATTCGTTTAATATTTAAATTATTAATAATTTATCGAGTTATTAAACCTACTAAACTTATTAATAGTTAATATTATTTATTAAAAGTAATTTTTTTAGAACCTTGATTTACTATTTAAAGCCCCGACTTATTAATCCTACTAAACCTCGGGTCGGTATTTAATATAAAGTTTTAACGTAAATTTATAAACGGCTTTCTAGTAGGGCTAATAGCGTTTAGAGTATATTAATATTTACTTTTAAAATTTACCGATGAAAAGGTAATCGATAAAGTTAAAAATAAAGAAAATATTTAATATAAAGTTAAATAAACTAGTTAAGGCGAAGAATATAATTAATAATTACTAGACGAAAAGTTTATTAATATTAATAAACTAACTAAAGTCTTTAAATAGGCGGGTAATAATATATAAATATAATTAAAGAAATTATCTAGTTATAGAAAATAATAAGGCGGAGTAAACGGAGCCGATATAAAAATAAATATTACTACTTTTATATTAATATTTATATAACGGACGTTCTCCTCTATATTTATAACTATATTATACGGTTTTAGGGTATAACTAAAATTAATTTACTATTAAATTATCTATATACGATAACGATAAGATATTATATTTATAAGAATATTTTTATTTTAGATATAATCTATATAAACGCCTAGAATATACTATTAAATAATATATTTAGGTAAATTTAGCTAGCGCCGATTTGAGAAAAAAAGAATTCGATATTACTATTATATCGTATAAAAGATTTAGTTACTATCGGAATCTCTAGAAGAAAATATAATATTCTTAATATAATCCTTAAATTCCCGTTTATATTAACGGAAATTTTTAGTCTTTTTTTCGAGAATTTTATTTATCGCTTTTAATTCTTTAATATACTAGTTCGCCGCCGTTAATTAATTCTATAGATTAATAATTATAGTAGAGGTTTATTTATTAATTATTATTATTTTATTATATTTTTTACGTTACTAGGTAATTTATCTATTTATTAATTTATATTTACGATCTTCTTTAGGAGTCTTATTACCGTTACGGGTATATTAATATATAAACCTCTTTACCTTCCTTCGGAAAGATTTAGCGATTTATTATTATTAATATATACTACTTTAAAACTTACGGTTATAATTTATCTTTACGTAACTATCGATTCTATAGCGATTAATATAATAAAGTATATAAGGAGGGGACGTACCTCGAATATAATTATTATTAAACTAGTAGAAATAGACTTGGTAAAGGAGTTATAAAGCGTAGTAAATTATTATTATAATTAATATTACGCAGTCGCGTTAAAAGCGGACTAGTTATACTTATTAATATATTTATAACTAGAATAAATTAGTATATATAAATTAATACTATCGGTAAATAGGAGCTATTTATAGACTTAAAAGAAAACTATATATAACGAGAGTATTATTTATATATTAGTTATAATACTAGAATACTATTATAAAGTTAAAGTAATAATATATAAAAGAGGTTATATCGGTAACTCTTAAAAATAAATATTAGTATACTTTAAATACTATTAGCCCTATTAGAAAGCCGTTTACGAGTTTATATTAAAACTTTATATTAAATACCGACCCGAGGTTTAATAGGATTAGTAAATCGGGGCTTCGGGTAATAAATTAGAGTTCCAGGAAAATTACTTTTAATAAATAGTACTAACTATTAGTAGGTTTAGTAGGTTTAGTAACTTAATAAATTATTAATAATTTAAATATTAGACGAATAGGCTTATTATATACCCTATAGTATACGTATTTATATACGTATTAATATACGCTATAGTATAGGTTATAGTATAGGCTATAGTATACCCTATAATATACGTAATAATATACGTAGCTTATATATACTATTAAATAGTATATGAATAGTATATATAAAGGTATTTTAAATAGTATACGATATATATTCTTTATAGTAGCCTTTAAAATATTAGACGAAAGCCCCTTATAATATACGTAATTATAGTATACACTAAGGTATACGCTATAATATACGATATATTATAGTATTTATATATATATACTCCCCGGATATACCTAGGTAACGCCCCCGCGAGAATTTTTATTAAAATTTATTATTTCGGGCCCGGTAGGTCGTTAGCGTTAATAATTATCACTAAAGATCGCTACCGTTAATAATATTAATTATAGAATTTTATTTACTTTAGCCTTATTATAGAGTTAAGTTACTATTAATATATTAACGATATATATAAATTACTAAAGTTATTAATCCGGCTAAAATTAACCTAGAGTTAAAAATATATTAAAAGTAATCTACCTAGACCCTTAATTTATTAAACCTACTAATAGAACACTAGTAACTCTATCCGTAAATTAGGGTTATTAATAATATCTTATTTATAATTAGGGTTAAAAAACCTATTAATAAGATACTACTAGTTTTATCCGTAATTTAGGGCTACTAGTAGGACGCTACTAACTCTATCCGCGCGGTCGGTAACTAAGGTTTTAGTAGGAGTTTTTGAGATTTATTAATATAAAGAAGTTATGAAAAAAGAAAATAAATAAACGAGTAAATTTATTTTAATAATAAACCGTCGCGCTAAATACTTTATTATTATTATACGTTTATACGCGCCTTCGCTCCGCTACCTCGTTTTTATTAATAGATATAACTATTATTATAGTAGTTATATTATTATTAATCTCCGGGTATAATATTAAGGTTATACCGTTTATATATAATACTTTACTACTTATATATAATACTTTACTACTAGTATTTATTATAGTATAGTAGGAGTATATAGTAAGAGTAGCTACCGCTATTTCGCTACTAGTACTATAGGTACTATATAAATAATTTAATATACTATATTTACTATGGGTACTATAAGCGCTATAAGAACGATAGTATATACTATTTCGCTCCGCTACTATTATATATAATAGTACTATAAGAACGAAAGAAATATTATTTAATTAACTACTATTATTATATATTAGTGTTATAGAGACAGCTTTATAAATATATTATTCATTTACTATTAATACTACTATATAATAGAGGTAGTATAATAGTATTACTCTTCCGTTATTAATATTATTTAATAGTACTATAGGAATAGTTTCGTATCGCTCCGCGACTAGTACTATATATTAGCGTTATAGGACTAATAGTATAAATTAGAAAACTCTTTTTCCTTATTCCTTTAAGAAGTTTAAAGGTTTTTTAATAAACTTCGATTAATTAACTAAATAGTATTCCGTGACTAGTACTATAGGTATTAAAGGATTAGGTATATAACTTTATATTTAAATTACCGCGTAATAACGTCGTTATATTAAATAACTCTTTTCTCTTATTTTCCTTAGGGGGTTTAAAGACTTTTTTATAAAAAATTTTTAATTTAAATATTTAAGTACCTAGGGACTAAGGCTTAAAGAAAGAGGTAATTATAAAGTAATAATATATTATATATATCTACGCCCCGCTAAAGGGGCTAGTATATTATATATACCTACGCTCCGTTACCTCTATAATATTATTATTTATTAATACGGGGTTCTAGTTTTAGTATCGCGGGGTTTTAACTTTTAATAATCCTATATCGAGTTAATATTCCCCCGTATTATTAGAATTCTTAGAGATTAATTCTATTATTAAATCTAGGATTCGAGAATTATTTAATAATGAACCCCGTAACTACTTTACGTCTTTTATATTATTACTAAGCCGCTAGCTCTACGCTAACGGCCTTAAATATTATATAAAAGAAATTTTTAAAAAATATAAACTAAGGTAATTAATAAAAAAACGAGCGAGTTATATTTTAACTTCCCTAAATTCTAGATTTTTATTTATATAATATTAATAATTAAATAATATAGTTCACCGGACTTTTATAGTATTTAAATAATAAAGAAAATATATTTAATATTATAAAAAAACTACTATAAGCGAACGAATAAATACGATAATTATTAAAAATAAATAATAGAGTATAACGCTCGCTATGTGAAAATTATTATTATAAAGAATAATTTAAAATATCGAGAGATAAAGATTATATTACTTAATTAAAAGAGAAAATAAGAAGAAAAGAAAATTATAAAGACCGGGGTTCTTTTATACCTCGATAAATTTAAATTAATAAATAGATATAAACGAGGAAGTTATTTTATAGTAAATACATAAATATAATACTCGATATTAATATATAATATTAAATATAACGAAGATATTTAATTTAAAGGGCTTTCTTAAAGGTCTAGTTATATTTATTAAAACGAATCGAATAAAAATATCTATATAAGGCCTAATAATACCGAATACCGAGATTAATAAACGGGAGGTAGATTATAATTAAGTTAATAATTATTTAATTTATATTCTTAAGAATTTAATACACTAGAAAATATTAAAGGAGTACTCTTTTATTCCGAGTTATCTTTATAAAGATATAATAATCTATAAATTAAATATTAAACTATATTATTATAGTTAGTATAAAGATAGTATATAAATACGCGAATAAAAGTCGGTTAAAATAAACCTTATTACTATATAAAAATAAAGGTTAATAAACGAGGTATAAATTATTATAGAAGTAAAGAATTTAGGCTAGAGGAATTGAAAATAATAACCTATTTATTTATAAAATACCTTTTATAAAAATCTTTAATTATCGATATTTAAAATAGGTCTAAAAGTCTTATAAAATAATAAAAATAGAAAGAGTATATTTATTATATATTTTTAACCCTAAAATATTAAATAATTAATAATTCTACGGATTACCGAATATAAAACGAAATCTTTATCTTATATTTATAATAATTAAGGGAAGGGACTTCTTTTATATTAATTTATTCTTTAATTAAAATTAATATAATATTATTTATAACCTTAAACTCTTTATAAAGAGTTAGAGGGTAACCGAGGAAATCTATATTTAAAAAATAAATAAAGAGCGTATATATAATTTAAATATAAAGCGACGAAAAAGTTATAAATATTAATATTATAAAGAAAAAAGATATCTACTAGTCGTTATAATAAAGAATATATAAGGATAAAGATTTAATAAAATAATCTAAAGACTAAAATCTAGATTAATTTATATCGTTATCCGATTTAAATATCAAATCGCTTATATTATTATTATTTAATCTATATACTAAATCGCTTATATTATTATTTAACTCGGATAACGAATCGCCCGAATTAAACTCGAGGGATAAAGTCGAAGAAATAAATTAAGAGTATTATTATTTTATTATAATCGAAGATATTAAATCCTAATTAATCGAGGGTTAAATATTTTTATTATATTTCTCTTTTTTATCGAGGTACTTTAATAAAAAGGTCTTCCCTAAAATAAAATTTTCAACGAATAAATAATAAAGAAGAGGAATAATTATATAAATAAAAGATTATTTATTTATTATTTATTTTTTTACCTTTTACCCTTTTATCTTATTATATTATCTTTTACTCGATTAATTATAGTATAATTTTAAATTTATATATTATTATATACCTTTATTAGAGTTATAATAAATATTATTTAATAAATTTTACTAGTTTTTAACTCCCCTCCTACGCTTTTAGTTAATTATAATTATTAAAATTTCGTTAAATTTAAACTAGAAATTACTTTTAAAAAGTATATTTATACCGAATAAGAAAAATAAGAAATCGAGGAAATATAAATACTTTAAGCCTAATTTCGTTATCCGATAATAAATACGGTATTATTATTTATTTACGATAGGATTAGACTCCGAGTCGCCGAATTTTATTATATTTTTATTAATATTTTACTATATACCGTTTACGTTATACTCTTCGACGTAATTATTTATAATATTTATAATATTAGAGGTTAATACTAGTAAATTAATAATTTCCTAGATATCTAGTATTAATACGTTTATAATATCTTCTAATAAATAGAAAATAAATAAGTCCTTATAATCTTCGTTATTTATAAAATTAGAAATAAGAAGAGAGATTATATTAAAGGAGTCGCCTCTTTCGGAAATTATTATAATCGAGGCGTCGTAAAATTCGGGTAATTTATTTACTCCGTAATAATAATAAATTTTATATTATTAAATATATATTACTTTTACCCCGAATATTCTTTTATCGATCTTTATTTTATTTCTATTAATATTTTTATTTATTTATATTTATTATATTAAAGACCTTAATTTATATATACTCGTATTTTTTTAAATCTTTAAATTATTTATTACTTCTTTACCTAAATATAGCGATCTTTTTATAATAATAATTATTTTTAAAATATTTTTTAAAATCTAGAATTTAATCTTTAAATTTATTTTCTTTAATATTTATAACCCTTTTAAGAATAAATAACCTTAAATTAAAATATTAATAATAATCGTATATACTCTTTATTATTTATAATAGTACTAATAATATCCTTTTTAATCTTTTATATTTCGATAAATTTAACGTCGACGGGCTTATTTAATTATAAATAATATAATATATATCTTCTTTATTTAATTAATACGAAAGATATAGTAGAAAATTAAAGTTATTAATAAAAATCTAAAATTAAGTATTAAAAAACTATTAATATATATAATTAAATTATTATCGAAATATTATAATTTTTAAAAACCCTAAATAAGAATAATTCTAAAAAATATAATAACGCCGAGAGTTAATAAAGAATCTTATATAACCGAGCGATAAATATTAAAAAGAAATATAATTATTTAAATAAGAAATAATTTATATACCTTTTATCTTTCTCTCTTTATTTATTTATATTATAGTATTACTCGTTATATTTAATTATAAAATAATTAGATTATTTATATTACTATTTATTTTTATAATATAATAGTATCTTTATTATTTAATAATAAATATTAGCGCTATAGGACCGATAATATAAATTAGAAGACTTTTTTCCTTTATTTCCCTTAGGGGGTTTAAAGGTTTTTTAATAAACTTCGACTAATTAATTAAATACTATTCCGTAACTAGTATTATAGGTATTAAAGAATTAGGTATATAACCTTATATTTAAATTACCGTATAATAACGCTATTATACTAGATAACGAATATTTACCGGAAAGAGGAACGGAAGAGCGATATTTCGATTCTTAATATACCTCTACGACGGGTATTATACGACGAGGGAAATTCTACTAGAGGTATAAAATTAGTTAAAATAAAAAGAAATAAGAATAATAAAGATAAAACTTAAAGTACTAGGATAAAGGGTAGATATAAACTACTAATATATTCTAACGCGACGAAAATATTATAATAAATAAAGGGGATTAATATTCGAACGGGAGAGTATAAAAAAAATATAAAAATATTAAAAGAATTAATAATAACTATAATAAAAGTTATAAAAGATATAGAGTATAAAGAGGTATAATAAATAATATACCGCGGGTTATAACTAATATAGATTATACTAGGAATAATTCTTAACTATATATAAAAATTGGTAGAAGAATATAAACTTTAAAAGACTTAAATAAAGTCGTTAAAATAAAAGATCTAAAAATTTAGGGCGAGGAGTATATTTATATTATTAATATAAAGCTAGGCTAATATTACTTATAGAAATATATTTATTTTATTAAAATATATAGCCGAAACGAACCCCTCTCCCTTTATAGTAGCGATTAACGTGAAAGCGAAGTAATTAATAATTAAAATAAGTAATACTAAGGTTAGAGGATAATTTAGGAAGATAATTAATTTTTAATTAATTAAAATATTCCGGAACGAAGTTTATTTAATAATAAAATCGATTATCGGAGTAAAATAAATAATAAAAAGAGACTTCGTTTTATATTATATAATAATAAAGGTAAAATAAAAACTAGAGAAAATAATTAAATAAATAAAAAATATTAACCCCTCGGCGAGAGTACTAAAATAAATTTATATAATAATAATATATAATATAAAAAAGAAGGTCGTTAATATAAATAATTAAAAAACGGTAATAAAGATATTAAAGAAAAATAATTATAAATTATACTCGGGATTAAATATCGTAAATATAAGATAATTAGAATTCGTCTTTAAACTAGACGAATATAATTATAAGAAAAAATATTTAATACTCCTTTTTAAAATCCCGAACCTAGATATAATAAATAAATTAATAGTAAACGGGTTCCTAGAAAGCGAATAATTATTACTATATAAAAAATAGGAGAGAATAAATAACCCGAGGTAGTATTTTAATTATTAGGGGTATAGTTATATAACCCTAATTTATAAAAACTAGCCTAAATACGGGATATATATAAAATTATATTAATTATACGAATATAGTATTAAAAGCCCGAAGGAAAAGTACTTCGCGGTTTATTTTAAACGTTATAAATCCTAGAGTAGAGTATATTTAATTAAATAAAAAAAGATATACCGAATCTAATAAAGATTAGAGAATAAACCTAGGTAATTTATAGTATTATTAAAATTAATACTCCTAAGCTCCTAGATATAGTTTACTAGCGACGGGTTTATAATAATATTAACTAAAAGTATAAAGAAGAGGAAAATAATAACGAATATAATTAATAAAGTTTAAAACGTTATTATTATATTTAGGAAAATAGGGAGGCCGAGATAAAATAATAGATTAATAACGATACCTAGGTAAATAATCCTTTATATTCTAAATAATTTCTTAATAATAGCGTTCGATTAACTAGATAAAAACCGGCTAGAATTAATACTATTAGGTAACTAGGAAATAAACGATAAATTTACGAATATAATATTAATATAAAATAAATTATAGTACTTAACTTAAAGTCGTATAATATAATATTAAAAAGGAATCGAAGCTAATAATAGAGTTATTCTAAAACAAATAAATTAAAAATATCGATATTTTAATTATTTAAAAACCTAGTTAGAACTCTACTATTTAGGCGTTATATAATAATAGTATTAATTATTTCTACCTAGTATATAAAGGAGGCCTAAAGACCCGTATATACTTCTATATAAATAAAAAGATTAATACGGATAATTAAGAGTTAATCTACTATAAAAATAACTTATATTTTATAAAGATTATATTAAAAAAGCGAAAGAATAAAAAGAAATCTCGGTTAAATAAAATTAAAAAGAAAGAGGCTATTAATCGAGGAATTCCTTATTATAAAGAGGTATAAATTTATAATATATATAACTTATTATTAATATAGTATACCTCGATTAATAATCCGTTAATATTATTATTATTAAAGGAAGCGCTAGCGGAGGAAAACGAATATATTTTTTTTAAAAATTTTAACCTCTACTACCTTAACTAGAATAATATTAAGTAATATATATATTATATTATAACTAATTATCTCTTAAAGATAATAAAGTCGAGGGAAATAAAATTAAAAATATTAAAAATATTTATTATATAAAAAGCCTTAAGATACGAAAATATAATAGATTTATAAAAGGAGTATATTAAGTTATAAATAACTTTACAATCCGCGAAGATTTATATTATAACTCCGATTATAGACTAGTAATAACGGAATTCGAGTAAATATAAAAAGGAGTAATATTATATATTTATTATATTTAAAAAAAGATTAAAGATAATACTACCCGAGAGGAAGTATAATAGGGTATAAAGTTTTTTTACTAGGTATTAAAAAAGCTAAAACTCGAGAGTAAAGAAAATATTAATTAATATCTAAAAATAATAATAAGAGGCTTTTAAGAAATTATTAAATTTTCAATTTTAAAGGCCCGTTTATATTAAGGAGCTAAATTTTATTAGAACTCTTATTATATTAATATTATATTAAAAGTATAAGAATATATAAAGGAGTATAAACGAAATTAAAATAACTAAATAAAAAAGGCCCTAGATATAATAAATAATAAAAAAATATTTATAATTCGAAGAATAAAAACGTTTTTTTAATAGGAGAGTATATATAAAATTTTATTAAAGCCGGCGGGAGTATAAAAACTCGCGAGATAAAAAAGGAAGAAAAATAATTATTTTAAAAAACTTTTTTAATTCTTAATTATTAAAAATAATAAAGGAGGAAAAATTAAAGACTTCGAGAGTAAAATAAAAACCTTATAAAAAGTATTATTCCCTTTTTTACCGACGGTAGATTTAAATAATATTAATAAAATAAAATACTTAAAGCCCGTTAAAATAAACTAGGAAATAATTAAGATAGAAATATATAAAATAATATAATACCTAGTTACCGATAAGGCGCTAGGAATAATTAGAATCTTAAACTAATTCTTAAAAGTTATAATAAAAACGGGAGTAATAAATATTATTATTTATTTATTTTAGGCCTACTTTAAATAAAGATATTACCCGAGGTATTTTAAAAAAATATATATAATAATCTTTAAGAAATCGAAGAAAAGCGATTATTTAAAGTTAAAATTATATAGATTTATTATACTCTTTAATATATTTAATAAAACACTAGAAATAGTTATTTTTAAAAGATTAAATAATATAACGGAGGAGTATAAACTATTATTATTATAATAAATAAAAATTAAATAAAAACGTTTAATAAAAACCGCGCTAGAGACCCTTATAAATATAATATATATTATATAAAACTATAGTAAAAACGGGAGAAGAAAGGTAATAAACTTATTATTATTAAATATAACGGGAGCGTTTAATAACGTCTTATATAAAAGATTATTATACGATTTATAAATAAAAGGCGTACCTAGTCTAATCATTAATTAAATAATAAACTTTTTATCGGATAAAATTATATCCGTAATATTTAAAGAAAGAATAAATATAATAAAGGAGATAATAACGGGTATTTTATAAAAATCGTCTATTTTACCGGTACTTTTTTTATTCTTTAATATATTATTAATCGAGGAGTATATTAAAATAAACTTATTAATATAAATCGGAGGATTTATAAATAACGTTTATTTACTCGCCTATAATAAGAGTATAAAAAAGAATTATACGAATTTAGAACGGGTTTATAATATTTATTTAAAGTAAATAATTATTTATAAAGTATTATTTACCCCCTAGAAGTACGAGCTAGTTTATATATCTCGAATACCGAAGAAGTTTAATATAGAAATAACGATAAACTTTAGAGACGTAGTTATTAAACCTAGAGCGAGTATTAGGGTTTTAGGACTATATATCGATTTAAAATTAAAATAAAAATTATACCTAGCCTAGATTAAAACTAGAGCGATTAATTAAAGCCGCGCTATAAAATATTTAATTAATTCGATATAAAGTATTACCTTCGCGAAGTATAGGATAATATATAATATAGTAATTAAATTAATATTAATATTTATAACTCCGATATAATATTAATTTAAAGGAATAACGGAGGCTATAAAAGGATATATAATTATTTTTTTAATTATTTAGAATAATTACTTTAAAACGATTTTAAGAATATTTAAAATTATTTTAATTCTAATATTTAAAGCTAAATTAATAATCGTATTAATCGATCTCTAATTAAACTATTTAATAATATAATATTAAATAAATCGAGGGATTTATTTAATTATATTTATAAGAAATATAAGGATCTAGAGTAAACTTTAGTATAAAGGAGGTAAACAATAATAAATATCTCTAATATTAATAATAGGAAAAGAAGTTTAGGTACTTCGGATTTTAGGATTTAAAGAATAATATAAAGTAATTATAATTATAAAGAAGAGAAAAAACTAGATAAACTTAATCGAAGATATTAAAGAATATTAGGATATTAAAATTATTAATTAAAAAACAAAAAATTAAACTCGTTAATAATAACTAGATAAATAAGAGAGTTATAATTTTTTTTTATATAAATTATTAACCCGGCTTAAAAGGGAGATTTATTCGGGGATTAATTTAATTATTATAATTAATTAAAGAAGATTAAGAACTTTATAATAATATAATTAAAATATAATAAAATCGGATTAAATAAATTCTTATACCGAATAAAAATACTTATAGTCCGTAGCGCTAGTTATTAATATAAATAAAGGAAATAAAGTATAAAGTATATATTATTATTTTACCCGGAACTAGCTAGCGATAAAATAAAATTAATAAAATAAATAAATATATATAATTTTAAGAAAATATTAATATAGGTTTAAAATATATATATAACCGCCCGGTAAATAATAAAAACCGGATAACTCGGCTAATTCTCTTTTATTAAAAAATAATTAAAATAATTAAAGTAATTATTAAAACCTAGTAATATACCTAGACTTAGAAAAAAGAGAAAGAAAAAAAAGAGGCCGCCGGCTAAAGGGCCGTAGGTATTAATTATTTAATAAATTTATAATAAAGCGGCTTATAGGCCTATAAAATAAATAAATAAAATTAGAGAAACTAAAATAAAAGGGAAATAAAGAGAAGGATAAAATCTCTAAATAATTATAATTATCGGCTACTAATTAATAAAAAGAGGAAATAAATTATTAATAAATTATTGTTTTTAACCGATAAAGTTTCTTTAGTAGTTAATAAACGCCGTTAATAACCCTATTAAAAAAGAATTCACGGAACTCCTTTATTAATAAGGTAGTTTTACTAGAGTAGGTATATAAATTAATTAATTAATTAATTAATACTAGATAACTCTTTTCTCTTATTTCTCTTAGGGGGTTTAAAGATTTTTTAATAAATATCTCTTAATTAAAATATTTAAATACTTAAAGATTAGGGCCTAAAGGGGGAGGTAATTATAAAGTAATAATATATTATATATACCTACGCCCCGTTAAGGGCGTTAGTATATTATATATACCTACGCTCCGCTACCTCTATTTTATTATTACTTATCGATATAGGGTTCTAACTTTTAGTAATCCTATATCGAGTTAATATTCCCTCGTATTATTAGAATCTTTAGAAATTAGTTCTATTATTAAATCTAGAATTTAAAAACTATTTAATAATAAACCCCGTAATTACTTTACGTTTTTTATATTATTACTAAATTACTAGCTCTACGCTAGCGGCCTTAGGTATTATAAATAATTATTTAAATTAAATAAAAATAATATAAAAAGACTTTATAACGAAAAATCCTATAATTTTCTACGATTATCGTCCGTTTTTAGAGTATTTTAAATAATTTATAAAATAATCTAAAAACGAAGATATAAAAATTTTGAATATTATTATTAGAGAGAATACCGGGTTATATTTAAACCGTTATATACTTTTTATTTATAAAGTTAAATTATTAATCGCCGTTTAACCTATTAATTATATTATTAATATCGTCGACGTTTTCTTCGCTACTATTTTTATTATTAATAGTATTATAATAGCTAGAATAAATATTATTAATAATAATAAGAGTAAGATAATTAGAAAGAGAATTCTTATTAACGCTATATAAAAATTAAATATATCTCGTATAAATACTTTAAACTAGGTACTAGTAGAGGCGGTAAAAATTAAAATATAAATATAAACGATAATAACTCTACTAGATATAAAGGAAAAAATAGTTTATAATAATATAATTTATAATAAATATTAGTAGTAAATATTAAATATTAAATATTAATTGAATTTAAAACTTAATAATAAGTATATTATATTAATAAAGATTAGTATATAGTTAATTTATTAAATATACTTCGAGTATATTATTAATAAATTAAATATATTATTAAGACTAGTAGTATATTATTTATAAATAATAAATACTAACTATATTAAGAGTATAATATTAGTAAATAAAAGTTATTATATTTATTAACAAATTATTAATAATAACTTCTAGTTATTAAATTTATTAATAGGACGCTACCCGGACCTCTAATTTACTAAATCTATTAATAGGACGCTACTAGTCTTATCCGTAACTTAAAGTTACTAATAAAATACTAGTAACCCTATCCGCGCGGTTAATAACTAGGGTTTAGTCGGAATTTTTAAAATTTACCGATACTAGAGTAATTTTAAATACTTTTAAAACTATTTTTAAATAATTATTTTAAATAATTATTAATTTCTTTATATATCCTTTTATAGCCTCTATCGTCCCGTTTAGTTAATATTATATCGGAGTTATAAATATTAATATTAATTTAACTATTATTAATTGATTAATTAATTTATATATTTACTTTAATAAAAATACTTTATTAATAAAGAAATTCTACGAATTCTTTCTTAATAGAGTTACTAGCGGCGTTTACTAATTATTAAAAAAACCTTATCGGTTAAAAACTTTAATTTATTAATAATTTATTTCCTTTTTTTACTAGTTAATAACCGATAATTATAATTATTTTAAAATATTATTTATTCTTCTTTTTATTTATTTTTTATTTTAGTCTCTTTAATTTTATTTATTTATTTTATAAATTTATAGGCCGCTTTATTATAAATTTATAAAATAGTCGATATTTACGGCCCTCCCGCCGGCGGTTTCTTTTTTTTCTTCTTCTTTTTTATAGATTTAAGTATATCGCTAGGTCCTAATAATAATTTAAATTATATTAATTATTCTTTAATAAAAGAGAACTAGCCGAGTTATTTTATTTTTATTATCTATTAAATAGTTATATATATATTTTAAACCTATATTAATATCTTTTTAAAATTATATATATTTATTTATTCTATTAACTTTATTTTATCGCTGGCTAATTCCGGGTAAAATAATAATATATATTTTATATTTTATTTTCTTTATTTATATTAATAACTAGTACTACGAATTATAAATACTTTTATTCGGTATAAGAATTTATTTAATCCGATTTTATTATATTTTAATTATAGTATTATAAAGTTCTTAATCTTTTTTAATTAATTATAATAATTAAATTAATCCCCGAATAAATCTCCCTTTTAAGCCGGGTTAATAATTTATATAAAAATCGTTTTTTTATAACTCTCTTATTTATTTAGTTATTATTAACGGGCTTAATTTTTTACTTTTTAATCAATAACTTTAATATCTTAATATTCTTCGATATTTTTAATTAGGTTTATCTAGTTTTTTCTCCTCTTTATAATTATAACTACTTTATATTATTCTTTAAATCCTAGGGCGCGAAGTACCTAGGTTTTTATTTCTATTATCGGTATCGGAGGTACTTATTATTACCTACCTCCTTTATACTAGATTTTGTTTTAGATTTTTATATTTCTTATAAATATAACTAAATAAGTTTCTTAATTTATTTAATATCGTATTACTAGGCGGTTTAATTAAAAGTTAATTAACACGATTACCGATTTAGTCTTAAATACTAGAATTAAAATAATTTTAAATACTCCTAGGACCGTCCTAAAGTAGTTATTTTAAATAATTATTAACTTCTTTATATATCTCTTTATAACCTCCGTTATTCCTTTAAATTAATATTATATCGGAGCCGTAAATATTAATATTAATTTAACTATTATTAATTTATTAATTAATTTATATATTTATTTAAATAAAACTACTTCGCTTATAAAAGAGTTTTATAGAATATATATAATACCCGATAGCGTTATTAACTAGCCGTTAAAGAAATCTTTTAAAAGAATAAAAATTTTAGTTTATCTCTAATCTCGGTTCTAGATATTTTGGCCTATTAACTAGTAGGTTTTTCTATATATTATTAGTTCTTTATCTAGGTTTCTTCTTCGCGTAAATCTCTAAAATTAATAATTCTATATTAATTTTAGATAACCTCGGTATCTTATTCTTTATATTTACCCGTCTTTCCGAAATTTATTATTTATCTCCGTTACGGGCCTAAGCCCTTATAGTATATATAAATATAACTATAATTAAATATTATTTATTTTATTATATCGGTACGCCAGCCCTATTATCCCTCTTTATTATTATTCTATATTTTTTCGTCTTTATATTTAATTATATACGCGTAGTTATTTCTTTATTATAGCGGACTTTACGTCCCGCCGGTAATTTAATATAATTACTCGACTACTAGGGTTACGACTCCTATATAAATATTAATATCTAAGAGTATAAATAGAGATTCTTTTATTTACGCGAGTTTCGCTTTATATATTTATACTTTATTTATTCGTTAACGGCGGAGGAAAATATTTAGTCCTATAGGGCTTTATATAACGGTTATTTTATAATTTTTAAAGTAGAGGAAGCCCTTTATAATTCGAATATTATTAATATTTAATAAGTAGTTAGACGGGAGCCTTTATTTAAACCTAAGATTTCGGCTTCGTATATATATATTTATTCTATACTCTTTCTTATACGTAGGTATAGTAGATATATTCTTTTTATAATTCCCTTTTTTTAATATATCGGGCCGCGATTACGGTTACTTTTTTAATCGATTATATTATAGAGAGTTCGTTCTTTATTACTTTAATTCGTTAAAAAAGAGGAGAGAAGGAGGAGGAGTAAAAGGAGGAAAGATTTCTCTTTATTAATACTACGGTCGTATTAAGAATATAGATACCGCTATAAAATAAATTTAATACGCCGCGATATAAGATCTTTTAACTCTTTAGACTACTATAAATAATAATTAAAAATTCGTAATTAATAGAATATATACCTAGATCTCGTTACTAACTAATTTAAATATTATATTATATATTATTCTATACTTCGCGAAGGTAGCGCTCTATATTAAACTAATTAAATACTTTATAGCGCGGCTTTAATTAATCGCCCTAGTCTTAATCTAGGTTAAATATAATTCTTATTTTAATTTTAAATCGATATATAGTCTTAAGACTTTAATATTTATTTTAAATTTAATAATTATATTCCTAAAGTTTATCGCTATTTTAATATTAAACTTCTTCGGTATTCGAGATATATAGATTAGTTTATACTTTTAGTAGGTAAATAATACTTTATAAATAATTATTTATTTTAGATAAATATCGTAGGCCTATCCTAAATTTATATAATTCTTCTCTATACTCTCGTTATAGGCGAGTAAATAAATATTATTTATAAATCCTCCGCTCTATATTAATAGGTTTATCTTAATATATTCCTCGATTAATAATATATTAAAGAATAAAAAGAGTACCGGTAAAATAGGCGATCTTTATAAAATACCCGTTATTATCTTTTTTATTATACTCGTTCTTTTCTTAAATATTACGGATATAGTTTTATCCGATAAAAAGTTTATTATTTAATTAATAATTAGGCTAGGTACGCCTTTTATTTATAAATCGTATAATAATTTTTTATATAAAACGTTATTAAACGCTCTTATTATATTTAATAATAATAGGTTTACTACCTTTTCTCTCTCGTTCTTACTATAGTTTTATATAGTATATATTATATTTATAAAAGTCTTTAATACGGTTTTTATTAAACACTTTTATCTAACCCTTATTTATTATAATAATAATAATTTATACTCCTCCGTTATATTATTTAACTTTCTAGAAATAACTATTTCTAATATTTTATTAAATATATTAAGGAGTATAATAAACATATATAACTTTAGTTTTAAATAATCGCTTTTCTTCGATTTCTTAAAGATTATTATATAATTTTTTTTAAAGTACCTCGGGTAATATCCCTATTTAAAGTAGGCCTAAAATAAATAAATAATAATATTTATTACTCCCGTTTTTATTATAGTTTTTAAGAATTAATTCGGGATTCTAAATATTCCTAATACTTTATCGGTAGCTAGGTATTATATTATTTTATATACTTTTATTTTAATTATTTCCTAGTTTATTCTAACGGACTTGAGATATTTTATTTCGTCGATATTATTTAGATTTATTATTAATAAGGGGGGGAATAATATTCTTTATAAAGATTTTATTTTACTTTTAAAGTCTTTAATTTTTCCTCTTTTATTATTTTTAATAATTAAGAATTAAAGGAGTTTTTTAAAATAATTATTTTTCTCTCTTTTTTATCTCGCGAGTTTTTATACTCTCGCCGGCTTTAATAAAACTTTATATATACTCTCCTATTAATAGAATATTTTTATTCTTCGAATTATATATATCCTCTCGTTATTTATTATATTTAGGGCCTCCTCTATTTAAGTATTTCGATTTTATTTATATTTTTTTATATATTCCTTTACTTTTAATATAATATTAATATAACGGGAGTTTTAATAAGATTTAACTCTTTAATATAAACGGGCCTATAAGATTATAAACTCGATAATTTTTTAGAAACTTCCTATTATTTTATTTAAATATTAATTAATATTTTCTTTACTTTTAAATTTTAATTTCTTTAATATTTAATAAAGAGATCTTACACCCTATTATATTTTCTTTTAGGTAGTATTATCTTTAATCTTTTTTTTAGATATAACGAATATATAATATTACCCCTTTTTATATCTACTCGAATTCCGTTACTACTAGTCTATAGTCGGAGTTATAGTATAAGTCTTTATAAATTATAAAGTTATTTATAGTTATTATACTATACTAAAACTGACTTTATAGTAGTTATTAAATATAGTATATAAATCCTAGAAAGAGAGTATACGGCGTAGTTATACTATATATATTATAGTATTATATTATAGTTTCCGGTACTCCGGAGCCTCTTTTAAAAATAAAAAACTCGGAGCCCTCGCTTTAACTCTTTAAAGATTAATTTTATTATTTAAATATAAAGATTATTCTCTTATTAAGATTTTATATTTATTTTTATATTATTATAAATACCTTAAATATTATAATTTAATAATTTTAATCTTTTTTAATTTTCTTAAATAATAATTTATTAGAAATATAAAAAACTTTTTTAAAAATAATCGTCCCGAAGGTAAAATATATAGGATTAATATTCTAAATAAAAATATAAGAGATTTACTAAAGAATATAAATTTAATAGTAGATTAATAATTTATAAAATTAAAATATAAATAGAAAGCCCTCGAGAAAGAGGCCTCTATTATTATAATTTAAAAGAATATCGAAAATTTACGATATATTATCGTAGGTAAAGGAGATAAAGAAATCAAAAATAATTTTTAAAAATTAAATATAGAAAACGAAAACGGCCTAATAATAAATTATAATTAAATCAGTCTTAATATAAATTAAGGTAATTTATAGTTATCGAAACTATAAGATTTTTATATAAAGAATCTATAAAATTATTAAGAATAGATTTATAATATAGAGACTACGTTTTATTTAACGCCCGTAAACTTTCGAATATATAAAAAGAAGATTTTATATATAATACCCTATTTAAAGGGGTAAATTAAAAAGTTATAAACTAAATATAAAAAACTTTATTTAGTAGATATATTAATATAGAAGTTCTTTTCGGATTATTTATTTAATATAATTAAGGACTCTTTAAACCGAGTTATAAATACGAATTTTAAATATTAATATATACGTTAAAGAAATAATTAATTAATATAAGATTTCGATATTTATTTTAATATTTTAGAAACTGAACTACCTCTCTATAATAAAGAGTAATAAATAATTTATTTAATAATTTATTTAAGACCTAATATTTTAAAAAAAGTTAATTAAACCTAAAGTATTCTTATTAAGCGAACCGAATTTATATCGTTTATAATATATTATAAACGTAATCTTAATCGAGACTTTAAGATATAAAATAATAATTAAAATAATTAATTAAGACCTCGAAAGAGGTATAAAAAAAAGTTAAAGAGCGGAGATAATAAAAATAAAATTAATATAAAGAGATAAGGTTCTAATAGTAGTAATTATAAAAATATAAATAAAACGTATACGACTCGCGCGAGCGATAAGAATCTTAAGAATATTAAATATTTTAATTATTATAAATTCGATTATTACTTTAATAAATATCTAAAAAAGAAAATAAAAATTATTAATTATATCGATAATTATATTATCGAGTTAAAAAATAATAAATCCTTAAGAAAATCTTTATTTTAAAGGGATAAAAAGAAATAAAAACTCGACCGAGTATAAATATTAATAACGAAGTTATTACGAACCTAATTAATATCGATATAAAAATTATTCGTATTAAAATAGATAAAGATCTAGGAGCGGAGATAAATATTATTAATAAAATATTTATATAGTAATATAACCTAGAGTATTTTAAAAGCGAGCCGTTATTAACTTTTAAATAAATAAACGGGTAATTTATTTATTATTATAATATTTATAATATCGTCTACTAGTTAACCGATTTATAGAGATAAACTAAAGAGTATAATAATATTTTTTATTCTATTAATAAAAAAGGCTCGCCTATTATTATAAATATACCGGTTATAAAAAAAGAAAAGATTTAAACCGACTATAATATATATACCTAACGGTTCGGTATCGCGCTAAATATATATATATTAAAATTACCTAAGGATTTTACGAAATTATTAAGGATATAATTAATTATTTATATATTAATTTATATAAAGACTAGTCTCTTTAACTAAAATCTTATTAATAAAAATAAGGCTAGGAAAGGCGATATTATTATTAATATAATATCTTTTAATAATTTTATTATCGTACCGCCTACGCTTCCCGACGAATTTATAGATTTTAATAATATCTTTTTAAATAAAGAAGTAGGTCGATTACTATTATATAAAGATAATAATTATATAATTAATATAAAGAGTAACCCGTTATACGAGCCTTTTTATAATTTATCGAATTTAGAATTAATAAAGTTAAAGAGATACCTAAACGACGTTTTAATAAAAGATTAAATTAAATATTTTATAAACCCCGCCGGGGCTCCTATCCTTTTTATTCTAAAGAAAAATAATAAATTATAACTATATATCGACTACCGAGGTCTTAATAAAATTATTATTAAGAATTACTACCCGTTACCCTTAATTAATAAGACGCTAGACCGTTTAAATAATATTATATAATTCACGAAACTTAATTTAAAAGATATTTATTATTAAATAAGAATTAAGGAAGGCGATAAATAGAAGATAATATTTTATATACGATATAATCTTTTCGAATATATAATAATATTATTTAATTTAACGAATATATTTATTACTTTTTAAATTTATATTAATAAATCGTTAACGGGTTTAATAAATATAGTTTATATTATTTATTTAAATAATATCTTAAATTATTTTAATTTAAAAAAGGAGTATATTAATTATATATAATAAATACTCGAACGCCTACGAAAATATTCTTTATTCGCGAGTTTTAAGAAATATAAGTTCTTTACTCGGTTAATTAAATTTCTAAAATTAATTATAAATACCGAAACTATATCGATAAATAAATATAGAATTAATATAATTTAGTCCTAACTAAAACTAAAGTCCTTTTATAATATATAAATATTTTTAGGCTTTATTAATTTTTATTATCGATTTATTTATCGTTATTTATAGATAATAGGCCTATTAACGGGTCTATTAAAAAATAGTTAAAATAATAAAAAATTTAATTTATTTAAATAACTTAAAGAGGTAAAGTAAGTATTTTACCTACTTCGCGATTTATTTTTATATATATTTATTCTTATATACTTTAATCTAGAATTAAAAATTCGGATTAAGATAAATATTTCTAATTCAATTATAACTATAATCTTAATATAGTTATAAAATAATAACGAATAATATCCCGTCGCTTTTTAATCCCGTAAAATATAAGGTTTAAAAATTTAATACAAGATTTATAATAAAGAGCTTCTCGTAATCGTTATAATATTTAAATAATAACGATATTACCTCGAGGGTAATTTATATAAAATAGTAGTCTTAACCGATTATAATAACTTAAAGAGTTTTATAAATATTAAATAATTAAATAATTACTAAGCGCGCTAGGTAATAAAACTTTCATTTTTTAATTTCTTAATTTCCTATTATTCTAGGAAGAGTAATTTAGCCGATAATTCTTTATATTATTTTAATTATAAAGACTAGGATAACTTTTTAAATAATATATTATTTATATTATAATAAAAATTATTAAATTTAAAAGGTATTAATTAAGGCCCTATTTTCGTTATAATATAAAATATATTCGTAGATATAGAAGATCTAGATATAGATAATACTTCGCCGGCGTTAGGTAGTATATCCGTAGATATTATATAAAATTTAATATATATAAAATTTACGTTATAAGGGTCTTTAAGGCTTATCGTAAAAAAGGTATATTTTTTAATAATATATTTATCTAGGCCTAGGGAGTTAATACTTAAACGGGAAATTTTAAAGAGTTTAAATAAAACGTTTATTTAAATCGATTATAATATAGTAGAGGAATTATTTAATCTTATCGCTAGAACTATAGACTATAAACTATTTATTCTATATATTATTATTAAATTAATAATATTTTATAAAACGGGTTATAATATTAAAAACTTATTAATAATTAAAATAATTCGTATTTTATAAAAGGATAATTCCTTCTCGTAAATAAAAGTCGCTGAAATTATATAGGCGGATTACTAGCGTTCCGCCGGAGTATAAATTTTAGATTCTATATTAATTTTTAGATATAATAATAAGATTTATTTATTTAAAGAAAAATTAGTCCGCGAAGAGTTATTAGAATAATATTATAATAATATATTAACGGGGTACTTTAGGGTTAAGAAAATAAGAAAATAATTTATTAAGAAATATTTCTAAAGTACTTTTAAGGCCGACGTACGAGAAAATATCGATATATACGATATACATTAATAGATTAAAGTATATCGATACCGCCTTTATAATAAAATTAGTTCTCTATTATATCCTACGAGACCGTAGAAAGAAATTATAATAAATTTTATTATTAATTTACCTTTAAGTAAACGATATAAATATATTTATAATATAGTCTTTATAATTATAAATAACTATATAAAGATATTATAATATATTTTAATTATAAAAACGATCGACTCTACGGGGTTAATAAAGTTAATATTCGAAAAAATTATCCTAAAGTTTAGAATTCTTAATAAGATTATTCTTAATAGAGGTTCTATTTTTATAAATATATTTTAATTAAAGATATATTATTTAATAAAAATTAAAAGGCGCTTAAATATCGTACTTTATTTATAGATAAATAATTAGATAAAACGCTAGAACTAAATTTTAAAATATTATTTAAAAACCTTCTATTTAAGCGAGTAAAATAACTAGGTAATACTTTTATCTATAATAAAATAAATATATTATAATATATAATATATAACGATAAAATAAATACTATTTATAGTTATATATAATTATAATCCGTCTTTTAAACCGCGTCTTAAGGGCGAGACGTATAAAGGAGAAATACCGTCGATATAAAAAAGAATTAAAAAATTAAATATTTTAAGAGAGTACCTAATAAGAGTATAGGTTATCGCGGCCGAGGCGTAGAAATATAATTATAATTAGAAAGTATAAACCGAAATCATTTAATATAAATAACCTTATATTATTATTAATTAAAAATTTAGCGTAGAAATAACTAAATAAAAAACTCTTTTATAAAGTAATTAGATTATTTAAGATTTTAAATATCGTCGGAATATAAATATACTACCTAATATTATTAACTAGCTACCGAATTTATAATATTTTCTATATATCGCTTTTAGAGTCGTATTATTAATAATAGAGCGATATTTCGATTCTTAATATATCTCTACTAGAATTAATAAATAATACGAACGAATAAGAAATAAAAAAGATACTAAAAAAAAAGATAAAGAGCGAGGTATTTTACTTTATAAAATAACTAAAATAACTAAAGACCTTTAATAAATAAATTGATATAGATACTTTAGAAACTATACCGGAACTATAAGAAATATTCGAAGAGAATATAAAAATAGAAAAAGTATAGAAAGTAGAAAATAGGAAGAAAAAGTATTATTAATTATTAACTATTATTAACTACTTCTTACTAGTAGACTTCGAGCGAGATATATATTTACAATAATAGTATATTTACGGGTAAATTTATATCTAGAGCGGCTAGTTTTCTTAATATAAAAACTCGACTATTTATAAATAAGAGCGTAGCCGGGGAATCGAGTAAAAAAATAAAAACGAGAAATAAAACTAAAAATAAAATTATTAATCTTATTTTTAACTTCTTCTTTAAAAGTCTTATAAGAATATATCGCTTCTTTTTATATATAGCGACTTATACTCTTTATATCGCTATATTAAAAGTAATCTTTAAAAGGATCGGAGCGAGTAATAATATCTTTAACTAAAAAAACTTTACGTTTAAATATTATAACTTATTATATACTATTAAAGAGAAGGGTAGGATCGATATTATTAAGATTATTAAAAATAAATATATTAAATTAGTCGGTAGCGGGATTAAGGCCGGGAGAAGAGTTATATTCGAAGATATTTTATCCATAACGCGTATAAACTTTATCTTCGTCTTTATTATTAATTTTATCTTCGTTTATCGATTCGAGTAAATCGTTAAATTAATACTATATAGTTTTATTTTAAAATATATTTATATCCTAGGTAATAATCTCTCCCTAAAAAATTATTAATATATAAATTATATCTAAACTATATTAATTTATTAAAATATAAAAAGTATTATTTATACCCTCGACGTTTATAATAAATTAAAATATTAATTATAATATATCCTTCCCTCTTTTAATATCGCTACTTTTAAATTTAATCTCCCGAAGGAAGGTTATAATATCTTTTATATACCTAACGATATACTCGCGAAGATATTTATTAAGGCCTCGATATTCTAAACGGTTAAGAAGAAAATTTATAAAAGTATAAAATTTAAAAGGAATCTAGATACGTTAATATAATTTAGTTTTAAAATATAAACGATATATAAGATTATATAAATATTTATTCTTTATATAATAAATATACTTTATATATAGTACTTTATTATATAAGATATAACTATTTAAATTTATCCGTTTAAAGTAACGGAGGTATAAAAATATAGATAAAAGCGGGGTAAAAGTAGAGCGGGCGGTTATTTTGTAAAAAATAAAAATCGGAGATATATTAAATATCTAAATATTATTATTCATATTATATACCGTAGAGATTAAATTAATATATTAAATATTAAAGTAATCTAGTTATATATGTATTATTAATAAAATAAAGTTTAGAATTAATAATTTAATAATAAAATAAATATTACGATAATATTAATTTTTTCGAAATATGAATAAATACCTTATTTAAAATAAAATAAACTATTTATTTACTTTAATAATTATAAAATTAAAGAAAGAATTTAAAAAAAGAAAAGAAAGATTTATTTAAATTATAATATATTAGCTCTAGCCTTACCTACGAAATATATATATAATATTTATAACCTCGAAGAAAGAGATTAGAGATACGGCCGAGATTATTATAAATTAATAAAAGTCTAAATATAGTATAATTATCGATAATAATATAGAAGAGTTTATATATATAGAAGATAATAAGATATTATAGAAGAAGAAAAATTAAAAAGTCGGCGAAGGTTTTATATTTATATTAAAATCGTTACCCGTATATATTTACTCTTATAACTAGAGTTCTTCCTAAATAATAAAGTAGAATACTTTATTTTATTACTAATATCGTTAAAGCCCTACTAATAATAAAGGTTTATAGTTTTCGATAATAATTATAATATTCTTTCTTTTACTTTTTCTTTTAAGTTTTAAAGTTTTTATTAAATACCTAATATAATTTATAATTATATAACTACGCTAGTATATAAGGTATACGCGACGTATTATTAATTTTAAAATATAATTTATTTCCCTCTCTTTTTCATACTAGCTTTAAAGGTTTTCTATTAATATATTACTACTATAAAAATAGGAGATTAATAGAATTAAATAAAAGGTATAGGTATTACGCGTATACTTTATTTAATTTAGATTCTCCTATATTATACTCTTTTATTAAAAATATTAAAGTATTAAATTAATACTTATTAATTTCGAGGGCGAAACCTCTAGAAGAGGAGGTAATTATTATACTATATTAAAACCAACTTTATAATAACTATTAAATATAATATATAAATCCTAGGAAAAGAGTATACGGCGTAGTTATACTATTTATATTATAATATTATATTATAGTTTCCGGTACTCCGGAGTTTTTTTTAAAAATAAAAAGTTTAAAGCCCTTACTCTAACTCTTTAGAGATTAATTCTATTATTTAAATATAGAGATTATTCTCCTATTAAGGCTTTATATTTACTTTTATATTATTATAAATACCCTAGGTACTATGACCTAATAATAATCTAATACGCTCCTCTCGTAAAGAATAATAAATCGATTATATTTTCGTATCCTCGGGCTTTTTATATAATAGATATTTTTAATAACTCTAATTTTATTTCCCTCGACTTTATTATCCTTAAGAAATAATTAATTATAATATAATATATATATCGTCTAATATTATTTTAATTAGGGTAGTAAAGGTTATTTTTTTTTAAAAGAATATATTTATTTTCCTCTACTAACGCTTCCTCTAGTAATAATAATATTAACGGAATATCGATCGAGGTATACTATATTAATAATAAGTTATATATATTATAAATTTATATCTCTTTATAATAAAGGATTCCTCGATTAATAACCTCCTCCTCTCCGATTTTATCCGACCGAGATTCCTTTTTATTTCTTCGCTCTTTTAATATAATCTTTATAAAGTATAGGTCGCTTTTATAATAAATTAACTTTTAATTATCCGTATTAATTCTTTTATTTATATAAAAGTATATATAAGTCTTTAGGCCTCCTATATATACTAGATAAAAATAATTAATATTATTATTATATAATATTTAGGTAATAGGGTTCTAATTAGGCTCTTAAATAATTAAAATATTAATATCTTTAATTTACTTATTTTAAAGTAACTTTATTATTAACTTCGATTCCTTTTTAATATTATATTATACGACTTTAAATTAAGTACTATAACTTATTATATATTAATATTATATTTATAAGTTCCTCGTTTATTTCCTAATTATTTAATAATATTAATATTAACCGGTTTTTATTTAATTAATCGAATATTATTCCTAAAAGATTATTTAAAACTTAAAGAATTATTTATTTAAGTATTATTATTAGTTTATTATTTTATCTCGGCCTCCCTACCTTCCTAGATATAATAATAATATTTTAGACTTTATTAATTATATCCGTTATTATTTTCCTCTTCCTCGTATTTTTAGCCGGTATTAATATAAATTTATTATTAATTAAATATACCTAGGAGCTTAAGGTTATTATTTTTAATAATACCGCGAACTACCTAAATTTATTCTCTAATCTTTATTTAATTCGGTATATCTTTTTTTATTTAATTAAATACGTTTTATTCTAAGATTTATAATATCTAGAATAAACCGCGTAGCGCTTTTCCTTCGGGCTTTCTATATTATATTCGTATAATTAATATAATTCTATATATATCCTATATTTAGGCTAGTTTTTATAAATTATAATTATATAATCGTATCTTTAATAATTAAAATATTATTTTAAATCGTTTATTCTCTCTTATTTTTTATATAATAATAATTATTCACTTTTTAAAAACCCGTTTATTATTAATTTATTTATTATATCTAGGTCCGGGATCTTAAGAAGGAGTATTAAATATTTTTTCTTATAATTATATTCGTCTAGTTTAAAGGCGAATCCTAATTATTTTATAATTATAATATTTAATCCTAGGTATAACCTATAATTATCTTTTTTTAATATTTTTGTTATCGTTTTTTAATTACTTTTATTAATAGCCTCTTTCTTTATATTAAATATTATTATTATATAAATTTATTTTAATACTCTCGCCGAGGGGTTAATACTTTTTATTTATTTAATTATTTTCTCTAATTTTTATTTTACCTTTATTATTATATAATATAAAACGAAGTCTCCTCTCGTTATTTATTTTACTCTTACGATCGACTTTATTACCGAATAAACTTCGTTCCGGAATATTTTAATTAATTAAAAATTAATTATCTTTTTAAATTATCCTCTAGCTTTTATATTATTTATTTTAATTATTAATTATTTTACTTTCGCGCTAGTCGTTATTATAAAGAAAGGGGGGTTCGTTTCGGTTATATACCTCGATAAAATAAATATATTTCTACGGGTAATATTAGCCTAGTTTTATACTAGTAATATAAATATACTCTTTACTCTAAAGTTTTAGACCTTTTATTTTAACGATTTTATTTAAATTAATTAAAGTATACGTTTTTCTACCGATTTTTATATATAATTAAAGATTATTTCTAATATAATCTATATTAGTTATAGCTCGCGGTATATTATTTATTATATTTCTTTATATTTTATATCTTTTATAGCCTTTATTATAATTATTATTAATTCTTCTAATATTTTTATACCCTCTTTATATTTTCTTATTCGATTATTAATCTCCTTTATTTATTACGACGTCTCCGTCGTATTAAAATACGTTGATAGATTATATTTATCCTCTACCCTAATATCTTAAATCTTATTTTTATTATTCTTATTTCCTTTTATCTTAACTAATTTCGTACCTCTAGTAGAATTTCCCTCGTCGTATAATACCCGTATCTTAAAATTTATCTATATCTAGTTAATATATTTAAAGAAGAGGTTATTTATATAATTTAACTACTATATTATATATTATTCTATATTTCGCGAAAGTAACACTCTATATCGATCTAGTTATATACTATATAATTCTTTTATATATATAATAACGTCTTTATTTTTTTATTAAGTAAAGTTATTTAACTAACTAATTTATTTTATTAAGTATTAGATTACGCTCTTTTTCTTTTCTTTTTTTCTTTTCTCTAAAATTTCTTCTACTTCTTATTCTCTAATATTATTTATTAATTCCGGTAGATATATATCTATTATAAAAGATCGTCCTATTTACGATAATATATTTCTAATAATAATATATTAAAAATATTATGAAAATAATAATTCGTTAATAATACTAAGCGATATATCTATAATCTAATTATATCGAGGACTTTAAATAATTTAATTAATTTATAAAAGAGCTTTTTATTTCGTCGCCTTTATACGAGATTCTTTATTAATAATAATACTAGATTATCTATATTAAATGATTTTAATTTATACTTTTTATTATAATTATAATTCTACGCTTTTATTATAATTTCTTAATATGTTTTTTAATATTCTTTAAACCTCTTTATTTTCTTAATTCTTTTTTTTAATAATATTTCTTCTTTAAATAAATCGTCCTCGAGATATATTTTAATTAATAAATCGTAATTAAATAATATTTTAAATAATATTAAACGCGTCGTTATATATTACGCGTTGAATTATAAGAATATTAATATCTATTATATTATATTATTAACTTTTTAATTAAATAACTTTATTATAATACTAAATATAAGAATACTTTCTTTAATAATAATAATATTAACGGATTATTAATCGAGATAGATCTCTTATCCTGAGATTGGGAACCTCCTCTTTAAAAAAGATAAGACGAAAGCTGGGTTAATAGGATTTCACTACTTTAAAGGGTTACGAAATTAGTTAAGATAAAAGAGAATAGGGGTAGTAGAGATAAGATTTAAAATACTAAAGTAGGGAGTAAATTACTAACTTATTTTAATATAACGAAGACGTCGTAATAATAAAATAAGACTAGTAATTAAATAAGAGGGTATAAAGGGGGTATAAAAACTTTAGAAGAATTAATAATAACTATAATAAAAACTATAAAAAATATAGAATATAAGGAGATATAGTAAATAATATACTATAAATTATAACTAACGTAGATCGCGCTAGGGATAATTTTTAATTATATATAAAAATCGGTAAAAAAGCGTAGACTTTAAAAGGCCTAAATAAATTTATTAAAATAAAAAGTTTAGAAATTTAGGGCGAGGAGTATATTTACGTTATTAATATAAAACTAAACTAATATTACCCGTAGATATATATTTATTTTATCGAGATATATAACCGAAACGAACCCCCCTTTCTCGGTAATAACGACTAGCGCGAAAGCGAAGTAATTAATAATTAAAATAAATAATACTAAGGCTAGAGGATAATTTAAGAAGGTAATTAACTTTTAATTAATTAAAATATTCCGGAACGAAGCCTACCCGGTAATAGAGTCGATCGTCGGAGTAAAATAAATAATAAAAAGAGACTTCGTTTTATATTATATAATAATAGAGGTAAGATAAAAGTTAGAGAAAATAATTAAATAAATAAAGAGTATTAACCCCTCGGCGAGAGTACTAAGATAAATTTATATAATAATAATATATAGTGTAAAAAAGAAGGCCGTCGATATAAATAATTAAAAAACGATAATAAAGATATTAAAGAAAGATAATTATAAACTATATTTAGGATTAGATATTATAAATATAAAATAACTAGGATTCGCCCGTAAACTAGATAAATACGATTATAAAAAAAAAAATTTAATATCCTTCTTAAGATCTCGGACCTAGATATAGTAAATAAACTAGTAGTAGACGGGTTCCTAGAAAACGAATAATTATTATTATATAAAAAATAGGAGAGAATAGGTAACCCGAGGTAATATTTTAATTACTAGAAGTACGACTATATAATTTTAATTTATAAAAACTAGCCTAAATACGGGATATATATAAAATCTTATTAATTATACGAATATAATATTAAAAGCCCGAAGGAAAAGTATTATATAGTTTACTCCGGATATTATAAATCCTAGAGTAGAGCGTACCTAATTAAATAAAAGAAGATATACCGAATCTAATAAAAATTAGAGAATAAACCTAGGTAGTTTATAATATTACCGAGGATAATAACCCTAAACTCCTAGGTATACTTAATTAATAATAAATTTATATTAATACCGGCTAAAGGTATAAGGAAGAGGAAAATAATAACGGATATAATTAATAAAATCTAAAACGCGGTTATTATACCTAGGAAAATAGGGAGGCCGAGATAAAATAATAAATTAATAATAATATTTAGATAAATAGTTCTTTAAGTCCTAAATAACTTCTTAGTAATAACGGTTAATTAACTAAATAAAAACCGGCTAGAATTAATACTACTAGGTAATTAAGAAATAGACGAGGAATTTACGGATATAATATTAATATATAATAAATTATAATACTTAATTTAAAGTCGTATAATATAATATTAAAAAGGAATCGAAATTAATAATAAAGTTACTCTAAAACGAGTAAATTAAAGATATTATAATTATAATTATTTAGGAGCCTAATTAGAATCCTATTACTTAAACGCTATATAATAATAATATTAATTATTTCTACCTAGTATATAAGGGAGGCCTAGAGGCCTATATATACTTCTATATAAATAAAAGAATCGATACGGGTAATTAAAAGTTAATTTATTATAAAGGCGATCTATACTTTATAAAGATTATATTAAATAAACGAAGAAATAAAAAGGAATCTCGGTTAGATAAAATCGGGGAGGAGGAGGTTATTAATTAAAGAATCCTTTATTATAAAGAGGTATAAATTTATAATATATATAATTTATTACCGATATAGTATACTTTAATTAATAATCCGTTAATATTATTACTACTAGAGGAAGCGTTAATAAAAAAAGGCGAATATATCTTTTTAAAGAATTTTAACCTCTACTACCCTAATTAAAATAATATTAGGCGATATATATATTATATTATAACTAATTATCTCCTAGGAATAATAAAGTCGAGGGAAATAAAATTAGAGTTATTAAAAATATCTATTATATAGAAAGCCCGAGGATACGAAAATATAATCGATTTATTATTCTTTATAAAAAGAGCGTACTAGATTATAAATAACTCTATAGTCCGCGAAGACTTATATTATAACTCCGATTATAAATTAATAATAATAGAATTCGAGTAAACGTAGGAAGGGGTAATATTATATACTCGGCGTATTTAAAAGAAGATTAAAGATAATATTATTTAAGAGGAAATACGATAAGGTATAAAATCTTTTTATTAAATATTAAAGAAATTAGAGCTCGAGAGTAAAGAAAATATCGATTAATATTCAAATAAAATAATAGGAGGTTTTTAAGAAATTATCGAATTTATAATCTTATAGGCCCGTTTATATTAAAGAGTTAACTCCTGTTAAAACTCCCGTTATATTAATATTACGTTAAAGATAAAGGAATATATAAAGGAGTATAAGCGAAATCGAAATACCCGGATAAAAGAGGCCCTAAATACGGTAAATAATGAAAGAATATATATAATTTAAAAAATAAAAACATTTTCTTAATAGGAGAGTATATATAAAGCCTCGTTAAAGCCGACGGGAGTATAAAAAGTCGTAAAATAAAGAAGAGAGAAAAATAACCGCCCTAAAGAACTCCTTTAATTCCTAGTTATTAAAGATAATAAAGGAGGAAGAGAGTAAAATAAAAACTTTATAAAGAGTATTATTTCCCCCTCTACGGATAATAAATTTAGATAATATCGACGAAACGAGGTACCCGGAGCTCGTTAAAATAAATTAAGAAATAACTAGGATAAAAATATATAAAATAATATAATACCTAGCTATTAATAAAGTATTAGGAATAACTAGAATCTTAAACCGATTCCTAAAAACTATAATAAAAACGGAAATAATAAATGTTATTATTTATTTATTCTAGGCCTACTTTAGATAAAGATACTACCTAAAGTATTTTAAAAAAACTAATATAATAATCTTTAAAAAACCGAAGAAAGGCGATTATTTAGAGCCAAAATTATATAAATTTATTATACTCCTTAATATATTTAATAAAACGCTAGAAATAGTTATTTCTAGAAAATTAAATAATATAATAAAGGAGTACGAATTACTACTATTATAATAAATAAAAATTAGACGAAAATATTTAATAAAAACCGCGTTAGAGACCCTTATAAATATAATATATATTATATAAAACTATAGTAGGAACGGGAGGGGAAAGATAATAAACCTATTATTACTAAATATAACGGGAGTATTCGATAACGTTTTATATAAAAGATTATTATACGATTTACGAATAAAAAGTATACCGAGCCTAATTATCGACTAGATAGTAAGTTTTTTATCGGATAAAATTATATCCGTAATATTTAAAGGAAGAACGAGTATAGTAAAGGAAATAATAACGGGTATCCTATAAGAATCGCCTATTTTACCGGTACTCTTTTTATTCTTTAATATATTATTAATCGAGGAGTATATTAAGATAAATTTATTAATATAAATTAGAGGATTTATAAACGATATCTATTTACTCGCCTATAACGAGAGTATAAAGAAGAATTATATAAATTTAAAATAGGCCTACGATATCTATTTAAAGTAGGTAGTTATTTATAAAGTATTATTTACTCTTTAAAAATACGAGCTAGTTTATATATCTTAAACGCCGAAGAAGTTTAATATAGAAATAGCGATAAATTTTAAGAACGTAGTTATCGAATTTAAAATAAATATTAAGATCTTAGGACTATATATCGATTTAAAATTAAAATAAAAATTATACTTAACCTAGATTAAGATTAAAACGATTAATTAAAGCCGCGCTATAAAATATTTAATTAGTTCGATATAAGGCGCTACCTTCGCGAAATATAAAATAGTATATAATATAGTAGTTAGATTAATATTAATATTTACGGCTCCGATATAATATTAATTAAAAGGAACGATAAAGGCTATAAAGGGATATATAAAGAAATTAATAATTATTTAAAATAATTACTTTAAGATAGTCTTAAAAGTATTTAAAACTACTCTAATTCTAATATTCAAAACCGAGTCGGTAATCGCGTTAATCGACCTTTAATTAAACTACCTAGTAATATAATATTAAATAGATTAAGGGACTTATTTAATTACGATTATAAAAAATACGCGGATCTAGAATAAACTCTAGCGTAGAGGAGGGAGGTAATAATAAATACCTCCGATATTAATAATAGAAAAAGAAGCCTAGGTAATTCGCGCCTTAGGATTTAAAAAATAATATAAAGTAATTATAATTATAAGGAGGAAAAAAAGACTAGATAAACCTAATCGAAGATATCGAAAAATATTAAGATATTAAAGTTATCGATTAAAGGGTAAAAAACTAGGCCCGTTAATAATAACTAAATAAATAAAAGAGTTATAAAACGATAATTTTTATATAGGCTATTAACCCGGCTTAAAAAAGAGATTTATTCGGGGATTAATTCGATTATTATAATTAACTAAAAAAGATTAAAAACTTTATAATAATATAATTAAAATATAGTAAAATCGGATTAAATAAGTTTTTATACCGAATAAAGATATTTATAATCCGTAGCGCTAGTTACCGGTATAAATAAAAGAAATAAAATATAAAGTATATATTATTATTTTACCCGGAATTAACTAGGGATAAAGCGGAGCTTATAAAATAAATAAATATATATAACTTTAAGAAGATATTAACCTAGGCCTAAAATATATATATAACCGCCCGGTAAATAATAAAAACCGGATAACTCGGCTAATTCTCTTTTATTAAAAAATAATTAAAATAATTAAAATAATTATTAAAACCTAGTAATATACCTAGACCTATAAAAAAAAAGAAGAAAAGGAAGAAACCGCCGGCCGGAGGGCCGTAGGTATCGATTATTTAATAAATATATAATAAAGCGGCCTATAGGCCTACGAGATAAATAGATAAAATTAGGAAAACTAAAATAAAAAGGAAACGGAGAGAAGGGATAAATAATATTTTAAAATAATTATAATTATCGGCTACTAACTAATAAAAAGAGGAGATAAATTATCGATAAATTAGAGTTTTTAACCGACGAGGTTTCTTTAATAATTAATAGGAACTACTAGTAACCCTATTAAGAAAATATTCGCGGAACTCCCTTATTAATAAAGTAGTTTTACTAGAGTAGGTATATAAATTAATTAATTAATCAATATTACACGTTATAATATATTTATTTAATTATTAATAAAAGCCCTATTTAATTATTTTATTTATTAATATAAAAGGTTCTTAGATAATACTTTAATATCTAATTTTAATATTTTATCTAATTATCCGTTTATAAATAATATACGGTATTTAGGCGCCGCTTAATCTTTAGATAATAATATATTTCTAATTAATTTTTTTTTATAAAAACGGATCTCTTATTAAATATAATACTCTTTAATACTCCGAACCTAAAAATAATTTCCTTATATATTAACTCTATTAATTCTATAATATAAAAAGTTTAAGTAGTAGAGATATATTATAATATTTTAATATACTTATTTATTATTAATTTAATTAATTAATTTATTTATATACCTACTCTAGTAAAACTACTTTACTAATAAGGGAGTTCCGCGAATATTTTCCTAGTAGGGTTACTAGTAGTTCCTACTAATCGCTAAAGAAACCTCGTCGGTTAAAAACTCTAATTTATTGAAAATTTACCTCCTCTTCTTACTAGTTAGTAGCCGATAGTTATAATTATTTTAAAATATTATTTATCCCTTCTCTCCGTTTCCCTTTTATTTTAGTTTTCCTAACTCTATTTACCTATCTCGTGGGCCTGTAGGCCGCTTTATTATATACTTGTTAAATAGTCGATACCTACGGCCCTCCGGCCGGCTTATTTATTATTATAAATACCGAATTATAAATATATTCTTTATATTTATTAGGTAGTAAATTTATAATAAAATTTATTATAATTTCTTTCTACGGGCCCGTTAGATAAGATAAAAAATTAATTTCGTTATAAAGACGGTACCTATATACCTTAACCCGTTAATAGAGATTATATATTTTAATATACTTTTATATATTAGTTTTTCAATTATCCTAGTAATATTTTCTAAATAATAATTTTATTATCTTTTTAATACTAAAATATCTTATTAAAATATTATTAAAATATTTTAATAATAACTCTTCGCGGATTAATCTCTCTATAAATATATAAACTCTATTATTATATTTAAATAGTAATATTAAATCGAGAGTCTAAACTCTAACGGAATATATAATATTTATTTATTAATAAATAGCGATCTTATTTTACGAGAAAGAATTATCTTTTTATAATATATAAATTAACTCGAGTATTAATAGACTTTCTATATTATAAACTATTTCGTATATAGTTATTAATTTAGTAATTATATATAGAATTAATAATTTATAACCTATAGCTCTAACGATAAAATTAAGTAATTTATCCGTTTTATTATAATTTATTTAAATAAATAATTTATTTAGATTTTTTAGAGTTTCCTATTTAAATTTAGGTTTTTTAAATCTAAATAAATATATTATTTAATATACCTCTTTAATAAGTAATACTAAGGATCTTAATAATATAGTTTTTATATTTATTTAAATCCTATAATATACCTACGGTTAATTAATTAATTATAGGCGAATTATTATTTATTTCTAAATCTTCTATATTTATAAACGCGTTTTATATTATAGCGATAATAAAGCTAGAACTAGTTTTTCCTAAATTTAATAACTTTTATTATAATATAAATAATATTTAATTTAATAAATTACTTTAGTCTTTATAATTTAAATATTATAATAATTTATCGGCTAGATTATTTTTACTAGAGTGATATATAATCGTAAAGTTAAAAGACGAAAATTTTATAAATTATTTTATTTAGTAGTTATTTAATTAATTAATATTTATAAATTCTTTTAAATTATTATAATTTATTAAGGCTTTAACTTTATATAAATTATTTTTAAAATAATACTATTATTATTAAAAAAATCGCGACGATTACGAGGAGCTTTTTATTATAAATTTTATATCTTTCTTTTAAGCCTTATATTTTACGCGATTAAAATATAACGGGGGTCTTACTTTATATCCTATTATAATTATAAAAGTATTATAAATATTATAAAATTAAAGACGTTTATCTCGACTCGGACTCGTAATCTTAGATTAAAATATATTAATATTAATACCTAAAAGAAAATATCTCGTAATATACGAAATATATACTCAGCCTCTTTTAATTATATAAAAGGCCTAGAATTTTTATTATTTTAATTTCTTTTTAATAGGCCTATTAAAGGCCTTATTATCTACGAGTATTAATAAATAAATCGACGATAGAAATTAGTAAAGCCGAGGAAAACCTGAATATTATAATAAAATTTCGGTTTCGGCTAGGATTAAATCGTTTTAACTTTATATTTATTTATTAATATACCTTCGGTATTTATAATAAATTCTAGAATTTTAATTTATTAAATAAAAAAGTTATATTTCTTTAAACTCGTAAATAAGGGATATTTTTATAAATACTCTAATATTTATTATATATAGTTTATATACTCCTCTTTTAGATTTAAATAAATTAGAATATCATTTAAATAAATTATATAGAATATATTCATTATTTCTATTAACGACTTATTAATATGAGTTTAAAAGATAGTAGGTATATTTATTAATTTAATAAATATTATTATATATTTAAATAACCGTAGCGTGTATAGAATATTATTTCCTTTTTATCGCCTACTTTAATTCTAATACGATAATAAATATTCTCTAGATTAAATTTAATATAATATTATTTAGGCGATCTAATATTTTATTAATTAATAATAAAGAATAATAATTTTTAATAATAACTTTATTCAAGTCCCGATAATCGATATATAATTATAAACCGCCGTTTTTCTTCTAGACGAAAAGAATAAGGGCCCTTATTAGTTTTATAGAATATTTTTCAATTTAATTCTTTATTAAAGTATTATCTAAATATCTTTTTAATTTTATTAATTTAGTATTAAATTAATTATAATAAGACTTATAAAGTAGATCCTTTTCAGTTTTAATAATATAATTATATAAAGGTAACTAGCTTCTTTTTTATTTAAAAAAATATTAATAAAATTATTAAATTCTTCTAGGAGTATTAACGTTACGCCGATATTATAATTAACGAATATTATACCTATTACCGCGTTACTTTAATATTAATTATTATTTTATCTTTTTATTCCGAGTTAAATAGGCCTATTTTTATATATATTAATATATAAACCGCTAGCTTAGTCTTTAAGGATTTAACGAAGTCTTTAGATTTTTCTAAATTAAACGTACCCTTAATAATACCGAATCGCTAGGTATATATATTAAGATTAATTAAATTCTTTCTCTTTCTAGGGCTAGTATACGCTTCGGATTAATATAGAGTAGAGTAGAGATCGAGGTATAATCCCTACCCTAACTTAACGTGGGGATTTATTAATATAAAGTTTAGAGTAAAATAGAGTAAAATAAAAATCCCTTAAGAATCCCCATTACGCTAAGGCGGATTTCTAATAATTATTCTAATAACGTTACTACCCTTATAGATACGCGTATTTATAGCTATTACTATTACTACCTCTATAAATACGCGTATTTATAGCTACTACTACTACTACCTCTATAAATATATATACTCATAGTTACTACTACCCCTATAGATATACGTATTTATAACTACTACTACTTTTATAGATATACGTACTCATGGCTACTACTATCTTTATAGATATATATATTTATAGCTACTACTACCTCTATAGATATATATACTCATGGCTACTACTACCTCTATAGATATATATACTCATGGCTACTACTACCTTTATAGATATATATACTCATGACTACTACTACCTCTATAGATATATATACTCATAGCTACTACTACCTCTATAGATATATATATTTATAACTACTACTACCCCTATAGATACGCGTATTTATAGAATAAGCGCTCGGACTTATAATTATTTAAGTTAATATTAAATATCGGTAAATCCAAAAACCCCGATTTTTGCGTATTTTGTACCGAAATTGTATAAAATACTGGAAATGCGTATCTACTTATGTCCCGTATTCTAAGTATATTATACACCGATTAAGTAGCGATATTACACCGATTTAGTAATTTTTTTTTTTTTTTAAACTTTGACTTTTTATAGTATCTAGACTAGGGCCTCTATATGGGAATATAAATATCTTACTAAATCTATTTTTAGCCTAGATTCCGAATTTTTAATTAGATTTTTACTAGCGTTGCCCTATAGGGTTATAAAGCTACTTTTAGGATTAAGTTTAGCGCTCCCGCGCAGACCTTAACTCTAACTTAAAAATCTTGGCGCCAAGATTTGCCAAGGCTGCAAAATGCGCATTTTACACCGATTAAGTAGCGATTTTATAGAACTATTTTTCCGGACTTACCGATGAAATTAAAACTATTATTAACTTAAAGTTCGATATAACCGAAGGTTATATTAAAGATATAGTTTAATTCGTTTATTTTAAAATTAAAGGGACGTTTAAATAATAGTTTAATTTTAAATTTAAAATTAACCCTTTTTAAATATTTATTAATATGTTTTAATATTAGTATTTTCTCTTAAATTTATTATTTTATTCTTAAGAATATTTCGATTCAAAATCGGTTGAAAAGTAAAGAGTGAAGAATAATAGTAGATATTAATTATAATAATTATTATAATAATCGTCTCTTTATAGTATAATCTATAATATATCTTATTATTAATCTATAATGGGGGTAGTAGTAGCCATGAGTGCGTATATCTATGAGGGTAGTAGTAGCTATGAGTGCGTATATCTATAAGGGCAGTAGTAGCCATGAGTGCGTATATCTATAGGGGTAGTAGTAGCCATGAGTGCGTATATCTATAAAGGCAGTAACAGCTATGAGTGCGTATATCTATAAGAGTAGTAGTAGCTATGAGTGCGTATATCTATAGAGGCAGTAGTAGCTATAAGTGCGTATATCTATAGAGGCAGTAGTAGCCATGAGTGCGTATATTTATAGAGGTAGCAGTAGGAGCTAGTACGGATTTTCGCCGCAAGTACACTATAAGTACGTATATCTATGGGGGCAGTAGCGTTATTAGAATAATTATTAGAAATCCGCCTTAGCGTAGTGGGGATCCCTAAGGGATCCCTAGAAGGGGTCACCCCTTAACCGTCTAAACTCCCTAACTGTCCACTCGTAGGGCTGAAGCCCGCAGCCCCCCGAAACGGCGCCTAGAACCCGCCGTTCGGGGACGGAGCCGAGGTTTTTGGGGATCGGTCTTGTCGCCTAAGTAACGCTCTCTAGGGCGCCCTTTTGAGGGTCTACGGGCTTCAACCCTACGAGTGGACGGTTAGGGGGTTTAGACGGTTAGGGGGTGACCCCTTCTACCCTACCCTACCCTAACTTAAAGTAATCGTAGTACCTAACTAAGCCAAGTTTAGTAGTGGCCACCCGAGTGTCGCGACTAGCCGAGTAATATAAATCTTTAAAATATTACCCCCTAATTTACGAAAATCACTACTCCCCCTATAATAAATTAATCCTATTTAATTATTAAGTTAAGGATGAATAATATTATAATTTTTATTAACGAAAATCCTAACGTCCTTATTGCCCGGGTTATACGCGATTTCGATATTCCCTCTAGACGTCTACAGCGGCGGGTTTAAATAAGTTACTCTAGGAAAATATTTATACCTAATAATATAGTATTTACCCCGGCCTAGGAATTTACTATTATCGAGTTTATTAAGTTACACGATTTATTCGATATATTAATAAAGCTAGGGGTACTCCGAGGGTATATAAATTTTATTTTTATAGAAAATAAATCTTAGAGAAGAGTTAGTTAGTATTAATCGACTAGATTTATTAAAAGGTACCCTAAATTATATAAATATAAATAAATACTTTTTATAGTAGATAAAAAGAACGCCTATAAGCCGGAGGATATATTAGGATATTTTAAATACTTCTAACGCGTACGTTTTAAACTCGGGGTAATAGATAAAAATATATAGAATATAAACGAAATAGGTTTTAGGATTAGGGTTAGAAAGAGCTATTAAATTATCTCTATATATATAACGAAATAACTACGTATATATAACTCTAATAATAAAAATTATATTACCGCCGCCGAGTATATATCGGTAAAGCGGTGAGCCCGTATTCTACCGAAAAAGACGGAAAAGGCGCTTAGATCTATTTAGTTTATATACTAGCCCTAGAGATCGATTTAAGACCTACTTTCGTCTAAAGTATTTAAATACGCATTTAGTACCTCGATTTATTTTAAATAAATTTAAATAAATAGGAATAAACTAGTCTAAATAATACTAGTAAATAATTAGATATATATAATTATAAATAAATTATATAGTCTATAATACCGCGCTAGTTTAGGGGGTATTACGCGCGTATATAATTTTCGTAAATCAACGTAATTTAAAATCTAAATTAAATTAACGTGGTTATAGCGCTCTATATAACCTTAACGAGCTACCCGGCGCTAGTAGAAAATCACGGATTTAAAATCTTAAATCCGAAGTTACTATTTTTTTTTTTTTTTTTTTAAATATTATCTTTTCGTTATTTTTCCGCCTAAAGCCGGTAAAATGCGTATTTAGTACCTCGACTCTTCTCGTACGGTCTCCCGCTTTACCGATAATTATTAGTAACGGTGGAATTTATATAGTACCTTTTATTATTCTAAATAGAAAATTAATTTTATATAAATAAGTTAATAACGAGTTACTAGGGGTTATTAAATTTATTATTAATAACTCTAACTATTTAAATAATACCCTAGGACTCGTATAATTATATTATTTTAAAAAGTAGAGCCGTAAGACTTAAAAGGGTAAATAGAGGATTTTTATTATAAACGGATTCGGATCCTATTTAACGTGGGAATTCTTCTATTATATTATAGAATATAATATTCGACTATTCTAGCTACCGGCCTATTCTATTTATTTTAACTAGTTACTCGACGTTGATTATTTTTAATTTTTTAAATACTATTACTAAGAAGCTCTTAATATATATATATATTAAACTAGGTTTAATTTATCTAAAGCGGATTTTCTAGCCCTATTTTAAAAGATTCGAATAAATATATTTAAAAGTATAATTATTACGTTAACTTAACGGGTAACTAGTTTTATTTTATATAATCCTCGCCGTGTATTTAATATATTATCCGAATATTAATAAAAAACTATTCGGTTAATAATACTAGAAGTTAATAAACTACTTCTTATTTAGTATACCCTATATACCGCTAAAGATTTAATCAATTATAGTCGTATACTAGAGAAAAGTATTAAAAAATATAGTTTTATTAAATATTTATTTATACTAATTCTTTAATCTATAAAGTATTACTACGATATAATAAATATACTAATTAACCCTAAAACTTAAGGATAATAATAAGGCGTAAATCGAGAAAGTTACACGTAAATTATAATTTAATATAGTTTACTAGAAGGGGGGCTAGGTTATTATAAAGACTATAAAGTATATAAATATATAAAAGGAGCTAAATAATTAAATAAAAACTACTCGGGCTATTAAATAAACTTAAAAGTAATTAATAAAAATCAATACCGTAACTAGGAAAAAGTTTTAAAATATTAGACGAAACGCCTAGATCCGATAAGATAAAGGAAATAAAGTTTATAATATTTTTTAAAACATTTAGCGTAAGCGTTAATTAACTAGTAATAAAAGTAAGAAATAAATAGTATTTATACATTACTCGGTTAGTCGCGATACTCGGGTAGTTATTACTAAACTTGGCTTAGTTAGGTACTACGATTAGAGATCGAACCGCGATCTCTACCTCACGCCCTACCCTACTCTACTCTACGCTAGTATTCTCTTTAAAGATCCCTACGCAAAATAATAAATAATCCCTTTTTATTAATAATATAGAAAATATTAATATATATTTTAGAATATTTTTATAAATCGGTAAAATAATAATTTATATAATAAATATTATAATAATAAACTATTTATCTATTTATTAATTTTGAATATAAAAGCGGCGCGTTTTATATATATTTAAAATTATACTACTTTATAATATTTTCTACTAATAATATTTATTTTTACTCTAAGATTTATATTATTTATAATTATATATTTTATAAATTTAATATCCTTTAAATTAAGAAATATATAATAAATAATATATATACTCCGCGAAATAACTACTTTTTATTATCTCCTTAAAACGGAGATTTCTTTAAGGATTCGTTATTTCTCGTAATTTTATAATTATTTATATAATTAATTATTCTAGACTTCTTTTTAGGGTAGTTAACGGATATATATTAATATTTTTTATAATTATAATATTTAACCCCTTTAAGGTCCTCTTTATAAAATATAATTAATTTTCTTATATCTTTAAATTTTAATAAATCTTCTTTTTTATTATTTATATTAAATTTTTTTTATTTTTATAATTATTTAACTTTAACTTTTTATAAAGTTATAAATAATTATTTTAATTATTATCTTTATATTTCTTTTTATCCTTTATTAAATTATATTTAAATTATATTATAAATATTATAAATTCGTTATATATTATAAGAAGGGACGGAAGCCGATTAATTTTTTATATAATATCGTCGCGTAGGTATATTAATAAATAAATAATTAATTACTTTTTATTATAAAGAGGTAACTAGGTTTCTAATAAATTAAAATATATTTTGAATTCCCGTATTATCTAGTTTAGCCTTTGGCTTATATATTAATATTATATATTATATTTAATTAACGATTTATTAGATCCTTAATATAATTAAAGAGGAAATTAGAAAATACTTTCTAATTTAATCTCTCTACTAGGTAACTACTTTAATAATTATTTTAAATATCTTTAATATAGCTTTTTAATATAAATATAATATATAATATCTTTTTATTATTTATCGACAAATTATATAATATAAAACGGAAAATGTTTTCTATATTATAAATTTAATCGCGGTAGTTTTATATATTCTTTTTATAGAAGTCCCGGAGTTTATTAAAATATAAATTCCTTTATCGTATTATTATATCGTATTATTATATCGTATTAACTATAATTTATTATTAAATTACTTTCGGATACTACCGGGGATAAATCTTTAAATATAATAATAAATAATATAACCGGTAATTATTCATCTTTAATATCGTAAGAATAATTTTAGATTTCGCGCTTTAGTTACTCGTTTTTATATTCGATAACTATAAACGTTATATATTTTCGAAGGATTCCTCGGCGGTACTTTATATTATTTAATTTAATATTAATAATAAAGTCTTTAAACTCGTTTATAAAGTTTATATTAATAATATATTTACTTTATATATAATTTATCTTTATACCTCTAACGGATTATTATTTAAAAAGATTTAAAGAGATTAATATCGGTAAATTTTAAAACTAAATATTAATATATTTTAAACATTATTAGTTTTATAATAAAATCATTTATAAATTTATACTAAAACTCTATATTAAATACCGACTCGAGGTTTAGTAGGATTAATAAATCGGGGGTCTAGATAAAGTTCTATTAATAAATAATATTTATTATTAATAAGTTTAGTAGGTTCAATAACTCGGTAAATTATTAATAATTTAAATATTAGACGAATGGCCCTATTATATACCCTATAGTATACGTAATAATATACGCTATAGTATAGGTCATAGTATAGGTTATAGTAAACCCTATAGTATACGCAATAGTATACGCAGCTTGCGTATATTATTGAATAATATACGAATACTATACGTAAAGGTATTTTGAATAATATACGATATACGCCCACCGTAGTAGTCTCTAAAACATTAGACGAAAGCCCCTCATAGTATACGCCATGATATACGTTAAGGTATATTATTTTTTTTTTAAATATACCTACGTAACGCCCCCGCGAGAATTTTAACTAAAATTTATTATTCCGGACCTAGTAGGTCGCTAGTATTAATAATTATTACTAGAGATTATTATTATTAATAATAATAATTATAGAATTTTATTTATTTTAACTTTATTATAGAGTTAAACTACTATTAATATATTAATAATATATATAAATTACTAAAATTATTAATCCGATTAAAATTTATTTAAAGTTATTAAAAATATTAAAAATATTTACCCCGATCTCTAATTTATTAAATCTATTAATAAGATATTAATAATTTTATTCGTAAATTAAAACTACTAGTAACGTCTTATTAATAACTTTAATTTAGAAAAATTACTAATAAAATACTACTAATCTTATCCGCGCGGGCGGTAACTCAGGTTTTAATAAAAGTTTTTAAAATTTATTAATAAAAACTATTAAATTATAATACCTAAAATATATATAATAATATAAAAATAAATATATAAATTTAGTAAAGATCTTTATTATTTAATAAAAAAATTAATCTTTAAGAAACTATAAGAACTAGAAGTAACTAACTAGTTATATAATAATATATTTAATTATAATATTAATAAATTATCGGTTACTATATTAATTAATAAAATTAATATAAAGATTATATATTATATACGTAGTCTTTAACTCGAATTCTAACTACTAAAATCTAGTTTTAATATAATATAATAATTATATTAATCGACCTTTAATTACACCGCCTAATAATATAATATTAAATAAATCGAGGAACTTATTTAATTATATTTATAAGAAATACGCGGATTTAAAATAAACTTTAATATAAGAGAGATAAATTATAAATAATATCTCTAATATTAATAATTAAAAAAAGTCTAAATACTTCGTATTTTAATATTTAAAGAATAATATAAAGTAATTATAATTACAAAAAAAACAAAAACTAAATAAATTTAATCGAAAACGTCGAAGAATATTAGAATATTAAAGTTATTAATTAAAGGATAAGAAACTAAACCCGTTAACGATAATTAAATAAATAAAAAAGTTATAAAATATCGGTAATTTAGGAAACTACGATTTCTATGTATTTTATACCGAAAATACGTAAAATACTAGAAATACGTATCTATTTATATTTTATATTTTAAATATATTATATATTAATTAAATAGCGATTAAATAACGATTAATTTTTTTTTAACTTTAATTTTTAATAATATCTAGACTAGGGCCCCTATATAAAAATATAAATATTTATATTAAATAAAAATTTAGCCTAGATTCGGAATTTTTAATTAAATTTTTATTAATATTATTTTATATCGGTATAGCGGTGAGCCCGTATTTTATCGAAAAAGATAGAAAAGGCGTTTAAATTTATTTAGTTTATATACTAGTCTTAAAGATTAATTTAATATCGGAGTTACTAAATACGTATTTAGTACCTCGATTTATTTTAAATAATTTTAAATAAATTAAAATAAGTTAGTTTAAATAGTACTAATTTATAATTAAATATATATAGTTATAAGTGAGTTATATAGTCTATAATACCGCGCTAGCTTAAGGGGTATTATATATATATATAATTTTTATAAATTAATATAATTTAAAATTTAAATTAAATTAATATAGTTATAATACTCTATATAATCTTAGCGAGTTACCCGGCGCTAGTAGAAAATAACGGATTTAAAATCTTAAATCCGAAGTTACTATTTTTAGGTTTTTTTTTTTTTTTTTTTTTTTTAATTAATATTCTCTTTTTATTATTTTTCCGCCTAAAGTAATTAAATATATATTTAATACCTCGACTCTTCTCGTATAGTCTCCCGCTTTACCGATATATAAGATTATAATATTATTTTTAGGATTAAATTTAACTCTCTTTTATAAATTTTAACTCTAACTTTATAATTTTAATACTAAAACTTATTAAGACTATAAAATATATATTATATATTAATTAAATAGTAATTAAATAGAATTATTTTTCCCGACTTATCGATAAATAATAATTTTTATATAAATTATAAACCCGGTTTAAGAGAGAGATTTATTCGGGGATTAATTTAATTATTATAATTAATTAAAGAAAATTAAAAACTTTATTATAATATAATTTAAAATATAGTAAAATCGGATTAAATTAATTTTTATATCGAATTAAGATATTTATAATTCGTAGCGCTAATTAATAATATAGATAAAGGAAATAAAATATAAAATATATATAATTATTTTATTTAAAACTAATTAGGGATAAGACGGAGTTTATAAAATAAAAATATATATATAATTCGAAGAAATTATAAACGTAGATCTAAAATATATATATAATTACGCGATAGATAAAAAAACGAGATAACTCGATTAATTCTCTTTTATTAAAGAATAATTATTATAATTTAAATTATTATTAAAATTTAGCGACGTACCTAGGCCTATAAAATAATAAAAAGAAAAAACCACCGGCCGGAGAGTCGTAGGTATCGATTATTTAATAAATTAATAATATTATAAAAAAGTGGTTTATAGGTTTGTAAAATAAATAAATAAAATTAAAGAAACTAAAATAAAAAAGAAACGGAGAGAAGAGATAAATTATATTTTAAAATATTTATAATTATTAGTTACTAACTAGTAAAAATAGGAAATAAATTATTAATATAAACTATAGTTTTTAATTAACGAGGTTTTTTTTAGCGATTAATATATATTATTAATAATTTTATTAAGAAAATATTCGCGGAACTCTCTTATTAGTAAAGTAATTTTATTAAAATAAATATATAAATTAATTAATTAATTAAACCTCTTTATTAAATTATTATTATCGCGATTTTAATATCTAATTTCACGGTTTTATATTAAATTTTAAAACTCTACGAACTTACTCGTAATTTAATTAAGAGTTAAGAATATTTATTATTTATTTACTTCTATATATAGATATTCTCTACGTTATAATTTACTCTATATTAAGATATTAATAAAAGTATTAATATTTTTCTTTTAAAAGAGATATTTTATTAAAGAGTAGAATTTTAATTTTAATATAGTATTATTATTAATATTTATTACTAATATAACGGGGTAAACTCTATTATTAGTTTTATTAAAATTAAAATAATACTAGAATCTAGTATATTAAAATTAAATTCTTTATAGAATAATAAAGATTTTTAATATTATATATTATTATATTAATTCTTTATTATATTAAATATATATTAATAAATTATTATTTTAGATAAAATTATTATTATTATTAAAAATACTAGTATATAATACTAGAAATATCGTTTATTTATAGAGGATAATATTATAATCGTAATTATTTTCTCTATAATATATAGTTTATAAAATATATATTATTATATTTAATTAAATCTAGTATATCGTTACTATTTTAATATTTCTAAATATATTCGTATATATCGAATAACTATCTTTACTCTCTAGTTAACTATTTAAATTAATATATTTAAATTAATAAGAGTTTTATATTAGTTTTAATAAATATATATTATTATATAAATAAAAAATCTAAACTACGGGTATAAATATTTAAGAAAAAATACGATTATAAATTTTATAAAATAGATTTGTATTGATAATTAAGATATTAAGAAGAGTATATTAGGGCTATAGAGTAGAATAAGACGATAGAAAAAGTTGAAACCCTTTTAGCGTCAATGCTAAGTAAACGTACCCTCTTTCTACCAGTGGAAGGGATACGAGTTCGAGTACCCGTTTTGTGCGACCTGACCCATTGACCCTGGATACCGCAGACGGCAATAGGAGTCCAATACTGGAAAAACAAAAAATAGCCAGAAACACGATCCCAAATCTGCGCAAATCAAGTCAGCCTCTGTGGGTAAGCTACCCTAAACGTGGGTCCAAAGCATGGCGTGCTACATGAATGAAAGCACCAAAAGGGATAAGCATCCCAAACTGTACGTACCTTGCTTGGGCATTTGCTCGCTCATGGCAATGCTCATCAAGAGCTGCATCGTTGGGAACAGCCTTTTGCGGGTCATTACCCCAACACCGTGCGCACTCCCACTTCGCAACGCGAGAGTTCGACGAGCAGCGGTCGGATTCCAGGAATCATTATGGACGTTTTTCAGCATCACAGTATTGTTGCAGAGGTAAGACAACCTGGGCTCCTCGTTGCACACGCTTGTCAAGCAATCGTTGTAGCCAAACTCCACCACGTTCCAACTGAATGGCAGGTTGAAGGGTTTGTAGCTGCTGTAGAAAGAGGTGCGGCTGGCAGGAAACCCAAATTGTAGTTGTCAAAGCAGGGTTAGTTTCTGCTGTAAAGACAGGTGGGGATGGTAAGGTGCCGATGTTGTGATTATGGATGCTGGGTTTGTTGCTGCTGTAGAGGATGGTGGGAATGGTAACAAGCCAAACCTACGGTGATCCAAGCAAGGTCGATTGCTGCTGTGGATGGCTGTGATGATGGTAACAAGCCGATGCTGTGGTGTTCAAAGCAAGGTCGATTGCTGCTGTGAAGTGCTTTGGAGTGGTGAGAAGCCAATGTGGTGATGATGAGAGAAAGAGGATGCCCGGAAGCAAGGAGGAAAATATAACTCTCCATGTCTCCTGGTCAACAAACACTGCACACTTTCCGTGGGAAGCTTAACCCAGTCTCGCTGTGGTGAGAGTCACAAGCAGTGACCAGCTTCCCCCACACATCACGAATCCGAGACTGCTGTGTTTCCAAAGCGGGCAGGCACGACCAAGCTCGCTGTAAGAGCGATGCTTGGCAGGTCGATACTCAACGAAGAGCATTCGAGAGAAGTTGCTCAACTATAAATTTAACGCTAAGCAAGCATCCACGGCAAGACCAACCCTAAAGGAACTCGTGAGCACACGAACTGAAACGAGCATAGGAAGTTTCTGTTTTGGCTTACTTGCCCTGCTTCACCCGTACAACATCATCAATAATGTCTCTATCTAGATCCGGAAACATTCCGGACAGTGTCCTAGGGAGAAATCGACATAAGTAGACGAAGGGTGGTCTGCAGGCTGGTAGACACTTACTCTACTACGTTATTGTGCTCGGCTCTTTGAATTCGTAGAGCTTCCGCGGCCTCGGCGCTTGCTTGCCGGGCTGCAGCGTCTTCGGCAGTGAGCTTCCTCTCCTGGGGACGTTTCGCGTTCTCAACGATGTTCCCATCTTCACTGGATGTTCCCACTTCGTCGCTATGTCGAGGTGGTTGAAAAACTGCTGGGGACAGTCCCTGTAGCGGGTTAGGCTGAGGCCCAGGGCCTGGTTGTGGTCGTTGTGGTAGATTAGACGGCTCTTCAGAGAACATTCGACCAATACTTGACAATGGTCTTTGTATAGTACGTAGCAAGCCGCTTACAGCAGTACCGTCGTCTGATCCGTCATTGCCGGCTGAGAGAGTCGCCTTGTCTCGAGAAGATGTAGGCTTCCGCGGCGTGCTATATTCAGCTTCTATGGAGTTTTGGGGGACTACCTCCGGCTGACTCAGCCCCGACTTCTCTGAGATTTGGGGATGGACAGGATGGCGTGGAGGTGGTGGCAGAGGTGCCATCTCATCCTTATGTCGTTCTGCAATGACAGAAACTGCTGCTTCGACATTCTTCTCGAATTCCGCATCCGAGATTGTCAAAGAAGTTCGATCGAGATTTTCAATGAATTGAATTGCACCCATCTAAAGACCGTCATTTGATTGGACCCAATTCGTATTCGAGGAAGCATACCAGAGAGGATAGATAGTAGCCTGCTTCTCCGCCAAGTTTGTCTTGGTTTCTGAATCGGAGGATATACTGTACATTGGAAACGAGATGATCTGGGTTGGCGTGAAGCACAACGTAAATCAAGAGAGGGACAAATGAGTCGGCCGAAGTATCAGATGTTTTGGAGTTACGCAAGAGGCCTGCAAGTGTTAATGGAGTTCACTTTCGAGCTTGCACGCGATGATTACCAAATATCACCTTGCAACAATTTAAAACGCAGATGATCTTGTCTCGAGGAGCCCTGTACGTCTTGATCTTCAGTAACTCTGTTGTAGTGTTAAAATGAGTAAATATGCAATTTCACTTCGTTGAGTCGTACCTTGCTGAGCTAGAACAAGGAAGCGTCGCCCACTATCACCCACGGGCGGAATGTCGAGATGCTCTTCCTGAACCCATCCGTAGATTCGCACTTTTTGACCCAGTATCTCATCTCGTTCAATATCTTCCTGATGCTGGCCTCTCCTTCCAGGCGCTATTATTTTTTCGAGATTCTTCCTTTTGCCCTTGTTCCCTGGCACAGGGGCCGGTGGCTGAATCGCAGGTGAAAACGTCTGAGCATAAAGCCTGTTCATTACGAGTTTTTCCATGCCTTCTTTTGCATTATCAAACTCTGCATCAGAGACGCCGCGCCAAACTTCGCACTGGGCCATCTTGCTTGTGATGAAGGTCAGGAAGTCGTTGATAATTTTGACTTGCTCATGTACCATCCATTGCTTTTTCCCAAATTCAGTCAGAAAAGAGCGTAAAAACTTTGCAACAGGATCTGCTGTTCGGTGGCGAAGCTGTTCCAAGAACCGGTGGAAATCAAAAGGAAGGTCTGGTTCGGGATCCGGCAGTGGTGGGGGCATCTTGGGGAGCGACGTCGACGACTTTGGAGAAGAAGGACTATTCGCGTCACTCTTCTGGAATTGAGCAGATGAAGGTAGACTAGACAGTCGCTTCGGAGCTGTCTTAGCTATAAGATGGGCAGGAGGATCTTCATACTCTGGAGCTGTGTGGTTGAGCTGATACGCGGTGACTTCAACTCCTTCTGTGGACTGAGTGGCAGGCGTGGGGTCAGCAGGCCTCAATGGCTCAAGGCTTGATCGTCTTGGTGGATGCTGAATTGGGGCATCTAGGAGAGAGGCCCCAGTCTGAATATGAGGACTCCCATTCTCTTCTTCCCCATCTTCGTCCACGGCCTCATCGAATTGATCCATTATGCTCTGTATCTCGGATTTCGAATTATCGTCACCTTGAACCTCTCTTCCAGCTGGTGGTCCTCGTGACGGAGAGACTTCCTGACGGGGGGTCCTAGGTGTGGGGTCTAAGTAGAGATCGTCACGCAGTTCTCCAAAGCGAAGTGCTTCGGGGCCATCCTGTCCTTCGGCGTTGATCTGTGTCGTGTATTCAAGCCGCTGCATCCCGTCTTGATTTGTCCCCTTCGCATGTCCGTGCGGTGTCCCTTGCTGATCTTCGCTTCCGTTCCCAAGGCTCACAAGGTCACGATGTGCCTTTTCAAGATCGCTTTCCGACGTCCTATCATCCTCCAACGGAGTACTTTCTCCGTGGTTGATTGATTCTGTGATAGCTTCGGATGGAGGCTTCTTTGCATGCTCTGTTCCACTCCTGAGGATTTGTGATTCAATGACATGCGGAGAAGACATGAACTTGGCCGCATTGGAGACCGATACCACTATACCAGAAGAACTCGAAGGAAAGGCCGGAGATAGAAGCAGGCGGTTAGCAAAATCGTATCCGTATCCTTAGGATGGTGCTGTAGGCAGAGAACTATACATGGTAAACGTGCACCAACGATTAGGGTGTCTCAAAACCTCGAGGTATTCGTCCCTATCACTGCCAAGACCTCGGCTTTAAGGTGCGAGGGGCCGCAAGCACAGGTTGCCATCACTACCATCACCTCCAATATCACTCCGGCGCTGAGTCCTAAGAATAATGGCGTTAACAAAAAAGTTATGTACTCATACTCGCCCCAGGTACTGCTGAAAAGGCTCCATCTGCGTGTTCAGATCGTTCGTGCTACGTGATGTGTGGTATCTTCTTCTCTTGTAGTGAGAAAGACCATTGCCATCCCTCCGAGGCTCTTTTAGAAATTCTACAAAAACGTGGTCCTGATGGTGTCAGCACCAGCCTACGCATGGCCAGGTTTGGGCCGACAGCAGCCCCAGGTTCTGGGTTTGAGATGCAGATGACTACAAGTTTTCTAACTTTTGTCTCAACTGTGTTATCGTTGCGCGGCGATACCCTTGTAAGCCAGCCGCTAGAGGATCCATCATCTGGCTCACTGCTTTGCTGGAATGGGGAGGCTTGGAAGACTAGCGTAGGAGTCGTTCAAGGCAATGATGCAGAAGTCATTTTCAGACTCTTCCTGGATGCTACCCAGACACATAACGACGGACTAATGGACAACTCATTCACGAGTGAAGACAAGCTGCAGAATCTCACAAAGCATGTTGCCAATATTGCTGGGCCTTTCGCTTTTCTTTTCTATGATGCTCCAAGTCAGCGAGTCCTCTATGGACGCGATGCTTTGGGAAGGCGATCTCTCCTCGTCAAAAGGCATTCATTGGGAGGCCTCACCCTCTGCAGCGTCTCTGACAGCTCGGATTGTGAGGAATGGGAAGAAGTCGAAGCTGATGGCATCTATATGCTCCATCTCCGAGCTGGCATTGATTCTCCACCTACACGCGTTTACATAATTGACCATATCCCGTGGGTGATGAAGGGCCTGGACCCTGATTATTCTCGTGATCTGGTGCAGAAAGCCTCTACAAACGTATTCCCAAACCTGAAAATACGTTGACTGATGACAGATATACCCGTTCCCACCCCTGAACGAGGCCAGTATCAATGATCCTGCGCCCGCTCTTACGATCAAGTCTCCAGCTGTAGCTCGGTTGTTTCCACTACTCCAAGATTCGCTATCGCTTCGCACTCGAAATATTCCTGTACCGCCGTCCAAAGCAGCATCTCCAGCTCGGATCGCTGTGCTTTTCTCTGGAGGCCTTGACTGCACTGTGCTGGCCCGTCTCATTCACGACATTGTCCCAGGGGAGCAAGAGCTAGACCTCTTGAATGTTGCCTTCGAGAATCCTCGAGTCATTCAAGCCGCCGCAGCAGCATCTAATAAGACATCTTCAGCTATATCGTCGCCCTACTCACTTTGCCCAGACCGCATTACAGGGCTTGCCTCTTATGCAGAGCTTCTCAGCGTATGTCCTGGCCGCATGTGGCGCTTTGTCTCCATTGATATAATGTATGCGGAGTTGCAAACTCATCGGTCCCAAATTGTCTCGCTGGTTCGTCCCCACAACACGGAAATGGACTTCTCTATAGCCTGTGCGCTCTACTTCGCGGCTCGCGGTAGCGGTACGATCCGTGACGAGAACAGCGACTCGGTCCTGCCGTATACAACTCCCGCACGAGTCTTGTTCTCGGGTCTCGGAGCCGACGAATTGTTTGGGGGTTACACTCGACATGCAACCGCTTTTGATCGCAGAAGCTACCAAGGCCTTGCAGATGAACTTGAGCTTGATATCAATCGGCTGAGTAAACGCAATCTTGGCCGCGATGATCGAGTGATCTCGCATTGGGGTAAGGAAGTGCGGTACCCTTACTTGGACGAAGACCTAATCAGTTGGGTTTTGAGCGTCCCCGTTTGGGAGAAATGCGGATTTGGGCAGATCCAAGATCATAATGGTGGCGATGAGCCAATGTTGGAGCCGGGAAAGAAGCTGTTGCGGTTGCTGGCATGGCAATTAGGATTGCGGGGCGCTGCAGCTGAGAAGAAAAGGGCAATTCAGTTCGGGGCAAGGACTGCAAAGATGGAAGCAGGCAAGACGAAGGGAACGCATCTACTGTCATGAGACGATGCAAAGCAGATTTTGGCGAAGCTACAAAATCCGTGAGAATGGATGCGATGATGATACTTCAGATACTGCTGAGTCTACTTGATGCATACCCAAATGCTTATCAAACAATGGTCCTGTGTTTCTGAGGCGTTCATGGCCAATGTAACCAGATCATGACGACCATGAAGTAGTAAAGGCAAGTCTGAGCTGCCAAACACTCCGTCCCCTTCTGTCAACGGTGCGGCGTCCGTATTACTCTAGATTACCACAAGACAGAGAGTTCTTATAGAAACATTCCAAAGTGTTTAAGCCCCCGCCAGCTTCCCGGTTTCATCCTCACCAGTACGCCGGCTCATGCTTGATATTGCCTGGAAGGTTCCCCTGAATCTCATTGATGTGGGCTTGCCTACTTCAATTTCCATTCCAATTAGGGTAGCCTGCTAGCGGTAACGACTGTCGTACTCGACGAGAGTTGGCTCTGAATTCTTTCAATGGAGAGAAGTTGCCAGTCTTCGAGCCCAGATCCTCTAGAGCCCTCTCCAGCAAATTGAGACACTCATGGGCCCTTTTCACCAATTCCCCCACTCCACGAGTGAAGGTTGTTAATAAAGGTGCCGGCAATGGTGGAGAGCCTCCCCGAGATAACAGTTGGTCCCTTGGCATGATGTCGCCGAAAAGGAGCGTAGAGTCATCCATGAGAAGAGTGAGAAACCGTCTTGCGACGAAAGAAGCCCTCAGTACATCATGCGATGTGTAGAGTATGCACTGATCTGGATCCACATTTACTGTGCACATCAATTCTGCGTATTCGACTGTGTACTCAAAGATCAAAAATTTGCCGTACTCGTTCAGTGTCCCGGCCGGGCCAGTCGGGGACATAATCAAGATACTGCTGAATAAAAGATCGCCGCGAAAGAGAATCTTGATCGGTCTTTTGATCTGATCGGTCAGCTCTGACCACCAGCGGTGCATTTCTTGGATGGAGGTCGACATAAGCTCCCATTCGTCCTCTAGCGCTGGACGGCCAGCCTGGAAGAGCTGCTGATAAGTAGAGGATTGTATACGACGAAGGCGACTGAGTTGCAGGGCTGGCCCCACACTGTGTTGTAAGTGCTGATTCCTAGCTGATGATTCTGTCCGCTGATTTGGAGCTGTGACCATGGCAGAGTCGTTTGTAAACGAAAAGCCCCGGAGGTAGACCATGCTTATAGATCTGTAGATGGCTGAGTAAACTAATGCTGGGCGGCGTCGATGCCATCATTGCTTACCTGTCAAGAGCATATACTGAAAGATGGAGACGTCTGCGCAGTTCAAGCTCGGTTTCTTTCAATCTTAGTTCTCTTGGAGGATCTTGATGGAGTCCGATATCTACCATGGCGCGAGAAGCAAGGCCAATCAGGTACCAGCTACTGAAATGATGAGGATCCAATATCGAGTATAGTACGAGAATAATTAGTGCTTGTATTCCCGAAATGGAACTAGGATGGATAATAGTTTCGATGTGGTCCAACGCGGCCGTAGCGTGGCGCACAGCGTCCTGGTACTGCGTGTCACCTCTTCTTCTCGAAAGAGAAGCAAGCGCTATTGCAAGTATGAAGCGGGTCGTCCAATGGTCCATTGCACTCGCATAACGGCTATCTTCTTGAGATACTGCATCAATAGATCCCTAGAGCTTCGTTGCGGACAGAAAGGGGTACAGCACGTGGAAATCATCCAGATAATGTTGGACCAATGGAACGATTCCACGTCTTTGGGGAAGGGCATTGGACGCGTATGTAGGCATTTCCTCAATGGCGGAAGGTGAGAGGACCAGTCTCGCAAAGGACATCTCTCGCGTAAAGCCACGGAAGTCTCTTGCAGTTGCATTGACCGATCTAAGACGAGGCATTGGTCTTAGCGACAAACCATGCAAGCATGAGGTACTCACAGGAAGCCAAAATCCGAGACCAGATTATCAACATCTGAAGCTTCTTTTCGTTGAGCTTTACCAGTACTAGGTAGCCAAGATTGTGCGGCGACAATGTTGAGAGTATTCATATCCATCGAGGGATTTCGAGCCTTGTCTTGCACTACCTGCTTCTCCAGTCTCTCGATCGTTGTCTCGAGAGAAGATACATAACTTCGTTCCTTGCCTCTTGCGTATTGATCGTTGGCACTTGAGCAATCTGCGCTTCTCCCGGCTCTCTCACAAGCTGTACAAGCGGGCAGCTTCCCATCACACTTTACTTTTGCTGTTCGACACCTCTGACAAGCCGACACTGGCCGGCTCACTTTCAACACAGGAGTCTCTAGTTTGTTGACCGCGGCCATCTTAGCTCGCCCTCAGCGTCTCGTGGCGAGGATCGAGAATGGGGTGAGGCCAGGAAGCTCGGACATCCTCGGGGCTTTCATCTTGGCTTTCTCCGACCAGGCACGGTGGGGGAAAAAAGTAGTACACCAGGTAATGGCTTCTGGGAAGCTATGAAACTAGAGTATTCCAGCGAAACGGCAATAACAGTATTTAGATCTTCACCAATGGAATGTGCATTGATATTGGACCGAAGAGCGGTATAGCTGCTTGAATTGGTTCGCATATTCTATGCTATAACTATCATACATAGATGGTAAGGTGAGGTAGGCAAATATATCCCCGTTTGGTAGTAGTTGGTGATAAGGCGAGCGTGGGGGGTACAATATTAGGATGGCGTGGATGGGAAGGATGGCACGGATGGAAGTCCAGCCAAAAGGCGGACCTCTTTCTGTAGGGCATTTAATTCTAGTTCTAGGGCTCTTCGAACGGGTGCCTCTCCCGAAGCTTTGGCTTACGATAGAACTCTTGTACGCGCCAACGAAAATGCACAGAGGATCCTAGAGTACATATCTTCGCTACCCTGCATGTCTACTCGGCGGTGAACCCATCTGAAGAATGCCTTTCGTGTTCGTGATAGTGCCGAGCAGCTATACGAGTAGTTCTATAGTATACCTTCGACAAGGCAATCGCAGTGATGTCAAAATGTGACCACTGGTGCCACCAATCCTCGACACATTACCTACAAGCTCTTAGGGTCGCTACAACACAAGCATCCACACGCAATCCATCTCTCTGGCTAAGAGATTCCCGTCGGCCTTCTTCCAAAGGAGCCATGAAGCCGCAAGAAAAATAAACATCATTCCTTATACACCCCAACCAGTGCTTGCACGAGGTCCCAGTCTACACTGATACTCTGCCCAAGGCAAACCGCCCACAAAAGACTCGACTTCGCTCTCCAATTGGTCATCTACTCACGCTGCCTTGTGCCCCAAAATGAAAGGCACAGGCTTTCACTTCAGATAGGTACCTAGATTGCACGTCCATCTGCGCTTTTCCCGGTCGAAGACCGGGGCTCTTACAGAATTTTGCGGAACCATTAACGCCGACGCTAAACGGATGGCCCGCGCACTAAATTTTAGGTGGGCCAACCACCAAAGTCGAGTGAACGTATATATAATAAGTTATTCGTATAGTAGGCCCGTATTAATATCTTAATCGGGTAGAATTAAAGCTAGGCTAGGGCCTAATTATAGTATAATATATAAACCGCCCGTCCCTCGTTTTAGTAAAGATATAGTTATTATTATTACTTTTAAAATACCTTTAAAGAAGTCTAGAAATAATAATAATAAAAATCTTTTACTAAAGAAGCCCCCTCCTAGGAAATAATACTCGTTTATATTATTTAGAGGTATTATTATTAATAAGGCCGCTTTTATAACTCCTTTATTTATTTAATAAATAAAGTTATTTTAATCTCGTTTAAAGTAGACTCCGAGTTATTTAAAGATTTATAATTTAGTTTTAACTCCTCTTAAGACCTTAGTATATTTAAAATTTATTATTAAGAAGTTAAATAATAGCCTTAGGCGGCGAGTTATTAATAAATAAAATAACTTTTAATTTAAATTAAATTAACTTATACCTCTACCGCCTTAAAGAGTTCCTATAACTCCCTTTTTTATAACTCGAGAGAGTTTCGATAAATTTATAAATTAGGCTAAAAATTAGGCTAGGCGTATTTTTATTTTTATACCGCCGTTACCGTTTAGGCGTGGTTTATTCCTACGGAGAAAATCATTCGATAAAGATAAAAATAAAAATAAAAATAAAGATAAAGAGTGAGAAATTTTAATACTAGTACTAGGAGTAATAATTAAATTTACTACTATTAAAACTATTAAGGCTCGTAAAGCCGTTAAGATTATTATTATTAAAATTATTAAATTAATTACTATTAAAGTTACTTTTATTTAGGTTATAATTAAAGTTATTAATACTTTAATATTCTTAAATAAGAATAGACCTATTAAGTTTATTAAAGAATTTATAATACGAGTAGTATTTTATTAAATACGTATTTTATTATATTAAATAAAGAAGCCGACTATCCTCTTTAATAAAATAAAGAATTATAATATTAACGGTTTAAATTTATTCCTATTAAGGCGAGTTTTTAGGGAGTATTAAAAAAAGGCTTTTAAATACGTTTTTAATCGTAAACTATTTATTTTTCGAGTTTTTATAACGGCGACGTTATTATATAAAAAGCTACCGGCGACGAGATAATATCTATAATTTATAAATAATAATAGTAACTAGTATATTATCGAGGGTTAACTAGATATATTTTTTAAAAGCGGTAAAAATAAGTTTAAAGTAGAATTATTATTATATTAAACTCCTACTCTTATAGGGGAAGTATTTATTATTATACCTACTTCGTTATAACTAGTCGCCGTTACTCTTCTTATTATTAGTTCTAATACCGGAGCTAGCGTTAATAATTTTATTTCTATTTTATTTAGGGTAATTAAAGGGAATAATTTTATAAATCGCTAGTTTATTATCTTAAAATAATCGAATACCCTAGATTTTAATATTACTTTAATCTAGATTATTCTCGGCCGCTAGGTATATAATAAGTATAAATATTCGAATAAATATAAATACTACTAGGTTAATAAGAATAGAATATACTATATATTATTAAATAAAGATATTATAGTTTAATAAAGAGTTATTAAACTAAATATTTTAAAATAACTAAATAAAAAGGAACCGCCGGCGAGAATAAAAAAGAGGTAGAAGGATAAGAAAAAACGTAAAGAAAGAAATAAAAGACGAGAGTAAAAGAATAAACTTATACCGTTTAGACTAATACCGCCGCCGCTAGTAAATTATATATATCCGTTATTTATCTATATATATATACCTCTTTTTATTTAACCGGTAGCCCCCCCTTTAATAAATATTCGAACCTTTATACTAGAAATTAAAATATAGGTTAAAAGAGTTTTAGAAAGAATAAAGGAATCTTTTTATTATTAACCCTTTTATCTTATTATATACGATTTTATTATTTTACCTTATCGCGGTAGTAACCTAGTTAACGACGATATAATTAAATTAATTAAATTAATTAAGTTTAAATTATAATACCGCGATAAACCTAGCCTAGAGGACGTAAAGAATAAATTATTAAATAAAGATTATACTATAAAAGACGTTTAGGGGTAGAAAGATAATAAATTCGAATATAAATAAAAAAAACTAAAGATTATACCTAGAATAAAATACTCGCTTATTTATTTTACTAGTTAATTTAAATATAAAAAGAGGAAATTTTAAATAAGAAATACTACTAGTTTTAAATATCTCTCGAATATTTTTATAAAAGACTCGCTAGTTTTAATTAATTATATTTTAAATATACTATTTAGTATCTTAACTAGGAGGTTTATACTAGTAACTAAAGACCGTATTATCGATTTAATTAAATATAACGACGACGACGACTAGGGCTACGGAGCGGACGAGGATTTAAATAATTTATATATTTTTATTAATAATTAAACTATCGAGGGATAAATAAATTAAGGTTATTTATTTCTACGAGTTATTTATAGATTTATATATATAAGTTATTTTCTTACTTTATATTATTATAAATATTATCGTCCTCTTTTTCTTTCTTTTCTTAAATATTTATTTTACCTTTATAATTAATATTTAACTATTAGAAAATATTATTAAAATTTTTATAACTAGTTTATAACTTTATTATTAAATCTAGAAAGTAACTATATCGGCAACTTGGGAAACCCCGATTTTTGCGTATTTTGTACCGAAATTGTATAAAATACTGGAAATGCGTATCTGCTCATATCCCGCATTCTAAGTACATTATACACCGATATTGCACCGATTTAGCAACTTTTTTTTTTAACTTTAACTTTTAAGAGTATCTAGACTAGGGCCCCTATATAGGGATGTAAATATTTTACTAAATCTATTTTTAGCCTAGATTCCGAATTTTTAATTAGATTTTTACTAGCGTTGCCCTATAGGGTTATAAAGCTACTTTTAGGATTAAGTTTAACGCTCCCGCGCAGACCTTAACTCTAACTTTAAAATCTTGGCGCCAAGACTTGCCAAGGCTGCAAAATGCGCATTTTGCACCGATTAAGTAGCGATTTTATAGAACTATTTTTCCGGACTTACCGATGTAAATTGCCCCTCGTTTACGTATATTTAAATAATATTAAAGTACTATCTTATCTAGCTTTTTAAGATTAAGAACGATATCTCGATAAAGTTATAATCGGGTAAATAAGGAGGGAGGTATTTAAATAAAATACCGGCGTTAATATATAACCTAGCTAGAACTAGATTATAATAAATATTAATATTATTATAAATTATTATTAAGAGTATATTATCGTCTTCGAAACGGCCGTAGCGAGGGAGGATATTATATTCGATAAAATTATTAAATATCGCCGCCGTAATTAAATCTTAATAAATAATTTAATCGAGGTAACTATTAATAATATATATAAATAAAAGACTCTACTTTTTATTCTTATATAGGCTTTAAATAATTAATAGTATAATATTAATAAAGGCCTAGTTATACTTCCTATTATCTATTAAAATTAATTATATTAATATTATATATAAGAGCTCGGAATATACTAGTATATTTATAAATAGTATTTTTATTTAGAAAGATTAATTAATTAACTCGTTACCCCGTTAATTTTATAAATTAAATAGTTTTTAAAATTTAATTACGTTTACGAGCGACTTTATATTAAATTTTCCTATTTTAATTTAGGCGGTAAAGTACACTTCGGATTAGCGTGGGGTAGGGTAGAGATCGAGGTATAATCCCTACCCTAACCTAGCGTAGGGATCTATTGGCGTAGGGTTTAAAATAAAGTAGAGTAGAGTAGGGATTTACTAAAAGATCCCTAAACGCTAAGATAATAACCTTAGGGACGTATTATAGCTACTACTATCTTTATAAATATATATACTCATGGTTATTATTAACCCCGTAGATATACGCACTCATAGTTGCTGCCCCTATAGATGCGCGTATTTATAGCTACTACCGCTACTGTTTCTATAGATACGCGCACTTATAGTTACTCCTGCCCCCATAGATCTACTGCCCCTATAGATATACGTACTCATAACTACTACTAACCCTATAGATATACGTACTCATGGCTACTACTGACTTTATAGATATGTATACTCATGGCTGCTACTGCCCCTATAGATATACGTATTTATAGCTCCTACTACTACTACCCTTTATAGATATACGTACTCATAGCTACTACTGCCTCTATAGATATATATACTTATAACTACTACTACCCCTATTATAAATTAATAATAAGATATATTATAAATTATACTATAGAGAGACGATTATTACAATGATTATTATAATTAATATTTATTATTATTCTTTACTCTTTACCTTTCAACCGATTTTAAATCGAAATATTCTTAAGAATAAAATAATAAGTTTAAGAGAAAACGCTAATATTAAAACGTATTAGTAAATATTTAAAAAGGGTTAGTTTTAAATTTAAAATTAAACTATTATTTAAGTGTCCCCTTAATTTTAAAATAAACGAATTAAATTACGTCTCTAATAAAACCCTCGGTTATATCTAATATTAAGTTAATAATAGTTTTAATTTAAATATTAGTTTGAATAATTATAGGTCCGAGCGCTCATTCAAAGCTATGGTCCTTATTCATATTCATGGCCCTTATTTATACTGTCGCTTTATAGGGCTAGTAGTGGTCATAAGTACGCGTATCTATGGGGGCAGTAGTAGCTATGAGTGCGCATATCTATGGGGGCAGCAGCAGCCATGAGTACGCATATCTATGGGGGCAGCAGATCTATGGGGGCAGGAGCAGCCATGAGTGCGCGTATCTATAGGGGCAGCAGCGGTAGTAGCCATAAGTGCGCGCATCTATGGGGGCAGCAGCCATGAGTGCGCGCATCT
>JAABUS010000732.1_pt1 | contig 80426 bp, 83 predicted proteins | sample 5560161 | NCBI WGS metagenome assembly JAABUS01 (sample SAMN10711885, study PRJNA513376) | rock metagenome | isolation source: Antarctica rocks | place: Antarctica: Victoria Land, Trio Nunatak nord | collected 2016-01-04
CAGCTGGAGGGAGTCGAGGGTGGGATCTGGGGCGAGTTCGGTGGAGGCCACGTAAGCGAATCTACGAACGGGTCCTAAAGGCTTCCTAACGGGCCGCGAGGAGCTGCAACGCAGCGCCCGGCGGACGGTTACCGGCTAGGGAAACAACTCGCTGACAGGCAGTGAGAAGCCGGGCAGCAGAGATGACTCGAGCGCCACGTGATCGTCCAGCTCGAGTGCGACGTCGAAGGTCGGTGTGGTGCGACTCGAACGTCGAAAGGCGAGCACCATCTCGGCCGCGCTGTCGACCAGCCACAGCTCAGGCAGGCCGTGGCGTTCGTACGCGGCCTTCTTCGCGCCGATGTCATAGCGCCAGGTCGACGGCGAACGCACCTCGACGGCCAGGTCGGGTACTGGCGAGGGGGGCTCTGCGTCGCGCGCGGGCGCGCGGCCTTCCGCGTACCACATGAGGTCGGGTCCGAAGACGTTTCGCTCGTCGAGCTGGACGTCGACCGGGAGCATCACGGTGCCGCGGTCGGGGCCAGATCGAGTCCAGGTCTCCAACGCGAACACCAAGTCGCGCTGAACGTAGCTGTGCAGCGGCCGGGCCTCGTTCACCACGACCTCACCCTCGACCAGCTCCGTGCGCGGGCGACCCCGCCACGGCAGCGGGCGCGCCAGGTACTCCTCCGCGGTCATTCGCTCGACCACCGCCATCCCTTGCATCGTAAACCCCCCGAGACGCATCGCTCACGTCCCTTCAAAGGGCCTGGGCCGCGGCTTCTCGCCCCCCGGGCTCCCGAACTCGGCTCAGCTGCCGTCGCCGATCTGGAGCACGGATAGAAACGCCTCCTGGGGGACCTCGATGCGCCCCACCTGCTTCATCCGCTTCTTGCCCTCCTTCTGCTTTTCCAGCAGCTTCTTCTTGCGCGAGATGTCGCCGCCGTAGCACTTGGCGATCACGTCCTTGCGCATCGGCTTCACTGACTCACGGGCGATGATCTTGGCCCCGACCGCGGCCTGGATCGCGACTTCGAACTGCTGGCGGGGGATCTGCCTGCGCAGCCGCTCGGCCAGGCCGCGGCCCACGTCGTAGGCCTTGTCGCTGTGCACGACCATCGAGAGCGCATCGACCTGATCGCCGGCCAGCATGATGTCGAGCTTGACGAGCTCCGACGGGCGCATGCCGATCAGCTCGTAGTCCAGTGAGGCGTAGCCCTTGGTCCTCGACTTGAGCTGGTCGAAGAAGTCGAGCACGATCTCGGCCAGGGGCAGGTCATAGCGCAGCTGCACGCGCCACTCGGAGAGAAAGCTCATGTCCACGTGGGTGCCGCGGCGCTCCTGGCAGAGCTCCATCACGGCCCCCACCCCCTCCTTCGGGCAGAGGACGGTGGCGCGGATGTAGGGCTCGCGGATCTCCTCGATGCGCACCCGCTCGGGCATGTCCGCGGGCGAGTGCACGGCCAACTCGTCGCCGTTGGTCAGCGTAACGGCGTACTCCACGGTCGGCGTGGTGGCCAGCAGCTCGAGGTCGTACTCGCGCTCGAGGCGCTCGCGCACGATGTCCATGTGCAGCAGGCCGAGGAACCCGCAGCGAAAGCCGAAGCCGAGCGCCTGGCTGGTCTCGGGGTCATAGGAGAGCGCGGCGTCGTTGAGCGCGAGCTTCTCGAGCGCGTCGCGCAGATCCGAGAAGCGGTCGGTTTCCACCGGGAACAGGCCGCAGAAGACCATCGGCTTGACCTCGCGGTAGCCCGGCAGCGGCTCCTCGGCGGCGCCGGCCCGGGTGGTGAGCGTGTCTCCCACCCGCAGCAGCGACACATCCTTGACGCCCGTTATCAGGTAGCCCACCTCACCCGCCTCCAGCGAGGGAACGGGCTTCATCGTGGGACCGAAGAAGCCGATGTCGTCGATCTCGGCCTGGGTACCCGTCTGCATGGCCTTGATCGCGTCACCCTTGCTGAGCCGGCCATCCACCACGCGCACGTAGGCGATCACCCCGCGGTACTGGTCGAACTCCGAGTCGAAGATCAGCGCCCGCGCCGGCGCGTCCGGGTCGCCCCCGGGCGGGGGCACCTGGCGCACGATCGCCTCGAGCACGTCGGTCACCCCGATCCCGGACTTGGCCGACATCCGGATCACGTCGTCGGCGGCGTCGCCGAGCAGCTCGTGGATCTCGCCGGCCACGCGCTCGGGCTCGGCGCCGGGGAGGTCGATCTTGTTCAGCGCCGGTATCAACTCGAGCCCGGCGTCGACGGCCAGGTAGGTGTTGGCCACGGTCTGGGCCTCCACGCCCTGAGCGGCGTCGACCACCAGCAGCGCCCCGTCGCAGGCAGCGAGCGAGCGCGACACCTCGTATGTGAAGTCCACGTGGCCGGGCGTGTCGATCAGATGCAGGCGGTAGGTCTCGCCGTCGCGCGCGGTGTACTCCACGCGCACGGCCTGGGCCTTGATCGTGATGCCCCGCTCGCGCTCGAGGTCCATCGAGTCGAGCATCTGCGGCCGGTGCTCGCGGGAGTCGACGGCGCCGGTGGCCTCGAGGATGCGGTCGGCGAGCGTCGACTTGCCGTGGTCGATGTGGGCGATGATCGAGAAGTTGCGGATGTTCTGAGCGGGGAGGGCCACGGGCCCCCTTAGGTTAGGCGCGCCCCTTGTTGAGGAACCAGGTGCGGCTGGCGGAACTAGGTGCGGCTGGCGCGCAGGAGCAGGTCGACCTGCTCCTGCTTGCGCATGATCATGTGCTCGAGCCGGTGCTCGATCGCCTCCGAGGTGGCCTCGCGGCCGGTGGGCTCGATTGCGTCCTGAAGCGTTGAAGCGTCTCAGCCTCCGATTCGATCAGCCAGGCCACCGCCTCGCGCGGATCCTCGACGAAGCGCGGAGGAGCCACCTCCAGCGTCGGCGCGCCACCCAGCGCGGCGATCTTCTCAACCAGGTGGCGAGCATCGTCGAGCTCCGGCCGCGGCGAATGCGCACGGTGTTGCGGGCAGGGCCGAGAAAGGCGATCATCGCGGTCCCTGCCGTCGTGCCGACCGAGGAACGCATGGAGATCGCCATCCCGCTGTTTGACCGCTTCACCGCCCTCGATGCGGTGGGCCCCTACCAGGTTCTCTCCGCGCTGCCGGGCGCCCGGGTGCGCTTCCTCGCAGCCGAAGCGGGACCCGTGCGCAACGACGACCGGATGCTCACGATGGTGGCCGAGGGCCGCTGGGAGGACGCCCCCCGGCCCGAGGTGCTGGTGGTGCCCGGCGGTCCCGGCACGGGCGACGTGCTGGGCGACGAGCGTCTGCTGGCCTGGGTGCGTTCTGTGCACGAGACCTCGCGCTACACGACTTCGGTGTGCACCGGCTCGCTCGTGCTCGGCGCTGCCGGAATCCTCGACGGCGTCGATGCGACAACGCACTGGCTGGCGATGGAGTCCCTGCGCTCGCTGGGCGCCCGCCCCACCTCCGAGCGGGTGGTCGAGCGCGGCAAGGTGATCACCGCGGCCGGCGTGTCCTCGGGCATCGACATGGCCCTCCGGCTGGCTGAGTTGATCGCCGGCCCGGTGACCGCCCAGGCGATCCAGCTGAGGATCGAGTACGACCCGCAGCCTCCGTTCGACTCCGGCTCGCCCGCGAAGGCGCCGGCCGAGGTCGTGGAGCTGGCGCGCGGCGGGATCGGCAAGAGCTGATCCCCGCGGCCTGCGGCGCAGGGCGCACCTGAGGGCTGCCCACGATCAGCTCAGACCAGCCGGCGGATCCAGCGACGAACCCCGGCGGGCGGCCTCGTCGAGCCGCGCGAAGCGCGGGTCGTCGGCGGCCTCGTCGAGCCGCGCGAAGCGCGGGTCGTCATCCTCGAGCATCGTGCGCAGCGACACCCTGACGGCCTCGATGTCGAGAGTGCGGGCCGCCACCATCGCCTCGATGTCCGCCCAGTCCCGGGTGCGGTCGAACATCGCCTTGAAGACCGCCAGCTCGACGGGGCCGAGGACCGGAATCTGGATGGACGAGAAGGGCACCATCGTCCGGTGGCGGGCGGCGTCGGCGTGCACCGGGATGCAGTCGAAGAAGAGGTCCACCGGCGTCTCGTCCCACCACAGCCGGACCTGCCCGTCGCGAGCGATTGTCTTGGCCGTGCCGGCCGGCTGGGCGACTCCGTCCGGGAGCGCGTCCAGCGCTCGCACGGACTGCTCGGCGGGGACGAAGCAGTTCACGTCGATGTCGCTCGTGCCGCGCGGATCGAGCGTCCAGTAGGCCAGTGCGATGGCGCCGCCGAAGGCGTGCGGAATCGGCGCGCGGTCCAGCGAGTGGTGCAGTGCGACCAACCGCTCGGCGAGCGTCACGCCGGCTCGCGCGCCGCCGGGCCGAGGCGCGGGAAGCGCAGGGCCGGCTCGTGGCGCACGGGGAGCGCCTCAGCCAGCGCCAGGACCTCGACCAGGCGGCGTCCCGCGTGGGCGTGCTGCACCGGGGAGGGCTGGATCACAGGCCGCGCCGCCGGCTCGACGGTCAGTCGCGATCCCGCGGCAGCGAGCAGCCGGCTGAACGTGGTCACGAACGGCTGCTTGGCCCCACTCTCGTAGGCCGAGATGGTGGCCTGTGACGTACCCGCAAGAGCGGCCAGAGCGCGCTGGGTCAGCCCCGCGCGCCGCCGCACGGCACGGAGAGTGGTCCCGGCGTCCATGCTCCGTATCATATCCGGCGGGATATTCGAGCCGGCGGACACCGGCGTGGCCTCGGACTCAGCGCCGCCCGCCGGGCAGCAGCGCCCGGATCTGACGCGCCTCGGGCACACCGAGTGCCCACACCCCGCCGGCGTAGACCGCGAGCCCCACCGTGATCGCCACGCCGACCGACACAACCTGCGCGGGGAGCGTGCGCCCCAGCAGATCCTCCAGGCCGTACCACGCGCCGTAGGCCGCCACGGCCAGGAGCCCGGACGCGGCGAGCATGCGCACTCCCGCCGCGAGGGCTCGTCCAGCCTCCACGCCTCCGAGCTCCCTGCGCAGCAGCCACCCCTGGGCCAGCGTCATCACCAGCGTGCCGGCCACGGTGCCGATCACGATCCCGGCGATCCCGAACGGCCCGTACAGCGCGAGGGCGACCAGGGCGTTCACCACCAGGTTGACGCCCGCGAGGGCGGTGGTGGCCCAGGGCTTCTGCAGGCTGAAGAACGTACGTGAGAAGAGCAGGCTGACCCCCTGGAACGGCAGCGAGATCGACCACCACACGAGGGCGGTCTTCACCAGGTCGGTGGCCTGGGGATCGAACTCGCCGCGCTCGTAGATCAGCCGGGTGATCGGCTCGGCCAGCACCGCCATCAGCACCGCGCTCGGGATCAGCAGCAGGCAGATCTGGCGCACCCCGTTGGCCATCGTCCGGCGCAGGTCGTCGGTGGCCCCGCGCGCGGCGAAGCGGGACAGCGTGGGGAACAGGATCGTGGCGATCGAGATCGAGAAGATCCCCTGCGGCAGCTGGTAGATCCGGAACGCCTTTTCGATCGCGGCCGGCGCCTCGGTCTGGACGAGCGTTCCGAAGAACGAGTTGATCAGCAGCGAGAGGTTGATCATCCCCAGCGCGATCGTGACCGGCAACATCAGCCGGAGCACCCTTCGCAGGTGTTCGTTGCGCCAGTCCAGGGAGAAGTGAAAGCTCCCCCCCCGCCCACGCAGCCAGGGCAGGGGCAGCAGGAACTGGATCACGGTCCCGGCCAGCACCCCCACCGCGTACGCGTAGATCTGGTCCTCCTCCGGGAAAGCCGGTGTGAGCCCCACCAGGGCACCGATGATCACGACGTTCCAGGCCACCGGCGCCAGCGCGGGCACGCTGAAGTGGTCGAGGGAGTTGAGCATCCCGACCACGAGACCCGACAGCGCCAGCAGGACCACGATCGGAAACAGAAGCTGGGAGAGGACCACGGTCAGGTCCCGCAGCCGCGGCTCGTCGTCGAACCCGGGGGTGAACAACGACATGATCGGATCCGCCAGCAGGATGAACGCAGCCGTGACCGCACCGAGGACCAGGGCGATCAGGAAGAAGAGACTGGAGGCCACCCGGAAGGCCTCGCGGCGCTCGCCCTTCTCCAGCAGCTCGGTGAAGACCGGCACGAAAGCGCCCTGCAGCGCCGAATCGGCGACCAGCGCACGGATCAGGTTGGGCACCTGGAAGGCGATCGTGAACGCCGACATCGGGCCCCTGACCCCGAAGAGGCTCGCCACCACCACCTCACGCACGAGGCCGAGCACACGCGAGAGGCCGGTGGCCGCCGAGAAGAAGAGCGTGCTGCGCGCGAGGCGCCCGCCGCGCGGGGGATGGTCAGGCGAAGGACCCGGCTTTCCTGCCTCGTCCTTGTCGGGCTCAGCGGACACAGCCGCGCTACACTACGTCGCTGTCGCGCAGGGCATGCGCCCGCGCGACTTTTTTACGCACGCACATGGCCAACATCGCATCCCAAGAGAAGCGGATCCACCGCACGGAGCGCGAGCGGCTGGAGAACCGTCGCTACACCTCCTCGGTGAGGACTTCCTTCCGGCGCCTCGAGTCGGCCATAGAGGCCAAGGACGCCGCGGCGGCCGAGGAGACCTACCGGACCCTCTGCTCGCGCATCGACCGCGCCGCCCGCAGCGGCGCCATCCATAAGAACACCGCCGCGCGCAAGAAATCCCGCGCCATGCGCCTGCGGGCGCAACTCTGACCCACCTCGTGGAGACCACGCCGCGCGACGCCCGTCGCCGGCGTCTCAGCCGGCGGCGCCCACGAGGGCGAGGCTCACTGCGGTGTCTTCGTCGAGGGTCCCGCCGCCACGCAGCTGCACCTCGAGATCCGCGAACCGGCAGAGGGCCTGCCGCAGCGTCTCGCGGTCGGCCTTGCGGGCAAGCGCGACCGCCTTCTTGATACGCCAGGGAGGCGTCCTCATGGCCTTCGCCAGATCCTTCTCACCCACCCCGGCGTCGAGGAGCTCGACCACGCGGTGGACCTCGCGCAGACGCCCGACGATCGGGTAGACGAAGCGGCTGGGACGCTCGTCCTGGGCGGCCAGCTCCTCGGCCAGGGTCACGGTGAGCCGCAGGTCGCCGGCCACCACGGCGTCGGCCAGGTCATAGACCTTGGGGGCCGCGTCGCCCGCAGCGAGCAGCTCGACATCGTCCGCGCCCGCCGCTGTCTCTGGGTAGAGCGCAATCGCGATCTTCTCGATCTCGCGCACCAGCCGCTGCTGGCCGCTACCGGCCACGGCGACGAGGGTGCGCGCCGCCTCGGGATCCATCTGCAGGCCGTGCTCCTTCGCGCGCGCGATCACCCATTTCGGCAGCTCCCAGGGCTTGGGCGCGGCGTGTTCTCTCACTTCCCCGCCCGCGGCCTGCACCGCCTTGGCGAGGGGGCCGGGGGGCTTGCCCCGCGCGATCAGCACCAGCACGGTGTCCGGCGGCAACGCGGTCAGCGCAGAGAGCAGGGGTTCCAGGGCCGGCGCCTTCCAGGCGTTGACCTCCTCGGCGAGGATGTAGCGCGTGCCCGTGGCAAAGGTGAGCGCCGAGACCGAGGCGACCACTTCGTCGGGCGTGGCGCTCGTCGCGTGGAAGTGCTCGAGGTCGCCCGGGCCGTTCTCGGCCTCGGCGCGCCTGCGCAGCCGGCCGCGCCACTGATCGATCTTCGCGTCGTCGTCACCGTGGACGAGGTAGACGGGCTTGAGGTCGGCCACCCGGCGAGTCTAGGCACCGGGGCGGAGCGTTGCGCGTGGGGGCGAGAGGACGGTCGCAGGCGATCAGCGAGCGCGTATGCCGTCGAGCATCAGCTCGAGGTGGCGGCGCCAGTCAAAGGTTTCGGCGGGAGGGCCCGCCGCCATCGTGCTGCATAGCCCGCACATCAACATGGGAACGTCGTCGATCGTGAAGTCGTCGCGGATCACACCAGCGGCCTTGGCGCGGTCGATGACGACCGCGAAGGTGGCCTTCAGCTCCTCGCGTGCCTCCTCGGCGTAGCTCCAGTCGGCCTCCGCTCGCATGAGCGCGTCCTGGACGGCCGCGTCCGCGGCCATCAGCTCTGCGTTGCGCCGCAGCGTTCCGGCGAAGGCCTCCCAGGGATCCTCTATATCCAGCGCTTCCCGGGCGCCCTCGAGCAGCAGCCGGAACTTCTGAGCGAGGAGCTCGCCGATCAGCGCCTCCTTGGTGGGGAAGTGGCGGTACACGGTGCCCACCCCCACGCCGGCCCGTCGCGCCACGTCCTCCATCTGAGCATTCACGCCCGCCTCGGCGAACGCCGTCTTCGCGGCCGTGAGGATGCGTTCCCGGTTGCGGCGCGCGTCAGCGCGCAGTGGACGATCGAGGGACGCGGTCGAGACCTCCATCACGCCATCGTAACGGGCGGGGTTGACAAACGGAAGGGGGATTCCGTATGTTGGGCAGTAGCGGAATAGTGCTTCCGTTTACATCCAAGACCGCTCGCGCCGTCCGAAGGAGCCACCGAATGACCGAACCAACCGAAGTCCGCTCGAAGGGACTCGCCCTAGTGCTGCTGGCGATGACGCAGTTCGTGGTGATTCTCGACGCCTCGATCGTCAACGTTGCGCTGCCCTCCATTGGGGAGGCCCTCGACTTCTCTCAGGACAACCTGTCGTGGGTCGTCAACGCGTACACGCTCACCTTCGGCGGGTTCCTGCTGCTGGGGGGCCGCATGGCGGACCTGCTGGGACGCCGGCGAATGTTCATCAGCGGCCTGATCCTCTTCGGCATCGCCTCGCTTGGTGGCGGGCTCGCGCAAAGCGACATCTGGCTGATCGCTGCCCGCGCCGTCCAGGGCCTGGGTGCCGCGCTGATCTCCCCGGCGGCCCTCTCGATCGTGACCACGACCTTCGCCGAGGGCGCCGAGCGTAACCGGGCGCTGGGCGTCTGGGGCGCCGTGGCGGGGGCCGGCGGGGCCGCAGGCGTGCTGCTTGGCGGCGTGCTCACCGAGTACCTGGGCTGGGAGTGGGTGCTCCTGGTGAACACGCCGATCACCTTGGTCGCCGCGTTCCTGGCGCCCCGCCTGCTGGTCGAGAGCCGCGATGAACGCGAGAGCGCCTTCGACATCCCCGGCGCCGTGTCGGTCACAGCCGGTCTGGCGCTGCTGGTATACGGCCTGGTGAACGCCGAGAAGGCGGGATGGGGCTCCGGCGAGACCGTTGGGATCCTGGCGGGCGCAGTCGTCCTGCTGGTGTCCTTCATCGCGATCGAGTCGCGCACGAAGCACCCGCTGATGCCCTTCTCGATCTTCCGCCTGCGCACCCTGCGCGGCGCCAACATCGTCGGGCTGCTCGTGGGCATGTCCCTGTTCTCGATGTTCTTCTTCATATCGCTCTACCTCCAGCAGGTGCTGGGCTATGAGCCTCTGAAAGCCGGCGTTGCGTACCTGCCGCTTGCCCTGCTGATCGTGGTGAGCGCGGGTGGGGCCTCGCAGCTGGTGACAAGGATCGGTTTCAAGCCGAGCCTGATCATGGGGATGACCTTCATCGCGGCCGCGCTGCTCTGGTTCTCCCAGGTGTCGCCGGACGGCACCTACCTCGGCGACGTGCTGTTTCCCTCGATGCTCGCCGCCCTCGGGCTCGGATTCGCGTTCGTGCCCGTCACGATCGCGGCGGTCACAGGCACCGAGCCGGGTGAGGCAGGCCTGGCGTCGGGGATGCTCAACACCACCCAGCAGGTGGGCGGTGCACTGGGTCTCGCAATCGTCGCGACGGTCGCCAACTCCGCTACCCGCGACGCCTTCGCGGGCGGTGAGCGCAACCGGGCGGTGGCTCTGACCGAGGGCTTCCAGGACGCCTTTTTGGTGTGCGCGGCGTTCGCCGTCCTCGGAGCGGTGCTGGCCGCCGTGCTGATCTCCTCGAAGGACAGCCGTGAGCAGGCTGCGGCGGCGCGCAAAGGCGAGGTCGACGTCGTGCCCGTCGCCGGGTGAAGCCCCTGGAGGGTTGGCGCTCCTGCCTCAGCCTCCGCGGTCGGGTCGGACGCTCATCCGGCCGTCTTTGACGGTCAGGGTCACGGTGCCGTCCCGGTCGGTGCGAAAGGTGGCCACGCCCGCGTCGTCGAGCGCCGCCAAAGTCGACGGTGCGGGGTGCCCGTAGGTGTTCTCGCTGCCGACCTCGATGGCCGCCACCTCGGGGCGGAGGCGATCGAGGAGCTCGCCCAGCCCGGGATCGCTGCTGCCGTGGTGGGGAACCTTCATCGCATCCACGTCCGGCAGGGTGAGCGGCGCCAGCGACGGACTTTCGGCATCGGCTGAGAGGAGCAGATCGAAGCCGCCGGCGCTGACGATCGCGACCACCGCGCGCTGGTTGGGATCCTCCGGGGGCGGACCGGGCGGGCGCGCCGTGGGCGCGAGGATCCGAATGTCCAAGCTACCGACCCGGAGCGTCATCGGGGCGATCGCCTCCACGCGACGCACTCCGCGATCGCGGGCGGCCTGCACGGTCGAGCGGAAGTCGCGGTCGAGGGTGCCGTCGCCGCCGTCCACGAGCAGATCCACCGGGAAGCGGTCGATCACCTCGGCCAGGCCTCCCTGGTGGTCTCGGGAGGCGTGGGTCATGACCACCGCGGAGAGCCTTCGCACCCCGGCCTCGCGCAGCAGCCGCGCGACCCTGCCCTCGGGTGGACCGCCGTCGAAGAGAACGGCGCTGCCGTCGGGGTGCTGGATCAGCGTGGCGTCGCCCTGACCCACGTCCAGGAAGGAGACGGTGAGCGCACCGGGCGTGCCGGGAGGAGCCGTGGCGCGTGCGAAGAGCAGCGCACAGGCCGCGAAGAGGCCGAGTACGGCGGCGGCTCGCCGGGCGCTCGGGAGCCGGCGCCACGCCGCCGCGATCGGCGCGCGGGCGGTCTCCGTGCGAGCCGCGAGGCGCGCGGCGCCGGCCGCCGCCGCGCCCAGCGCCCCATAAGCCGCCACTACTCCCACACGGGAGGGCAGCTCGAGCGCAACCTGGCTTCCGGGCAGGTCCGCGAAGGAGGATGCCAGCGCCGACAGCGCTCGGGTGAGCGGCTCGAGCCCGACCCCCAGAGCGGAGTTGACCACGTCGGCGACTCCATCCGCCGGCCACCCGAGCACCGACAGCTGCCCGAGCGCGGCCCGCAGCATGCCCAGCCACATGATCGGCGCGATCAGCGGGAGAGCGATCACGTTCGCCGGCAGCGCGGCGAGCGACAACGCCTCGAAGTGGTGGGCAAGCAGCGGAGCGGTGGCCAGCGTGGCGGCCACGGTGACCGCCACGCCCTCGGCCAGCAGCCGGGGGAGGCCGCTGAGCAGCGAGCGCACTCCAGGCGCCAGGACGAGGATTCCTACGACGGCGGCGAAGGACAGCTGCCAGCCGGGGTCCTCGCAGGCGCGGGGGTTGAGAGCGAGCGTCACGCACGCGGCGAGCAGCAGCGCGTACCACCGGGATGAGGGCCTCGACGCCGCAAGAGCCACGAGCGACGCCGCTCCGGCCACACCGGCCCGCTGCAGCGACGGCCCGGCGCCGGCCAGCGGGACGTATAGCCCGATCAACCCGACCGTGATCGCGATCCGCGCCCCCCACGGCAGCCCCAAAGCGGCGAGGAGAGGGAATGCCAGGGCGCCCAGCAGCATCACGTTCTGCCCGCTGACCGCGAGAACGTGGGCGAGCCCCGAGGCACGGAAGTCGTCCCTGACCGCCGGATCGATGTCCTCGTCCTGGCCGAGGACCATCCCCCGGGCGAGAGCCCCTGAGCCGGGCGTGAGGCCGCTCGCGATGCCGAGCTCCGCGCGCCTGCGCAGGGTGTCGATGGCCCCGGAGACTCCGCCTCGGCGTTCTCCGGTGACCTCGATCCGTTCGGCGTCCAGCTCGCCGGCCAGGCCGCGGCGGCGAAGGTAGGCGGCCAGGTCGAACTCTCCCCCGGTCGCAGGCTCGGGCGCTCGGACGCTTCCGGCGAGCTCGACCTCCGAGCCGACACCGGTCGCGGCCGGCACCCGGGCGTCACGGGGAAAGCGCACGAGCAGCCTGGCACCGAGCGCGGAGCCCGAAGCCATCCGGGCCTCGGCGCTCGAGCCGAAGGGACCTGCCCGGGGCGCGCCTACGAGATAGGCGCTGCCCTCCACCCGATCGCCGGGCTCGAGCCCTGTCCCGGGGCGGTCGATCGCCACGACCCGCTCGTGCCCCGCCAGCCCGCCCGCCAGCAGCGCGGCGGCGGCGATGACGGCCGCGCGTGGAGCCGTGAGCAGCGCCAGCCCAACGGTGAGCGCCCCCGCGATCGCGAGGCGGGTGGCCGCTGGCGCCCCGGCGAGCGCGAGGCCCGCGGCCGCCGCCGCGAGAACGAGATGGCGGGGGTGAGCGCCGGCCAGCTCGCGCAGGTAGGTCGCGGCGCGCGCCGTCCGGTCCTCCGGCGGGCGGTGGCCGGCGGCGGCCGGCAGGCTCACGGCGGGCGCGTCACGGCCTCACCGCCTCCTGCAGCGACGCGAAGCGCTTCTCGCCGATCCCCTCCACCTCTTGGAGCTGGCCGAGAGAGCGAAACCCACCGTTCTGGTCACGGAACTCGATGATCCGCTGGGCCAGCGTGGGTCCTATCCCGTCGAGTTGGTCGAGCTGTTCGACCGTCGCCGTGGTGAGGCTCACCGGCGGCGCGCCCGCCGCTCCCGCAACCGGACCGGCTGCCCCGGGCACGGCCCCCGCCAGCCCCGGCGGACCCCGACGGGGAACGATCACCTGCTGGCCGTCCTCGAGGCGCTGTGCGAGGTTGACCGCCGTGAGCTCCGCCCGACGAGTCGGCCCACCCGCCACGTGGATCGCCGCGGCCGCGCGCGAGCCCTCGGGAACGCGAAAGAGGCCGGGGCGGCGCACCTCCCCGGCCACGTGCACATAGAGGCCGCCGGCCGTCTTGCCGCTCGCCCCGGCACCAGAGGCGCGGCCTCCCCCGCCGCTCGGCGCCGAGCCTCCAGCGCCTGCTCCGTCTACCCGCACCGGGACCGAGGGCGGACCCGTACCCGGACCGACCACCCGTACGGCCGCGAGCACGAGCAGGACGCCGGCCACCGCCCACGCCACCATCTGCCATTTCGAGCGCTCGGGCACGCGAACCAAGCTAGGCCGGCGACGGTGATTTGAGGGTGCCAGCGGTGACGGTTGACGTTGCGGCGGGTAACGAACCCGTCACCGAGACGGCGCCGCTGCGCGACCGAGCGGACTCGAAGGTCGCTTCAGCGCACCTCGAAGCCCTCCAGCCTCTCCGGCTCCTCCTCCGCGACGTCGACCCCCTCCACGCGGGCTTGGCCCGGGTCCCGGCGGCAGAACTCGACCAACGCATCCACAGCATCCGAGGGGCCCTCGAACACCGCCTCGACGGTTCCGTCGGGGCAGTTGCGCACCCAGCCGGCCAGGTCGTGTCCGGCCGCCTCGCGACGAACCGTGTCGCGAAAGAACACGCCCTGCACGCGTCCCGACGCGCGCACCCGGACCCGCCTCAAGACGATCCCCCCACGCCTTCGCTCAACCGGCGCTCCGAGTCCGCAGCGCTCGCTCCACCGCTTCCTGCGGTGAAGCTGCTCTCACTATCGCCTCGTCGGGCCCCTCTGCGCGTGCCAGGGTCCATGTGTTCAGCCCTACCACCCTCTTCTGCGCCGCCAGGGCGAGGGCGATCTCCGAGAGGGTGCCGTAGGCGCCCCCCACCGCGATCACGGCATCCGCGGTGCGCACGACGACGGCGTTGCGCGCTTCGCCGAGGCCCGTGGCCACAGCAAGGTCGACGAAGTCGTTGGCCGCGCTGCGGTCGGAGCCGGGGAGGATCCCGACGGTGGCGCCGCCGGCCGACTTCGCTCCGCGGCACACCGCCTCCATCGCCCCTCCCAGCCCACCGCACACGACCACCGCACCCTGCTCGGCGAGCGCGCAGCCCACCGCCTCGGCCATCTCGGCCTCGTGGGGCTCGGCGTGCGAAGGGCCGACGACCGCTACGTGGGGGCGAAACGGCACGGACGCCGAATCCCTTGAGATCCTCACCTGACCACGAAGTTCACCAGCTTGCGCGGCACGACGATCGTCTTCACGATCTCCATGCCGTCAAGCCGGGTCGCCAGCTTCGCCGACCCGCGCGCGATGCGCTCCTGCTCGTCCCGCGGTGCGTCGGCCGGCATCTCGAGGCGGTCGATCAGCTTGCCGTTGAGCTGCACGATCAGCTGAAGCACGTCGGCTGCCAGCAGGTCGGGGTCGGCCCGGGGCCATGGCTCCTCCCACACGCGCCGGCCCGTGAGGTGCTCGTAGGCCTCGCTGCCGAGGTGGGGGGCGAAGGGAAACACCAGCGAGGCGGCCGTGGCCACGGCGAAGCGCAGCTGCGACGCGCCCTCTGGCGTGCGCATCAGCTCGTCGCGGTCGGCGTAGACCTGGTTGACCAGCTCCATCACCGCCGAGATCGAGGTGTGCGTGGCAAAGCGCTCGCCAAGATCGCGCGTGACCTTGTCGATCGCCCAGTGGGCCTTGCGCAGCACCGCCGTCGGCTCGCCTGCCGGAGCGTCGGAGGGCGCAGTGGACGCAGCCACCTCGGCGCTAGCGCGGTACAGGCGCGAGAGGAAGCGATGCACGCCGCCGACGCCCTCGTCGGACCAGTCGGCGCCGTCGATCGGGTGACCGATGAAGAGGATGTAGCAGCGCGCGGTGTCCGCGCCGTAGCGGTCGACGTACTCGCGCGGCGAAACGACGTTGCCCTTGGACTTGGACATCTTCGCGCCGTCGCGGGTGACCATCCCCTGTGTGAACAGCCGGGCAAAGGGCTCCTGGACGTCGAGCAGGTCCATGTCGGCCAGCGCCTTGGTGAAGAAGCGGGCGTACATCAGATGCAGGATCGCGTGCTCCACCCCGCCGATGTACTGGTCCACGGGCATCCAACCCGCCAGCGCCTCGCGGTCCCACGGCGCGGTCTCGTTGTGTGGGTCGCAGTAGCGCAGGAAATACCAGGAGGAGTCGACGAAGGTGTCCATCGTGTCGGTCTCGCGCCGCGCCTGGGCGCCGCACTGCGGGCACTCGGTGCGCACCCACTGCTCGGCGGCGTCCAGCGGAGAGCGGCCCTTGGGCGCGTAGTCCTCGATGTCGGGTAGCTCGACCGGCAGCTGGGCGTCGGGAACCGGGACGAGGCCGCAGCTTTCGCAGTGCACGATCGGGATCGGGCAGCCCCAGTAGCGCTGGCGCGAGAGCAGCCAGTCGCGCAGCCGGTAGTTCACCGCCGGCCTGCCGAGCCCCTCCGAGCCCAGCCACTCGACGATCGCGTCGAAGGCCTCGCGGTTGTGTGCGCCGTCGAAGCGCCCGCTGCCGACCATTCGGCCGTCCCCGGCCCAGGGCAGCCCCTCCCCGCCCTCGATCACGCGCCGGATCGCCAGGCCATGGCGCTGCGCGAACTCGAAGTCACGCGTGTCGTGGGCGGGCACCGCCATGATGGCGCCGGTGCCGTACTCCATCAGCACGTAGTCGGCCACGTACATCGGGATCTGCTCGCCGTTGACCGGGTTGGTGACGGTGGCGTCCAGCGCGACCCCGGTCTTCTCGCGGTCTTCAGCCCCGCGCTGCTCGGCGGACTCGGTGAGCGCGCGGCGCACGTACTCGGCCACCTCGGGCGAGTCGCTCAGCCTCAACACGTCCGGGTGCTCCGGGGCCATGACGAAGAAGGTGGCGCCGAACAGCGTGTCGGGGCGGGTGGTGAAGACCGTGTAGTCGGTGTCGAGCGCCTCGCAGCGGAAGCTCACCTCGGCGCCCTCGGAGCGGCCGATCCAGTTTCGCTGCATGGCCACCACGTTCGACGGCCACTCGATGCCCGCCACGTCCTCGAGCAGGCGGTCGGCGTAGTCGGTGATGCGGAAGAACCACTGCTCGAGGCTGCGCGCCTGCACGAGCGTGCCGCAGCGCTCGCAGCGCCCGTCGATCACCTGCTCGTTGGCCAGCACCGTCGCGTCCTGGGGGCACCAGTTGACCGCGGCCTCCTTGCGGTAGGCCAGGCCGTGCTCGAACATCCGCAGAAACAGCCACTGGGTCCAGCGGTAGTAGGAGGGCTCATGGGTCGCGAACTCGCGCGACCAGTCGATCGAGATGCCCCAGCGGTGGAACTGGCGCTGGAACTCGGCGATCGAGGCCTGGGTGGACTCGCGCGGGTGCCGGCCCGTGCGGATGGCGTGGTTCTCAGCGGGCAGCCCGAATGCGTCGTAGCCCATCGGGTGCAGCACGCGGTAGCCGTTGCGGCGGCGGAAGTGGGCGACGGCATCGCCCACCGAGTAGGTCTTCAGGTGCCCGATGTGCGGCTCGCCCGAGGGGTAGGGAAGCATCTCGAGCACGTAGTACCTCGGGCGCTCGTCGGGATCGTTGGACACCTCCCAGGTGCGTTCCTGCGCCCATACGCGCTGCCACTTGGGCTCTATCTGCCCCGGGTCGTAACGGTCGCTCACCGGCGAAAGAATAGGTGCCGCCCGGTGGGGGGTCGCGGCAGGTTGCGGGGCCCGCCCTCGGCGGCCCTGGCCGCAGCCGCACGCAGCAGGGGTTCTTCCGGAGCGCATGAGACAATCCCGCCGGGATGAGCGCAAGCCCCACCACTCGCGCCTCCGATCTGGCGGCGCGACAGGTCGAGCAGATCGTGGCTGCCGCCCAGGAGGCGGCCGATCAGATCCGCGAGGACGCCCGCCGTGAGCTCGAAGAGATACGCGAGCGCGGCGAGCGCGAGGCTGAGCAGGAGATGAACCGGGCGCGCAAGGAGGCGATCACCCTGACCCAGGACGCCCGGCGCGACGCCGAAGGGATCCTCTCCGACGCCAACACCGAATTGGCCCAGATGCGCGAGCGCACCGAGCGCGCCGTGAAGGGCCGGGTCGCGGCGGCCGAGAAGGCCGCCGCCGAGGTTCTGGAAGAGGCGCGGACGCTGTCCGGGGGGCTGAAGCAACTCGGCCGCTCGCTGGAGTCCCAGGCCGAGCGCATCCTGCGTGACGTGTCTGCCGCCCACAAGCGGATGCAGGCGGACCTGCGGATCGCTGGTGCCTTGGAGCGCGATCCAGACAGGTCCGCTCCGCGGGCCGAGCAGGCGCCGGAGAGCAGCGCGAGGCCGGCCAGAGAGCAGGCTGGCGCCGAGCCGATCCCGCCAAGGCGCCGCGGAGCGAACCCCTTCGAGGATCTCTAGACGCCCAACTGGAAGGGCTGAGCGGTCGCGCGCGTTTCCGCCGAGCGAGGGCGCGGGGCGAGCTAGAGGGCCACGAGCCGTGTGGCGGTGGCCTTCCAGACGGCCACCACCGGCACCCCGGGAGCCAGGGCGAGCCGCTCCGTGGCCGCCTGGGTCAGCTCGGCGGTCAGAGCCTGGGGGGCGAGCAGGGCGACCCGGGTCCGGTTTCCGAGCGGCGAGACGGCGGAGACGGTCGCCGCCAGGCGGTTCTGGGCCGATCCCGAGCCCGTGGCGCCCGCCGGCTCCAGCTCGATCTCCCAGGGATGCACGCTCACGGCCACCCGGCCCCCCGCGCCGTCGGTGCTGGCCACGCAACCTCCGCCGTCGAGCTCCACCCGCGTGAGCCCGTCCTCGCCGCGCCGGGCAACGCCGTGCAGCACGACAGCGCCGGTGAAGTCGGCCACGAAGGCCGAAGTCGGCGCGCCCGCCAGCGCGGCGGCCGTCCCGGTCTGCACCACGCGACCGCCGTCGATCACCGCCACGCGGTCGGCCAGGACCGCGGCTTCTCCGAAGTCGTGGGTCACGAGCAGCGTGGGCACCTTCGCCTCGACCATAAGGCCGGTGAGCTCGCGTGCAGCGCCCGCGCGGGTACGGGAGTCCAGGGCGGAGAGCGGCTCGTCGAGAAGCAGCGCGTGGGGACGGCGGGCAAGCGCACGGGCGAGGGCCACACGTTGGCGCTCGCCCCCGGAGAGACCGGCAGGGCGCGAGTCGGCGCGCGCCGCCATTCCGAAGCGGTCGAGCAGCTCCACCGCGAGCTCACGCCTCTCGCGTCGTGCCACACCGTCCATGCCGAAGGCGACGTTGCGCCAGACGCTGAGGTTGGGAAACAGGGCGTAGTCCTGGAACAGGTATCCGACCCGGCGCCGCTCCGGTGCCACCGAGACCCCGCGCGCAGTGTCGAGCCACACCTCGCCCCCGCACTCCACCCTTCCGTGGTCGGCGCCCCTCAACCCCGCGGCGATGCGCAGGAGCGTGGTCTTGCCCCCACCGGAGGGCCCGGCCACCGCCAGGCACTCACCCGACGCGACCTCCAGTCGCACGTCGAGATCCAGTGGCCCGACCTTGGTCCGGGCCTCAAGCCCGAGCATCGCCCAGGACCTTCGCGCTGGATGCCAGTTTCGTTCCCAGGAGGATGGCCGCGCTCACGGACACCAGCACCGAGGAGAGGGCGAGGGCGCCGTCGAAGTCGTCGGAGAACCGTTCGTAGATCGCCAGCGGCGCGGTCTGGGTCACGCCGCTCAGGCTGCCGGCGAAGACCAGCGTGGCGCCGAACTCACCGAGGGCGCGCCCCCAGGCCAGCGCCGCTCCGGCCAGCAGGCCCGGCAGAGCGTTGGGCACCGCGATGCGAGCAAAGGTGCGTGCCTCCGTGGCCCCGAGGGTCCGGGAGGCCTCGATCAGCGACGGGTCGAGCGCGCCAAAGGCCGCCAGCGCCTGGCGGACGTAGAAGGGACTCGCGACGAAGGTGAGCGCGACGATCACCCCCGCGGTCTGGAACACCAGCTCGAGGCCGGCCGCTGCCACCGCGCCACCGAGGATCCCCTGGGGTCCGAGCGCGGCGAGCAGCCCGATGCCGGCCACGGCGGGCGGCACGACCAGGGGCAGCTCCACCAGGGTGACGGCAAGCGAGCGTCCACGGAAGGAGCGGGTGGCCAGCAGCCATCCCGCGGGGGTTCCGAGGATCACGATCAACGCGAGAGCGATGCCGGTGGCCTGCAGGCTCAGCAGGAGCGCGTCTACGGAGCCGGGCTCGTCGAGACTGGCGACGAGCTCGCCTGGCCCGGTGTTGACGAAGATCGCGACAAGCGGCAACGTGAGGAACGTCAGCACCAGCGCCAGGGCGGCCACCAGCACGACCGTGAAGGGGCGAGCTCCCCCCTTCACTTAGGTGGCGGTTCGAATCCCGCGCTGCGCATAGCGTCCCGGCCCGGGCCGTCGAGCAGGCCGTCGATGAACGCCTTGGCGGCCGCGGGCTCCTTCGCCCCCTTGACCACCGCCACTTCGTACTCGACGCTCGGCTGCAGGGCGGCGGGGAGCTCGATTGCCTTCACGTCCTGCCCCGCGGCGGTCACGTCGGTGATGTAGAGAAAGCCGGCGTCAGCGGCGCCCTGGGTGAGCTTGCCGACCACGCCCGCCACGTCGGGCTCCTCAGAACGGACGTTGTCAAGGATTGCCTCTCCCTGCTGCGGCTCGAGGTGGCCGATGACCTCACGCGTGTACTCCCCGACCGGCACCTCGCCGGAGCCGATGGCCAACTGTACGTCCTCCTTGGCGAGATCTTCGATCGAGGCGATGTCGTCCCTCTCCCTGGCGACGGCGATCACCAGACGGTTGCCGGCGAACTTGACCGGCTTCTCGACGAGCCCTTCCTCGAACAGCTGGTCGGGGAGCGTCGTATCGGCCGCCGCGTACACGTCTGGCTCGACCCCCTGCCGGATCTGCGCCGCTCCCTCGTCGGACCCCGCGAAGGTAAACCGCGCGGTGGCGTCGTCGAAGGCTTTGCCGTACTCCTCGAAGGCGTTCGTCAGCGACGTGGCCGCCGAGACCGTAAGGCGCGGCTTGGCGCTGTCCTCGTCGCCGCCGCCGCAGCCGGCCACAGCCAGCGACAGCACCGCCAGCAGCACCGCTGTGCGCATCATGCGTCCCGTCCCCCCTCGACCATCACCGAGGTGGCTTTGACCGTGGCGGTGGCGGACATACCGGGCGCAAGTCCGAGCTCTTCGACTGCGTCCCGGGTGACGGCCGCGGTGACCAGGTGAGGTCCCGCCTCGATCTCCACCAGGGCCATCACGCCGTCGACCTGCACGGAGCGCACGACCCCGGGGAAACGGTTGCGCGCCGACAGCCGGTCCCCAGCCGAATGGCGCGACGGGTGGCCGGCCAGGCGCTCCACGTCCTCGGGAGCGACGCGGCGGCGGTTGGCGGCATCGCGCCGGGTGGTCAACTTGCCCTCGCGCTCCCAGCGGCGCAGCGTGTCCGGGCTGACCCCGATCGCCCGGGCCGCATCGCCGAGGAGCAGACCTCGTTCGTCTGTGCTGGCCATCGCCTAAGCGTTGCATAGGCACCCGAGGATTTCCTTACAAGATGCGATCGGCCGCTCAAGTTCTGCGTCCGCCCCGCCGATAGAAGAAGGGCAACCCAAAGAAGTCCCCTCCCTAGCACCCCGAACGCCCCGGCCCTCCCCCGGCCGGGGCGTTCTTTTTTCTCCAACGGCTAACGCCCGGCAGCGAGCTCAAGCATCAGCGGTTCGCCGCTGGCGCTCTTTGTACATGGCCCTGTCTGCACGCGCGATGAGGTCTTCCACAGCATCGTCTGCCTTGAGCTCGGCGAGCCCCACGGTGACAGATGCTCGCTCGGTTGCTGCCAGGTCCGCGTTCACGAGCGAGAAGCGCTTGGCCGCTTCTACCACGGTCACCTCGAGTAGCGCGCAGACAAACTCATCGCCCCCTAAGCGAATGATCAGGTCATAGGAGCGAAGATGGGTCCTGATCGAGGCGGCTACCTTGCGCAGACGCTGATCCCCGGCGGCGTGACCTAGTGAGTCGTTTGTCTGTTTGAGGCCATCGACGTCTACGAAGGCGAGCGTGAGGGGCCGCTCCGTTCGCTTCGCCCTGGCTATCTCGCGCGTTAGTTCCACCATCCCCGCGTCCCGGTTGTGCGCGCGAGTTAGCTCGTCCAAGGTCGACGCGGCTCGCTCCCCTGCCGATAGGAGGCGGTCTGATGATGCCGCTTCACGATCGTGTGCCGCTTGGGTCCGGTCGCTGGCGCCTCCCCGACGGTCTCGCACGGCCCCCGCGCGGTCGGCAGCTGCTCCAGTGTCAACACCGTCGGCGGCTCGCTCGCGGACTTCGGCTCGCTTGTCCCGAGCGTCGGCTTTGAGATCCCGGGCCTCGGATGCCTTGTCGTGAGCTTCGGCTCGCTTGTCCCGGTCCGCGGCGGTTTGGTCCCGGTCAACGGCAGCCCGGTCGCTCTCGACGCCATCGCGGTCGGCCTCGCCGCGAGCATGATCGTCACGCATCTAGCTGAGACTACCTCTCGCCCCGTCCCGAGCAGCGCAAACGAAACGCCGATCCCACTTCCTCAGTCGGGCAGCATCTCGAGGCCTTGGGGGATACACGCTCGGGGCGGCTTCGCGGGGGCCTGCTGCCCACTGTGCCGAAACATGGCTGGCAACTAACTACTCATGGAGCTAGTCGGGCTCGAACCGACGACCTCCGCCATGCCATGGCGGCGCTCTTCCAGCTGAGCTATAGCCCCTCAGCGCTTCCGGCAGAGCAGTGTAGCTCCGGAAAAGTCACTACCTGCCGCTGACCCGCTCCCACGCCTTGTGCGGCTTTCGCTCCAGGCCGTCCTCCTCGACGGCGCCGGGGCCGGCCTCCAGCAGCGCCGAGTTGGGGCGGGGTAACGGCAGCCGCTCGGCCTGAGAGGCGTCGAGGGTGAGCACCACACCGCGCTCGTGAAGGGCCGCCACCTGCGGCGCGTCGGCGAAGCGGTGGCCGCCCGGCGCGATGGCGCTGAGCACGATCCCCTCGAACGCCCCGGCGTCGGGATCGGCGAGCACGTGCTCGAGCTCGCCCAGCCGCTCGCCCTCGCACGAGAGCACCGGCACGCCCAGCTCGGCGGCAAGGTAGGAGGCGGGAGCGCCGAGATCGATCATGACACCGACCGGGCAGGGACCTCTCCCCACAGGTTGTCGAGACGGTAGTACTCGCGCGCCTCGGGGGTGAACACGTGCAGAACGCAGTCGAGATAGTCGAGCAGGATCCAGCGCGCCTCGCGCGCCCCCTCCGCGCGGCGGGGAAGCAGGCCCTCCTCGTCCTTGAGCTCCTGGTGCACGGCGTCGTGTATGGCCTTGGTCTGGCGCTCGGTGTTGCCCGAGCACACCACGAGGAAGTCGGTGTATGACACCACTTCGCGCAGGTCCAGGACGCGGATGTCGATCGCCTTGCGGTCGGAGGCGATCTGAGCGATGCGCTCCGCCAGTACCTGGGACTGGATCATCCGCCTCCCGTCCGGGCAGGCGCGCCGGCGCCGTACAGGGCCCCGGACTCGATCTCCTCCGCCACGCCGTCCGGTACGAGATAGCGGATCGGCCGGCCTTCGGCGACCCGTGTCCGCACCAGCGAGGAGGACACGTCCACGCGCGGCATGTCGAAGAACTCGACGCCCTCGTGACCATCTAGGCCGTGCAGGCCCCGGGTGACCGCCTCCCGCTCGATGTCCCCCCGCGAGGCCACCGCCACTCGGGCCAGCGAAAGCACCGTCTCCGGCTCGTGCCAGGACGAAAGCGCGGAGGCCTGGTCGGCGCCCAGGATGAGAACGAGCTCGTCCTTGGGTGACGCCGCGCTCACGAGTCTGAGGGTGTCAGAGGTAAAGGACGGTCCATCGCGGTCGACCTCCACGCGCGACACCGCGAAGCGGACATCTCCCTCGAGCGCTCGCTCGCACAGGAGCGCGCGCACCTCGCGGCCGGGATCTTGATCGATCTCGCGGTGGGGGGCCGCACCGATCGGCATGAACAGAAGCGAGTCGAGGCAGAGGCGGGCGTGGGCCTCCTGTGCGCAGATGAGATGGCCCACGTGCGGGGGGTTGAAGGCGCCGCCGAAAATTCCCGTCCGCAGGGCGTTACTCCCGGATCTGCCCGGAGCCCTCGATCACGAACTTGTAGCTCGTGAGCTCGCGCACGCCGATCGGCCCGCGGGCGTGCAGCTTCTGGGTCGAGTTGCCGATCTCGGCGCCCATCCCGAACACGCCGCCATCGGTGAAGCGCGTGGACGCGTTCACGTACACGCAGGCCGCGTCGACGCCTTCGGTGAACGCAGAGGCGGCGTGGGTCGAGCCGGTGACGATGGCCTCGGAGTGCCCGGAGCCGTAGCGGTTGACGTGGGCGACCGCCTCGTCGACCGAGTCCACCACCTTGACGGCCAGGATCAGGGCGTGGTACTCGGTGGCCCAGTCCTCGTCGGTAGCCGCACCCAGGGAGTCGCCTAGTGGCCCGGATGCGTCACGCGCCCGGTCGTCGGCGCGCAGCTCCACGCCGGACTCGCGCAGGGCATCGAGCGCGCGCGGGAGAAAGCGCTCAGCCACGTCCGCGTGCACCAGCAGCGTCTCGGCTGCGTTGCAGACGCCGGGCCGTTGCACCTTGGCGTTGTGGATGATGGCCACGGCGTCGTCGAGGTCGGCGCCGGCGTCCACGTAGACGTGGCAGTTGCCGGCCGCCGCGTACATCACCGGAACGGTGGCGTGCTCCTTGAGCGCCGCCTTGAGCCCCTCGCCTCCGCGGGGGATGATCAGGTCGACAACGCCGTCCTGGGTGGCAAGCTGGCGCAGCTCGTCGCGATCCCCGCCCGACACGAGCGACACGGCGTCCGCGGGCACACCGGCGGTGGCAACCGCCGCCGAGGCCACCTCGGCAAGCACGGCGTTCGAGTGTGCCGCGGTCGAGGAGCCGCGCAGCACGATGGTGTTGCCCGACTTCAGGCAGAGGGCGGAGCAGTCGATCGTCACGTTGGGCCGGGCCTCGTAGACCACGGCCACGACGCCGAGGGGAACCCGCACCCGGCGGACGTCGAGGCCGTTGTCCAGCCGCTTGCCCTCGATCGTCTCCCCGACCGGATCGGGCAGCGAGGCCACTGCCCGGACGTCACGCGCGATGCCCTGGAGGCGGCCCCGGTCGAGCTTCAGGCGGTCGAGCAGGGCCGGTCCCAGGCCGCCTGCCTGTCCGGCTTCCATGTCGCGATCGTTGGCCGCCAGGATCTCGCCCGCGCGGTCCTCGAGGGCAGCCGCCATCGCGTACAGTGCGCGATTGCGCGTCGCGCCGTCCAGAGTGGCGAGCGCCCGTGAGGCCTCGCGGGCCGCGAGGCAGACATCGGCGACGGAGGCAGCCGTGGTGGCCATGAGCCAAGGGTACCGTCCGCACGCCGGGCAACTGCTCGGGAGAGCGAGCGCCGCCGCGCGCGCACCGGCCTATCCGTCCAGGACGAAGTAGTCGCGGTGCACCGCTTCCTCGGCGGCCCGCGGCAGCAGCTCACGCACCCGCTCGGACTTCATGCCCTGGATGCGGCGCAGCTCCCCGGAGGAGTAGTTGACGATGCCCTTGCCGATCGGGCGGGCCCCGGGGCCGCCGTCGCCGGCCGCGCGTACCTCCACGGCATCCCCGGCATCGAAGTCGCCGCTCACCCCCACGATTCCCACCGGCAGCAGGCTGGTGCCGCGGTCGCGCAGCGCACGCTCGGCCCCTTCGTCGACCTCGAGCGCTCCGTGGGTGGGCTTGGCGTATCGCAGCCATAGCTTGAAGCTCGACACACGTCGCCCGCTCTGGGGCGCAAACCGGGTGCCGGCGGGCTCTCCGAGCAGCGCTGCCCGTACCGCTTCGGGATCGGTACCCCGGGCGATCGTGACGGGGATGCCGGCGGCGGTGGCCATCTCGGCTGCCACCACCTTCGAACGCATGCCTCCCGAGCCAAGCGGCGACGCCGAGAAGCCGATTTGGAGCCCGTCGAGCTGGGCGAAGGAGGCGACCTCGGGAATCAGCTTCGCGGAGCTGTCACGCGAAGGATCGGCGGTGTGCACGCCGTCGGTGTCGGTGAGCAGGATCAGACGGTCGGCGCCTACCAGGATGGCCACCTGCGCGGCCAGGAAGTCGTTGTCGCCGAACGAGATCTCGTCGGTGGTGGTGGTGTCGTTCTCGTTGATCACCGGCGCCACGCGCCAGTCGAGCAGCTTGCGCAGGGTGTTGCGGGCGTTGAGGTAGTGGGTGCGGGCCGACATGTCGAAGAACGTGAGCAGCACCTGGGCGCTGGGCACACCGCCGGCGGCCAGCAGCTCGTCGTAGACGCGATACAGGGGCCCCTGACCCACCGCCGAGGCGGCCTGCAGCTCGGCCATCGCCACCGGCCGCGACGGGAGACCCATGATCCGGATGCCGCGGGCGATCGCCCCGGAGGTGACCAGCACCACCGAATCCCCCGCGAGGTGGCGGGCGGCGACCTCCTCGCACACAGGGCGCAGCACGTCGAGCCGCACCTCCCCCCGGAGGTCCGCCACGATGCTCGAGCCGAGCTTGACGACCACACTTGCCACGCGGCAAGGGTACGACCGACGCCGCGGTGGCGGCGCTAGGGCGGCGGCGCGCCGGGATCGAGCTCGAACACCGTGCCGGCGATCTCCACGTCGTCTCCGGGCTCGAAGCCCTCCGCCACCAGCGACTTGATCACGCCCATCGAGCGCAGCCGGCCCTCCAGGTAGCGCAGCGACTCGTCGTTGCCGAGGTCGTGGCGGGCAAGCAGCCGCTCCACCCGCTCGCCGCGCACCCGGAAGGCGCCGGGCCCGGTGCGCTGAACCGTCACCGCTTCGGCTACACCAGGGCGGTAGACGCGATGGGTCTCGGTCATCCCGGCCTCGACCACTCCGACCGCCCCGGGGCGGTCGGCGCGGTGCTCCCCGGCGACCGGCATCTCAGGCTCGAGGTCCGGCGGCACCGCCCGCACGAGTGCGGTGCGCAAGCCGTCGAGCCCGAGCCCGGTCGCGGCGGATGTGAGCACCACGCCGAGCACCTCGCCACCCAGCCGCTCGCGCCACCCGGCCGCGGCGGCCTCGGCCTGTGCGGGGGTCACGAGGTCGGCCTTCGAGAGGCACAGCAGCCGGGGCAGCTGCGCCAGGCCGCCGCCGTGCTCGCTCAGCTCCGCCTCGATCGTGGCGTAGTTGTCCGCCGGCTCGGAGCCATCGACGGGCGCCAGGTCGAGCACGTGCACCAGCAGGCGGCAGCGCTCCACATGAGCGAGGAACTCGTGGCCCAGGCCGGCTCCCTCACTGGCGCCTTCGATCAACCCCGGGATGTCCGCGACCACCAGCTGGCGCTCCCCCGTCTCGATCGTGCCCAGGGCGGGATCGACGGTGGTGAACGGGTAGCTCGCCACCTTGGGTCGGGCCCGGGTCAGGCGGGCGAGCAGAGAGCTCTTGCCCGCGTTCGGGAGCCCCACCAGACCCGCGTCCGCGAGCAGCTTGAGCGATAGGTCGAGGCGGGCCTGCGCCCCCTCGAGGCCGCGCTCGGCCATCCGGGGCGTCTGGCGCGTAGGGCCTGCGAAGGCCTTGTTGCCGCGCCCTCCCGAGCCCCCCTGCGCCACGACGGCTCGCTGGCCCGCACAGGTGAGGTCCCAGCGCGCGCCGCGCTCGGTGTCCTCGGCCACCGTGCCGGGCGGCACGCGCACCACGAGCTCGGGCGCGGTGGCGCCGTGGCGCTGCGAGCTGCCGCCATGCCCGCCGCGCTTGGCGTTGTAGTGCGCGCCGCGGTGAAACTCCGACAGGTCGCGCCTGGAGGCATCGCACACCAGCACCACGTCCCCTCCGCGCCCGCCGTCGCCGCCGTCTGGGCCACCCTTGGGCACGTGGGCTTCCCTGCGCAGGGAAACCGCGCCGTTGCCGCCCGCACCGGCGGTCACGAAGATGGTGGCCCGGTCACAGAGCACGGAGGCGATCCTAGGGGCGCGCCCGATCGGGAAACGAGCGGCCCATCCAAGTCCTGAGGAAGCGGGCTACTCGGCTGCGGCGGGCGCCACCGAGATCACGCGGCCGCGGCGACCGGTGTGAAACTGCACGGTGCCGGCCGACTTGGCGAAGATCGTGTCGTCCTTGCCGATGCCCACGCCGTCGCCCGGCTTGAAGCGGGTGCCGCGCTGGCGCACGATGATCTCGCCCCCGTTCACGGTCTGACCGGCGAAGACCTTCACGCCCAGGCGCTGGGAGTTCGAGTCGCGGCCGTTGCGGCTGGAGCCGAGGCCCTTCTTATGAGCCATCTGTGATGTCTCCGATCACGATCCGGGTGAGGTCGGCGCGGGCGCCCATGCGGCGCTTGTAGCCGTGCTTGGGCTTGAACTTGAGCACGTGGATCTTCTTGCCGCGCTCATGGCCGGAGACCGTGGCCTCGACACGGACCTTGGCCAGGCCGTCTGAGGAGAAGACGGCGTCGGAGCCGTCGCCGCGAAACAGGAGCGGCTCGAGGGCGACCTTGGCGCCTTCGGCCTCGGGCATGCGATCGACGAGAAGGGAATCGCCCTTCTCCACGCGGTACTGCTTACCGCCGACTTTCACTATCGCGTACATGACTAAAGAGAAGGCGCCGCAGCCACGAGGCCGGGGCGCCGAGCGCGACATTCTAGCGGGCAATCGAGAGAGCGACACCCCGCCACGAGCGAGCAAGAGGGGGACCGCCGGGCCTAGAAGCCGTCGATCACGAACCGCCCGTTCTGGTAGATCAGCTCCACGGTGTCGCCGTTGGACAGCCCGACGCTGGCCGACTGGCCTCCGGGAGCCACGGTGGTGGTCTGCACCTCGACGCCCTTCAAGGTGCTCTGCAGGTCCGCGAAGCGCCCGCCGCCCAGCCTGTCCGCGCACTCTTCGAGTCCGAACTCCTTCGCGCCGGTGAGCTCATTCGCGTAGCGCTCGGAGAGCACGGCGCACAGCACCGCCGGGTCATCTCCCTGCGCACCGACGAGCAACGAGCTCGCGGCTGCCCGCGCCTCGGCCTCGTCGCCGGAGTCGGGGTCGTCGGGGGGCCCCGCGGCCTTGTCGGGCTCGGAGTCGTCCTGAGCGATCTGGATGCCGGACGCGAGCCAGTCGCCGTCCTCCTTGACGAAGGTCACCGTGCTGCGGTCCCCGTCGACGACCACCGCCGTGGCGCTTTCGCCGTCCACCTTCACTTCCTCGACCTTGGGCTTGGCACCCCCATCCCCCTGCTCGGCCTGCCTCTCGCAGTCCCCTTTGGTGCCGAACTGTTGCTTGAGGAAGTCCTCGGTGAGCTTGCCGCAGGCAGCGGCATCGCTGCTGGAGAGCTGCTCGGCGACCGCGCGCACCTGATCCTCGTCGGACCCGTCACCTCCACAGGAGGCCAGCGCCAGACCGCAGACAAGGGCCGCTGTGAGAGCTATCAGGGGATGGCCGGCCCGGCGCGCACGGCCAAGGTGGGTATGCATTCGGTGAGTCCTGCTTTCCTTGGTGTGGGCTTATCTCGCGGCCAACCTACAGGCCCCGGCGCCGGGTCAGTCGCCCGAGGCGTCGCCGGCCTTGCGGCGCCCGCGGCCTCCTCGGCGCCCGCGCCGGCGCGGCGAGGCCGGCGCCTCGGGCTCCGGGCGCACCGGGCTTGCGCCGCCATTGCTCGGGGCATCGATCACCTCGGCACCCTCGACCAGCGTCGCGGAGGCGGCGGAGCGACCCACGCTCTCGATCCGGACCAGCGTCTTCTTGCCGACCAGCCGACCCGCGCCCGCCACGGAGATCACGTACCCGTCCAGCTTTGCCACGGCGTCGTCCTCGGCGTACATGTGCGGCTCCTCGATGGCCACGAGCACCTCCTCGCCCTCGCGGAAGGGCAGAGCGCGCGCTTCGACGTCCTCACGCGACCCCTCGAGCGCCACCGCGAAGTGGTCGATCGGCAGCGCCTCCGAGCCCTCGAAGTGGAAGTGCTTGCCGGTCTGCTCCTCTATCTCGAGCAGCGGGCGCCCCGGACCCCCGGCCAGCAGCGTGGCCACCCTCGGGTGGATGCGAATCAGGAAGGCCTGGCTCGCCGGCCGCTCGGCGGCCAGCTCGCGCAGGCGCCGCTCCACGTCGATCGAAACCGTCTCCTCGGAGAGCACCACGCTCTCGCCGTGACAGGTCGGGCAGGTCTTCGTGAGGATCTCGCGCACGCCCTCTGTCACGTTCTGGCGGGTCATCTCCACCAGTCCCAGCGGCGAGATCTCCACCACGTATGTCTTGGTGCGGTCCTCGTCGAGGGCCTTGCGCAGAGCCTTCAACACCGCGTCGCGGTTTCGCGACCGGGACATGTCGATGAAGTCGATGACGATGATGCCGCCGATGTCGCGCAGTCTGAGCTGACGCACGACCTCCTCGGCGGCCTCGAGGTTGGTCTTGGTGATGGTGTCCTCGAGCCGGGCGCCCTTGCCGCGCCCCGTAAAGGAACCGGAGTTGATGTCGATCACCGTGAGCGCCTCGGCGTTGTCGATGATCAGGTAGCCGCCCGAGGGCAGGTCAACCCGCCGCCGCAGGGTCGACTGGATCGCCTGCTCGATGCCGTACTTCTCGAAGAGGGGGTGCCTGTCATCTGCTTGGAGCTCGAGCCGGGGCAGCAGCTCGGGCGCGGTGCGCGTGAAGAAGGACTCCAGGCGGTGGTGCTGCTGGGCGTCGTCGACGATCGCCCGCTCGAACTGCTGCGAGAAGATGTCGCGCACCACGCGCACCGACAGGTCGGCCTCCTGGAAGACCATGGCGGGAGCGGAGGTCTCTCGCGCGCGCTGCTGGAGCACATCGTGGAGCTTGTGCAGGTACTTGATCTCGTGCTCGAAGTCGCCTCGTTTGGCGCCCTGGGCCGCGGTGCGGATGATCGCTCCGCCCTCTCCGAGGTCGAGCCCCTTGGCCTGCCTGCGCAGCCGCTCGCGCTCCTTGTCCTCGAGCCGGCGCGACACGCCCACGCCCTCACCCTGGGGCACGTACACGAGGTAGCGCCCAGCGATCGAGAGCTGCATCGACAGGCGCGGGCCCTTGGTCTTCAGCGGGTCCTTGACCGCCTGCACCAGGATCTCCTGGCCGGGCTTGAGCAGCTCGGTGATGCGCTGGCCCTTGCCCCCGCTGCGGCCACGGCGCGCGACTTCCACCCCGGGCATCACGATGTCGTCGGTGTGCAGGAAGCCGTTCTTCTCCAGGCCGATGTCCACGAACGCCGCCTCGAGGCCGGGCAGAACGTTGTCCACCTTGCCCTTGTAGACGTTGCCGACTATCGAGCGCGAGCCGCGCCGCTCTATGTAGAGCTCGCCGACCCGCCATTGGCCTTGCGGCCTCGCATTGCGGGCGCCGGAGCGCCCCTGGTCGGTGCCGTCGCTCTCAGCGGAGGGGCTGCCCTCCGATTCGAGGATGGCCACTCTGGTTTCGCCACGGTCTGCCGTGACGAGCACTTGCTTTCTCAAGAGTTCCTCTCATGCGCATCGCGAACGATTTGACATTCCTGCCAAATCGTTCATAGCGCTATATCTCGACCCTTGGACAGAGCCATCTCGCGCGCCTGCGCGTGAATGGACTGCATGAGCCCAAGGGCCATCAGTGTGACTATCACCGACGAGCCGCCATAGCTCATCAGAGGCAGCGTGACGCCGGTGATGGGCATGATTCCTATCGTCATGCCCACGTTTACGAAGATCTGGAACATCAGCATGGCGGTGACCCCTCCGGCGATGAGGCTTCCGTAGAGGTTCTTGGCCATGGTGAGGATGCGCAGGCAGCGCCAGATCAAAAGCGCGAACAGGGACAGCACGAGCGCCGCCCCCATGAAGCCGAACTCCTCACCGACCACGGAGAAGATGAAATCCGTGTGGTGCTCGGGGAGGAAGTCGAGCTTGGTCTGAGTCGCTTCGTCGCCCCGGCCGGTTTTTCCACCGGCTCCGATCGCGACGAGTGACTGGGCCTGCTGGTAACCCTGCTTGGCCGGGTTCTCCGTCGGATTGACGAAGGCCGTGAGCCGGTCCATCTGGTAAGGCTTGAGCACCTCGACGCCCGCAGCCGGGGCCGCGACGAGGACGACGACCATGGCCGTCGCCGCAAGGGCCCCGAGGGCGGCGAAATGGGTCCACTTCGTCCCGGCCACGAACAGAATCGCCGCGGCGATCGCGATGTACACGAGGCCCGAGCCGAGATCCGGCTGGGCGATCACGAGCATCGCCGGCACGAGTGCCATCAGCACCAATCGGCTGGTGGTCTCGCGGTCCCCGAGCCGCCGCACGCGGTCCACCGCGAACGCGGCCAGCGCGAGGATCAGCAGCACCTTGCCGAGCTCGGAGGTCTGAAGCTGGAAGAACCCGAGGTCGAGCGCGCGGCGTGAGCCGCGCGAAGCGGTGCCGAGCGCAAACACGAGCACGATCACGCCCAGCAGCCCGATGTAGAGACCGGCCCGCCACTCGCGAAAGCGCGAGTAGTCCACGCGAGCGAGCACGAACATGAAGGCCAGACCCACCGCCGCGTAGGCCGCCTGGCGGTAGATGTAGAAGTTGGGGTCGCCGTCGATGTCGCTCTTGGTGGCCGAGGCGATGGTGTAGACGCTGCACGCAAGCAGGGCGATCGTCGCGAGCGCGAGCAGGGGATCGATACGCACGAAACGCGGACCCACGCCGTCGCGGAAAGCCTTGACGGAGGTGCCGTAGGGAGATGCGTGCATCAGCCCGCCACTCTAGTCCTGAGAGCTCCCCGCGGGAGCGTCGGCGGCGTTGACTCCGAACAGTTCGGCGAGGATCGAGCGAACGGCCGGAGCGGCGGTCTCGGCGCCGAAGCCGCCGGCCTCGAAGGTGGCGACCACCACGTACTTGGGGTCCGGATAGGGGGCCAGCGCCGCGTACCAGGACTGGTCGGCGCGGCCGCCGCCCTTCTCGGCGGTGCCGGTCTTGCCCGCGATCGGGATCGGAAAGCCCGCGAATACGTCGGCGGAGGTGCCGCCGGGCTCGCTCGCCGCCGAGCGCAGCCCGTCGAGGATCGCCTGCCGGTTGGCGGGGTCGATATCGAGCTTGCGGGCCCTGGGAGCCTCGAGCTCCTGCAGCGGGCGCCCGGCGGAGTCCTCGATCCGCTGACCGAGCCGGGGCTGCACCACCTTGCCCTCGTTGGCCAGCGCGGCGTAGGCCACCGCGAGCTGCATCGGGCTGGCCGCAAGGTCGCCCTGGCCCACCGCCAGGTTGACGTTGTCGCCCACGCTCCAGGGCCGGTCGAAGAACCCGCACTCGCCGAACGAGATCTCCTCCGGCGTGGGCTTCTCCTTGGCCACGCACCTGCGGTACTCGGCGTAGCCCTTGTTGCGGTAGGCGGGCGTGGGAACGACGCCCGGAAGGTCGTTGCCAAGGTCGATGCCCGTGGGCCGCCCCAGGCCGAGCTTCTTCGCCCAATCCTGGATCAGCGTGGTGCCGTTGGCCTCCTGGCCGAGGCGGTAGAAGAACACGTCGCTTGAGACCGACAGTGCCTGGCGCAGCGCAAGCGCCCCGTTGACGGCACCGCCGGCGTTGTTGAAGGTCACGTTGCCCACCTGCAGCGAGCCGCCATCGTAGACCACCTCGTCCGGCGTGATCAGCCCGCCCTCCAGCGCCGCGGTCGCGGTGATCAGCTTGAAGGTGGAGCCGGTCGGATAGGCGCCCTGGATCGCGCGGTTGTTGAGCGGCTCGCCGTTGTCCTTGTCGGTCAGGCGAGCGTAGTCGGCCTTCTCGACGCCCTTCGAGAAGACGTTCGGGTCATACGACGGCGAGCTGCCCAGCGCGAGCACCTGGCCGTTGCGGATGTTCATCACGGCGAACGCGCCGAGCGAACCACCGAGCGCCTGCTGGCCCGCGCGCTGAACGTCGAGGTCCACCGACAGGCGCAGCTGGCGGCCCTGCCGGGGGCGGCGGTCGGTCAGAGGCTTGACGAGCGCGCCCTGCGCATTGACCTGCAGCCGGCTCGCTCCGTTGCGCCCGCGCAGGAAGCGGTCGTACTTCGACTCGATGCCGGCCTGTCCGATCCGGTCGCCCAGCTCGACCCCGTTGTAGCGCTCGTCGGACAGCTGGTCCTCTGTCACCTCGCCCAGATAGCCCACCAGGTGAGCCGCCAGCTCGTGCTCCGGATACGTGCGCAGGAACACCTGCTCGGGCTCGACGCCGGGGAAGTCCTCGCGGTTCTCCAGGAGCGAGAAGACCACCTTCTGATCCACATCCTGCTTCACCGTGGCCGGTGCGTAGGGCACCGCGGTGAGCTGCGGCTCGACCTTGCGCTCGATGCGGTCGGGCCTCATGGCCAGGAGCTTGCCCAGACGCTCATACAGATCGCGCCGCGCGACGGGATCCTCGGGCAGCTCCTCCGGCGTGACCCTCACCGCAAGGCTCACCCGGTTGCCCACCAGCACGCGACCGTCGCGATCGACGATCTCCCCGCGCGGCGCCTGCACCTTGATCTCGCGCACCTGGTTGGTCTTGGCCTCGGCCCTGTACCTGTCGCCCGAGAGCACCTGGAGGTACCACAGACGGAAGAAGACCAGGCCGAAGGCGATCAGGGCCACGCTGCCGATGAGGGCCACGCGCCAGGCGAGCTGGGGCGTCATCTGACGGTTGCTGTCGGAGTCGAGGTACACCCCTACGCCCCGAGGCCACGCAGGCCGAGCGGGCCGGAGTCGATCGGCGCGTTGCGCCGGCGGCGGCGCTCGAAGGGGTCGACCACGAGCACGGGACGCAGGATGCGCCGGCACAGCGCGAAGACCGGCAGGGCCAGCAGCGTGTTGAGCAGGGTCGTGATCAGCATGTCGCGGAGCACCAGCGGACTGACCGAGGCGCCCACGTCGAGCATGAACGAAACGGAGGTGAACGCGACGAGGAATCCCAGCGTGGCGGCCGCACCTACCGGGATCGCCATCAGGCCGTGCGCGGGATCGCGGACCTCACGGTAGCGGCCCACCGCGTAGCCGACGGCGGTCAGAACCAGAGAGGAGGCGCCCAGGGTGGCCCCCACCGCCAGGTCCAAAACCAGGCCGGCCGCAAAACCCGTGGCCGCGCCGGTCACGCTGCCCGCGTAGATGGCCACCACGGCCACGGCGAGGGGCACCAAGTCCGGGTGCCCACCGAAGAAGCTCATCGGTCCCAGGCCCGAGAGCTGCAGGATCACCGCCGCAAAGATGATCGCTCCCACACGTAGGAACGCACTCGGAGTGGTCTTCACGGAGCCACGACCTCCGCGGCCTCCTGCGGATCGCCCCGCTGGGTGAGCACCTCGACGACGTCGAGGCGGCGCATGTCGGCGAACGGCTTGATGTGCACCCGCTGGTAGAGGTCGATCTCGTCGATGTCGACGCGTGACACCTCCCCGATCGGCACCCCGCGCGGGAAGAGGGACTCGACGCGGTCGGAGGTGAAGCCGGAGGTGACGACCGTGGTGCCCTCGGTGACCCGGCGGCCACGCTGTACGAAGTCCAGGAGCAGGTCCTCCGGCTTGCCCACCTCGGGCTTGACGATCCCGTTTGCGCCGTCGGGCATGATCTGCGCCGACACGGCGCTCGAGGCGTCGGTGATCAGGGTTACCTCGGCAGTGCCCTGAGTCACGCTGGTCACCTTGCCGGCCAGGCCGCCTGAGGCGATCACGGGCTGATCCTCGAGCACGCCGTCGCTCGACCCCTTGTCGATCTTGATCGTGGAGTACCAGACGGTGGGTGAGCGGGCGATGACGCGGGCGGCCACCGGCTCGGTACCGCTGGGAAAGCCCTCGGCGCGCTCCAGGTCCACAAGCCCCTTGAGCTGGCGTGCATCGGCCTCGGCGGTCGACGACTCAGCCACGCGCATGCGTAGCTCCTCCACCTCGCCGCGCAGGTCCTCGTTCTCGCCCTTGGCGTCGAGGGTGTCGCCGAACCATCCGAAGAAGTCCCGGAAGGGCTTGAGCACCCGCCCCGTCCCGGTCTCGATCGGCGCGAGGGCCTCCTGAGCCCCACGCTGGAGCGTGTGGAAGACGCCGCCTCCCGACTCGCCGAAGTAGGCGGTCAGCATGACGATGGAAAGCGTGACGAATATCGCCAGCGTCGCCCTTCTGCGACGGACGACTTTGCGGTCGAACAAGTCCGGACTCCTACGGAGCCGCTGCGGCTAACGCCTGCGGCTGTTTCGGGAATGCTTGTTGGCGCGGTGTATCGCCTCGAACTCCTCGAGGCTGCGTCCGGAGCCCACCGCCACGCACGTGAGCGGCGACTCGGCCAGGTGGGCCGGCATCTGGGTCTCTTCCCGGAGGCGCTCGTCGAGGCCCTGCAGGAGCGCTCCGCCGCCCGCGAGCATGATGCCCCGATCCATGATGTCCGAGGCCAGCTCCGGCGGCGTGCGGTCCAGCGTCTCCTTGACCGCGTCGATGATCGCCTGCAGCGGCTCCTCGAGCGCCAGGCGCACCTCTTCGCTGGTGAGCACGACCGTCTTCGGCAGCCCCGAAACCAGGTCGCGCCCGCGGATCTCCGCCTGCATCTCCTCGTGCAGCGGGAACGCCGAGCCGATCTCCAGCTTGACCTCCTCGGAGGTCTGCTGGCCGATCATCAGCTTGTACTCGCGCTTGACGTAGTTGATAATCGCGTCGTCGAGCTCGTCGCCGCCGATGCGGATCGACTGGGACACCACGATCCCCCCGAGCGAGATCACCGCGACCTCGCTCGTGCCGCCTCCGATGTCGACCACCATGTTGCCCGTGGGCTCGCCCACCGGCAGGCCCGCTCCGATCGCGGCCGCCATCGGCTCCTCGATCAGGTAGGCCTGGCGTGCCCCGGCGGACAGGCAGGCCTCCTCCACGGCCCGCTTCTCCACCCCGGTCACCCCGCTGGGAACGCAGACCACCACCCGGGGATGGGCCCAGCGGTTCTGGTGCACCTTCTGGATGAAGTGGCGGAGCATCTGCTCGGTCACGTCGAAATCGGCGATCACCCCGTCCTTGAGCGGGCGGATCGCCTGGATCGTGCCGGGCGTGCGGCCCAGCATCCGTTTGGCCTCGATTCCCACGGCGTGCACCTCCGCCGTGCGGGAGTCGATCGCCACCACCGACGGCTCCGACAGCACGATGCCGCGCCCGCGCACGTAGACCAGCGTGTTGGCCGTGCCGAGGTCGACCGCCATGTCGCGGCCGCCCATGCCGGTGAGGTAGGAGAAGAAACCCATGGGTGGTGGTGAGGATAAGCGCTGCACCGCGGTGCGAACGCGAAAACCCCTGCCGGTCCGCGACGACAAAGCTGACCTCGGGCGGGCGGACCGTACGCCGGATGTCAGTGTAGCTCAACCGTCCGTGAGTGCAGGAAGCGCTTCAGCGGGCCGTTGCGCGCAGAAGTGCCTGCAAATCTAGTCAGGCGCGGCCAGGCAGCCACGCATCGCTCACGCGCCCGTGAACAGGTCGGGCGCCATCCGCACGAGCTTCGCCACGGGGAGTCCCACCACATTGAGGTAGTCGCCCTCGATGCGCTCGACAAGCGCCGCGCCGCGGCCTTGGATCGCGTAGCCGCCCGCCCGCTCGCGCCACTCCCCGATCGTCACGTACCAATCCCGGTCGACGTCGGTCAGATGCCGGAACGTGACGTCGGTCACGGCCGCCTCGACCCGCTCCGCAGCGCCCTCGACAAGTGCGATCCCCGACCACACTTCATGGGTTCGGCCCGACAGCGCGCTCAGAAAGCGGCGTGCCTCGGCTTCGTCGCGCGGCTTGCCGAACACCCGGCCCTCGAGCGCGACAGCGGTGTCCACCCCGAGCACGCGTGCACCCGCGACCGCACGGGCCTTGCGCAGCGCGTTCTCACAGACGAGCGCACGGGGAGCGCCGTCTGCGATCTCCTCGACCTGAGGGGCCACCACCGCGAAGGAAATCCCGAGCTGCTCGAGGATGGCGCGGCGCTGGGGCGAGCGCGAGGCCAAGACGAGGACCACCTCTTAGGAGAGCTCGGGGAAGAACAGACCCGCCTCCCTGGCGGCCGACTCCGACGAGTCGGAGCCGTGTACGAGGTTGGTCTGCACTTCGAGACCGAAGTCGCCCCGGATCGAGCCGGGCGCGGCCTCGACGGGGTTGGTCGCGCCGATCACCTGACGGGCGGCGGCCACCGCCTCGTGGCCCTCCAGAACCATGGCCACGAGCGGGCCGCCGGTTATGAAGGCGACGAGGTCGCCGAAGAAGGGCTTCTCGCTGTGCTCGGCGTAGTGCTGCTCCGCGGTCTCGCGGGAAACCGTCATGTGCTTGAGGGCGGCGATGCCGAGGCCCTTGCGCTCGAAGCGGGCGATGATCTCGCCCGTCAAGTTGCGCTCGAAGGCGTCCGGCTTCACCAGGACAAGGGTCCTGTCCACGTTGCTCCTTCCGGTCGGAGGATGGGGATGTGTGGGCGCGCGAGGCCAGTTCGCGCGGGTCGTACCTACTACGGGCGCACGGGCCGGGTGGCCGGGCGCTCGCCGGCGTCGCCCTCAGCCGGCGCGGGCGGGCGGGCGCCGCCTTCGGCGCTGCGGGCCGGACGCTGAGCTACCGGCCGGGCGGCGCGGGACTCCTCGGTGCGCTCGTCAGATGGCTTGCCGGTCCGCTGCGCAGCGGGGCTCCGGGGCGGCGGCGCCGAGCGCTGGGGCGCGGGGCGTGGCGGCTCCTGCGAGCGCTGGGGCGCGGGGCGTGGCGGCCGCGGCTCCTGCGAGCGCTGGGGCGCGGGGCGTGGCGGCCGCGGCTCCTGCGAGCGCTGGGGCGCCGGCTGGGGTTCCTGGGAGCGCTGGGGCGCCGACCGGGCCGGCCGGGGCTCCTGTGAGCGCTGGGCAGGCGCCGAAGCGGGGCGCTGCGCAGGCGGCGCCGAGCGCTGGGGCGGGGCGGCCGCCGCCGCGGCGGGCGGGCGCTCGCGGCGGCGCGGGCGCTGGCGCGGCGCCGGCTGGCCCTGACCCACCTCGGCCTCGCAGTAGGGGCAGATCGACCAGCGCGGGTCAAGCGGCTTGCCGCACGTGGCGCAGGGCTCCTTGAGCCGGCGCAGGCAGCCCGGACAGCGCAGGAACGCCTTCTCGACCTCGTACGAGCAGTGGGGGCAGGCCAAGGAATCGCTGCCGGCCAGGCGCGCCTCCGCGGCCGCTATCTCGAGTTCACGCTCGCGCACGTCCTCCAGGTACTCGGGCGGCCTGACGATCAGGTAGACGACGGTGCCCACGTACGGGAACAGCGACGCCGCCGTGGCGCAGCCGACGAGCATCGGATCCGCGATACGCCGCCTGGCGTCGGCGTAGGTCCAGTAGATCAGCGCGATCCAGAAGACCACGAGGAACAGCAGCAGGAGGTTGGCCGCGAGGTTCAACCCGTCGTTGGTGATCCCGAAGATCGCCAGAAGGCTCATTGAGGCCGGAAAGTGTACCTGGGGCAGTTACAGGAAGATCCGGCCAAGGGCGTAGCCCACACCGAAGAACACGAGGATCACCGTGGCCACGACCAGCGCCACCAGGCCGATCATCGCTCCGAAGCCGGGCCCTTCCTTGCGTTCCATGGGCCCGCCATCCTCCCACCGCAGTGGCGCTCCTACAAGGCTGAGGCCCGGGAGTGAACGACTTCTCTCACCAGGTCGGCGATCAGGTAGATCGACCCGGTCGCGAGCACGGCGCCTCCCGGGCCGGCGATCTCGCGAGCGCGCGCCACGGCCCCGCGGGGCCCGGCCACCGTCTCGGTGGGCGGTCCGCCGAGCTTGGCCGAGAGGCTCTCCAGGATCTCCGGGGACAGCGCGCGCGGGTTCGAGCAGCGCGTGAGCACGGTGTGGTCGGCCACCGGTAGCAGGATCTCGAGCATGCCCGCGAGATCCTTGTCCTCGAGCACGCTGAGCACCAGCACAACCGGTGCGCGACCCTCCAGGACCTCCCCGAGCGTGGCCACCAGCGCCCCGGCGCCCGCTGGATTGTGCGCGCCGTCGTAGAGGGTGAGGGGATCGCGTGCCACGATCTCGAGTCGCCCTGGAATCGCGGTTTGGGCCGCGGCGCTGCGCAGGGCCTCGGCATCGAGGGGGTGGCCGAGGAAGGCCTCGGCCGCTGCGGCCGCGAGCGCGAAGTTGGTCCGCTGGAAAGCCCCGGCCGCGCGCAGGAAGCCATCCAAGGGGGGGCACCGCCCCCCCTTTGCATCCCCGAAGCCATCAAAGGGGGGGCACCGCCCCCCCTTTGCATCCCCCCCGCCGGCAAGGGACGGTGGCGCCTTCACCAGAGCGGTGTGATGATCGGCCGCGACCCTGGCCGCCACGGCGTGCACCTCCGGGTCGAGGTCGCCGACCACCAGCGTGGCGCAGTCGTGCACAACGGCCAGCTTCTCCTCGGCGATGTCAACCAGGGTGGGCCCCAGCCAGCGCGTGTGCTCGAGCGCCACCCCAGTGAGCACCTGCACCCGGGAGGGGATCACGTTGGTCGCGTCATAGCGTCCTCCCAGCCCGGCCTCGATCACGGCCACCTCCACCCGGGCGGCCGCGAACTCGTGGTAGGCCGCGGCGGTGAGAGCCTCGAACTGGGTCACACCGTCGTCGGGCTCGAGGGTGCGCTCGACCGTCGCGGCCGCGCGGGCCGCGCGCTCGATCGCGGCGGCGAACCGCCCTTGGGGCACGGCCTGCTCTGCCACCTCTATCCGCTCGCGGAAGGAGCTCAGATGCGGCGAGGTGTAGCTGCCTGTACGCAGCCCATGGCGCTGGAGGATCGCCGCGATGAAGCGCGTGGTGGACGTCTTGCCGTTGGACCCCACCACATGGACCTGGGCGAAGCGGCGCTGGGGCATCCCCAGTGCCGTCATCAGCTTGTGCATTCGGTCGAGCCCGAACCGCATGCCGAACAACTCGAGTCCGAGAAGGTAGTCCTCGGCCTCGCGAAAGGTCATCGACTTCAGTGGGTTTCCAGGCGCTCGAGCTCCTGCCGGTACTCCTCGAGCTTGGCGCGCTCGCGCGCGACCACTGCGGGCGGGGCGCGCTGCACGAAGCGCTCGTTGGACAGCTTCTCGTCCAGCCGTGCGATCTCGTCGGCGAGCTTGCCCACGCGGGCGGCGATCCGCCGCGACGCCTCCTCCGAGTCGAAGGCATCGTCGGCCAGGAGCGCCACGATCCCGCCCGGGATCGGCACCTCGGCGGCCACCTCGCCGGCATCGGCTTCGCGCAGCTCGAGACGCGCCAAGCGGGCAACCTGGCCGGCCGTCTCGCCGTAGCCCTCGGCGATCAGGCGCGCCGGCAGCAGCGCGGATGACTTGACCCGCGCCTCGGCGCGGTAGCGGCGCAGCTCGGTGATCGCGGCGATGGCGCGGTCCACGGTGGCCTCCGACTGCTCGTCGATCCGCGACAAGTCGGCCTCGGGCCATTCCGCGACGGCCAGAAGCGGGGCGGGAGCGCCGCCGGCGCCGCCGTCTGCGTCCGGCATGAACGACCACACCTCCTCGGTCACGTGGGGCATCACCGGGTGCAGGAGGCGCAGCATGCGGTCGAGGGCGAACAGCAGCGTCGCCGACACGGCGGAGCGGTCGGCCGCGGTCTCATAGAGCCGTGGCTTGGCAAGCTCGAGGTACCAGTCACACAGCTGTGACCAGAAGACCTCGTACAGCTCCAGCACCGCCGCCGAGAGCTCGAAACGCTCGATCCGCTCGGCCGAGCGGGCTGTGACCAGCTCCAGCCGGGAGACGATCCAGCGGTCTTCGGGGGTCTCGGCACGATCGGGCGAGGCCCTTACCCCCTCCTGCACCCCGAGCAGGATCAGGCGCGAGGCGTTCCACAGCTTGTTGGCCAGGTCGCGTCCCTGCCTGACGCGGTCTTCCGAATAGCGCACGTCCTGGGTTGAGGCCATCGCCAGCAGGCCGAAGCGCAGGGCGTCCGCGCCGTGGTCGGCGATCTCCTCGAGCGGGTCGATGCCCGTCCCGAGCGACTTCGACATCCGCCGGCCCTCGGGCGACTGGATGATCGAGTTGATCGGCACGTCGGTGAACGGCAGCTCCCCGGTGAACTCCACGCCCATCATCACCATCCGGGCGACCCAGAGGAAGATGATGTCGCGGCCCGTGACGAGCGCGTCGGTGGGATAGAAGGCCGCCAGCTCGGGCTTCTCGTCGGGCCAGCCCAGCGTCGCGAACGGCCACAGAGCCGAGGAGAACCAGGTGTCGAGCACGTCGGGATCCCGTTGCCAGCCCTCGCCCTCCGGCGGCTCGGCTCCCACGACCGTCTCTGCCCCCCCGTTCGCGTCCCCGTTCCTGTACCAGACCGGGATGCGGTGGCCCCACCACAGCTGCCGGGAGATGCACCACGGCCGGATGTTCTCCAGCCAGTCGAGGTACACGCCGGTCCAGGGCCGCTCGGGATGGAAGCGCAGCCGTCCGTCGGTGACGGCCGCGATCGCGGGCTCGGCGAGGCGCTTCATGTCGCAGAACCACTGAAGGGAGATCAGTGGCTCGATGCGCTCGCCCGAGCGGTGCGAGTGTGGCACCTCGTGGGTGTAGGGGCGCGTGCCGGATATCAGTCCCTCCTCGCGCAGCGCGGCCACGACCTCGCGGCGCGCGTCCATCACCGACAGCCCGGCGAAACGCTCGCCGGCCGCCGCGGTCATCAGCCCGTCCTCGCCGATCGCCGAGATCTCCTCGAGACCGTGCCTGCGCCCGATCTCGAAGTCGTTGGGGTCGTGCCCCGGCGTGATCTTGAGCGCGCCGGTGCCGAAGTCAGCCTTGACGTACTCATCGGCGATGATCGGCAGGCGCCGGCCCACCAGCGGCAGCAGCGCCGTCTCGCCGATCAGGCGGGTGTAGCGCTCGTCGGAGGGATGCACGGCGACCGCGGTGTCGGCCAGCATCGTCTCGGGGCGTACGGTGGCCACCGTCACCGACCCCGAGCCGGAGGCCAGCGGATAGTCGATCGAGTAGAGGGTGTCCTCGACTTCGCGCTGCTCGACCTCGAGCTCGGAGATCGCCGAGCGAGTCCCCGGATCCCAGTTGACCATGTAGTTGTCGCGGTAGACGAGGCCCTTCTCGTAGAGCACCTCGAACACGTGGAGCACGGCCTTTACGTACCCGTCGTCCATCGTGAAGCGCTCGTCGGCGTAGTCGAGCGAGGCGCCGATCCGCTTGAACTGCTCGACGATGGTCGACCCGTACTCGCGCCGCCACTCCCAGACGCGCTGCTCGAAGGCCTCCCGGCCGAGATCCTCCTTGGTCTGACCCTCGGCCGCCAGTGCCTGCTCGACCTTGACCTGCGTGCCGATCCCCGCGTGGTCGGTACCGAAGATCCACTTGGCGCGCACCCCGCGCATCCGGGCGACGCGGATCAGGACGTCCTGGATCGAGGCGTTGAGCGCGTGGCCCATGTGCAACGCACCGGTCACGTTGGGCGGGGGGAGCGCTATCGAGAAATTCTCGGCCGCGTCGCCGCTCGGCTCGGGGTGAAAGATCCCGGCCTCCTCCCAGCGCGAAAAAACGCGCTCCTCCACCTCTGCGGGGGAGTAGCGGGTGCGCTCTTGGAGGTCCTTCAGGCGGTCGCTGGGCACGGGCGGGGAGTGTAGGCCGGGAGCAGCCTGCTCCGGAGGGACGGATCCGATCGTCGTCCGATAGTGCTTATTTCCTATATTAGGTATTACTATTCTTACTGAGTGACCTCGAGTTCGACCCTCCTCCGCGAGGCCCGGCTGGCGGCGGGCATGACACAGGCCGAAGTGGCAGAGCGCGCCGGTGTCTCCCAGGGCGCCGTCGCGCAACTCGAACGCCCGGAGTCGAACCCGACGGTCGAAACCCTCGACGGCATCCTGCGGGCGACCGGGCGACGCCTCCGGCTCGTCACTGAAGAAGATCGGCCCAACATCGACGAGACGCTCATCGCGCGCAACCTGCGGATGACTCCGGCACAACGATTGGCGGTCTTCGAGAGCGCCCACCGGGAGCTGGATGAGCTGCGCCAGCTCGCAGCCACGAGCGATGCCCGCTGAGTTTCGACCTCGACGACTGCTTGCCCACCTCACCGCTCGGGGGGTCGACTTCGTGGTCATCGGCGGGATCGCCCTGACCATCCACGGGTCTGACCGGAACACCTTCGACCTCGACATCTGCCCCTCGCAGGATCCGGAGAACCTGGAGGTCCTGGGCAAGGCGCTCATCGAACTCAAGGCACGCCTACGCGGTATCGACGAGGACGTGCCGTTCACACCCGATGGCCGCTCCCTGAGGGAGGTCGAGATCCTCACCCTCGACACCTCGCTGGGCCCGCTCGACGTGCTCAGCCGGCCCACCGGGTCTCCTCCCTACGACCGCCTCCGCCGCCACGCAAAGCGGGTGGACATCGGCCCCGCGGCGATCTTGATCGCGTCCGTGGACGACCTGCTGGAGATGAAGCGCTCGGCCAATCGAGACAAGGACAAGCTCGACGTGGAGGCTTTGGAGACCATCAAACGCCTCGAACGACGCACTAGACGCACGTCAGGCGGGTGATCGAACTCCACGCGAAAACGGCGCATCGCGGAAGACGTGCCGTGCGTGCCCGATGCGCGGAAGAGTCGGGGCCAGACGCAGGGCCCTACGCGGACTCGGCAGCCGGCTCTTGCGGCTCGTCCTTGGCCGCCTCGGTGACCAGCGTGGGGTTGAGCCCCTTGGTGATCGTCTCCTTGGTGACGACGCACTTCTTCACGTCACGGCGCGAGGGCAGCTCGAACTGCACGTCGAGCAGGGTCTCCTCGAGAATCGAGCGCAGGCCGCGCGCGCCCGTCTCGCGCTCGAGCGCCCTGTCGGCGATAGCGTCGAGCGACTCGTCTGCGAACACAAGCTCGATGCCGTCGAACTCGAAGAAGCGCTTGAACTGCTTCGCGAGTGCGTTGCGGGGCTCGGTGAGGATCGTGATCAGGTCCTCGCCCGAGAGCTGGTGGATCACGCTGAGCACCGGCAGGCGGCCGATGAACTCGGGGATCAGGCCGTACTCGACGAGATCCTCGGGCAGGACCTTCTCGAACAACTCTCCGGCGTCCTTGTCGTGCTTGGAGCTCACGTCGGCGCCAAAGCCGACGCCCTTGTGGCCGATCCGCCGCTCGATCACCTTGTCGAGGCCCGCGAAGGCACCGCCGCAGATGAACAGCACGTTGGTGGTGTCGATCGTGAGGAACTCCTGGTGGGGGTGCTTGCGCCCGCCCTGGGGCGGCACCGACGCGACCGTGCCCTCGAGGATCTTCAGCAGCGCCTGCTGGACGCCCTCACCCGACACGTCGCGCGTGATCGACGGGTTGTCGGCCTTGCGCGCGATCTTGTCGACCTCGTCGATGTAGATGATCCCGGTCTCGGCCTTCTTCACATCGAAGTCGGCGGCCTGGATCAGCTTGAGCAGGATGTTCTCCACGTCCTCGCCCACGTAGCCGGCCTCGGTGAGCGCCGTGGCGTCGGCGATCGCGAACGGCACGTTGAGGATCTTGGCCAGCGTCTGCGCGAGCAGCGTCTTGCCGCACCCCGTGGGCCCGAGGAGCAGGATGTTGGACTTCTGCAGCTCCAGGTCCTGCTCGGCGTCGGACTGCATCATCTGCACGCGCTTGTAGTGGTTGTAGACCGCAACGGAAAGAGCCCGCTTGGAGGGCTCCTGTCCGACGACGTACTCCTGGAGTACGGAGTTGATCTCCTTCGGCTTCGGCAGGTTCTCGAGGTCGAAGGTCGAGGTGCCGGTCAGCTCCTCGTCGATGATCTCGTTGCAGAGGTCGATGCACTCGTCGCAGATGTAGACGCCCGGGCCCGCGATCAGCTTCTTGACCTGCCTCTGAGACTTGCCGCAGAAGCTGCACAGGAGCTGTTCGTTGGAGTCCGTGGGCCGGGCCATGGCTCGTCAGTGCTTCGAGATCACGCGGTCGATCAGGTTGTAGTCCTTTGCCTCTTCGGCGCTCATGAAGTAGTCGCGCTCGGTGTCCTTGGCCACCTTTTCAAGCTCCTGGCCGGTATGGAGGGCGAGGATCTCGTCGAGGCGCTGGCGCACGTCGATGATCTCCTTGGCGTGGATCTCGATGTCCGTGGCCTGGCCCTGGAAGCTCGAGGAGACCTGATGGATGAGGATCTTCGCGTTGGGCAGCGCCATCCGCTTTCCGGGCGCTCCGCCCGAGAGCAGAAGCGCCCCCATGGACATGGCGATGCCGACGCAGATCGTCTGCACCTGCGGCTTGATGAACTGCATCGTGTCGTAGATCGCGAGGCCGGCGTACACCGAGCCGCCGGGCGAGTTGACGTACAGCGACACGTCCTTGTCGGGATCCTCGGACTCTAGGTGCAGCAGCTGCGCGACGATCAAGTTGGCGATCTCGTCGGTGACCGGCGTTCCGAGGAACACGATGCGCTCGTTCAGCAGCCGGGAGTAGATGTCGAAGGCGCGCTCTCCGCGAGAGGTCTGCTCGACGACCATTGGGACCAGTGGGCTCATTGCTCTCGCTCTGTTTCGTTTACTCGGATGGATTCCTCCCGGGTAACGCCTTCCAAGCGCCGAATCCACCGGGCGGGCCGAGTCTAGCAACGCACCCCGGGTCCCAGACCGCGTTTACCTGCTAATCGGAGTCGGGCGTCCAGAGCTCGGCGTCGGGCTCTGAGCCGGCTTCGGACTCGGGCGTCCAGAGTTCGTCGCGGGCCTCGGCCTGCGTCGCCGCAATCGGCTTTGCGTGCTCTACGAGCAGGTCCACCGCCTTGCGCATCGCGATGTCCTCCCGCAGGGCTTCATCGGTGCCCTGCGCGCGTGCCTTCTTCAGCGAGCGCTGCAGCGCCTTGTCGCTGGGGGCGGGGGTGCCCGGTTGCGCGGCCGCCTCACGCAGCGCGTCCATGATCTCGTCGTCGGTTACCTCGATCTCCTCGGCCTCGACCACCGCCGCCAGCGCGGCCTCGCGCCGCAGCGCGCGCTCGGCCTCGGGCTCGGACTCCGTGACGAGGTCCTCCTCGGTCTTACCGGTCATCTGCAGGTACTGCTGAGGGTCGAGCCCCTGCGCTGAGATGCGGCGTGCGGTCATCTGCCACATCTCGTGGGCCTTCTCGTGCACGAGGTCCTGGGGCACCTCGATCTTGGCCTGCCCCGCAACCGCGTCGACAACCGCCTCGCGGTAGTCACGCTCGATCTCCGCCTCCTGCGCGGTGCGCAGCTGGGCACGGATCTCCTCACGCAGCTCGTCGAGTGACTCGTAGCCGCCCGCCTCCACGGCCAGCTCGTCGTCGAGCTCGGGCAGGCGCTTCTCCTTGACCTCCTTGACCTCTACCGCGAACAGGGCCTCCTCGCCGGCCAGGTAATCGGCCTCATAGTCCTCCGGGAAGGTCACCCGGACCTCGCGCTCGTCGCCCCCGGAGGCGCCGGTGAGCTGCTCCTCGAAGCCGGGGATCAGCCGGCCCGATCCGAGCTCGAGCAGGTAGCCGCGGGCCTCGCCGCCCTGGAAGGGCTCGCCGTGCACCGAGCCCGTGAAGTCGACCACCACGAAGTCCTTGTCCGCGGCGGGGCGCTCGACCGTCTCCAGCGACGCGAGCGACTCGCGCATCCGGTCGAGCTCGGCCTGCACGTCGTCCTCGGCAACCTCGGGATCCCGCCGGCCCGCCTCGACTCCGCGGTACTCGCCGAGCCGCGCCTCGGGGCGCACACCCACCTCGAAGCTGAAGGCCAGTGGGGAGCCCTTCTCAGGAAGCCCTGTCAGGTTGACGTCGGGGCTGCCGACCGTGGCGAGCCCCGCGGCGGTGACCGCCTCCTCGTACCAGTTGGGTAGCGCGCGGCGCACCGCCTGGTCGAGCACGGCGTCGCGGCCCACCTGCTGGAGCACGACCTGCGGCGGCACCTTGCCCGCGCGGAAGCCGGGCACCTTCATGTCGCGCCCGATCTCGCCGGCGGTGCTCGCCACCTCGCGTTCGAGGGCGGCGGTGTCGACCTCCACGTCCACGCGCACGCGCGACTCGCCGAGGTCTGATGTGGATGTCTGGAGAGCGCTCAAAAGTTGGCGCCGGACGATAGCGTGGCTCGGATGCCAACCCCCGCTACGGCGCCGCACCGGGGCCCCGCCGAGCGCCTGGCGGCATGGCTGGTGACCGGGCCTCTCGGCCACCTCTACAGCGTGGTGATCGACCTCACCGAGTATTCCGTGCGGGCAGGGCTGCGACGGGCGCGGCGCGCCAGGGCGCCCTCTAGGATGCGTCACTGTGCTCAACCCGCTAGCGCTGCCGCAGGCCGTGATCGACTCGCTGGCCTTCCTACCGGCGATAGCCAAGGACGCACGGCGGGCGACCGATCAGATGGACCGGCTCCTCGAGCGAGCAGACCGGGTGATCGAGCAGACTGACCGGCTGCTGGTGCGCTTCGATTCGGCCGAGGAGACCTTCGCCGAGCTCGTGGAGGGTGGGCGCCGCCTCGAGGCGATGGGAGCCACGGCCACCGCCGAGACTGCCGCAGTGCGTGTGGCGCTCGAGCGCGCGATCCCGACCGCCGAGGGGCTCAATGCGCACGCCGAGCCGCTGCTGGAGTCGGCGGCGCAGGCCCACGAGGGGTTGGCCGACATGCGTCAGGAGCTCGCCCGGGCCAACGCCCAGATGGCGAGGGTGATCGAGCTGAGCGGCCCGCTGGAGAAGGTCGGGGAACGCCTGGAGCGGGTGGTCGGGCGGCTGCGCCGCGACTCGGGCGATCCGCCTGGCCCGGCACGATGATCTACTAGCTCACCGTCGGCGCAGCACACGCCGATGCAGGGCGACGGCGCGCGCCAAGGCCAGCACCGCGCCTACGTGGCTTTGAGCCTATACATTCGCCGCGTGACCGAACCGATCGCCAAGCTCGCGTCCGAGCACGGCCGCCTCGCGATCGACACGGAGTTCGTGTCCGAGCGCCGGTACCAGGCCCAGCTCTGCCTCGTGCAGGTGGCCGTGCCCGACGCCGGAGAGCCGGAGGGCGTGCGCACCGACGTGCTGGACCCGCTCGACGAAGCCGTGGCGCTCGACCCCGCGCCGCTGGCGCGGGTGCTCGCCGACCCGTCGGTCCAGGTGATCATGCACGCGGGGCGCCAGGACGTGGCGATTCTGCACCGCACCTGGGACACCGACATCACCAACGTTTTCGACACCCAGGTGGCGGCGGGCTTTCTCGGGTTCGGCAACCAGGAAGGCTACGAGTCGCTGGTACGCAGCGCCCTCGGTATCAAGCTCCGGGGCGGCGAAGGGTTCACGCGCTGGGACAGGCGGCCCCTGACCGAGAAGCAGATCTCATACGCGGCCGACGACGCCCGCCTCCTGCTCACCCTGGGCGCCCAGATGGAGAGCCGGCTGGCCGAGAGGGGGCGGCTGGAGTGGGCGCGCGAGGAGAGCCTGCTCGTGCAGGCCTCCCGCGACGAGCGCAACCCGAAGCGAGCCTATGAACGCCTGCCCAAGCTCGCGCGCCTGGATGCCGGTCAGCGCGCCACCGCATGGCGCCTGTGCGAGTGGCGCGAGGGGCTCGCCTCCGAGGCCGACCGCCCGCCGTCCTACGTCGTACCCGACCAGGCCTTGGTGGAGCTGGCGCGGCGGCGCCCGCGTGACCAGGCCGCACTGGAGGCGATCCGCGGCCTTCCCCAGCAGACGCTGCACCGGCGCGGAGGCGACCTGATCAAGCAGATCGAGCGCAGCCGCGAGGACCAGCCGCCCCCCGCTGCGCCCGCTGCCCCCAGACGCGATCCCTCCGAGGCCCCGCTGATATCGCTCGCGCAGGCCGTGGTCCGCCACCGCTCCATGGAGAGCGGCGTGGCCACCGAGCTGATCGCCACCCAGTCCGAGCTGGCAGCTCTGGTGGGAGCGCTTCGCCGCGGCGCCGACGGCTCGACGGTACGCGCCCTCAAAGGCTGGCGCCGCGAACTGGTGGGCGAGGAGCTGCGCGAGCTGATCGAGGGTCGCCGAGCCGTTTCGGTGGCCGCCGACGGCAGCCTGGTGCTGGCCCCCGCGGCCGCCTAGAGACACCGAGAAGGTGCGCGCGAACTGACAAAACAGGTCACGAGGCTAAGCGCTCGGCGCGAGCACGGCTTCGAGCCACTCGACCGCGGGCGGCACGTGCTCGGGATCGATGTGGTGCCCGGCGCCGGACTCGTGGTGCTCGGGTCCGATCCCGGTGCGCACCCAGAGGCTGTCGTGCAAGGAGGCCAGCGCCTCGTAGGCGGCTCCGAACGTGTCGGGGTCGGGGTAGCCCACGCGAGGCACCACGTACCAGTGAAAGCCGGGGGAGCCGGGTAACGTGAGTGGCGCCCGCGGGGCGACTACGTGCAGGCGCCGCTGCGGATCGAGCACATCGGCGAGGCCGAACAGGTCCTGCTCGTCGGAGCCGCGACCGTGGTGAAGCACGAGCAGTCCGCGGGGGTCGGCGGCGGCCGGCGGCCGTTCGCGGTACTCGAGCGCGCTCACGCCGGGGCTCTGTGCTCGAACACCGTCACAGCACCAATCCTAACAGGTAGTTGTTGACGCAACTATGAGGTCTTACGACGCTTACCCCGCAACGCCGACCGCGCTCGCTTCCGGCGTTCTCGCGCGCTCCGGTCGCGTCGGCTACCGAGCCTCGTCGGCCCAGAGCCGTATCGTCGGGTCGGCCCCCTCGGGGACGGTGTAGAACGCGCGACCGTCCGCGGTGAGCGCGATCGCCTCGCTCTGCCCCTCCACCAGCAGGTCGGCGCGCGCCGGGCAGGCCCGGCGCTTCAGGGCGGCCGCGAGCGACTCCCCCGGGCGTCTGGACCAGGCGAACGCGGCGTCATAGGTCCGGATGACGATCGTGCGCCCGTCCGCCGATAGGTCGCCGGCAGTGACCGCCTCGGCGGCGTCGAGCGTCAGGCCGCCGAGCCGGCGCAACATCGCGGTGGTTCGGTCTCGGGGCCGGTCGGCGATGTACACGCCGGCCGTTGCGCCGAGCTCCTTGGTCACGATCACCAGAGCACCGGTCGACGGGTCGACGAGAAGGGCCTCGGCGTCGTGGGTGCCGTCGCGGTACTTCAGCGTCAGCGGCTGTGCCGGCGCGCTCTGTGGCCCACCGGCAACGCGCGGCTCGTCTATCCGGTAGACGACGAGGCTCGACCGCAGCCCGTCGTTGTCGCCGATGTCGCCCACGTAGAGCGCGTCACCGCCGCTCGGCGCCGGCCCGAGCGCGATGTCCTCCCAGTCCACGTTCTGCGCCCCGGTCACGGCGACATCGGCCAGCGCCGTGCCGTCTGGCGCCAGCGCCAGCACGCGCGCACTGTCGCCCGAGTCGTTGTGGGTCCACAGCACCCCCTTCTGCGACCGCGAGGCCACCAGGCCCGACAGCTCGGTCGCCGCCGGCGTGGCCACGTGGCCCGTGACCTGGGCGCTCAGGCTCGTGCACAGCGCCGGCCGCGGGCCCACGACCGGCGCGGTTGCCAACTGGCCACGATCGCTACCCGGGCCGCCCCCGCAACCCCCCGCCGCCAGCGCGGCGGCGATCACCGCGAAGGACGCCAATCTCGCCACCTGGCCTGAAGGCTAAGGGAATTGCTGGTCTGTCGCCTCGGCCCCTGCCCGGTGGAGGGCCGCCTTTGCTACGGTAGTTACCTAGGCTAATGACCCTACCGAGCACAGCCTCCCACGCTGATCTGGCCGCCCGGCTGCGCCTGGCCGTCACACGCACCGCCCGCCGCCTGCGCCAGGAGGCGGGCACCGACCTGAGCCCCTCGCTGACGGCGGCGCTGGCCACCGTGGAGCGCCGCGGACCGCTCACCCCCAGCGAGCTGGCCGCCCGGGAGAGCGTCAAGCGCCCTACCGCCACCCGTATCGCCGCGCGGCTGGAGGCTGAGGGACTGGTGGCCCGCACCGGCGATCCCAGCGATGGGCGCGTGACCCTGCTTGCGGCCACACCCGCGGGGCTCGCCCTCCTGCGCAACCTGCGCACGCGCAAGAATGCCTACCTGGCCCGGCGGCTCGAGGACCTCCCTTCGGAGGACCTGGCAGCACTCGAGCGCGCGGCGCCCGTTCTCGAGCGCCTGCTCGAGAACGGGCGCGCGTGAGCGCTGCTCTGAACGGGCGAGGAGCGAGCCGGCGGGGACTGCGAATCTCTCGAAGGATCTTCTCCTCGCTCGGCGTTCCCAACTACCGGCGTTACTTCGTGGGCCAGATCGTGTCGCTCAGCGGCAACTGGATCCAGATGGTGGCCGAGACGTGGCTGATCCTGACCCTCACCCACAGCGGTGTGGCGGTGGGCCTGACCGCCGCGCTGCAGTTCGCCCCGATTCTGCTCTTCGGCGCCTTCGGCGGCCTGCTGGCCGACCGCGTCGACAAGCGCCGCCTGCTGATGGTGACCCAGGTGGCGATGGTGGTGCCCGCCGTCACGCTCTGGGCGCTCGCGGCCAGCGGGGCGGTGGAGCCGTGGATGGTGTTCGCGCTCGTGTTCGCGCGCGGGACGGTGAACGCCGTCGACAACCCGACGCGCCAGAGCTTCGTGATCGAGATGGTCGGGCCCGAGCGAGTGGTCAACGCGGTGAGCCTGAACAGCGTGATCGTGCACTCGGCGCGGATGGTCGGGCCGGCGATAGCCGGGGTGTTGATCGCGACGGTAGGAGTCGAGCTGTGCTTCTTGCTCAACGCCTTCACCTTTCCGGTGATGTTCGTAGCGCTGCGGCGGATGGAGCCCGATCGGCTCGCCAGGCCTCGTCCCGCCGGCCGGGAGCGGGGGGCTCTGCGCGCTGCGCTGCGCTACGTGGCCGCCACGCCGAGCCTGGCGGTACCCCTGGCGATGATGGCCTTGGTAGGCACGCTGGCCTTCAACTTCCAAGTGCTCCTGCCGCTGCTGGCCCGCTTCACATTCGACGGCGGTCCTGAGTCATTCGCCGCGCTGGTGAGCGCCATGGGCGCCGGCTCGGTGGTGGGCGCCCTCGCGGCGGGAGCGCGGGGGCGGGCGTCGCCGCGCATGCTGATCGGGTCGAGCGCCGCCTTTGGTGTCTTCTGCCTGATGACAGCCGCGGCCCCGACCCTGCCGCTGGCGGCCGGCGCTCTCGTACTGGTGGGCGCGGCCAGCGTCACCTTCGCCGCCGGCGTGAACTCCACGCTGCAGCTCGAGGTGGAGCCGGCGATGCGCGGCCGCGTCATGGCGCTCTACTCGGTCGTGTTCCTCGGCTCGGCCCCGGTCGGCGGACCGCTGGCCGGTTGGCTGGCCGAGGTCGCCGGGCCTCGGGCCGGGTTGCTGCTGGGGGCCGCCGCGGCGCTGCTGGCGGCAGGCCTCGCGCTGGCCGTGGCGCGCTCACCGACCAAGCGCCTGGCCGCGCCTCGCGGCCCCACCGCCTGCCCGTCGGCCGGCGAGCGAGCGAAGAGCTCGTCACGGGTGGCGAGCAGAGATCGCGGCTCGGCGCGAGCTCACGCCGCGACGACTCGCGCGCCGGCAGAGGGCGCCACCTCCCGCACGCCGTAGGGCAGCGCCGCACCGGGGGCAAACAGCGCGAGCACGCTGCCGCCGAAGCCCCCGCCCATCATCCGCGCCCCCGCCGCGCCGGCCTCTCGGAGCCGGCCGGCGGTGCGCTCCACCCCATCGGTGGAAGCGTCGTAGAGCTCGCGCAGCGAGGCGTGCGATGCATCGAGCAGCTCGCCGAGCCCGGTCCAGTCGCCCTCACCCACCGCAATGACCGCTCGCTCCACGCGGTCGTTCTCAGACAGCACGTGGGCCAGCCGGCGGCCCAACGGCTCGGGTAGGCGATCGACATCGGAGGACCGCGCCGCGCGCAGGGAGCCGACGCCCAGCAGCCTGGCCGCCCGCTCGCACTCCTGCCGGCGCTCGTTGTATCCCGACCTGGCGAGCTCGCGCCTCTCACCCGAGGACGCCACACCGAGGCGCCACCCGCCCAGGTCAAGCGGCACAGACGTGAGCTCCAGCGAGCGGAAGTCGATCCGCACGGCGTGCCCGCTCGATCCGCACAGCGACGCGAGCTGGTCGAGCAGCCCCGAGCGGGTGCCGAGTGCTCGGTGCTCGGCGCGCTGGCACAGACGCGCCACTTCCACCGGCTCGGCGCGCTGGCCCGCGAGCTCGAGCAGGGCGAGAGCCGCGGCCACTCCCAGCGCCGCCGACGACGCCAGCCCCTCCCCCTCCTCCAGGGTCGAGGAGATCGCTGTCTGCGCGGCGGGCACCCTCCGCCCCGCGGCGCGCAGCTGCTCTACTACGCCCGAGACGAGAGCGCTATCGCCGCCGCCCGCTCGCTCAGAACCCGTCCGCAGCGCCGCATCCACGGTCACTCCCGCGCCGATGGCGAAGGGCAGGCTCAGGCCCTCGTTGTAGTCGGTGTGCTCACCGATCAGGTTTACCCGGCCGGGAGCGAACGCCTGCACCCGGGCGGGTGGCAGAGGTCAGCCCTCGAGCACGGCGCCGTCCTCGATGCGGGTCCGGCCCTCGCCCGAGCGGTCGATCTCCACCTTCCCACGAGCCACCACGCCACTGCCGAACTCCACGTCGCCGCGCACCGTGAAACGGTCGCAGTCGACGAGCGACGGCGCGCCCTCCGGGAAGCGCTCCTCGAAGCCGGGGAGCAGCTTGTACGAGTCCGGATCGAGGTCGACGAAGAGTGCTCCGCGCGTGCGCTCGGGTGAGATCACCACGTGCCGGCGCTCGTCGATCACGTAGGCGTCGCTGCGCAGCCCGAGCAGGTCGTTGGTGGTCTTGACCGGCGTGAATCGCTCCCGGCCGACGAGCACCGCGCGGGCGCCGTCGAACACGCCGAGCGCCGCTCCCATCGCGGTCTCTAGCTGATAGACGTCCGGCGAGGAGGGATCGGACGGATCGACGGTCTTGCTGTTGCGGATCATCGGCAGGCCCAGCACGCCGTCGCGGCGCTCGAACAGCTCCTTGAGCGCCCGGATGTCGACCCACAGGTTGTTGGTGTTGAAGAAGCGGTGACGCTCGATGTCCTCGAACGCGGCCTTGTCCTCATCGGCGGTCTGCGCCGACTCGCGCAGCAGCAGGCTGCCGTCGCTCCCGCGCGCGAGGTGGCCACCCTTGCGGTCGGCCTCCGTGCGCTGGCACTGCTCAGACACGAACGGGATCTCCTCGGTGGCCATCCAGGCGAGGATCTGCGGCTCGAGCACGGCGCCGAGGTTGTCGGCGTTGGAGATGAACAGGTAGGCGTAGCCGTTGGCCAGCAGCTCGTCGAGCATCCCCGATGTGACCAGCGCGGTGTAGACGTCGCCGTGCCCGGGCGGGCACCATTCGAGGCCCGGATCGTCCGGCCAGCTCACCGGCTGCAGATCGTCGGCGCGGATCTTGGGGATGCGGTTCTGCATGAAGTCCGGCGGCAGGTCGACCGACAGGTCCTCGTAGCACTCCAGCGCCGCCAGCGAGTCGTCGCGCGTGTGGAAGGAGTTCATGAGCACGAGCGGCAGGCGAGCTCCCTCTTCGCGCCGCAGCTCGAGCGTCTGCTGGGCGATCACGTCGAGGAAGGTCTCACCGTCTCTGACCTCCAGCAGGGACTTGGCCTTCTCAAGCCCCATGCTCGTGCCCAATCCGCCGTTCAGCTTGATGACCACCGCTTGGTCGAGCGCCTCCCGGCGGGCCGCGTCATCTGTCTCGAGGTCCTCGATCGTCGGCAGTTCCTCTACCGGCTCTATGTCGGATTCGGGAACCATCCCCTCCTCCCCCGCCACCAGCTGCTCGTAGTAGTGGCGGAAGTAGGCCACGGCCTCCTCGGCCAGGCCCGCCTCACGCATCTTGGTCTCGCCCGCGCGCAGGCCCTCGCTCACGCGCGCCATCGTAGCCCCGGGGGGTCCATCGGTCACGTCCCGGTGGATCCGGCCTACCCGCTCGCGTGCTCCAACCGCGCGTAGAGCTCCTCGACCGAGCGCTTGGCCTCGGCGTGGCGGCGCGTCGATTCGGAGGAGCGCTCGGGGTCCGACCAGGCGCCGGGATCCGCCAGCTCCTCCTCGAGGGCGCGCACCGCCGCCTCGGCTGTCTCGATCTCGCGCTCCAGCGCCCGCTGGGCGCGCTGGGCGTTCTTCGAGGGCCGGGCCGCGGCCGCCCCGCCGTTGGAGGCATGCGCATCGCGCTTGGCGGACTTGGGCCTGCCCTTGCCCGAGCTCGACTTCCCGTCGGCCTTGGTGGCTCGGGCTGCGGCGTTCGCCGGGCCGGCGCCGGCCTTGCCCTGCGCCGCACGACGCTGCTCGCGGGCCTGCACGTACTCCGCCCAGCTGCCCTCGTAGCTGCGCAGCTCGCCGCGCTCCACCGCCAGTGTCCGGGTGCCCACGGCGTCGAGCAGGGCTCGGTCGTGGGACACCAGCAGCAGCGAGCCCGGGAACCCGCGCAGGGCATCTTCGAGCGCCTCTCGGCTCTCGATGTCCAGGTGGTTGGTGGGCTCGTCGAGCACGAGCATGTTGGCCCCGGAGTTCACGAGGATGGCCAGCGACATCCGCCGCCGCTCGCCGCCCGACAGCGCGGAGACGGGCTTGCGCACGTCGTCGCCCGAGAAGAGGAAGTGGCCCAGCAGCGCCCGTGCCTTTCCCGGTGTCAGCCCGGTAGCGCGCTGCACGGCGTCGAGCACCGAACCCTGGTCCTCGAGCTCCTCCTCGTGCTGGGCGACGTAGCCGACGGTTACGTTGTGACCGGTGCGCAGCTTGCCGCCCGCGAGCTCGCGGCGGCCGGTGAGCGTGTCGATCAGCGTGGTCTTGCCGGTCCCGTTGCCGCCCACCAGCGTCACGTGCTCACCGCGCTCGACGTGCATCGAGGCGTTCTCGAACAGAACCCGGCCGGGCACCTCCAGCCGGCCCGTCTCCAGCTCGAACACGACCCGCCCCGAGCGCTCGGGCTCCTTGAACGAGAACGAGAGGGTGCGGGTGTCGCGCGGGTCGCGCTCGACGCGCTCCATCTTCTCGAGGCGCTTGACCCGAGACTGCGCCTGCTTGGCCTTCGTGGCCTTGGCCCGGAAGCGCTCCACGAAGCGCTCGAGGCGGGCGATCTCGGCCTGCTGACGCTCGATCGAGCGCCCCAGAGCCATCTCCCGTGCCGCCTGCTCCTTGCGCCATGCGTGCCAGGGGCCCGCGAAGTAGCGCGCGCGGCCGGCTTCGATCTCGAGCACCGACGTGCCCACGGCCTCCAGGAACCAGCGGTCGTGGGCCACCAGGACGATCGCGGCGTCGAGTGAGGCCAGGTGCTTCTCGAGCCACTCGAGCGACGCGATGTCGAGGTGGTTGGTGGGCTCGTCGAGCAGCAGCAGGTCCGGCTCGCCCACGAGCACGCGCGCCAACGAGCCACGGGTGAGCTCCCCGCCCGAGAACGTGGACAGCTGCCGGTCGAGGTCATCCTCGACAAAGCCCAGGCCGCGCAGGGTCGACAGCGCCCGGTCGCGCCAGTGGTAGCCCCCGTGGAGGTCGAATCGCTGCTGTGCAGAGGCGTAGGAGGCCAGCGTCGCGTCGTCGTGAGCCCCGTCGGCCATCTCCTGCTCCAGCCGGGCCACCTCCTGCTCGATGGCCACCACATCGGCCGCGCCCGACAGCACGTACTCGCGCAGGCTCAGATCGCGCTCGCGGGGAGGACGCTGGTCGTAGAGCGCGATCTTGGCTGCCTTGCGCACTGACAGGGTGCCCTCGTCGATCGAGGCATGGCCCGACAGCATCCGCAGGAGCGTGGTCTTGCCCGAGCCGTTGCGCCCGGACAGGGTCATGCGGTCACGGCGGTCGAGCTTGAACGAGACGCCGCGCAGCAGCGGGCTGCCGGCGATGTCCTTGCCGAGCTCGGTGGCGGTCACGATGGCCATGGCCATTCATGCTGACAGCGTGCCGCTCCCGACCACCGACCGATGCACGGGTGTCGAGCGACTCGGCCTAGAGCGTGCCGGGCAGCAGATCGAATCCCTCTCGTCCTGCCGCCTCTCGCAGTCGGTAGTCGAGGCAGACAAACCCGGCTGGGCGAGCCCCTGGTCCTCGCCACGTCAAGGCAGCTGCGAGTTGAAGCGCGTCAGCGGCTCGCAGCGGGTGTACCGACAGCGCGCGCTCAGCCAGGGCCCGCAGCTCGCCGCCGGGCAGCAGCTCATGCCAGCTGGCGCTCAGCTCGTCCAAGAGCCGCACCGACACCGCTGTATCGGCGGCGCTGAAACCGCCATCGCGCTCGCGCCTGCGAAGCGCGGACAGGCACTCGAGCCTCGACCCCCACCAGGTCGCGACCGCCCCATCCTCTGACAGGAGGGTCGCGCTCGTTTCCGAGCGCTCTTCGTTCACAATCAGAGGGACCACGGCCGAAGCGTCCCAGTAGCGCAATCAGCGCCCCTCCCGGCGTTCTTCGAGCAGCGCCTCGCGCACGGACCCACCCCGCGGCGCAGGGCGCGGGCGATCTAGGAAGTCACCGGGCAGCGCAGCCGACGGACCGCGCAACAGCCCGCGCCGCTCCAGCTCGCCCAGGTGCGCGGCGCCGTCGACCACCGGCACGATTCGAGCCACCGGACGCCCGCGATCGGTCACCAGCACCTCCTCCCCCCCGCGAACCCGAGCGAGGTACTCGCTTAGCCTGGCCTTGACCTCGGCTACGCCGGCGACCGTCATGACTAGCTAGACTAGCGGGCGCTGACCAGGCTAGTCAAGTGAGCGGGCCGTTAGTCGCTCGGCACGCCGTCGGACGCGGCCACGCGGGCCCTCGCCGCCTGGCGCGTGAGCGGCGACTTGCCCCAGCTGGTGTGCTCACCGTAGTCGAGCAGCGTCTCGAAGTAGCTGTCCGGCTCCGGCGGGGCCCCGCCGTTCGGGCCTCCACCGTCGGCGACCACGCCCCGCGCACGCTCGTTCCCGAAGACGGTGTGGATGTCGAAGTAGCCCGTGAACTGCGCTGTCGGGTCGTCCGCCGCCATCGCGTCCGGGTCGGTCATCCGGGGCGGCTCGCGGTCGAGGGCGGTACACGTGCGCTGGATCACGTCGGACACCGTCATCGCGTGCTCGCCCGCCACGGCGTGGAACGCGCCAGCCGCCTCGGGGTCGAACAGGACGCGGTCGATGACCTCGGCGACGTAGTCAACCGGGACGAGGTCGATCAACCCCTCCGGATCGGCCGGGACCTCCTTCAGGAGGCCGCGGGCGAAGGCCTGGAGCGGCCAGTAGATCACGTTGAAGGCCGAGGTCCATCCCCCTAGGGACTCTCCGACCACGACGCTCGGGCGCACGATCGCGGTCGGGAGCTCCGCCTCGGCGACCAGCTGCTCCGCCTCCCACTTCGTTTGCTCGTAGGTGTTGCGAAAGCCCTCTCCGGGAGCGGGATCGGCCTCCGCGAAGGGGCCCGAGAGGCGTCCACAGACGTAGGCCGTCGAGACGTGCACGAGCCGCTCGAGGCCGTCCACCTCGCTCGCGAGCTCGAGCACGCGCCGCGTGCCGTCCACGTTGATCGCGCGAGCCTCGTCGAGCGGGAGCGTGAACGAGATCGCGGCCGCGCAGTGCACCACCCGGTCGATCTCGGCGGTGAGTGCCCGGCGGTCGTCGGCGGCGAGTCCCATGCCGGAGGCCGTCAGGTCCACGCAGACAGGGTGCAGCCGGGAGGCCGTGGCGGGCGGGTCGTCGTAGAGCTGGGCGAGGATCTTCGCGACGCGGTCGTCCGCCTCGCCGGCGTCGCCGGCGCGCACAGCGAGGAAGATGTCCGGCCCCTCCTCGCGCTCGAGCAGCCTGGAGATCAGCTCCATCCCGAGGAAGCCCGTGCCGCCGGTGAGAAAGATCGCATCACTCATGCAGTGGGGCCCCCATGGCGTGATAGCCGCCGTCGACGTGGATGATCTCGCCGGTCACCCCGCGCGACAGGTCGGACAGCAGGTAGCAGACCGTCCCGGCCACCGAGGAGGCATCGTTGACATCCCAGCCGAGCGGCGCGCGGCCGCCCCATTCGCCGGCGAGCTTCTCGAAGCCCGGAATGCCGCCGGCGGCGGCCGTCTCGATCGGGCCCGCGGAGACGAGGTTCACGCGCACCCCGCGCGGCCCGAGGTCGCGGGCCAGGTAGCGCGCGACGGACTCCAGGCCGGCCTTGGCCACGCCCATCCAGTCGTAGACCGGCCAGGCCACCGAGGCGTCGAAGTCGAGGCCCACGACGCTGCCGGCGTCGCTCTTCTCGAGCAACGGGGCCAGCGAGACCGCGAGCGCCTTTAGGGAGTACGCACTGGTGGTGAAGGCCTTGACCGCGCTCTCGACCGGGGTGTCGAGGAAATTGCCGCCGATAGCGTCTGAAGGGGCAAAGGCGATCGCGTGTAGCACGCCGTCGAGGGAGTCCCAGCGCGAACCCAGATCCTCTGCCACGGCAGCCAGATCCTCGGGCTTGTCGACGTCCAGCTCGAGCACGTCGGGCAGCGTCGGAAGGCCCTTGGCGGCACGCTCGGTCATCCTGCGCCCGCGGCCAAAGCCCGTCAGCACGACCTCGGCCCCCTGCTGCTGGGCCTGCTCGGCCACCGCAAAGGCAATCGACTGCCTGGTCATCACCCCCGTGACGAGCAGGTGCTTGCCTTCTAGCGTCATGTGGGCACCTTATCCTCGGGCTCGGACTCCGCGTCGTCCGGCTCCTCGCTGCGGACCACGGCCTCGACCTTCGCACGGATCACCAGCTCGTCACGCTGGTTGACGATCCGCCACTCCCAAGCCTCGAGGCCGCGCCCTTCGTCCGGTCGCACGACCTTCGCCTCGACGCGGATGGTGTCGCCGATCTTCACCGGTCGCTTGAAGACGACTTCCTCGATGCGCCGCAGCGCGACGATCCGCTCGGGGTCGATCTCCGCGAGCCCGAGGGCGTAGGAGAGCACGAGCATGCCGTGCGCCACACGCTCGCCGAATGGGCCTGCCTCGGCCCACTCGGCGTCGGTGTGCTGTGGGTGATGGTCGCCCGTGAGCGCGGAGAACCCCACGATGTCGGCTTCGGTGATGGTGCGCCCGCGGGAGGTCATGCAGTCCCCTCGAGCGTCGCGAGCGCCCAGGCGAGGCGCTCGCGCGTCTCGGTCGGCTCCACGAGCTCGTCAACGGCGCCGTTGCGGGCGGCCACCGACGCCTGGACGTGGCTCTCGGCGTAGGCGGCAGCGAGGCGTTCGCGCTCAGCCACCGGGTCGTCGGCCTCGGCGATCTCCTTGCGATGGATGAAGGTAACGGCCTGGCTCGGGCCCACCACGCCAATCTCGGCGCTCGGCCAGGCGAGCACCAGGTCGGCGCCGAGGTCCTTGGAGTTCATGGTGATGTAGCCACCGCCGAAGGCCTTTCGTAGGACCAGTGTGACCTTGGGCACCCGGGCGGCGGCGAACGCGCGCAGGAGCCCCGCACCATGGCGGATGACCCCCAGCCCCTCCTGTTTGGTTCCGGGCAGGAAACCCGGTGTGTCGACGAGCACCACCAGCGGGATCCCGTAGGTGTCACACGAACGCACGAAGCGCGCGGCCTTCTCGGAGGCCGCGACGTCGATCACACCGCCGAGGTAGCGCGGCTGATTCGCTATGAAGCCCACCGAGCGGCCGTCGATCCGGCCAAAGCCCGTGACCATGTTGCGCGCCCAGCGCGGGGAGAGCTCGAGCATCCGCGACCCGTCGGCGAGGCAGCGGATCACCTCGCGCACGTCGTATACCTTGCGTGCCTCCTCGGGCACGCAGGCGGACGGGTCGCCGCCCCGCGAGGGCTCGGGGGCAGCCCCGAGCGGCGACTGCGGTGTGGTCCCGTCCGCCGAGGCGGTCGTCTTCTGGGGCAGGTAGCCCAGCAGCTCGCGCGCCAGCTCGACGGCGGCGCCGTCATCCTTGGCCACGAGCTGGCAGACACCGTTGGCCGAGTGCACCCGCGGCCCGCCGAGCTCCTCCTTGGAGACCTTCTCGCCCAGCACCTCCTCCACGACGCCGGGGCCGGTGAGGAACATGCTGGAGCGCTCGGTCATGATGATGCAGTCGGTGAGCGCGGGCGAGTAGGAGCCCCCGCCGGCGGAGGTTCCGGTGATCACGGTGATCTGCGGCACGCGCTTGGACAGGGCGACGTTCTCGCGGAAGATGCGCGCGTAGCCGGCGAGCGCGGCGGTGCCCTCGTCCATGCGCGCCCCGCCGGACTCGACGAAGGCGACTACCGGGGCACCGGCCCGACCGGCCATGTGCAGCACGCGCACGATCGTGGCGGCCTGGGCCTCACCGAGCGAACCCCCCATGAAGGTCGCGTCCTGGGCGTAACAGAAGACCTGCTTGCCGCCGACCATTCCGGCCCCCCCGAGCACGCCATCGCCCGGGGTCCTGCGCTCGGCGTCGCGCTCGACCCCGGTCCGGATCAGCTGCAACGAGCCCGGGTCGCAGAGGGCCTCCAGTCGCTCCCGGGGGGCCAGCTCCCCGCTGGCGGTGGGGGCCTCGCTGGGCTCCGCGAGCTTCATGCCGACTCCACCACGAGAACGGCGTTGTGCCCCCCGAAGCCGAAGGAGTTGGAGATCGCCCGCAGCGGCCTTCCGTTGCTCTCGATCGTCCTGCCCGGTTCGGGCACGTAGTCGAGGTCGCAGTCCTCGTCGCGCTCCTCCCAGCCCACCGTGGGAGGGGCGATCCCTCTCCCGAGCGCCAGCACCGTCGCGGCCGCCTCGACCGCTCCCGCGGCGCCGAGCAGGTGCCCGATCGCCGACTTGAGCGAGGAGACCGGCAGCTCGTGGGCCCGTTCCTCGCCGAGCGCCCGCTTGAGCGCCGAGGTCTCCGAGCGGTCGTTGAGGGGCGTCGAGGTCCCGTGTGCGTTCACCCAGTCGATACCGTCGGGCTCGACCCCGGCGTCGGCCATCGCCAGCTCGATCGCGCGCGCAGCTCCTTCGCCCTCGGGATCGGGGGCCGTCAGGTGGTGGGCATCGGCCGTTGCGCCGTAGCCGGTCAAGAAGCCGAGGATCTGCGCCCCGCGCTCGTTCGCCGACTCTTCGGACTCGAGCACGAGCGTCGCCGCTCCCTCCCCCATCACGAAACCGTCGCGGCGGGCGTCGAACGGGCGCGACTCGCCGCTCGGCGAGGTCGCCCCCATGCCGGCGAAGGCCGCCTGCGCGAGCGGCGTGATGCCGGCCTCGGCGCCGCCGGCCACGCACGCCTCAGCGTCACCGCACTGCACCATCCGCATGGCCACGCCGATCGCGTGAGCTCCGGCGGCGCAGGCGGACACGGTCCCGTAGCACTGTCCCTTCAGGCCGTGGCGCATCGCGAGCACCCCCGCGGCGGCGTTGCCCATCATCATCGGCACGGCGAGCGGAGAGACCGCATCGGCCCCGCGATCGCGCAGCAGGTCGTGCTGATCCTCGATCGTGCCGATGCCACCGATCCCGGTGCCGATGATGCAGCCGACACGCTCGGGCTCGATCGTGGGCCCGTCCTCCCAGCCGGCCTGCGCCAGCGCCTCGCCGCAGGAGAGCATGGCGAACTGGGTGAAGCGGTCCGCCCGGCGCGCCTGCTTGATCCCGAGCTGCTCCGCGGGGTCGAAATCCTGGCAGCGGCCGAGCCCGTCCTCGATCGCGGACTCGCCCTCCGACCAGCGATCGACGAGCGTATCGGCACCGACGCCGAGCGGGGTAACCGCCCCGATGCCGGTGATGGCGACCCGCTGGGTCACGAGTCGGCGCGCTCTGCCACGAAGTCGACGGCGTCTCCCACGGTCTTCATCTCCGTCATGTCCTTCTCGGCCATCTTCACGCCGTACTCCTCCTCCACGATCTGCGCGAGCTCGACGAGGTCCAGCGAGTCGATGTCGAGCGACTCCCAGTCGGCTTCGCGCTTGACATCGTCGCGCTCGGCGCCAAAGCTCACCAGTGCCTCGGTCATGCGCTCCTCGATCTGATCCTTGCTTGCCTCTGCCATCTGATGCTCCTTTTCAGGCGGTCAGGCCGCCGTCGACTGTCAGGGTGGTTCCGTTCACGTACGAGGCTTCCTCGGAGACCAGGAAGCGGACGCATGCAGCGACCTCCTCCGGGGTCCCGGCCCGCCGTGCGGGCACGGCGCGCAGTATCTCATCCCCGATGCCCTCGGTCAGCTCGGTCTCGATCAGCCCGGGGGCCACGGAGTTGACGGTCACCGACCGCCGCGCCACCTCGGCCGCGACCGTGCTGGTAAAGGCGATCAGGCCGGCCTTCGAGGCGGCGTAGTTCGACTGGCCGGGGTTGGCCTTCTGGCCGACGATCGAGGCGATGTTGACGATGCGCCCGAAGCGGGCCTTCATCATCCCGCGCAGGGCGCGTCGTGTGATCCGGAACGGTCCGGACAGGTTCGTGGCGAGCACCTTCTCCCAAGCCTCGTCCTCCATCTGCGGAATGAGCCCGTCGACGCGCAGGCCGGCGTTGTTCACGAGTACGAGCACGGGGCCGAACTTCTCCTCGAGCGGTCCGAAGAGGGCGTCCGCAGCGTCCGGATCACTGACGTCGGCCTGAAGCGCGACGGCTTCGCCGCCGGCTTCCTCGAGCTGGCCCACGACCTCCTCGGCCCCGTCGGAGTCGCTGCGGTAGTTGACGCCCACGGCCCAGCCGTCCTCGGCGAGGCCGCGGGCGATCGCCGCGCCGATCCCGCGCGAGGCGCCGGTCACTAGCGCGCAGCCCTCAGGCTTGGCCTTGTCCTCTACATCTGCCATTCGATGGCCCCCGGACCCTCGGTGAAGCACCCTCGCGCAAGGCCGGAGCCGGGCGCGATGCGACTATGCATTGGTGGCCTCGGCCGGCTGCGACGTGGACACCTCGACATCGTCGAGCGTTCGCTTCACCAAGCTGCCGAGCACCTTGCCCGGGCCCGTCTCGGTGAACCGCCTCCCACCTGCGTCGTGCAGGGCGTGGAGCACGTCCACCCAGCGCACGGGCTTGATGAGCGCCTCCGAGAGACGCTTCGGGACGTCGTCGAACGGGGCGGCCGTCACGCACGAGAACACGGGCGCGCTCGGTTCGCGCAGGTCGACCTCGCGCAGAAAGGCGAGGAAGGGCTCGACCTTCTCCTCCATCAACGGGGAGTGAAAGGCGCCGGCCACGGCCAGCCGCTTGGCGCGCAGCTCCTGCTCGCGCGCATCGGCCTCCGCCGCCTCGATGCCGGCGAGCGGCCCCGAGAGCACCACCTGCGCAGGCCCGTTGTCGTTGGCGACCGTCAGCCCGTGACGCTCCGCGATCGGCTCAGCCTCCTCGCGCCCGCAGCCGACGGCGAGCATGCCGCCCTCGGTCTCAGCCGCGGCGGCGTCCATCAAGCGCCCGCGCTCGGCGACGAGGCGCAGCCCGTCTTCGTCACTCAACGCTCCGGCGGCCGCGAGCGCGGTGATCTCCCCGAGCGAATGACCTGCGTAGAGGTCGGCCTGCGGGCGCTCGAGGCGCTCGAGGCCCGCCAGCGCGGCGCAGTAGATGGCCGGCTGGGCGAAGCGTGTGCTCTCCTCGACGCGGGGGAAGGGGTCTTCGCCCACCGCGTCCGTCGCAAGCTCGATGAGGTCCGGGCGCAGCTGGCTCACGGTTTCGGCCATGTCGGGCTGCTGGCTACCCTGGCCGGGGAACAATAGGACGAAGTCACTCATGTATTTCTCCTACCCGTATGGGTCGGCCCGGAGGCTTGGTTGGGCGGCTAGACCCCCCGGATGGGGGGATTGTGTTTTTCAGCCGTCCTCCGGCGCGTCCGGAGGCGACTCGCTTCGCCCGGCGCCTTTCAGGGCCTGACGCTTGGTGGCGAGCATATCCCACTGGACCAGGGCCCCGTCGAGAAATGTGCAGACGAACCAGAACTGCTGCTCGACCAGTTCACCGCCGTCCTTTCTTCGTCCACTCTGGAGGATCTGAGCCACGATGCTGTGCCCGACTTCGATCAGCTCTCCGACCGTCAGCTCGAGTTCGTCAAAGGGCTCGACCCACTCCCCCCAGGCCATGAGCATCCCGGCAGGGCCCTGATAGACCTTCGGGTCGGGCAGAGGCGCTATGCGATGGGTGAGCACCTCGAAGCGCACGTCCTGGAGCGCCGTGTGGAAGTCCCCGCGCGCGAAGGCCTCGAAGGTTCGCCTCACCCGCTCCTGATCCTCCTGGGACACGACCCCTGCCTATCCGCGTCCCCTTGCCTCGACCACACCGCAGGCGAAGCGGTCTCCGGCGTCACCTGTCTCGAGCGCTACGCGCGAACGCGTCGCGCTTGGCTTGCTGCCGGTGGCGGTGGCGGCCATGAGGCCCAGCCCAAGTAGCGCCAAGGCGGCCGCCGACGCCACGAATGCGAGCCGTCTTGTCATCCATCTCTCCCTCAGTCGATTGCCTGGTTTCCCCCGCTCGGATCGGCTATAACGAGAGCGCTGACCGGCGGAGCAGGAGAACGGCCATGAAGATATACGAGCAGCCAGCCCAGACCAGCGCCGCGACCATCCGGCGGTACCCGGATTACGCTGATCGCGCCGGTGGTGCCGAGGCGGCCGCACAGGCGTGGACGGCCGCGGGCTTTGACGATGAGATGACGGCCCAGTGGCTGGACGCCCGCTGCTTCGATCCCGAGGCGGCGCGCGCGCTGGCCGAGCACGGCGTGACGCCCAGGCAGGCCGCCGTTCGCACCCGTGATGGTGGCGATGGCTCGATCGACACGATCGCCTACAAGGTGGCCAGCGGGGACCTCACTCCTCGCCAGGGCATGGCCCGCAGCCTGTCCAGTCGCTGAGCCGACGCTCGAGCGAGCGCCTGCGGCGCTCAGCGCCGCCCTCCACCGCCTCCCCCGCGGCGCCCAAACAGCGCCGCGATCGCGCGGAAGGGCGCGGTGATCAGGGTGACGATCGCGTCGACGATGCGGTTGACGATGCTCATGCAGGCACTCCTCTGTGGTTGACATGGCTGGGCCGCCCGGGGCAGATTTCAGAGGCCGGTTCAGCGCGTTGCTGGGCCTTGCCCGATCGAAGGTTGTGCACTCGCGGACGTCCGCCGTGGGACGTTGTGGCGGTTCACCGGTTCAGGTCCAGTGCCCGCACCAGGTTGGAGAAGTCATCGGTCCAGACAACGCCGCCGGCGCCGCGCCCGCAGCCGTGCCACCCCGCGCCCAAGGTCACAGCCCGTAGATCGTCGCTTCGCTTGGCCATGACCACCCAGTCCGATGAGTCGGTCCCGGGCGCCCCGTCGTGCTCGCTCGCGCGGTCGCGCTGAGCGGCGCACGTGAGCCCGGCGTCGCGCGCGAGGTTGCCCAATACGGGCTCGAGGGCCAGGTAGCGATTCGACACGTTGAAGGCGAGCATCCCGCGCTCGTTGAGCTTCGAGACGTACAGAGCCAGGGCCTCGCGTGTGAGCAGGTGCACGGGGAGTGCGTCTGAGCTGAACGCATCCGCCACCAGCAGTCCGTATGAGTGGTCGTCCGCGTGCACCAGCGACAGGCGAGCGTCGCCGAGGACCACGTCCAACTCGCCTCGGCAGACGCGGAGGTAGGTGAACAGGCGAGGGTCACGGGCGATCCGCTCGACGGTCGGATCGATCTCGTAGAAGGTCCACCGCTCCCCGGGCTTGCTGTAGCAGCCGATCGACCCGGTGCCGAGGCCGATGATCGCGACCCGCGCCGTGGAGCGAGCCGGCAAGGCGGTGAGAAACTTGCCGATCGGGCTGCGGCGGTGGTAGTAGCTGAGCGGGATGCGTTCGCGGCCGGGCGACACGTCCTGGCGCCCGTGCGTCGTGGTGCCGTGCACCAGCCGGTGCAGGTCGCCGTCCTGGGTGGCGGTCACCCGGTAGACGCCGAAGAAGCTGCGCTCGCGGTAGAGCTCGGCCTCATCGGAGCTCGAGGCAAGCGTGATCGCCAGGACGATCGCCCCGATAGTCAGCCCGAACCGCACGGGCCGGCGGACGAAGTTGATCGCGATCCCGGCCGCCAAGCCGTAGGCGGCCATCTTGCCCGGCACCTGCGCGTCGTCACCGGCGAGCCCCACGGCCAGCACCACCAGCGCGACCGTCGCTCCGATCCCCGCAGGCAGCGCCAGGTCGAGCCAGCGCGCATACGCGCTGGGTGGGATCCGCGGCGCACGCTTGGGCAGGCAGAGTGCGGCGAGCACGATGGCCAGCGGGTACTCCACCAGCCCGTCGAAGAGCGCGGGGGCCAGCAGCGCGTTGAAGGCCCCGCCGAGGGCCCCGCCCAGCGAGATGGAGAGGTAGAAGTCGGTGAGCGATCGAGGCGGCGGGCGATCCTGGGCCAGCTCGCCGTGACAGACCATCGCCGCGACGAAGAAACCGATCAGGTGAAGCGGCAGCACGATCCACAGGGGGTTGCTCAAGTCGAGCAGGAGGAGCATGAACAGCATGAGCACGACGCCCGGCAGCGCGAACACCATCCACCGGTGACGCCTGGCCATCCGTGCGCCGGGGGAGAACACGAGGATGAACGAGACGAGGTAGAGCGAGAGCGGCATCGCCCACAGCAGCGGCAGCGGAGCGATGTCCGTCGTGATCGTGGCCGTGACCCCCAGCATCAGGCTCGAAGGAACGAAGGCGAGGCCGATCCAGCGCAGCCGCCTGGTTGGTGAGATCCGACCGTCGTTCCTCGATGCGGCTTGATCGGACGCGTCCGGCGTGGTGGCGCGATCCGGGACTTCGGTCGCCTCCCCGGTCGTGGTGGAGTCGGCGGCGCCGGTCGGGTCGGCTGCAGGGGCGGCGGGCCGCGAGCGCCAGACCACGGCCGCGCATGCGGCGACCAGCACGACGAGCAGGCCGTAGCCGGCCGACCAGACGCGGCCCTGCTCGGCGAGCCGGATGGTGGGCTCCACCGCCAGCGGGTACGCGAGCAGTCCGAGCACGCTGCCGAGGTTGCTCGCGCGATAGAGGAAGTAGGGGTCCTCGGCCGCGGTGTGGCTCGTCTCCGCCAGCCAGCGTTGCAGCAGCGGCGCGGTGGTCGAGACCACGAAGAACGGCAGGCCGACCGCGACCGCCAGCAGCCCGAGCAGGCCGAACACAGGATTGCCCTCCACCGAAGGGATCCAGTCCCCCGGCACCCCAACCGGCAGGACGAGCAGCGGTATGAGCACGACGCCGAGGTGCAGCGCCGCCTGGCGGCGAACCCCGAGCCGGCGTGTGCTCTCGTGCGCGTAGAGGTAGCCGGCGAGCAGCGTGGCCTGGAAGAAGAGCATGGACGCGTTCCAGACCGCCGGCGTGCTGCCGAACAGGGGCAGCACGAACTTCGCGAACATCGGCTGGACGAGGAACATCAGCCCGGCGCTCAGGAACAGCGTGGCCGAGAAGAGCGCCACCACCGCGGTGTCACGCCGCCCTCCGCGCGGCCGGCCGCGCGCTCGGGCCGACGCGCTGGAGCGAGACGCCATGACGGCGAGACTCTAAAGAGCGGCCCGCCGTGGCCGCGCGGACCCCGCGGTCGCTGCTATTTCACCCTCACCTCGCTGATCATGCCCTTCTCGATGTGAGAGGGCCCGCCGGCGCGATCGCTGACGAAGCACATCAGCGCATAGCGCCCCCTCGCCAGATCGAGCTCGGTCACCTGCCGGTCGCCACCCTCGATCACCGGCGTCTCGACCACTCCCCGGTCGAAGTGGACCGGCGGGTCATCTTCAACGCCGCGGCTCAGGTACCGGCGAACCTCATCGAGCGTGGCGCCACGGACCATGCGCGCGAAGTACGCGTGGTGGGGCTCGCTGCCCTCGTTGCGAAATAGGACCCGCCGGCGTCCTGCCTCGAGACTGGGGAACTTGAATTGGTACTCGTCCGCGCTCAGCACGGCCTGCGCCGGTGGCAGCTTGGCGGACCGATCCGGGCCCATCACTCGAAACGTGGCCACCTTCCCGCGCTCGTTTCCGGCCCCGGCCACGTAGTAGTTGCCCGGAGCCAGCCGCTGGACGGTGACGCCGGTCTGCTTCGGTTCGGTGAGCGCAACGCCGCCCGCAGTGCGCAGCCAGTCGGGCAACGGCCTCTTGGCCTTGCGCGCCTCGCTGACCGAGTGGCCACCGCCCAGCCTCCAGAGCTGTGCCTTGTGCACTTCGTCCCCCGTGTTGGTGAGGCGGATCTCGACCACGCCGGCCTGCACCCGCTCCGGCGCGAGATACTCGAAGTGGCCCGCCGTGGGATCGCTGACGTCGATCGTCAGGCGCGGCAGGCCGGACTTGCTCGAACTCGAGTCGTCGCCGCCGCAGGCCGTCAACAGGATGAGGCCCACCAGCGGTGCGGCCAGGAGACGGCGGTCCATCGGCGAGATGATTACACGGGCTATCTCATCAGGCGCTCGGGTTTACCGCCTGGCGTGCCGGGGCAGGCGACTCTTCGTGGCCCGCGAAGTCATCCCGGACGTGTTCGAGGTCTTCTTCGCAAAGGCGCTCGTCAATGCTTACGTCGTGCGGGCCGACGTGCCGACCCTTATCGACACCGGCACGCCCGGCGCGGCTCGCCGCCTCGTCAAGGCGCTCCGCGACTCGGGGCACGAGCCGACCGAGGTCGGGCGCATCCTGCTGACCCACCGCCACGCCGACCACGCGAGCAACGCGGCCGAGCTCGCGGCGCTGACCGGCGCCGAGGTCCACATCTCCCCGGGCGACGCGCCGTTCGTGGTCGAGGCGCGAGAGCAGCCGCGCCCCAGCGCCGCTACCCCGCTCGGCCGGGGCCTGGTGCCCTACGTCAAGGTCGCCCTGCCGTGGACACTGGACGCGGTCGCCGCGCAGCCCACGCTCGTCGACGGCGCGACGATCGGCCCCTTCCGGGTCGTCGAGACCCCGGGGCACACCAGCGGGCACATCTCCCTGCTGTGGGCAGAGCGAGGGATCCTGTTCACGGGGGACGCGGCCGCCAACATCACCGGCGTCGGCCCGCACCCGGCCGCCGACGACCCCGAGCAGGCGCGCGCCACCTTCGACCGCCTCGGCGACCTGGAGTTCGAGGCTGCCTGCTTCGGCCACGGGCGCACCCTGCGCTCCGCCGCCCGCAAGCGCTTCCGCTGACGGCGCGGACGGACCGCTTGCGGCGGACGCTGGGCGCCGAAATCGAACAGGCTCTAGGGCTGCCTGCAGAACATGGCTCTTACCGACGATGCACTCAGGAACATCGAGCTGCGCGAGGCCGCGGATGAATCGCAATCCACTGCGCGATCCGTTCGAACGCGTGCGGGCCTCAAACAGTTGGGAGAGCAGCGATGCGGTTGGACATTGGACAGCTGAGAACCCACATCATCCAACGAGGCTTCCACGTGATCACGATCGATGGTCGAGGCGGATCGGGCAAGTCCACGCTCGCTCGGAAACTAGCTGCCGGGTGGCCAGGAGCGATCGTGATCGAGATGGATGATTTCTATCGACCGTGATCGAACGCAACGCCAAGCCCGATGACCCGGGGTTCAACTTCGATCGCACACGTTTGACCGAGCAGGTTCTCGCGCCGGTGCGTGATTTCCCAGTCGGGCACCGCGATTAGCTCCCTTCGAACAGCAGCTTGAGATGCTCGCCGCCCTGGACCGCGAGCACATCGTCACGGGTCTCGATGTCATCCAACGAAAGGGTCCTGAAGCCGCTACCGACCTTCGCGATGAGCTGAATGCGTCCAAATTCGTCGCCGTGGTCGCGGGCGAACGCGGCAAGTCCCTTGGCCTTGGCGGCGCTGTCCTCGAAGGAGAGCGAGTGCGGTTCGAGGATGTCACAGACGATGCCCGACCCCTGGCGACGGAAGATGACGAAATCGGGGTACATCGGCTTGAACTCTTTGCCGGCCTCGTAAGGCACGGTGAACGACCAGGGCTTGCGCGGGTCGTTGCGCAGCCACGCGACCGCGTCGTCATCGGCCAGCGCAGCCTTAAGGGCATCGCGCTCCCACGCGTTCAAGGTCGTGGCGAACCCGCCGTCGTCGTTGACGTACAGGTGCCGGTCGAAATTGGTGTCGCCGTCCTTGGTGCCCTCGATGCTCGGCGGAAGCTCCCACGGCTCGGGCTCGGGCTTGGACGCCTGGCGACGGATGTGACGGTAGCGTTGGCGGCGCTCGTCCGGCAGGTCCCGAACAGCGACCTTGTGCTGTTCGAGATGCTGGTTGAGCAGCTGGCCGGCACGCATCTCGACCTGCTTGGCCACCGCGGTGTCGAGCAGGAGGGCGTAGAGCTCCAGCTTGATGGCGCCGACGGTTGGAGCGTCATCCTCCGCAGCGCGGGCTTGGAGGTAGGCGGCGTGCAGGCCCCCGCCGAGCTTACGGCCGGTTTCTGCGAAGGCGTGCTCGACATTGCCGGCCACGGCAGCGAGCTGTCGGCTGGTGACGCCCGTGACTTCGGTCTTGCCATAGGCGACAGTGACCGCCCGGATGTCGATGTTCGCGGCATCATCCAGCCGCTCGGCGAACTCATCTGAGTCCTCGACCTGCTTGCGCTCGGCAGCGAGTACGGCGATTAGCTCTGCGGTGAACTCCTTGGCCGCGTCGGTATCGAACTTGTCCCACGCCAGCAGCCGTCCGAGACGAAGCAGGCGGCGGATGTCGCTCTGCTTGGAGACCTTCTCGACCTTGTAGGTGATGCGCTGCTTAGCTGCGTCGAAGGCCACCTCAAGGGCGGGGTTGCGCTTGAGCGTCACGAGCTTCTCGCCGCGCTGCACCCGTGTCGGGAAGCCGACCTCTGGGTCCGGTTTCGTCAGAAACTCGATGGCGGAGTCGAGGGCTTGTTCGTCGTAGTACGGCAGGTACAGACAGACGGAGTTCAGGAACTCGCTGGCGCTGACCGACCGCGCGAGCGGGGTGCGGACCATCCGACCGACGAGCTGAGCGATGAGTGTCTGGTCCACGGCCTTGCGAAAGCTCATCATCACCTCCGCGCGCGGGCAGTCCCAGCCCGTCGTCAACGAACGCTTGAAGAAGACAACCCGAAGGTCCGTGTCGTCCTGGATGTCGGCGGGCGAGACGTAACGGACTCGCCGCTCGTCGCCGACGATGACGGGATGGCCCTCCTGAAAGGCGTGCCCGACGTCTATGTCATTCAGCGGCTCCAGAACCTCCTCGATGATGGCGAGGCAGGCGGCGACGTCAGTTTTCGTGACCTTGCTCGCGCTCGCGTCCTCGACCTGGACGACGAGCACCGGGCGCACGCTCGGCGCCTTCTCCTTGGCGCTGTAAGCCGCCCATTCCCCGTCGTAGCGCTTGAGCTGCTCGGTGGCCGCGCGAAGCAGCGTCAGATCTGCCGCCTGGCTTTCCTCGGGGTGATAAAGGGTGATGGCGTCCTTGAGCAGGCCCGACGCCCGGACCAGTTCGACGTCGACGTTGACCGGAGGGCGTGTCGTGCGGTCAGTACCGGCCAGCAGCGCGGTGAAGCGCTCGGGTGTGGCGCTGATGCCGAGAATGAGCGGGGCCGCCGGAATCTCGCCGGCAGAGCCCTTGATGAACTTCTGAACGATGGTGGTTGCCGCCACACGGTCCTGCGGGGTTTCGGCCATGCCCTTGTGGGCCTCGTCGATGACCACCCAGAAACTGCCCGGGCGCTGCTGCACCGTGTTCGAGATGGTTTGCCAGAGCGTGTGACCCCGGAGGTCCCCGGGCTTGACGAGGTTGGACTTGCGCCCGAGTTTCTGGGTGTTGAGGAAGTACACCCGGCCCGGCTCGAATGCTTCGGCGTCGAAGCCGGCGTCGATGGTGACGAGTTCGGCGGGACCGAACGAAGTCGAGCCGCTCTGAAGCTTGCGCCGAGTCTGCTCGTTGAGTTCGGGCTGGTCGGTCAGCCACAGAAACGTGGCTTGGGCGTCGGGCGGGTGGGTTTCGTCGCCTTCGAGCACACGCTCCATCCAGGCGGCGGCCATGACGGTCTTGCCCGACCCCGTGGGAGCTGACAGCACGAGCGACTGCGGGCCCTCGTCCCCGGCAGCGTCGGCGGCGCGGGTGGCGAGCTGTCGGAGGCGGTCGACGGCCTCCACCTGGAAGTCTTTTAGTTCGAGCTTCACTGGGTCGGCACCGCCTTGATGCGAAAGCTGCGCAGGTAGTCGCGGTAGAGCATGTGCGTCGCGTAGCCCGAGCCCAAGGCCTGCACCATCTCCGCGTACGCGTCCTCGGAGTCAGTCACCAAGAACAGGTGCTCGATGCCGCCGGTCTCGTTGAGCTCAGCGATGAACTCGCGCAGCGAACGCTCATCGAACAGCACGCCGTAGCCGCCCTCGGCCAGCACCGCATAGGACTGACCCGGAGAGAGGTCGTCCCGTCGCGAGCCGCGCGCCCCAGCCATCAGCCACAGCAGGGGGTGGATGGCTTGGAACGCGCGCCCGAGCTCCACATCGTCTGGGTGCAGGTACTCAAGTTCGTAGAACTCGACGTTCGCTTCGAGTCCCTCGGCGTAGGGCGCTCCATCGAGGTACTTGCCCTCGACGGGCTTGCCGTCCGGGCGCACGCCCGTCACTGCGGCCTCACAGCGGGGGCGCATTACCGCTTCGAAGATGCCGTGGCTCTCAAATTCCGGGTCGCCGGGGTGATGACCGGCAGCCTTGAGCTTTCTTGCCTCCTCTTCCTCGACCTCGTTGTTGGTGACGACCACGCTCCGCCGTCGCCCGGCGTCCTCGCGGTTGAGCAAGGCGGTGGCATGCAGGGTCGTGCCCGACCCCGCGAAGAAATCCACGATGAGCGCGTCCGGCTTGTCGCCGACCGCGATGCGCAGCGCATCCGTGACCGCATACACCGACTTGGGAAACTGAAAGCCACGCTCCCCTAGAAAGTCAGCCAACACACGTGAGCCGTACTCCCCCGCCCTATGGCTACCCCGGCTCCACACAGTCTTGGCAACGGTCGAGGTGGCGTTGGCGTACTCGACCTCGACCGCGCCCGTAACCGGGTCGTGCGCCGTCACAACGATGTCGCCCTCCTCGATGCGTTTTCGCATTGCATCGCCGAGGTAGAGCACTGACCACCGGTCGTTGGCCTGGTCGTAGGCGCCGAGCTTGGCCACTCCCTGCTCGATGTAGTTGCGCAGTGTCGGCGCGGACAGCCGCCATCGTCCCTCGGCACCGTTGATACGCAGCGGCCAGACGACCACTTGGCCCTTGGGGGCCTTCACGTCCTGGCGCGATGCTTCGAGGGGTAGGGCGTCGCCGACCTTGACGATACGCTTGGTCTCGGGCTCGATGAATAGCGGATAGAACATGCTGGCTCGCGACGCCCTGTCTGAGTCCGTTCCGCCTCGCAATAACCACTCCCACCGTGGCTTCTTCGTCGCGCCCTTGGTGTTTTCGTTGAAGAGGTCGTCGGGCACGGGGGCCGGCTCGGCGTCTCCGAGAAAGAGCATGTAGGCGTATTCCTCCACTCGGCCTAGCTCCTGATGCCGTGACTGTCCAAGCGGGTTGATGACGATGGTGACCAGTTGCCGCTTGGTCGCTGGAAAGACTTGTTCGAGGAGCACTCCGAGGTGATGAACCTCGTGCTCGTCGATCGTCACGATGAGGGACGCTGTCGACCTTCAGCAGGCGTTTGGCGATGCGTAGCCGCTTTTCCATCATCGACAGCCATTTGGAGTGCCGCCACGCGTCAGCTGAATCGACGTAGTCGTTGTTGTACTTCCAATCGCGCGCGCCCGTGTTGTACGGGGGGTCGATGTAGATGCAGTCCACCTGTCTCTCCCAGCAGTGCTGCATGACCTGCAGGACGTGGTAGTTCTCGCCTTTGATGCCTCCGTGGAAGGGCCGTTCCCCGCCGCGCTCAATGCTGCCGAGCGGTCGCAACGTGGGATGGACTGACTCGCCCATCCGCTTGACCACGTAGAGCTTGTCCAGCTCAGCGCTGTCCTCGGCGCCTGCCTCGTCAACGAAGGTCACTTGACCGTTGGAACGTCGGAGCACCCGCAAGTCGCGGCGGTCGTCCGCGGAGCCCCGCACGCGGACCTGGTCGCCAACATCAACGCCCGCAGTCGCGGGCAGCAGCACGTTTTCGGGCAGGTGGCGCTCGAAGACTAGGCCGAACGCCACGCGCTGCTTTAGCGCCCGCACCTCATGTGAAAGCGCCTCGCGAAGAGAGGAGTCCTCGACGGTGGTGATGAGGTCTTCGAGACGGGCCATAGACGCTGGGTGACCATCCAACCAGCACGGCGGCCTCCGCGACGTCGGACCCTAACGGCCCGCTCACCTGAGCGAGACCGTTGGCTTGGCGGTAGCGGCCTACGTGAACGAAGAAGTGCCCTCTGCGGCGGTCTTGATGGGCGATCATTACCGCCGCGCGGACTTCGATCGGAACGCTCTGGTTCAGCCTCGACCTTCCGTAGCGATCCTGACGATCCCCTCGGGGAGACAGTTCAGCCTGCCCACCCCGGCCCGATCGCTCGGCGGGCGTACTGCGGTGGATCGGCGTCGAGCAGCAAATTGAACGGGAAGATCCGTCGGCTTCCATCCCGATGCAGGATCAGCCGCTGGCCACCGTAGAGCGCGACCGGTCGCACGCCCGATGAGCGCTCGAAGCGATCGAGAATGACCCCGGCGAGATCTTCGTACTCCTCCTGGAGCGTGTACACCTTCCGCTCCTCGGCATGAGCTGACTCCCGATCGATAGTCCAGGTGAAGCAGTGGATCTGACGATCGGGGACTGCCACCCCACACCCGAGCAGGATGAGACCGACGACGTGCTCTGGAATCTCCCTCCAGCGGATGGTGTCAGCGAGCAGAGCGACAGGCGCTCCGTTGGACCAGAAGACGGCGACGAAGCATTTGTCGTGTTCGGGCAACTGGCGAATGGCGCCCTCGACCTTGCGGCTCACGCGGAGGGCATAGCTCTCTTCGGAACCATGACCGACGATGACGGAGCCGCGGAGCCCCTTCGGATACTTGGGCACGCTGTGCCTTGTGGACCTCGTCTCCTGTGTTGGTGAGGCGGATCTCGACCACGCCGGCCTGCACGCGCTTCGGCGCGAGGTACTCGAAGCGGCCCGGCGTGGGATCGCTCACGTCGATCGTCAGGCGCGGCAGGCCGGACTTGCTCGAACTCGAGTCGTCGCCGCCGCAGGCCGTCAACAGAGCGAGACCTACGAGCGGTGCGGCCAGGAGACGGCGGTCATCTGCCCAGACTCTGCCCCGCTTCAGCGGCGACGAGCTCCGGTGGCGTCTGGTCGCGCTTGGTGATGGCGAGATAGCTCACCAGGCCGAGAATGGTGGTGAGAAACAGCGCGCTGGTCCCAGTGGTGCCCAGCCCCAGGCCGCCGTTGCCCTTGGCCTGTGACAGGAGATCACCGATCGAAGCGCCGAGCGGGCGGGTCAGGATGTACGCGAGCCAGAACGCCAGGACGGCGTTCAGCCCGTACTTCAGATGAGCGACCGCGATCACGGCGATCACGGCGCCGAACATCAGAGCAGAGGGCAGGTAGCCGACAGCGAGCCTCTCGGCGACGAGGTCGCCGGCGGCGGTCCCCAGCGCGAACGTGAACAGGATGGCCAGCCAGTAGAACCCCTCGCGCCTCGAGGTGATGATCGAGTGAATCGACAGCGTCCGCTCGCTGGCGAACCAGACCGCGAAGGTCGCAGCCAGCGCGACGGCGAACCCGGCCGTCGAGGTCGTCAGCGGGACGCCGAAACTATCGGTCAGGTTGTCTGTGATCAGGGTGCCGACGACGCTGATGAAGACGATGGCCAACCAGTAGACGCCGGGGATGTACTTCCTGGCCTTGAACTGGAAGCCGAGCGTGCCGAGCAGCAGCGCACCCATCACGTAGGTCGTGTTGTTGAGGCCGAAGCCGAGATCGACGTTGAGGTAGTCGGCGAACGTCTCGCCGACCGTGGTGGCCATGATCTTGATGATCCAGAAGTACAGGGTGACTTCCGGGACCTTGTTGAGCATCGTACGAGCGACCTCCCGGCCGCGTGAGGGCGACCGGCCGCTCGGTGTCTCGAGAGTTGCGCCGTGGGTGGACACAGGAGTCTCCTTGGTAGGTTTGGTCGAGGGCAGCACGGCCGCACCTTGGCGAGACCACATGAGACGTGGATGAGTGAAGCGGCTCGCGCGTGCCGCCTCATCCGGTGCAGCGATTTGGGAATCGCTCCGCGATCGCCTCACCGCTACCCGATGTCGAACCCGTGTCCGCCCAGAAGCGCCCGCATACAGCGCAGGGCGCGGGCACTGGCACCGGGCTCCTCGAGCTGGATAGCCTGGCTCGCCGCGGAGGCGACCGCGTAGAGCGCGAACGCGACGTCGGCCGGGTCGGTGCCCGCCGGAAGGTCGCCGGCTTCGACGGCGGTGCGGATGTCGGCCTGAAGCAGGGCGTGCATCTGCTGCCGGGCGCGCGCGACCGCATCGCGCAGCGGACCCGGGCGGGCGTCGAACTCGATCGTCGCGGTCGTAACGAAGCAGCCCCCGGGCAGCACGCCGCGCCGGTGGTAGGCCAGCCAGCGATCGAGGAGCGCCAGCAGTCGCGGGAGCCCCGGCTGGCGGCCCGCGACCGGCAGCCAAACGTCGCGCGTGAAACTCTCCACGGCCTTCTCGAACGTGGCGACCTGCAGCTCCTGCTTGCTCCCGAACAGGCCGTGGAGCCCGCTCTTGCTCATCGAAAGCTCGTCGGCCAGCCGCCCGATCGTCAGCCCCTCGAGACCGTCGACCGACGCGCAACGCACCGCCGTGTCGAGAACCCGGGCGCGCGTGTCGGCGACGGCGGCGGCGGAGCGGCGAGGCATTGGGACCCATGATAGTGTACGAACGATCGTTCGGTAAACCCAACGGTTCAGGAGAGATGGATGCGCGCGCGATGGCTGGGCTGGGCAGGGGTGGAGCTCGAGCATGAGGACGAAACGGTCGTGATCGACCCGCTTGCCGACGCGGCGGGAACCTTCGCCGCCTTCGGCGACGCTGCGCGCGACGTCGAGCTTCCGCCGGTGGTGCTCGCCGCCGGGCGTGCCGTCGCCGGCCTCGTGAGCCATCTGCACCGCGACCACACCGATGCCACCGCGCTCGCCGCAGCCCTGGCACCCGGCGCAGCCGTGCATCATCCCGCGCCGACCGAAGAGGACAACCTCGCGCTTGCCCAGGCCGAGTACGAGCTCGGCGCCGCCAAGCTGCCGCGCCGCGCGGTCGCCACCTGGGAGTCGGTCACGGTGGGGCCGTTCACCTGCATGGCGCTGCCCGCCGTCGACGGGCTCGGCGATCCGCAGGTGTCCTGGCTCGTGGAGGCCGGCGGCAGGCGCGTGCTGCACCTCGGCGACACCGTCTTCCACGGCGCCTGGTGGCAGATGACTCGCCGCGCCGGACCGTTCGATGTCGTCTTCGCCCCGGTCAACGGCGCGGTCATCGACTTCCCCCACCAGCAGCCGGCCAGCCCTCTGCCTGCGACCATGGAGCCTGAGCAGGCCGCGCTGGCGGGTGAGCTCCTCGGAGCGGGGACCGTCGTGCCGATGCACTACGGCGGCTTCGCCTTCGAACCCCATTACCGGCCGATCGCCGACGCGCGCGAGCGCTTCGAACGTGCCGCGCCCGGCCGGCCCTACCGCGCGGCGCCGCTGGCACCCGGCGAGGCGCTCTGACGCAGAACGTCGTGGCGCACGGACCGTCGCAACCTCCGCGAGCGGCTGCGCTCGCAGGCCCGAGACGACGGAACCTGCGCGCTAGCAGGGATCCTGCGAGGGTGAGCGACGGGACTCGAACCCGCGACCGCCTGGACCACAACCAGGAGCTCTACCAACTGAGCTACGCCCACCAGGAACGGGTTGAGTCTACCGGCGGGCGGCCGCCATACCGAGAGCGTTGGCGTCTTGCTGACGGCTGGGGTGCGGCTCGGTCAGCCGCGCCCGGGAGCGGCGGGCTCCAGCGGGATCACCAACTCCTGCTCGGCGACGGCCTCCACCGCCTCCTCCTTCTCAAGCCCGGGCGCCTCGTCGCCGCCACACACGACCTCGAAGCGTCCCGTGCCGATCCGCTCGTCGGAGTGGATCGGCAGGCCACGAATGGTGTCCCATCCCAGGCGCTCGACCTCAAACGGGTTCATGCGCACGGCGACGGCCGGGTACTCGCAGCTGCGGTCGTGCTGGTCGATCGCCTTGACGATCGCCTCGAGGTTCTTGGCCTCGGCGCCCATCAGGTAGCGGCTGGGGGGCCCAGACGACCCGCGTAGTACTCGATCGTCCGGCGCAGGCCCTCGCTCACGTCGACCTCGGGCTCCCAGCCCAGCAGCGCCTTTGCCCGGGCTATGTCTGGCTGTCGCACCTGGGGATCGTCGACCGGTAGCGCCTCGAAGACGATCTCCGATGTGGCGCCGGTCAGCTCCACGATCAGCTCGGCCATCTCCAGCAGCGACATCTCGTTGGGGTTGCCGATGTTGACTGGGTCGTGGACGCTGGATTCGGCGAGGGCGACGAGCCCGCGGATCAGGTCATCGACGTAGCAGAAGCTGCGCGTCTGAGAGCCGTCCCCGAAGACCGTGAGCCGGCGTCCGCTCAGCGCTTGGCCCATGAACGCAGGAATGGCGCGTCCATCGTTTTCCCTCATTCGCGGGCCGAAGGTATTGAAGATCCTCGAGATACAGGTGTTCACGCCCTGCTGGCGCAGGTAGGCCATCGTCAGTGCCTCCGCGTAGCGCTTGGCCTCGTCGTACACGCCGCGCGGACCGATCGGGTTGACGTTGCCCCAGTAGGTCTCCGGCTGGGGGTGCACCAGCGGGTCGCCGTAGACCTCGGAGGTCGAGGCGATCAGGAAGCGGGCGCGCTTGGCCTTGGCCAGGCCGAGCGCGTTGTGGGTCCCGTAGGCGCCGACCTTGAGCGTGTGCAGCGGCAGCCGCGCATAGTCGATCGGGCTCGCGGGGGAGGCCATGTGGTAGACGAAGTCGACCGGCTCGTCGACCTCGAAGTGCGAGGTGATGTCGACCATCCGGAACTCGAAGTCGTGGTCGTCGCGGATGTGCTCGATGTTGTTCAGCGAGCCCGTCTCGAGGTTGTCCACGCAGATCACGCGGTGACCGCGGGACATGAGGTAGTCGCAGAGGTGTGAGCCTAGGAAGCCGGCACCGCCGGTCACCAGAGAGGTGGACATGGGCGCAGAGTACCGGCCGGGTCAGCGCCCCGGGCTTCCAGGGTGGCCGCGGCTGCGGGAGCGCCCGAGGGCCACCCAGCGGCCGGTGACGGCCTCGACTACGCCGCGTAGCGTGCGGCGGCCCGCTCGCGACCCTTGGCGGCCTCGATCTCGCGGTCTTTCGGCGGCGCAGCGGTCACCAGCTCGCCCAGCAGCTTCTGCGTGAACCTCGCGACCTCTTCTACCGCGCGGTCGAACGCGTCGGCGTTGGCCTGGGACGGCTTGGTCGATCCACTCACCTTGCGCACGTACTGCAGCGCCGCGGCGCGAATCTCGTCCTCGGTTGCGGGTGGCTCGAAGTTGTGGAGTGTTCGAATGTTGCGACACATGGCGTCCAGGATAACGCCGCCGCCCGCAGCTTCCTCGTGTGGCGACGCCCTCGGCTGGATTCGAACCAGCGACCCGCTGCTTAGAAGGCAGCCGCTCTGTCCCCTGAGCTACGAGGGCGTGGCGACAATGATGCCTGGGCGGCAAGCTCCGTGCGCGTGTGCGTCCGCGCACCACGACCTGTTGAGGATGTCCATAACCCCCGGAACGTGTTCGGGAACGTGCTCAGCGGGCGAGCTAGGCTCGGATAGATGAAGCTCCAGGGCGTATCGGTCATCGTCACGAGACTTCGGGACGCCGGCTGCGTCTTCGCCGAGGACGAGGCGCGCTTGCTCATCTCCGAGGCACGAACGCCGGCCGACCTCGCCGCGATGGTCGACCGGAGGGCCGCCGGCGAGCCGCTCGAACACGTGCTCGGCTGGGCGGAGTTCTGCGGTCTGCGGATAGCCGTGGACGCCGGGGTCTTCGTACCCCGCCACCGCACCGAGTTCCTCGTCCGCCAGACCGCCGCCCTCGCCGCCCTCGCCGACCCCGCTACCGATCCCCCCCGGCCACCAGTTGTCGTCGTCGACCTGTGCTGCGGCTCGGGCGCGGTGGGCGCCGCGCTGGTGGCGACCTTGGAGCACGTCGAGTTGCACGCCGTCGACATCGACCCCGCTGCGGTGCACTGCGCCCGTCGCAACCTCGCCGCCCCCGGTGGTCAGGTGTATGAAGGTGACCTCTACGAGCCCCTGCCGGCGGCGCTGCGGGGCCGTGTCGAGATCC